>Ga0209544_1004037_pt1 | contig 10709 bp, 10 predicted proteins | sample MesohylPK_FD_187297 | JGI IMG/M metagenome (GOLD analysis project Ga0209544, IMG submission 187297) | Host-associated microbial community of the marine sponge Aplysina aerophoba from Gulf of Piran - sponge mesohyl, lysed by proteinase K... | ecosystem: Host-associated > Porifera > Sponge >...
GTATAACAGTCGTTATAGGGAATGCCCCCGCCCTCGTTCCTCGGGCGGTTGCACCGGCGCAGACGCCTTTCCCTATAACTTGCGATTATACGGAATAAAAAGCGCTTTTCCGGGCCGGCAACATGAGAGGGGTATCCCCCTCTCAAACTCTCCCCTTCGCAGGGGGCCAGCCCCCCACACCCCCCGGCAGCGTTTCGCCGCTGCACCACGACCAGCGCCCGGCGCTGGACCCGTTGATACACCACGCTGGCATTTATAAGACCAGCTCGCAAACATCGCCGCCCAGACCTGGACCCACGCGACGCCCCATTACAGTACCTTGCACAAAGCCACTCGTACCCGGGCACAACCACAGACGCAAACTCCGGGCACAGACAATCGCCGCGACCATACAGAAAGCACTAGGACAACCTCGACGCCGGCAAACCCGGGCGGCCCTTCACGGCTCGTTCCTCACACGCTCCGGGCCGCCCCTGACCGTTCGCGAACACCAGCATCAGCCAGACCAACACACGCCGCGATGCCGGCAGGCCTTTGAGAGACACCGGCTGGGGCGCCTTCACGGCTCGTTCCTCACACGCTCGGCGCCCCAGCCTACCACAGCCAGACAACCTTGGCGTCTAGGAAACCCGGCCCTCTGCGGCTCGTTCCTCGCACGCGCCGGGCCGGTCCTACCCGTCTTCAAGGACGACCAAAACGCCTCCAATGTCATCTTTTAGCCGACGCCGCCGAGCGCAAAATCGCACGCAGAGCCTCGCAGAGCCACGCACAGACCCGATCAGGTACTGAAACACCCCCGCACCCCAAATCACAGCGTCTCGCACGCCCAGCGCCGCCAGGAGACGGCCAGAACGCGGCACTCAGCTTACAGGCAAACCAGTCGTCCGCCAGACCAACCACCGACGCGTACGCCGGCGGAGCGCCTCACGGCTCGTTCCTCGCACGCTCGGCGCCCGCCTTCCACCGGGCGGCCCTGCGCTTCACCCTCGCCCTCGCTTCGCTCGACCTCGGCCTCTGCTTGGGCCGCCCTATCGACGCAGACGACCAAACAGCGCATGCCACACCAGCCGTCCCCATATCGTTCGGTATCAGCGCCTGCAGGCCTGATGCCAGCGGCATCGTTGCGGCACTCTTGGATTGCGCCTTTGCTGTCCGGATGCAGAAGCTGATCAATCCCGCCGACCAGACCACCGACTGAAAGAGGCCGAAATGCACGACCGCGGCACTCCCCAGGAGGAGAAATTAATGCGCAGACCAACGCCGCAACTCCCCGTTTCCACCAGAGAGGATTTGGCGAAAAAATTTTTTCGCGCCGCACACACTACCACTTCACACCGTCACCATGCCGTAATATTGCAGTGCAGTGCCGCAACTTGACGTAAGATCGTCTGACCGCCGCCAACCAGGTCCAGACCAACCGCACCCGCCATCTCAACTGGCATAACAACCGCCGCGCAGGTACGCTACGGCAAAACCTCAGTCGCTCCCACAATCCACTACCAATGCCCGGCCAACTTTTTACCAACCCAAGTTCGGAGTTAAACCAGAGTCGGCAAGGCAGCCAAATCCTTGCTAGCGAGATGGACAGCACCTTGCACAAAGCCACACGTACCCGGGCAGATCTGAAGACGCGAACTCCACGTTCAGACAACGGCCGCGGCGATACAAAAGGCATAAGGACAACCTCAACGCCGGCCAACCCGGGGCGCCCCGCCCATCGCCCCTTTTTAAACCGAAGACGCCGGCCCGCCTATGTCGCAGGAGAAACTCTGGCGATGGGCCGGCGGAAGATGACCTCACACCCCAGAACAGACGGTTCCCTAAATCAGACAGGGAAACGCCTCATCCGATCGCTGCACAACCGACCGATCTCGATGTTTCCGCGACGCTTTTGCACTGTCCCCCATGCCGCAATTCCGGCTCGCGCCACCAGAGTAAATTCATACTCACAAAAACTTTTCGCGCCGCACACACGCCGCCCCTTGTCGACGACCACGCCAAAATATACCGCCAGGTCGCCACTGCATGCCGCAAAATCGCCGCGATATGCCGAAATATTGAGGTGCCGGGATTAGGTATTACGACGTCTGGTCATGGGCGCGGCGCGCCCTGTTCTGGCGCGCCAGGCTACCCCAAAGTCGTCCTCATGGCCTCTTTTGTGAAAATCGTGCCCCCGAAACCGGAAAAATTTCCAATTTTGCGCCTATATCCCCACCCCAGCCGCATCATCGGCCCAAGTCAGCGCTCTTACCCGGCCGCGCAGAAAACTGACCGCACAGGACGCCCGCAGAGCGCTTAAGACGACCCTTTTAGGTCCTACAGGCCCTTAGCCTTTTGGCCATCTAAGGTGCCCTTGCGGGCGCGAGCTAAGCCGGCAAGCTTCGCCTTCGGCGCTGAGCGGGTCGGGCCTTAGGGCCCGTTTTGGCCCTTCATACGGATGTAGTACAGTGGAATAAGAAGCGGCCGAGCGGCGCTAGCACGCCCCCGGCCCGGCCCACGAGAGGGAGACTCATGGACACCCCACAGCTTATCATCATCCACGACACCCACAAATTCAGACTCTCCCACGTCGCCGGCCCCGCACACGCGGAAATAGGACCGATCCCGGACACGCTGGCAGGGGCGCTCAGCGCGCAAGCATACCGGTGGACAAGCGCCGGCTGCAGCGGCAACCCGACGAGAGCGAGAACGCTTCCAACGCCCGGATCGCATACTGCAGCTGGAGCCGGCGCAGCGCACGAAAGCGGTCTTGATGGCGATGTGCAACACCGGTCAAAAGCCTGCTGCTGCGTTCAGTCGTGAGAGGGCCCAGAGTGGCGGCCGCCCCGGCTGGTAGCAGCAAGCTGGCCAAAGGCGGCCAGGGCTGTCGGTGTCGAGATTGATGCGGTTGCGGCATACTCTTGTTTAGTGAACTTTGCACAACGTGAGGGGGTTCGGGGAATAGCCCAAACCGGTTGGGAGACGCAGGATGGCGGAAGAAATCACTGCACTATGGCAGGAAGCAGAGCAGCATTTGAGGGCCTTCGAGCAGTTGGCCCGCCGGACGGTCGAGGAGGCATGGCTGGCAGGCGATGCGTTGCTCCGGATCAGGCAGCAGCTGCCACATGGGGCCTGGCTGCCGGCACTCAAAGAGCGGGGCATCGCCTACACGACCGCAAACCGCTTTATCCGGTTACGCCAGCAGTACGCCGAAATTAACCAAGTTGGTGAATTTGGCAGTGTATCGGCGGCCCTGACCAGAGGGCGGTCAGCCCGACCCCGGAGGGCGGCCAGTCCCTATCTGGTGACCCTCGATGACCTATGGGATTGGGAGCGGTGGGGGCCGTCGTCCATAGCGCGGCGGTTCATGGAGCCGGACGAAATCGATGCGTTCAGGTCGGGCATCGAGGGCGCGGTCAGGCAGTACATCGAAGAGAGTGAGACCCGCGAGCAACTGTTCAACGCGTTGGTCTGGTTCCGGCTGGCCCTGTCGAGTCAGGTGGATTTCGGTCCCTACGAGAACGACCCCGGCGCAAGGTCCGAAACGGGCAGACGGGATGCCGCATACCGTGACGGGGACTTCTATTGGGTCGGGGATCTCGATGATTTTCTGCGCCTGACAGACACCCACGTGGCCAGGCTCCCCCAAAATCCATAGGGACAGCCTGTCCGAGTAGGCGGCTGCGATCGTGCGGTGGGCCTGGTCGCTGAGCATGTCGCGCCTGGCTTGGTAGCGGCGCCGGTCCTGCATTGCCCGGGCGTTGAACTCGTTGACAATTGCCTTGCGCTCGGATTCTGTCTGCACTGTCTGTATCTCCCCATCTGACCGATGCATTGAGCGAAGGACGAAGAGCTTGCCTACTGCAAAGAACTGATCGAACACAGTAACCAGCGGTGCCCCGGACCACGAGACAAGGGCTCATAGACACCCCACAGACTACTACGACCCCAGACGTCCACAACTTCAGACTCTCCCATGTCGCCGGCACCGCACACGCGAAGATAGGACCGACCCCAGGCACGTCGGCAGGGGCGCACAGTGTCGGTTGTGTCGAGATTGATGCGGTGGCGGCATCCTTTTGTTTAGTGAATTTTGCACAACGTGAGGACGTTCGGGGAATGGTCCAAACCGGTTTGGGGGCGCAGAATGGCGGAAGAAATCACCGCACTATGGCAGGAAGCAGAGCAGCAGCTGCAACACGGAGCATGGCTGCCAGCATGCAAAGATCGGGGCATCGCCTACACGACCGCAAACCGCCTTATCCGTCTACGCCAGCAGTACCCTGAAATTAACCAATTTGGTGAATTTGGTAGTGTGTCGGCGGCCCTGACCAGAGGGCGGCCAGTCCCGATCTGTTTCAAGGAGCATCCGCAGCGCGGCAACATCGCTGACCCTATCTGCACAGTCGCCGAGATTGAACCGGTTGATGACGCAGCAGTCTTTGAAGGGCACCCACTCTTATGAACGGACAGATAATTCGAAGCTCGCTGGCATCATCGCAAAGAACCTCAGTGAACTCCTCATCCCATCGTCCGCGCGCTGGTCTGCGCTCATTGTGTCCCTCCCTGTTTGGTGCGTAGGTAGTCCGTTACTTGCGTCGCAATCTCTCTGTTTGGTTTGGCCGGCGCCGTGGACGCTACCGCCGCTTGCATGGCCGCGGCCGCCGTCGGATAGTTCCTGCCCCGCCCTGTCTCTTGCCCTTGCAAAGTGCGTACAACGAATGCCCACAGACCGGAACGCTCCAACGACACAACCGCCGCCCGCGTGCGATTGGCAAGCTCGCTGTTGATATAATCCCCGCGCCGCGTCAACCGCCATCCCCGCATTGTTCCCCCCTTAGTGCTTACCGACGCGGGCCGGTTGCCGCGTCGGTGCTCTCTCTGTTAAGCCGTGGGTCCCGCCCTTGGCCAGCGCCGTCTCAGCGTTCGGTCTGTCTCACAGAAACGCGCGCGTCCGGCTATGGTACGATAAGGGCTATGAGCGAGGCAACTATTCGGCAAATACCTGACCTTCAGACCCTGTTCGATCCCTTCAATCAAGAGTGGTTCCTGGTCACAGGATGACACTTGGCTGCCGGACCTGATCGACGATAAAGGGACGGTCGAGGAAGCCTGGCGGGCGGGCGATGTGTTGCTCCGGATCAGGCAGCAGCAGCTCCACGGGGCCTGGCTGCCAGCACGCAAAGAGCGGGGCATCGCCTACACGACCGCAGACCGCTCTATCCGGCTACGCTGGCAGTACCCGCAAATTAACCAAGTTGGTGAATTTGGCAGCATGTTAGCGGCCCTGACCAGAGGACAGTCAGTCCCTATCTGGTGACACTCGATGACCTATGGGATTGGGAACGGTGGGGTCCGTCGTCCGGCGGTTCATGGAGCCGGACGAAATCGACGGAACCCATTCACCAATCGATACGCCTACTTCCCATATCTCGCTCGGCACTTCATACCGAAGTGCCGATTCATTTCGAACGACAATCGATCTAGTCCCCGCATCCCTTACTAGAGAATATGTTTCCGCAATTCTTGTACCGATGTTTGGAACAATTATGGCCAGCGGCTCAACCCTGGATGCGGACCATTCAGCTGCCAATTGTTCTTCTTGAACGGAACGAAGATCAACGACGCAGAGTACATAGCGGTCAGATTTATTACTTGCTGTTTCCGCCTGCATAGGTGTGAGGCGAACTTGGCCTGTAGTTGTAGCCTTAACCTCAAGTAGATACGGGCCGACGTCGAACTTGCTCGACACATCGCTAAGTACGTTATCTGATGGTACAGTAACCTCATAGTCGAAACCACGATCCACAAGCCTTAGGTTCAGGTCGTATGTTTCCAACGCAGATTTGATTGCTTCTTGTACCCCAATGCCAAGACGCCTGAAGTGATCAATCTCCCGCCTATAACGCCTTTGTGCTTCTATGTCCTCCGCTAATGACTGATACAAGTCTGGGTCGGAACCGCCCGACTCGACTAGCCTCGCCAAACCATCACGCAATAGTTCGCGTTTCTGGCTGTTCGGTTCAATTCCCAGTAGTCGCAACTCGAGTTGGTCGAAGTCGAACCATTTACTTAACATTTCTATCGCTGCATTGTTGCCTTCCAACCACGTTGGGTCCAAAAGCCCATCCAACGTTTTCGCGCTGGAGAGCATCGGTACAAGTTTTCCGTCCTCTCCTGGTACAGGCACCCATGGTCGGATCTTCAGGTCGGCCAACCATAGGGCAGCAGCAACCGGAACTTCATGGGGTTTGCCAGCCCTTCTGCCCTTTACAATTCGCTCCTCCTTCCATCTAGGGTCATGCGGTGCTATATGACATAGGACCAGCCCTAGCAGCGCGCGGGCCTCATCAATTCCTACTTGGCATCGATTTAACACTTCAGGCTGGAGCAAAGCGATCTGACTGAACTCTTCACTGTTGCTCGGCACGGTGACCCCGTTGGTATCCACAGAACTGAGCTCAGCCAACCGTCGCTGTGTTAATTCGGACGGGGAGTGCATGATAATCGGATCGGAGAATGCTATGCCCCAGTTAATCAGAGCCGTAACACAGTTGGGGAGGTCATCGGAGGAAGAACCCCCATACATTTCTGCAAGAATACGGTCCGGTGGATACGCCCTTGCAAAAGATTGTGCGGACTCATGCCAACACACAATGGGGGCCATCATCATACGATTTGGGCTCCAGCGTGCGAACTTATTGTCATGTGTGATGAGTGGAATCTGGCGAGCCACTGAAGAAGCCTGATCCTGACTAGATTCCCAGAGATAGTGAAGAAGGCGTACACTTCCTCGCTGAACATTAATAGATGTGTCGTTACAGTGTTCATTCTCAGGAAGCTGATCGATCAGGGAGTTCACCGCTTCAGTGACAACGTCTTCTTTGGATAGGCTGTTCGTGATCGCATTGTCAAGGACATATTGCAAATGGAGCATGTCTCTCTCGGCAGCTTTTCTTTGAAATCCACCAAAAAGAAGCTGACTACGGATATCGAGACCTATGTCGTCGCATATCGTTTTTAACAAATCTGGAACGCCGTTGTCACGCTTCAATTCTGAAGGGGATCGGAGGCGCTGATTCTGGTCTGGCAGCATGCCATGAAGCACGGACCCATCAATTCCGGAACGATTTTTCCAGCATTCACCAGTAATGTCTAAGAAAAGGGATATCCATTGCTGAGCATCTCCGTTGATCTGCAGCTTTTCAAGTGTATCTGCGTCGCCTCTAACCCGCTTCGCGAGATCTTTAACACCGATGCGGCTAGTTTGAACTCCAAGGCTGTGCCATCCCTGTGCAATCTCAGTCCAAATAGTCGCGAGTCCTCTCTTGGGAGGCGAAAGGCGTTCGGAGGCATCGCTAAGAGGCCAGATGCGTTCCACCGTTGTTTCGCTTTCGTTTGAGTCCGTTGAAAGGCTTGGGATTATGAAGTCAGCATGTCCACCGTATTGACTGACCGCGGGCAACATTCCCGACGAGCATTCGACTATGGGCAATTCAGCAACTCTCCTTACGAAGGATGCGAGTTGATTGTGCCACCACTCTGTTTCCTCAGAATCTGTTGAACCGAATGTTGTAGCAGGCTTTCGTACTTGCACGAGGAGATGGGCATCTTCCCATTTGTTTGCGAAGGCATACTTTACCGCCAATATCGCCGCAGCAAAGGCATCTTCCACCAGTACTCTATCCTGCTCGCCCATTAGTAGCCTGCTTCGTTCTTCATCGGGAGCGAACTTCCCATCAAGAATGAAGTTCGTTGGCAGGAATCCTGAGCCACTCAAAGGATATTCCCGATATACCCGGGAAACGTTTGGCTTAATTGAAACAACTTTCCATCCCTCCGCCCTCCTCTCTACTTGCACAAGAGCGGAAGCTAGTGCCTGTTTGCTTGTCATAAAGCGATAGACACGGGTCTCGCTTGCGTCAACACCGGCTTGTCGGACTTGAAGGGAACGTTCTTCGACAAAGCCACCTTCGAACGCTTGTGTAACGAAGTTTGTAGGTCTCCAGACTTCGGTGTATTCCTTATCATATTTCAGTTCCACTCGACCAAGGATTTGTCGTGTGGCATAGAGATAAGGCAACGCTGACTTAAGCGACTCAATCCCTAAACGTAGAGGACTATCATGGTCAATGTAATACTGGAAACTTGCAGACATAGCACCATCCAAGTCTGACACAGCGGTGGCAGCTCGGATGGCTTCGGTACAAGCTTCCATGTTTTGAAGAATCGCCTCTTCATCTCCCCCTCTATCCAGTATAAGGTCAAATAACTCGTATCCATTGGAAGTTTCAAACAGGCCTTGGAGACCCGTGCGCTCAGCCAAAACGTGAGTGACAAGGAAGCCTGTCCCAAAGCGGCCGGTCGTCAATTCCGATTCAAAGTCCTTGCTCGAACCACCGGACAGTAATGCAGCTAGGTCATGGGGTGTAAAGGGAACGCCGTCATGCTCGAACGTAACCACCCCCTGATCGCAATTCAGGCGAATCGAGACGGACTCTCTCTCTTTTCGGGGACCGAAGTCCAAAGCATTTTGGAGCAATTCAAATGGCCAACGCGGCCCAGCGGACGAAATACTTTGGCGAGCCTCTGCCACCCGAGCGCGAATTCGTCTTGCTTCGTTTCGGCTATGTTGTTCCTTAAGCGTTTTCTCATATATCTTGAACGCTGCGTCGCTCAACTGCTCACCTCCCTACTATTCTCAAAATGATGTGGTAGGTCATCTGTTTCCCACGATTATTAAATGTCTCCAAATTGAGGCCAACCATGAATAGCACTCCAAAACTCCATTTTACTGGATAGTATCAGTGAAGGCTAGCTATGGATTCGAGTCGAAGTTGTCTTAATGTACAAGGCACCTGTAAACCCACTGCGTTACCCTACGCCAACCACTTCGCGCCCTGTCGCCTTTGAACGCGTATAGACCTCCTCCCCCCTCGCCGTCTTCCAGTGTCCTCACCCTATGACTTCATGTGTTGGCGCACCGGCCGCGGACCACACGCCTTGCCATCCCCACGCGGCCTGAATGTTCCAAGAAATCCAACCCCGGGTCCGCAATCGTCGTAGACGTCAGGCAGCCCGTGAGCACTTCGAGAGTGGGATCAAAACGCGTCGACGCAACTGCAGGTGCGTCCGGGCAGTGTGGATGCCGGGCATGTGGCGCTTCGCGCCGGCGCGCGCCGACACCCGCCAGGCGCCACCAAAACGCGCTGCGCCAGCCGTGCCGGACCATGCCCGCCTGTCTTGACCCTGCTTTTCTCCCCCAAATCGGCCCTTCTTGGAATTTCGGACCGGGAACTTCCCTTTTGCAATACTTCAAGTCCCGTCGACACTTAACTCGAATTCTCGAAAAGCCGGTTACGCGCCCCACGATCACGCACACGCGTACCGAGTCCAATCCCATATAGCCACGAGCCCACCCGCCCGGAGCGGAAGCCCAGCCAGCCGTGGGCTAGGCCTACACGTCCGGTACAGTGCCTGATTTGGTTGTGGTTGTGAGCCTGCAGCACACACTCAAACACGGGGCCTGGCTGCCAGCCCTCAAAGAGCGGGGCATCGCCTACACGACCGCAAACCGCTTTATCCGGCTACGCCAGCGGAACCCGCAAATTAACCAATTTGGTTAATTTGGCAATGTGTCGGCGGCCCTGACCAGAAAGCGGACGGTCCGCTCCGGGAGGGCGGTCAGTCCCTATCTGGTGACCCTTGATGATCTTTGAGATTGGGAGCGTTGGGGGGCGTCGGTCATTGTCCGGCGGTTCATGGTACCGGGGTTATCGCCCGCCCGGTAAACCACCTACTCCACTGTCCCGCTCCTTTCCATGCGGTAGCCGACGCGCGGCTCCGTGAAGATGTACCTGGGGTCCTGTGCATCGTCACCCAGTTTCTGGCGCAGCCTCTTGACCACGGTGCGGACCAGCCTCGTGTCGCCTGAGTGTCCCCGGCCCCAGACCCGTTGCATCAGCCGGCTGTGGGTCAACACCATGCCGGCGTTGGTCGAGAGCTCGTAGAGCAGAGCGTATTCGGTCGCGCTCAGCGCGACCGGCTGTCCGGCCACGGCCACGCGGCGTTCCGCGTAGTTGATCACAAGGTCTTCCAGGACATAGTTTTCAGGCTGCCCGGGATAGCCGGCGCCGGCGCGCTGGCGCAGGACCGACATGATGCGCGCGGCCAGTTCGGTCGGTGAGAACGGCTTCACCACGTAATCGGATGCCCCCGTCTCGAAGGCCCTGGCAATGAGATTCTCCTGGCCGTAGGCCGACAGGAAGATCACGGGCAGAGCGCTCTTTGCCAGGATATCCTTCATCAGATCGATCCCATCGAACCCCGGCAGCATCATATCCAACAGGACGAGATGGGGCCCCTCCTCCGCAATCAAACGGTCGACCTCCCCCGGTTCTGCGGTCACGATCGGCGCATAGCCTGCCTTGGAGAGGGCGTCGCGGGTATATCTGAGCGCGTGCGGGTCGTCGTCCACCACGAGGATGCGCGTCCGCTCCTGTGTCCCGTTGCCGGGTTCGGCGGCGAACGGCGCGGGTTCGCCGCCGCCGGTTTCTTTTTGCTCGGCAATTGGAACTGTGAAGATGAAGCGCGCGCCCTGGCCGGGTCCGTCACTTTCAGCCCAGATGCGGCCTCCGTGCGCTTCCACGATGCCTTTGCAGATCGCGAGGCCCAGCCCCGACCCGCCATGGCCATGCCGCTGGTCCTCGCCGTCGACGCGGGCGAACTTT
>Ga0209544_1004061_pt1 | contig 10654 bp, 8 predicted proteins | sample MesohylPK_FD_187297 | JGI IMG/M metagenome (GOLD analysis project Ga0209544, IMG submission 187297) | Host-associated microbial community of the marine sponge Aplysina aerophoba from Gulf of Piran - sponge mesohyl, lysed by proteinase K... | ecosystem: Host-associated > Porifera > Sponge >...
GCTCTGGCGCTCTGGCGCTCTGGCGCTCTGGCGCTCTGGCGCTCTGGCGCTCTGGCGCTCTGGCGCTCTGGCGCTCTGGCGCTCTGGCGCTCTGGCGCTAATTATAGCGGTGGGCAGATTCGGCCCTGTCAAGACGTTTCCCCGTTCCGCCATCATGCGCATTCTCCTGACTGGCAACTCGAACCAACCGCCCCTGTGTCCCGCACCGGAGCCGGGGGACCACCAATGATTATGCCAAGTAGTAGCCGATATTGTGTGAATTGTGTGTGTCAATATCGGCTGTTTCGATGTCGATTCGATTAATATTGCCCGGAATCGCCCCGAATCCCGCCGCGGCAGCGGCGCAAATCGCTGTTCCACCGCCCGGGCGAACCCGATTCTCGGGAGCCGAAAACCGGCCCGCAAGCACCCCCCGCCCGCTCCGGGGCCGCGCCCGCCGCATCGGTCGTCACCGGGCGGCGTCCTCGCCTCGCCGCTGTCCCGGCGATGCCGGCGGCGGGCGCCTACTGCCGCCTCGCGCCGAAGGCGCCGACGATGTCGGACTGCTCGAAGATGCCCGCCGCCTCCGCATGGCCGGGACCGTGGAAGGCGCCCTGGATGCGCGCGCCCGAATGGCCGCGCGAGAAAGTTCCGTCCGGGCCGACCGCGAGGTTGGAGAAGATCACCGTCTCGACCGTGTGCACGGTCCCGCGGTCGATGTTCGTGATGCCGCCGAACGCGACGTGGAGGGAAGGCCCGGACCCGTCGCCGGCGGCGGGGAAGCCGTAGGTCAGGGCCGCGTCCCCCGCCAGCCGCTCGCCCCGGGCGTCCCCGGCGACGGGCGTACCCGTCATGAGGCCGAGCCAAGTCGCGCTCCCGGCCGGTGCGGCGCCTGTGAGCTCGCCCAAGGCGATCCCGCGCCGGACGTCGACCCTGCCGTCGTCGTTCGTCTGGCTCTCGTGCAGGATCGCGAACGAGCTGTGCTCCAGCCAGGCCCCGAGACTGGCAAGGTCCGCGCCCGTATGCGTCGAGGACTCCCGGAAGAGGGTGATGCCGTGTTTCTCGCCGAGGGCGGTGGCGGCGCCCTGCCTGAGAGGCGTGTTGACAAGGTCGATGGTATCGACGGCGCCGCTCAGCGGATCGGTCAGGGTGCAGCGCGGTCCGCTGCACTGCGTCAGGAAACGGAAGGTCGGAATCCCGGCGCTGCCGGTTTCCCCGTGCATCGTGGACAGGATCAGGGAATCGGCGCGGGCTCTGACCTCCAGCCCGCGCGCCAGCGCTGCCTCCGGCGTCTCGACAGGCGCCGACAGGCCAGTGAGTTCCCGGATCTCGTCCAGGGTGGTCGTCCGCTCGGACACGGATTCGCCGCCCCCGCAGGCCGCGAGCGAGAGGACGGCCGCCACCGCCAGGCCACAGGCAGAAAAGCGTCTCATGTCCGTCTCCCCCATCGCCGCCGATCGGCCCACCGGACCCGGAGCGCGCCGGCCTCCGCCTCCCGGCATGGTCCCGGGATCCGGAACCCACAGGCCGCGACGCACCGAATCGATCTCGCTTCGTTGTACGCGGTATGCTGTTAAATGTGTGTGTGGAGATCGGGCGTTACGGTGTAATCTTTATAAACACCGGGCCGTCTTGCCGGGCTGCATGCCGGCGGTGCGGCGGGCCGCAGATCCCGTCATCCGGGCGAGGGAGGCCCCGATTGGCTCAGTCCGACGACCTGAAGCGGGAGAACGAGGCGCTGCGCGCGCGCATCGCCACGCTCAACGCCGCCATCCTCAGGATCAACGCGAGCCTCGACCTCGACACCGTGCTCGGCGAGGTGGTGGAGAGCGCCCGGGCGCTCACCGGCGCCCGCTGGGGCGTCATCGCCACCGTCGACGAGGCCGGCGCGCCCGGGGACTTCGTGTTCTCGGGCTTCACGCCCGAGGAGCAGCTCGAGCTCTACGCCTGGCCCGTCAGCGCGCGCCTGTTCGAGCACTTCCGCGGCCTGCCGGGGCCGCTTCGCGTCGACGACCTGTCGGGCTACGTCCGCGCGCTCGGCATCGAGCCGCCCCGGATGTTCGCCCGGACCTTCCAGGGCACGCCGATGCGCCACCGTGGCGCCGACGTCGGCAGCTTCTTCCTCGCCGACAAGGCGGACGGGGAGGCGTTCAGCGACGAGGACGAGGAAGTGCTGACGCTGTTCGCCTCCCAGGCCGCGGCCGCGATCGTCAACGCGCGCACCCACCGCGACGAGCGCCGCGCCAGGGCAGATCTCGAGGCCCTGATCGACACCTCCCCGGTCGGCGTCGCGGTGTTCGACGCGGAGAGCGGGCGGGCGGTGTCGATCAACCGCGAGGCGCGGCGCATCGGGGAGAGCCTGCGCACCCCCGGCCAACCGCCCGAGCAGCTCCTGGAGGTGATGAGCTTCCGCCGTTCCGACGGCAGCGAGGTGAGCCTGAGCCGGCTCCCGATCGAGCAGGTGGTCCGCAGCGGCGAGACGATGCGCGCCGAGGAGGTGGTGCTCTCGGTCCCGGACGGGCGCAGCGTCCGGGTGCTGGTCAACGCCACGCCTATCCGCGCCGAGGGGGATGCCGTCGGCTCGGTGGTGGTCACCGTGCAGGACCTGGCGCCGCTCGACGAGATCGAGCGGCTGCGCACCGAGTTCCTCGGCCTGGTGGGCCACGAGCTGCGCGAGCCGCTGGCCGCCATCAAGGGCTCGGCCACGACGCTGATGGAGGACGCGGAAGCGCTCGACCCGGCCGAGATGCGCGAGTTCCACCGCATCATCTCCGAGCAGGCCAACCACATGCGGGGCCTGATCGGCGACCTGCTGGACGCGGGCCGCATCGACTCGGGCACGCTCTCGGTCTCGCCCGAGCCCTCGGAGCTGGCCGAGCTGGTGGAACGGGCGCGGAACACTTTCGTCGGCGGTGGCGGGCGGCACGGCGTCGCCGTCGACCTTCCCGTCGACCTGCCGCGCGCGATGGCCGACCGCCGGCGCATCGTCCAGGTGCTCAACAACCTCCTCGCCAACGCCGCCCGGCATGCGCCGGAGTCTTCATCCATCCGGGTCTCGGCGGTGCGCGAGGACGCCCACGTCGCGGTCTCGGTCGCCGACGAGGGCCGCGGGATCGCCCCGGAGCTGCTGCCGCGGCTCTTCGACAAGCACGCCGGGGACGGATCGAAGGCCGGCTACGGCCTGGGGCTCGCGATCTGCAAGGGGCTGGTGGAAGCCCATGGCGGGCGCATCCGGGCCGAGAGCGACGGTCCGGGCCGGGGCACCACAGTCACCTTCACCCTGCCCGTGGCCGGGGAGCCCGGCGCCGGGGCGCCCGTGGAGCCGCCCCCGAGCCGGCAACCGGCCGAGAAGATCCGCATCCTCGTCGTCGACGACGACCCGCGCATGCTGCGCTCCGTGCGCGACACGCTCGCCGCCGCCGGCTACGCCCCGCTGGTGACCGGCGAGCCGGGCGAGCTCGCGCAGATCATCCGCAGCGAGAAGCCGCGGCTCGTGCTGCTCGACCTGGTGCTGCCCGGGCAGAACGGCATCGAGCTGATGGAGAGCGTGCCCGAGCTCTCCGACCTGCCGGTGATATTCATTTCGGGCTACGGCCGCGACGAGACCGTCGCCGCAGCGCTCGAATCCGGTGCCGCCGACTACATCGTCAAGCCCTTCTCGCCGACCGAGCTGGTGGCACGCGTCCGCGCCGCGCTGCGCCGTCACGAGGACCCCGCGCCCTTCGTGCTCGGCGAACTCGCCATCGACTTCGACCGGCGCCGGGTGACCGTCGGCGGCGAGCCGGTCGAGCTCACCGCCACCGAATACGAGCTCCTGCGCGTCCTCGCGCTCAACGCCGGACGGGCGATGACCTACGACACGCTGCTGCGCCGGGTCTGGAGTTCGCGCAACGGCGTCGACGCCAACCTGGTGCGCATCTTCGTGCGCAACCTCCGGCGCAAGCTCGGCGACGACGCGGCAAACCCTGAGTACATCTTCAACGAGCGCGGCGTCGGATACCGCATGGCCGAACCGGGGGCGGAATGAGGGCCGCGGCCTGCCGCGCCCGCTCCCGGGCCGCAGCCGGGATCGGCGCCCCCGCGCTTGCCATGCAAGGGGCCCGTCGATCGCTTCGCGACGGCGGTTGCCCGGAAATGCAAACGCCCGACCGGTGCGTGCGGTCTCGCCGGCGGCGAGCGGCGGGCGCCGCTCGACTCCGTTCAGACCGTTCTTACGGAATGAATGGGAGGGCGTGCACCAATCCCGCACCTGCCGTGGCAGCGACGAGCACGGCGAGTGCGATGGAGAGGTTGCGAATGCGGCGGTGCTTCGTACGAGGCCGCTCGGGGATCAACTCGGGAAACCGAATAGATGCCACGGTCGGCACCCGGTACCCGGCGCAGCGGTGCCACGCGGGGTCCCAGCGGGGCCACACGGTGCATTGACTCCGCTTACGGCATGCTTACGGTAGAAGGATGGCTCAAAGGCATGGGCAAAGAAAAACCCCGCTATCCTGCTGGAATAACGGGGCTTTTTTGGTTGCGGGGGTAGGATTTGAACCTACGACCTTCAGGTTATGAGGTAGATCATCGTCAGTGGTCTGGAACGGACTGGAACGGACTGGAACGGACTGTACGTTACTTTCTTCATATTGTCCAAAGGGTTCCACCCTCATTCTTGTGGTCTCAAGAGGACTCGAGTACCCTGGAAGTTGTGGAAGAAAAGTTCCGAATGCATTCCGAGATTGATTCATGCCCCGACTGACCAAGCGACGCATCGATGCCCTCCCCGCTCAGGAGAAGGAGTATTTCGTCTGGGACGAGACCCTGAAGGGTTTCGGCGCCAGGGTGTATCCCAACGGCGGCAAGCGCTACGTCGCCCAGACCTTCAGGCGGGGCAAAACCATCCGCGTTCAGATCGGGCGCCACGGCGCGCTTTCCTTCGACGAGGCAAAGGCGCGGGCCCGCAAGATCATCGCCGACATCGATGAGGGCAGGAATCCGAACAAGGAGAAGGAGACCGAGCGCCTGTCTCCCACGGTGGCGGAGCTTGCCGAGCGGTTCCTCAAGGAATACGTCCCGCATCACTGCAAGCCGCGAACTCGGGTGGAGTACCGGCATGCCGTGGAGAGTTACATCCTACCGGCCCTGGGTTCGATCAAGGTGACGGCGCTGGGACGTGACGACGTGGCGGCGCTGCATCACGAGATGCGGGAGAAGCCCTATCAGGCGAACCGGACGCTGGGGGTGGTGTCGAAGATGATGAACCAGGCCGAGGCCTGGGGCCTGCGGCCGGATCGGTCGAATCCCTGCTATCACGTCCGCAAGTACAAGGAGAAGAAGCGCGAGCGGTTCCTGACGGCAGAGGAGCTGGTGCGTCTGGGAAAGGCGCTGGAAGAGGAGGAGTCGTTCGCGCCATCGGCGGTGACGGCGTTTCGGCTGCTGCTGTACACGGGGGCGCGGCTGTCAGAGATCCAGACGCTGAAGTGGGAGCACATCCGGGGCGACCGCATCCGCTTGCGCGATTCGAAGACGGGTGCCAAGACGATCCCTCTCAACGGGCCGGCGCTGGAGGTCCTGGCCGGGACGAAGCGTGTCGAGGGCAACCCCTACGTCATCACCGGCACTGGTGACGGCGCGCATTTGACGGACCTGCAGAAGCCGTGGCGGCGGGTACGCAAGGCGGCGGGGCTCGAGGATGTGCGCATCCATGACCTTAGGCACACGTTCGCCTCAGAGGCGGTGATGGGCGGCGAGAGCCTGCCGATGGTGGGGCGGATCCTCGGCCACACCCAGGCCCAGACCACAGCGCGGTACGCGCATCTCGCGGACGACCCCCTGCAGCGGGCGTCGGAGCGGATCGCTTCATCGCTGAAGCAGGCTATGAGCGATCAAGGTAAAGAAGGGAACCGGCCGACGGCGCCGGACGCATGATTGAGATTGGAGTGAGGCCCAGCGCGGTGTGTTGAGGGCGCTCGCCGATTGAACAGCCTTGGGATCCGGAGATGTGGGTTGTGTCGTCAAGAAAGTTGACGCGAGTGGCAGCACGAAACCATATTTCTGTATGAAGACGACCCTGAATTTCGATGATCGCCTGATTCGCGAAGCCAAGGCGCGAGCTGCCCAGGACGGGGATACGCTGACGCGCCTGATCGAGCGCGCATTGCGGGACTATCTCTGTCCCGTGCGCGGTCTCGTGCGCGATTTCCGTGCCAGGCTTCTGACGAAGCGGGGCTCTGTACTCGCTGGCGTAGACCTCGACGACCGCCACCTGCTCTACGAGAGAATGGACGGGCGCGATTGATCGCGGTGGACACTTATGTTCTCGTGCATGCACATCGCCAGGACTCGCCAAAGCATGGCTCGGCTCACGCGCGCGTCGTGGCACTCGCCGAATCACATCACCCTCCTGCTAGGTGATTCCGGTGTTCTGCATCGGGTAGTTCATTAGAGTAATCACCCACCCGCGGCTGTTCCACGCCCCGCACACGGCGAAGGAAGCGTGCGAGGCGCTGTCCAGGCTTCTGGTCTCACCGAGCGTGACGGTGCTTTGTCCTGGAGCCGAATACCTGGCGCTCCTGGCCGAAGCGATTCGGGAGGAAAACGCCGCAGGCAATCTCGTCTTCGACGCCCAGATCGTCGCGGTCTGCCGAGAGAGCGGTGTTTCCCAGTTGGTCACCGAGGATCGTGACTTCGACCGCTTCAAAGGGCTGAACGTCGCGGGCATAGGGTAACTGACTCACTGCGTTGTTAGATGTTCATGTGAAGACGACTTGTTGTACAGTTATCGTCACGTCTACAATGGCCAATTGGTTATTGAGCCGTAACGATGCACGATATCGATGCGATCGGATAGTGAAATTGAGCCGGGATTGGACCCCGATTGACCGTCCGGAACGTCCGCATTCAACTTGCTGAAATAGCGTTCCCAGTAGGGGAGTATTTGGCCAGTATTTTCGTTTCGAAACGACATCGGATGCTCTGGGAAAAATTCATTTCCATCATTCGCGCACTTAAACGCGTCCACGACAAGTTCGCTACAATAATACGCTTCCTCGCTGGGCATATACAGTCTGTCGTAAGGGCGACCAATCAAGCTTCTTGCTGCGTCTATAGCTCTTGGTATTAGGTGTCGGAAATCGGACTTAAGGCGCCCTACGAAAACTCGGGGTCTTTCAAGCTCATCCCGCGCCCGATTCAGAAACTCCGAGAGGGCGGTCAGACGTACCTCCGGATTGATAGCTTCAATGGCTTTGATGGGCCGGGCCTCCACAACCATGCCAATGTGAGAAACTTCGGCATCAGAGTATCCTGCGGTCACACTTTCGATCGCGGTGGCTCCGTCACCTGCTAGATCCTGAAACAGTAGATCTCCCCTACTAAGATCGAAACTCGTCTCAGCGTGAATGGAGGCGCTCATATCAAATTACTCCTCATTTGTTGGAGCGCGGTTTCTCTGATCGTGTCCCTGGAGTCCCTGGAGTCAATGCACGGGCCTCAAGCTTCTCCTGGCTGCTGGGACTGGTGAAAGCATCCAGACTACCACAAGAGGCAACTTGACGAATACAGTGTCGCTCTCCGTGCATTCCGCGCGATCACGTCTCGGGCATGTACTACGAGCTCTGCGCCGTTGTGTCTGGTGCCCTGCGAAACTACCGCTGTTTGCATTGACTCTCTGTAACAATGGCGTAGCGGTCACCGCTTTTCATCGCATCCATGACGCCGGCGTTTAGACTTTCAAATATCGATACAAAACCCGGGTCGACCTTTCCGAATGCGGCACGCCAATGCTCCGTGCTTACATCGACTGTGTGCCAAGGCTCCTTCGCAAAACTCTTCCATTTGACGGTGTTGTCTTTCGGATAGAAAATATATTTGTTGGGAGAAAAAGAGCCCTTCTGCCCCAAATGGTATTGCATTCCTACGCTAATTTCGTCCTCCACTTCATCCATGTAGACGCTCCAATAGGCGGTCTTTTCGTAATACGTACTTCCACCCCCGCTGTTCTCACGAACAATATATATTGGACAGTCAGACAAATTTCCGACAACTTTCATACTTGCTCTGACACCTTCCTCGAATGCGGCTTTTAGCCGTTCTTCGAGTACTGATTCTGGAAGTGTGCACATGCCAGATATGCAGTAGCTCTCTTCCGAATGAGCTTGAGTCACAGAACAGAAAATCAGAATTCCGAAAACTGGGTAGAGCAACTTACACAAAGATCTAGTCATCATGAGTTTCCCTTCGTTCCTGTGACGGCGCTAGGCTTCATTTCTTCTTTAGATTCTCCAATTGCTCGGAAGTTAGTTGTACATCGGCACGAATCGGTTCGGTGACGGTTACCGTTTGCGCGGATTTCTGTACATATGTAGACGTGTCGTCGATGCCGATTGTCTGAGTGGAGAAATTTGGTATTGCAATTAAGCAGGAACCAAAGAATACTAAGAAAAGTCCTGGAGATCGTGATGCCAACTCCAGCTTAATATCTGACCACTGCAGGCTGCTATCAGTTCTTGGAGCGGTTACCCGGCCAAGCACGAAGATAGCTCCTGTAATGACTAGGCCGGTACCGAAGATGAGGCTCATGAATCGCATCCAGGTCCTCGTCGCCAGTGCCGCGCTCGCTCTCTCATGGCGGTAGAGGACTACATCGCGCTCTAAGGCAATCCTTGCTTTGGCTAACGATGTGGACAAAGTGGAATCATCAGTGAAACGTTCGTTGTCAGAGAGTACAATTTGAGTCTGTGAATTAATTGGCGTGTTTACGTCAGTAAGTATAGAATATAGTTGAAAGTAGCTGGTCACCAAGAAAACAAGAAAGGGAAGTATTACCACCGAAAACATAACCCAGAATAGAGGATTGAGATGCAACAGGCGGAATGGCGCGGATGAACGGTTTTCCGATGATAAGGTCATGCTTTAGCCTGATTTATTCATCGCGGCGTGACAGTGTAGTGGCGAACGTGGCGTAGGTCGTTGGGATCGGGTAGAAATTCGTTTCCCGGCGCATTTCTGCCAGAGCAACGAAAGCCCCACGCCGCCATAACCGAAGATACACTTCTCCCGTTCGATCTTCCAGCGGCTCAACGTCAGAAAGTGACCACCAATTTCGAGGGCGAGTCGATCTTGTCCGTTGGCGGCCATGTCCTGTGGCGTGCGGCGGAACTCCGGCTGGGTCTGGCCGCGGCGCCGGCGGGCTGCATCGGGGAGTGACACGACCCGACCGGGCGGTCCACACGCTGCCGACGATGCTGCGTTTCAGCATGTTTGCGAGTGTGGGGCAAAAACTACTGATGTTCGTTTCCCCAAATAACACTCTCCAAAGAAGTTTGGCTGTTCGCTCCACGCTCTTCGTCCCATAGACCGTTGTCCTTCATGGCAGCGTACTAATTGTCCAATGAGGTTTTTTGGCGTTCAAGTGACTCACCATAGGTCGGATGCATGTGTTCGATCTACAACTTGATTTCTAACTCCGTGACGGTGCGACCTTTTGCCAGTAGGTTGGAAATAGCGACTATAAAGCGGCTCAGTGCCTCGTCGATGACATGATCTGGTTCACTCTAATTTGCGGCACCTACGCAGTCTGTATAGAGTGACATTTGCTTAAATTAGTCAAGTAACACTGTGTGATCGCCTGAGGGATCTGAAGCGAGGCGAAGAGATTCCAATGTTCGGGCACCCTTCAGGTAAGGCTCGGGGATTATCCATGCGACATTCTTACCGCGGTGAGATCGGAAATCCTTCCAACGCTGTTGGCGAAGTTCTGGAGTGGGGCAGTCGCGAGTCCGCGTAGTGTCGTTACCTTGCCGCTTTCCTCTATAGACAGGATAGCAAGAGCAGTTACAGTTGGGAATCGTGCGAGATCGTAGAGAGACTTTGCATCGTCGGCCAAGCGACGCGCGTTTCGGCGGGCTACATTCATGCCTCGGGCGATCTGTGCTGCGTCCAAGTCGCCGCGATACTGAGATAGTATGGATTTCGGCATCCTGGTGTTCAGACTTGGAGCAGCAATTCGTCGTGTCTGCGACCAATGTCATTTGGGATAGCCGGTGCTAAACCGCTGCACCCAATTCGGCTGATTGATATCACGATTAGCAATGCGAGGAAACGCCGGGTATTACGATCAGCAAGCCTTTACCCGTCCAACCTGAAATCGAGAGGTTGCATGGGAGCGGGCACGACCGTGGCGGGCTAGAGCATTTTTCGAGCTTATAGAATCTTCAGAATTTTCAATCGGTTGCAGATATGGTTCAAGATGCAGGCTGGTGAAGGAGGCCAGCCTGCATGACACGACCTCTTTCGCATGATCTGCGCCGCCGGGTGGTGAGGGCGGTGGTCGATGGCGGCATGTCGCGCCGAGGAGCGGCAAGGCGCTTCGGGATCGCGCCTTCGACGGCGATCAAGTGGGTCAGTGCCTGGCGTCGCACGGGCAGCTGGCGGCCGAGGGCGCAAGGCGGCGACAGGCGCTCGCAGCGGATCGAGGCGCGGGCCGAGGTGGTTCTGGCACTGGTCGAAGAGACCCCGGACATGACGCTGGCGGAGATCGCCACCCATCTGGAGGACGAGCACGGGCTGCGGGTGTCCCAGAGCACCGTGTGGCGCTTCTTCCACCGCCGCGGCATCACCTTCAAGAAAACGGCGCACGCCAGCGAGCAGCAACGCCCTGACGTGCTCAGGCGCCGGCGCGCCTGGCTCG
>Ga0209544_1004073_pt1 | contig 10631 bp, 9 predicted proteins | sample MesohylPK_FD_187297 | JGI IMG/M metagenome (GOLD analysis project Ga0209544, IMG submission 187297) | Host-associated microbial community of the marine sponge Aplysina aerophoba from Gulf of Piran - sponge mesohyl, lysed by proteinase K... | ecosystem: Host-associated > Porifera > Sponge >...
GTGATATCCGCGTTGTGAAACGCAAACACACCATCTCGGGGAGCTTTCGTACCGCCGACGGAGCCACGAATTGTGCTATACTGCGTCGTCTCATTGCAACGGCACGTCAATTGGGGTTGAATGCCCTAGATACTCTAGCAACCGATGCCGCTGAGGTGTTGGTGTTATGGGGCCAAAGGGGTCCACTTCCAGACACCTAACACAGGTCCTGACCCCAATAGAAACCTTCCTCAACCGAGGAAACGACAATAATCTGAAATTGAGACGACCTGAATAGTTACACACTTTATTGTAAGGGTGTTGATAACTATTTTAGTAGGACACTAAATTGTTAAAAAAAACCCATTTGAGTGCATAATGCATATAATAATTTACAGTGAAGGCATCCTAATTGACTAATTATTTGATATTGTGATGCAAACGTGGATTGGATAAAATAGCAAATTCATTTAGTGAGGAATTAAGCGAATGGAAATGCCCGATGTAAATAGTGCGATTATTGCTCGAAAAATGGCAATTATCGACCGCTTTATTCATGCGATTGGCTCAAATGCAGTCATTCACGACCATTTTGAAACCAAAGCTTACGAATGCGATGGCCTGACATCTTATTCATGTTCACCCCTAGCCGTTGTCCTTCCCCAAACAACAGAAGAAGTATCGGCAATTCTGGCAATTTGCCACGCCGAAAAGTTACCCGTCATACCTCGAGGAGCCGGCACTTCGTTAGCAGGTGGAGCTTTGCCTACTGAAGATAGTGTTGTTGTGGGTATCGCGCGGTTAAACCGTATACTAGACATTGATTATGATAATCGGTTTGTGAGGGTTCAATCTGGACATACAAACCTTGCAATAACCCAATTAATTGAGGGCGATGGATTCTTTTATGCCCCTGACCCGTCAAGCCAACTCGCCTGTACGATTGCTGGTAACATAGCCATGAACTCAGGAGGAGCTCACTGTCTTAAATACGGCGTCACGACGAATAACCTTCAAGGGGTAAAAATGGTCCTGATGGATGGAAGTATTATAGATATTGGGGGCGAGTATTTTGATTCTAACGGGCTTGACCTGTTGGGAGTAATTTGTGGGTCCGAGGGACAACTCGGTGTTGTGACCGAGGCAATCTTAAGAATTATTCCGAAACCTGAAGGGGCTCGACCGATTTTATTTGGCTTCGATAGTAGTGTTGTCGCTGGGAACTGCGTGTCGGATATTATAGCAAGTGGTATTCTACCTGTCGCCATTGAATTTATGGACAAACTCTGCATTCAAGCATGCGAAAACTTTGCCAATGCCGGATACCCAAGCGTGGATGCACTCCTGATTGTTGAAGTCGAAGGTTCCGAAGAAGAGATCGAATGGAACCTACAGCAGATTAAGCAGATCGCTTTGCATCATAACCCAGTAGCAATTCGCGAAAGTAAATCTGAATTGGAGTCACAAAAAATATGGTTGGGACGTAAATCGGCATTTGGTGCGATGGGTAAGCTGGGCGATTATATTTGTCTTGACGGAACCATACCCGTCACGCAATTGCCTGAAGTGTTAGGAGGTATTTCACGGCTATCAGAAAAATATGGGCTTGCGGTAGCTAACGTATTTCATGCGGGCGATGGAAACTTGCATCCGCTCATTATTTTTGATGCCAACGCCGATGGACAACTGGCAAAGGCTGAACTCCTGGGCGCCGAGATACTCAAGCTTTGTGTCAAACTTGATGGGTGCCTGAGTGGAGAACATGGCGTCGGGGTTGAAAAAAGAGACCTCATGTTAGACCAATTCACCCATGATGATCTTGAAATTCAAATGCGGATAAAAGATGTGTTTGACCCTCACTGGCTTTTGAATCCGGCTAAGGTATTTCCTTTAGACCAGTCAAAGGAGCGTCGGGCAAATTGAATTATGCAAATGAACATGAACTGGCGCAATTCATAAAACAGCGAAACCACCCACTTGAGATCGTTGGTGGGGCAACCCGAAGGCTTGGGCTTCCACTCAATTTAGAACAAATCAACGTTACACAGTTCAATACGATAAAGCTGTACGAACCAAGCGCTTTGACTTTAATAGCCGGGGCGGGATGTAAACTGACCGACATTATTGCACTACTCAAAGAAAACGGTCAAATGTTACCGTTTGAACCCATTGATATGCGCGGTTTATTGAATACCACTGGCGACTCCACACTAGGTGGCATGATTGCAACAAATGCCTCAGGCTCAAGACGGGTGAAGGTCGGAGCTTGTCGTGACTTTGTGTTAGGATTACGCTTTATTAATGGCGAGGGGAAGATACTCAAAACAGGCGGTCGAGTTATGAAAAATGTTACCGGCTATGACCTCGTTAAGTTACTTTGTGGAAGCCACGGAACATTGGGTATTATTACTGAAGTATCAATCAAAGTACTTCCTGCACCTGAACATACGTCAGTTATTCTTGCTGAGGGCTTATCAGAGTTCAAGGGACTCGATGCACTCAGGAAATCCCTAGCTTCTCCGTATGAGGTTTCAGGTGCTGCACATTTAGTTTCTGGTCAAGATGGAAATTCTGTTACCATGATTAGGATTGAGGGAACTGTTCAATCAGTTAATTATAGAGTCCATGAGTTGACTCAATTGCTCAGTCCGTTGGGTTCAATCAATGTTGAGTCCGATCCCGAAAAAACACGGTTGGGATGGGACTATGTCAGCAATGTTAAACCGTTTTGGAATCAGCCAGGGGATGTTTGGAAAATTGTCATTAAACCGACCGAGGCGATCGAACAAATCAATAAAATTCGTGAGCGTACGACTTCTGATGTCATTTACGATTGGGGTGGAGGATTAGTATGGGTATTAGTACCCGAAGGAACACCTCTACGAGAATATTTGGGTACTTTTCCTGGCTACGCAACACTCATTCGCGGTAGTCAAACAACACTCAATCATATGCCAGTGTTTCATCCCAAGGATAAACCACTTCAAGATTTAACAACCCGCATAAAGAGACAATTTGATCCCCAAAATCACTTCAACCGTGGTTTTAATATTTAATGAAATTTTGACCTGATAAGGTCAGAGAATGGAGCACGTTTTTGGAAACTAAGTTCGCACCTGAACAACTCAAAAACCCGAGCATCGCACGATCCAATGAAATCCTGCGAACCTGTGTGCATTGTGGATTTTGTACGGCGACTTGCCCAACCTACCAAGTTTTGGGTGACGAATTGGATAGTCCTCGCGGCCGCATTTATTTAATTAAGGATATGTTAGAAAATAACCGGCCTGCCGATGAAAAAACCGTTATGCACCTTGACCGCTGTTTATCATGCCTAGCCTGTATGACCACCTGTCCTTCGGACGTTCATTACATGCATCTAATCGACCATGCACGGGAGTATATAGAACAAACTTATCAAAGGCCTTGGTTAGAAAAACTAATTCGCACTTTCATTGCGGTTATATTAACCAACCCTACACTTTTTCGACTTGGAATGCTATTCGGAAAAATAGCTAAACCATTTGCTGGGGTTGTTCCAGAAAAAAGGCTTCAGGCGATGATTAAACTCATACCGAGTCAATTCCCGAGCGCTCCAATTGGATCCAATATATTTCCTGCGGTGGGTGAAACAAAATATCGTGTTGCTTTGTTTATGGGCTGTGTTCAACAGGCTATCAATCCCCAAATTAATTCGGCGACAATCAGTTTGCTGACTCAATTGGGGTGTGAAGTTATTGTTCAAAGAGAGCGATGCTGCGGCGCTTTAACTCATCACATGGGAAAGGCGAACATCACTCACAAAACGGCTTTAAAAAACATTGAGGCCTTAGACAGTGCGATTCAAAATAACAATTTAGATGCTATTATTATCAACACGAGCGGGTGTGGTACCACTATAAAGGATTATGGTCATATTTTTCGATTGGGTCCCCATCAAAAAAAGGCAGCCCGAGTAGCTCAATTATCAGTTGATATTACTGAATTTTTAGATAAAATTGACTACCCTCAACTCCCAAAAAAGGGGGTTCGAGTTGGATACCATGCAGCGTGTTCGCTTCAACATGGTCAAGCAATCAAACACACTCCAATAGAATTATTAGAGCGGGCGGGCTATGACGTGATTACCCCAAGGAATAGCCATCTATGCTGTGGTTCGGCCGGAACTTATAACATGTTGCAACCAGAGATTTCGGCTGAACTTGCCGAACGCAAAATCAATTCACTTGAAGCCATTAATCCTGAAATCATTGCCACGGGCAATATTGGTTGTATGCTCCAAATTGGTCGGGGAACCGAAACTCCTGTTCTGCATACGGTTCAAATATTAGATGAGGCTTTGAGACAAAATCATTCAGAAGCTTAATCCATCGCCAAAGGATCAATTGAGGTAGGACATAGCAGACCTGCCTAATTCACAAATTGAACATAATTTTGTCCATTGGAATTAGCCCCTGACTCTGATGGGAACTACAGAGAATTTCTGTCACTCCAACACGCCTTGGTCTAGAGGGTCAATCACCAAAATGTTATAATTTTTTTAAACCAAACTATTGAAAATTTTTACGCTTTATCCATATGAGTCCTATCCGAAGCCGTAAGGTTCGGTGATTAACCGCCCGTCCTATTCGGAGGGCACACATTTAAATCGCTCAAATGGAGGATTTTATCATGAGATTTGATCTCACCCCCCTTTATCAAACAACCGTTGGATTCGATCGCTATCAAGATATTCTTGAGCGCATCGTTTCGCAGGATTTAAATTCTGCTTCAACGGGATATCCGCCCTACAACATCGAAAAAACTTCTGAGGAAACGTATGTGATTTCGATCGCTGTGGCCGGTTTTAATGCCCGTGAACTTGACATTGAAGTTCGCGAAAACAAACTTCTCGTCGTGGGTAAGAAAGAACCCGAAAGTGAAGGTCGCGTATTTCTTCATAAAGGCATTGGCCTGCGAAGCTTTCAAAGAAATTTCCAACTCACCGATCACGTCAAGGTTGTGTCAGCGGATTTCGTTGATGGGCTGTTGAATATTACCCTGCAGAGGGAAATTCCTGAAGCTTACAAGCCACGCAAGATTTCGATCAAAAATGGTCAAGCTAATGGTTCGGCTGTCCATGATGGAAAATCAGTGGAAGTCAACGCTTAACTTTATATCTCATTATATTACCTGGCACTGAGATCAGTGCCAGGTATTTTTTCCCAAAATTATCCCCCTTGCATTTACCTTTAGCTACTTTCTTTAATTCTTCTTGCTTTAGCTAAAACATCTTCGGCCATTTTGAGGTGAAGCCGCTCAACCATTTTTCCGTCAACCGAAATAACCCCCTTGCCCTTGGCACTCTCTTGGTTGAAGGCGGTAACAATCTTCTTAGCTTTTTCTATTTCAGCATCTGTCGGTGCAAAGACTTCATTGGTGATGTCAACCTGTTTGGGATGAATTAAAGACTTCCCGGTCATTCCCATATCACGGCCTTGTTGGGCCTCAAGCTTGAACCCTTCATCATCGCTTAGATGATTATAAACACCATCAAAGACATCAAGATTATAAGCCTTGGCAGATGCAACAAGGGTCATCAGCCATGACCATAATAACTCCCGTTTGGTTCCAGGATTCACTCCTGTATCTTTCACGAGATCATTAGTACCAATGACGTAACCCTGCAGATTGGCAATCTCTTTGGCAGTCTGAGCAATTTGTCTTGCATTCAATATCGCCAATGGGGTTTCCATCATTAGCCAAATTCCAATGTTTGACTGATTCGAGTACGTGTTAATTGCTTCATATGCAATCAATATATCCTCTGCCGAATTCACCTTTGGTACGAGTACTGCATCAGGTTGACAGTCTTTGAGTATTGCCAAATCCTCTTCCCAGTATGGGGTTATATAGCCATTCACTCTCAGGACTAGCTCTCGGTGCCCGTATCCATTTTGATTCAGTTGATATATTACCTTTTCACGCGCTTCTTTTTTGGCCTCGGGAGCAACAGAATCTTCAAGGTCAAATATAATTACATCGGTATTTATACTCCTTGCTTTATTCATCGCCCGCTCATTCAAGGCAGGCATGTATAGTGCCGAGCGTCTTAATGATTTTGTTCTGGTATCCATCAATATAACCCTTTCTCTATAACCACGCAGTTGGTTGACCAATATATAAAACCCATTACAGCTTTTCGTGAAGGCACATATAATTAACCCGATGCTCAATGGTGTTAAAGTAATGATAATTAACTAATTGAAGTATTGTCGCAAAAATAATCTGAAGAGCTACTTTTGTTGGGCTTCAAATCTCCCTGAGGTTTCCCGGCAGAATGTAGCGATTTTCGGTTCGTCACACAAAAAATATTCACTATTCAAATTATGTCACACGCGCATTTAGAATTGAAAGATGTCAGCTTTCAAGTCAGTGGTCGACAAATTATCCATAATATCACTTGGCAAATTCATGAATCCCGGGTTGGAATTGTTGGCCGGAATGGTTCGGGCAAATCAACCCTTGCTCGGCTTATGGGTGGCTTGCTAACCCCGACAAGTGGTCAGGTCTTGGTGGAGGGTTTGAACGTTGCAAAAAATCGCAAAGCGGCGATTTCAAATGTCGGGATGGTGTTTCAGAATCCTGACCATCAAATCATTTTTCCAACTGTCATTGAGGAACTCTCGTTCGGGCTTGAGAGTATTGAAGGCTCTAAATCCAAGGCTCATGCAAAGGCAATGCGAATTCTACATGCCTTTGGTAAGGCCGATTGGGCAGACCGACTAGTCAACGGACTCTCCCAGGGTCAAAAGCATCTTCTATGCCTCCTTTCAGTATTAGCAATGCAACCCAAACTTATAATTTTAGATGAACCATTTACCGGACCGGACCATGCAACCGTCAAAATCTTAAATCGCTTTTTGGCCGCTCTTGAACAATCGATTGTGCTCATCACACATGACCCGAAATCCATTGCTAACTTTGATCGAGTCATTTGGCTTGATGAAGGCAAAATCCACATGGATGGAAGTCCGAAGGATGTTTTAGAAGCGTTCGAATGTGAAATGAATAGACTCGGTGACTTAGATGTTGACTTTGAACTCGCCAATTAGGACACCGTACCACTCAATACCAGCCGGCTATAAGGTTGGGTTCTTAATGATATTTTCCCTTGTGATGTATCTCATCCACTCACCTCTTCTCATGTTGTATGGGTTTGCCTTTGTGATTGTGGCAAAGCTAATTGTTGGAATCAGGTTCTTCATTTTTGCCCTCTGGAAACTACTTCCGATTTATCCATTTTTAATTGTCATCCTCCTGTGGCACCTGCTCACCAACACATTCAACGAAGGGCTGGTTATAGGTTTGCGGCTCTTAGCCGTATTTGGTTTGGCCAACCTCGTTACGATGACAACTCGTCTTGATGACATGATTAACCTATTAAACAGAGTTCTAAAACCATTCGCAAAATTAGGGCTAGACTTATCAATTGTCAGTGTGACTATAGGTCTGGCAATTAGAACCATTCCCAAAATTATTGATATTGTAAAAAAAATTGGCTTCTCGTGGCGATCTCGTTCTGTCAAACCAATCAATTGGCGAATGGTATTTCCCTTGGTGTGCCTGACCTTAGATGATAGTGAGCACGTTGCCGAGGCGATCAAAGCTCGTCGGGCACATAATTAACGTAAAATTTAGGGAATCAAATGGAACGAACAATCGCATTTATAGCACTGTTTGCGGCCTTAACCGCTGCTTTAGCATTTGTGCCTGCATTGACTCTGGCAGTTGGGGTTCCCATTACTGCCCAAACAATGGGAGTAATGCTTGCGGGGTGTGTTTTGGGTCCTTGGCGAGCGTTTTTAGCTATCTTAATTTTTCTGATATTGGTGGCCCTTGGGGTTCCACTTTTGGCCGGAGGGAGAGGTGGATTGGGAGTGTTTTTTCTTTCTCCATCCGCAGGCTACTTGATTGGGTGGCCAATAGGAGCTTTGGTTATTGGTGCAATGATTCATCAACTTAAAGCGATTGATAATTCTTTTTTGCGAGGTTTTGTTGCCTGTCTTGTTGGCGGTATAATCGTTATTCACATAACGGGAGTTCTTGGTTTGGCAATCATTTTGCAAAAAACAGTTCTAGAATCATTTTGGCTTACACTTCCCTTTATTCCAGGGGATATACTCAAAGCTATTCTTGCGGCAACAATTTATTGGATGTTATGCACAAACAGACCAAACTCATTATTTTAGTGTAATGTCCAAGGAAGCTTTACAAGAAATTATTCTCAATCGTCGCTCAATTCGAGGCTTCAAAAAAGACTCTGTAGAACTCGCAACAATCAAACGCATTATTCAAATCGGGCGAAGTGCACCGAGTGGGGCCAACCTCCAACCTGGACGTTTTACAGTCCTCACTAATAAACCACTACAAGACTTGATTTCGGTGCTCCAAGAAGCCATTGACAATGATACTCCAAGTACGTCAGAATACTCCTACTTTCCAACTCCACTCCCTGACCACTTACTCCAACGCAAACGTGCGACTGGCTTTGGACTGTATGAAGCATTGAACATTGACCGAAGAGATATTCAAGCGAGAAAGAAGCAGTTTCGATCTAATTATCGATTTTTTAATGCCCCGATAGGCATTGTCGTCAGCATTGAAAAAAATTTGGGCAAGGGATGTTTCATGGATTTGGGTATGGCCCTTCAAACCATTTTTATTGCCACGCAAACAGAAAATTTAGCGTGCTGCGGGATTGGTGCTTTGGCAAATTATGGCAAGCGCATTCATAAACACCTTGAACTTCCTGAGGAGGAAATTGTCGTCTGTGGCATAGCAATTGGCTATAATGACAAGACAAACCGGGTCAATTCATTTAAGACGTCGCGCTTGGATATCTCTGAATATGCTGATTTTCGTGGTTTTTAAACTTTATTTATTGATCAGAATTAGGTTATATTAAACTTTAATTGCAGATCCGTACTTCAACTTTTGATACCCAGCTATTTGCATTTGGAGACCGTGACTCATAGGAATTAATTTGTTGGTATGACTAACTGTGCAAGCGCTTGGGATTTAGAGCCAATGAAAGAGCCGTTATTGTAATGGATTTCATAATCACCCATTCAGACTCATTGGTGGTGTTTCTTGTTATCATTGGCATGTTTATTCTGTTCTTTAAGAATGCCTTTCCCATTGAGGTTGTTGCTCTTGGTGGTATCTCGATTCTACTTGTTCTCCAAATTCTCTCGTTTGAACAAGCCTTAACTGTATTCTCCAATCCTGCCCCTTGGACCATTGGTACCATGTTTATCCTATCGGGTGCTTTAGTTCGTACTGGGGTTCTTTCGGATGTTTACGAGTTTATCAGCAAACAGAGTCAATCAAGCCCAATTTTAACGATTGGGTTGATGATAATATTTGTGGTTTTTTCCTCAGCATTTATGAACAACACTCCGGTTGTTCTAGCCCTCATCCCCTTGGTCGTTCAACTGTCGAAAGAACTGAATACGACTTCATCAAAATTACTGATACCCTTGTCGTTCATTTCGATATTTGGAGGAATGTGTACTCTTATCGGGACTTCAACCAACCTGTTGGTTGATGGTGTTGCACGGGCAAAGGGACTTGAACCGTTTACACTTTTTGAAGTGACTCCCCTTGCCGTGATACTAGCAACATTTGGCATAATATATTTGATCATCTTTGCACCAAGGCTTTTACCAGATCGCGAATCAATGGCAGAGTTTCTTCGTGACCGTAGCAAAATGAATTTTTTTGTTGATGTTGTGATTCCTGAAGGAAGCCCACTGGTTGGCAGAAGGCCTAAAGATGTGAGTTTATTCTCACACCGGGAAGTCAGGGTTATTGATATTTATCGCGATAATGAATCGTGCTTTGCCGCGGTTATGAATGGTGCTTTGAAAACTGGTGATCGCTTAGTTCTGCGAACGGTGGCAACCGAAATGGAAGTCATCTTTGAGCGTTATGGTCTGAGTAAGACAAGTGAGGAAGCAGATAAATCTGATGTTCAGGATGATGACATACATGCTTCAATCAACAAAGTTTCGGCCAAAAAGACAAAAGCTTTGGAGGTTCTTATTTCACCGGGATGCACCATCATTGGAAAAAAATTAAAGAATTTGGACCTTGGTCGCAAGTACAATATATATCCTTATGCTCTCCATCGTCCAACGGAAAAATCAATTCCACAATTTACCGAGGTCGCACTTCGCGTCGGTGATACCTTACTCGTTGAGGGCTCGATTCAAGACATGGGCCGGTTCGCAGAGGATTTCAAACTTGTTGAGGTCGCTGAACCCTCTTCTCTACCTTACCGACGAGGCAAAGCACCCATAGTGATTGCGTCCTTTTTAGGAATTATTCTTGGGGCGGCATTTGGATTGGCTCCAATCGCCCTGCTAGGTATTCTCGCTGTGACTGTGGTATTATTTACCCGATGTATTGATGCCGAAGAGGCTTTTGATTTTGCCGATGCACGCCTACTCGTTTTAATTTGGTCAATGCTCGCAATTGGCAAAGCTTTAAATGTTTCTGGTGGTATGACTCTCATGGGAGATTTTTTCTCCTATTGGCTCGTTGGCTTGCCACCCTTTATTGTCATTTGGGTTATCTACGTTTTAACTTCAGTGATGACTGAACTGTTT
>Ga0209544_1004076_pt1 | contig 10627 bp, 9 predicted proteins | sample MesohylPK_FD_187297 | JGI IMG/M metagenome (GOLD analysis project Ga0209544, IMG submission 187297) | Host-associated microbial community of the marine sponge Aplysina aerophoba from Gulf of Piran - sponge mesohyl, lysed by proteinase K... | ecosystem: Host-associated > Porifera > Sponge >...
ACGCCGCCGATTCACCGCGAGTCACGAACTTCCGCACCGGCCTCGGCGGCTTCAATGGAGGGCGGCGTGCGCACGCCGCCGATTTCGGAGAGCCCGGCGTGGCGGGCGAGCATCCGGTCGCTTCAATGGAGGGCGGCGTGCGCACGCCGCCGATTATGGGATCGGTTGCTTGAACTCGCACTTGATACGTGGCTTCAATGGAGGGCGGCGTGCGCACGCCGCCGATTCGCAGCCACGATAGCCCTGGCCGCTCCCATCTTGCGGCTTCAATGGAGGGCGGCGTGCGCACGCCGCCGATTGGCTCCCTCAGATTAGGGGCTTTGACCAGGGAATACTCGCTGTGCTACGAGAGGTCGCCGAGAGGCGCGCCCGGCAATGCTTAGTTTCTAAGGATCTCGTGCCCAAACTCCCAGGCCACAGCCTGTTTCGAGGGCTGCTCAGGACACTAGCAGTCACCGGACCCCTCGCACCCATCAGACGATCACCGCCTCACCGGACGGCAGCATCGGCTGGACACCCATGAAGGTGAAGCATTCTTCACCCCGTGTCCGGGCAGGCCCCAAGTCAACGATCACTACACTGTCCTCGTTGTTGTGGATAATCTCGGCGAGATCCTGTTGCATGTCCACTCGTTCAACACTATCCAGATCGCACACGAATACAGAATACTGGAGAGGGTCACCGTAGCTGCACATCACTTTGTGAACATTCCGGAGCCGTTTCGGCTCGCAGATGTCATATCCAACCAAGTACCGCTGTCGCGCCATCTTCCACTCCTCCGTTACGAATCGCTAACGTGTCACAAACGGCCTGTAGCAAGGGATCTCACCCAACAACATCGCTGCCAGCAGTCGGGCTTGGACCTCGATCACGCGGCGATAGGTGATCCGATATCCGAACTCGGGATGCTCCACCTCCACCTGGAGTCGGCGCTCGTATGCCCTGAACACCTTCTTGCGCCCTTCGGAAGTCAGACTGACACCTCCGGCTCGCACAGTGAAGTGGCTCGGTTTGATTTCACCATTGTTTATCAGTGTGAGCACTGTTGAGTCTGCCACGAGAGGCCTGAACTCCTCCGCAAGGTCGAGCGCGAGTGCCGGACGACCGAATCTGGGTCGGTGGAAGAAACCCAAGTACGGATCGAATCCGACTGCAAAGGTGGCCGCCGTCACCTCCTTGGTCAGGAGCGAGTAGAGAAATGAAAGCAAACAGTTCACCGCATCTCTCGGCGGCCTACGATTCCTCCCTTGGAAGCTGAACTCTCGACCTGGCATTGCTTCCGGCGCGTTCAACATGTTCGGCAGATTCATGAAATAATCTCTTGCCGCTGCACCCTCGATTCCTAGGAGTTCCGGGATCGACTCCGAATCCGCGGCCTTCGATGCCAGCGATTTGAGAGACTCCAGGACTCTCTTGTCGACAGGTTGTTTCGCATTTCGACGCAACATGGTCCGGGAGTTGGTGATCTTCGCAGCAACGATCGCAGCAGCAATTCTCGCGTTTCCCTGGTACGCGTTCACCACCTGACGACGCCGCAACTCGACGTGCTTTGATGACAGGCCGGTAGCCATACCGATGAACATGCCTCCATAGTTGAACCAGCACACGGGGATGTCTCGCGTCAGCAACTCCCGTACGGCTTGCGAGGAGATCTGGACGTTCCCGAACAGGCAGAGCTGTGACACGTCGATCAGGCGCAACGACTTGGCAATATCGTCCCCTACCTTGATCTCGAGACGACCTCCTTTCTTCTTGATCCAGGCGCCCTGTTCGGTAACATAGAGTGGACGGGATTGAAGATCACGCGGCACGAGCCGTCGTGGCGAGTGCCCCGATCGCCCGGAGAGCAAATTCACTTCGTCAGGAAGGCATATACCCACGAGCGAGCACCTGGGACACTTCGGGCTGTCCACGAGGGGAGGTGGAGCCTCACTCCTCTCGGCCACCTCGCGGAGTTCTCCGAGGGCGCCGAGAGTCTCCGAGATCAGGTCGTCATCGAACTCCACATAGATCCGTCTACGGCTCTTGGCGTAGTAGATCACCCCCTCGTCGCAGTCGTATCCCTCCTCCCGTAGCAACAGTCCGGCGACACACAGTTGAGCACGATCGGTGTCCCAAGCCTGGAAGGCGATATCAGGCACGCTCCCGCGCTTGTAGTCCAATGGACGGACCTTGCCGTCGTCCCCCTCAATCAAGTCGATAACGGCGGAAAGACCCAGACGTTCCGACGACACAGCCACCGATCGAGCCTCTACGAGAAGATCGTCCTCAGGATCGGGCGCCGCGCCACCACCTCGATCCACAACCCGATGAGTGAATCTACCCGCCGCCGTATCAGCACTGTCAGCCCAAAGAACACTGACCCATTCCAGATAGAACAGCCGCGGACAATAGATGAACTCGTTGAGCATCCGGGCCGGAATCAACTCTGGCACTTCCAAGGACTCGGCTGGTTCGCCCTGCCTGTCCTGCTCCGTCGCGAGCGAATCGCCATCTGCGATATCGCCCCCGGCAATCGTTGGGGTCACCCTCAGACTGTCGCGAACTTGACGCCCGGACTCAAATCCGCGGCACGAATCCCGCTGCGACCCAAGACGGGGCTGGACCTGAGTTCAGCCCAACGGTGGCGGAATTCGGCACCTCATAGAGGATCTGCAGCGGACCAGATGATCCTGGGCGGCCCGAACGTGCCGTACCCGCCCTGGTCGGAGCGGCGGATTGTGGCTGTCATGATCTGGGTGATCCCCCACGACCCGTACCACTTGCGCTGGGTCTCGAACTTTCTCGTCCCGGCATCGGCGGTTGCGTGCGCGAGAAGCGAGTCAGCAGCTCCGCGGCCTGCCGGGCGTGACCAGAGAGGCCACGTGAAGCTGCCGCCTCGCCGCCACTCACCGGCACACCCGCGTGTCAAAGTACGGTCCCTACCTGCAAACACCGGATACCTGCTCAGGCCCAGGATGGCCAGCGCTTCGGGGCCCGGGTTCGTGAGCTTTGGATTCAACGTATTGTTCGTTGGGTCGGCGGCGGTGAGCGCGTAGGTCCGATCATCTGTCACGTCCCACATAAGCGAACTCAGCCGGCTGGAGTACCGCCACGGGCCGACGAGACCATTGACGACATCGTCTCGTGCAACGTCCTCAAGGATCTCCCGGGCGATCGAGAGGAACCGCTGTTGCCCGGCCGTGAAGTAGAGATCGGACGGCTTGGCCACGATCCCCTTGCTGCGATCGAGACTTCCCTCTGCTACCAGCGCGGTCGGCAACGAGTGCCCGACGTCCCCCGAGAGCGAATACTCAAGGTACCGCCTGATGTCCTCCGGCTTGAACTTGCCGCTATCTGACGCTTCGGCGCCGAAGCCGGGGGCCAAAGCGGGACTGACTCTCCACTGCGGGAACTTCCGCAGCGCCTGCGACACGATTCGATCCACTGTGAACTGACTCTCCACGACGGCGTGGGGCATCACATCGTCGGTCCACCAGAGCCGCGGTTGCTCCACCTCGTCGAGGAACAGGACCTGCACGCCGAGGGCTGCGAGGAAGCCGAGGGGGTTCGAGCCTTCCAGGCCGGTGAGATGTGTCTCGCCCATCATCCCGCCTCCCGCTCGCTCTGTCGATGATCGGCGAGCCGGAAGGTCGCCTCGAGCCAGGCCAAGCCGTGAGACCCGTAGCGATCGGAGAGGCGCCAGAAGCGATCCGCCGCCTCGAGCGCCAGTGGCGTCTCCGCAAGATCGGAAGAGGCCCGCATTCGGTGACCGTCATGGGTGAACCACAACTCCTGCGGGTCGTCGTCGGGGATGATCGGCGGAAGCGGTCGCGCCCAACCGTGATGGGTGGCGATCAGGTGCAGGACCAGGTCCGGATCGTGCGCCTCCTCAAGAATCCCTGGATTCGATTGCACGAGAGCGACACTCGCCATCTCGTGGCGCATGCCCTTGGGGTAACGCCACACCCGCGGAGTATCCGGCAGGGACTTGGCGAGCGGCTCGTCGAGCATTGCCTCACGGACCGGATCGCCGCCGACGAGTTGCAACTGAAACCGTCGGTCCACCTTGCCGAGATCGTGGAGTCGCCCGGCGAGTCGTAGGTCGTCGCAGAGGTCCCGTGCAAGGCCCAGCGCCTCGGCAAAGGAGGCAGCCATCTCGCCGAGACCGTCCATGTGGTCGCGGAGCGTTGTGCCGGTACCGGTATCGGAGACCGACTCGTCGGAACCGTCGAGGGTGGCCGCGTCGATGGCGGGCCGCCCACCGGACTCGACGAGAACCAGGTAGCTGTCTCCGCCGCCGTTGGCGCCGACAAGGTGCGTCCGGAAACCGGAACTCAGCCTCCGGAGCACGCGGACCTGCCAACCCGGGATGTCGGCTTCCCGATCTAGTCGCTCCTCGATCCATGCACTGATCCGATCCCGCGGAACGTCGATCTCAACCTCGCTGTCAGGAGTTGGGGCGTCATCCAGCAGCCGGGGATCGAGGCGTAGCGTCGCCCTCTTCCCGTACTCGACCTGGGCAGCGTCTCCAAGGTCGGCAACCTCGTCAACGTCGCCAGGATCCCAGTTGAGACCGCTCAATCCGCCCCGGGCCGGATCCACGACGAGCACGTCGCCAGGCCGGATCTCGCTCAAAGAGATGGATTCCGGACCGGTCTCGAACCCTCCCCACCGCACCCAGCCGTCTGCTTGCGTGACGACAGGTCCGTCGTCCTCGAAGTCTTCGGGGGCGCCGACGTCGGCGACGGGAACCTCTTTCGGATGCCGCGCCAGCCATGCCTTGACGGCCCCGACCGGCACCTGAAGGAATTCCGCCGGCCGGGGCGGAACGAGTCGCAGCACCTCCGGCGAACGATCCCAGCGCCACGCGACCGACACATCAGCGCTGTCGGGAACACCGAGCCCATGAAGGAAGGGCGCAACGTCGGGCTGGACGATCGGCTCCGGGTTGGTCTGCGCCCAAGCCTCGATGTGTGTGTCCAGGAGCAGAGGAGCCCGCTCTGGGCACGCGGACGCTTCGTCGGGGAAGTCGCCGAGATCTGCAGATCGGGGGCCGACGTCCAACGATGAGCGGTAGCCAACACGTCTCTCGAGTTCCTCCCAGGTCGCACGGACCGACTTCCCGTACACCGGATCGTCGTGCTTCGGCCCAAGGGTCGAGCGAACACCGAGGATCCACGCCTGCGCGCGAGAACCGGTCCGCTCTTCACATGTACCTCGCCGGTCGAGGCGGCCGAAACGCTGCCTAAGGCTGTCGATCGGCGCGCACTCGGTGATGAGCGCATCGAAGCTGAAGTCGGCGCCAACCTCGATGGCCTGGGTGGCAACGACGAACGTGGGGTGATCCGACGGGTCACGGGAATCAGGATCGACAAGCCGACTGATGCCGGCAATGACCTCGGCGCGATCGAGGGGCCGCATCCGTCCGGTGATCAGCCGCGAGTCGTAGCCGGCCTCGCGCACGGCGCGGTGAACCTCGCGGGCGCTGCGAACCCGGTTCACAATGATGCCGACACTGCTTGCCTGCGAGGGGATCTCCTTCTTGGCAAGTTTGGTGACGGCGGAAGGAAGTGCCTCCTCCGCGGGCTGGCGGACTCCGCCCACCTGCAACAGCACGGCGCTCTTTGACGCCTCGACGCGTTGCCTAAGGATCTCCGAGGCTGCAAGATCGGCCTCGATGAGGTTGAACCGGGTTGCCTTCGAGGCGGTGGGCGTGGCTGACATCTCCACGACTTGGAAGCGATGCGGCAACGACGACGCACGTGCGCGCTGGTTGACTGCGGAAACCGTGTCGGCAAAGGGGCGGCTGAGGTGCACCTCGTCGAGGATCACCAGACAATCGTTACCGGCAAGGCCCGCGTGGATCGGTCTCATGCCCGCACTGACTCCGTATCCACGGAACAGCAGACGCGATCCATACTGATCGACCGTCGAGACCACCACCCACGGGAGATCCGGGCGCCGTGCCCACTCGCCGTCGATGGGGATGCCACCGCGCAGGCACGCCACCCCGAGGAGTCCATCGCCCGCGCCGTCAACGGCGCCACCGACCGCGGCGAGCCGATCCTTCATCCACCGCAAGGCCGGCGTCCTCGCTCCGGCAAGTGCTGCCTGGATGGTTTCGGCGCGTTCGTATGTCTGATCCACGATGATGCGGCGGTCCACGACGAACACGACGCGCCGGGGGAACCGCTGCGGCTCAACCGCGAGTGAGAACACGGCAGTATCGAGAGCGGCGGTCTTGCCGACGCCTGTTGGCAGATCGATTACCTCCGGCCATGACCCGTTCTCGATCACCTGGTGGGTAAGTCGGACCTGCCAGGGGAACGGCTCGACGCCGTGGACGTCCCGGAAGACAGTGGAGAAGTCGAACTCACTCATCGCGACCGTCCTCGACGTGTGAGGGTTGCATGAGCCCGAGACCGATGTACCGACCGGCGCCGAGCGCCAACGGACCTTCCAGCGGCCGGTCGAACGTGACCGAGGCGTGTACGAGCCGTCGAGCGACCGGCTCACCATTGGGACCACGCTGGTGGAACGCCGGGAACATGAATGCCGGCAGCGCGCCGGCCACAAACGGATCGAGCGAGACCACGACGCCGGCCGGCTCCGGAAGCCCGACGTGGCGGCAAGAATCCGCAACAGCCTGTTCCGCGCGGCGCCAAGCTGCCCCGCGGGCCGACGCCGTACCGCCGGTCAGCCGGCCGGGATGGGTGGGTAACGCGACCGGTATGACCGAGACCCAGCGTCGGGAAGGGCGACGCCAGGGTTGCGGTCGCAACGTGACAAGGGCGCTGGAATCGATCGGGCGTTCCATCTCAAGCACCCCTTGGCGTCCAAGCATGAGGCACAACGGGGAGGCCTCTCGCTCCCACGTGCCGACCGCTCGCAGGAGCGCTCGCTTCGACCCGTCGCTCAAACCGTCCGGTACACCGATTGCCACTCCCATCAGACGTCCGTCGGCATGGGTGTGACCCACCCACGGCAGAGCGAGGAAGCCCACATGCGCTCTGGTCGACGGCACGCCGCCGGGTTGGTGTCCGCTCAATCCCTCCGGCAACGGATCGGCTGCGTAGCGGAAGATCGCCTTGCGAAGGGTCGTCGCGATCTCCACCGCCCTCGTCTCCGGGAGACTCCGAGAGCCGGGCCGGAATTCGAAGACCAGCCAGTCGCCGGCGGTATCGGCACGGAGACACTGAACGCCGTCCGTCATGGCGGAGACGGCTCGATAGCGAACCGGAGCGAAGGGCAGCGCTCTGGGTTTGACGGCCTTGTGCTGCTCGTGGGCACGCTCGAGGGCAACCAGCTGGCCTCGTCGCACCGAGCGCATGACCTTCAGCCCGTCGCCCGGGACGTACGTAGGCGCCGGGGGATCCTCCGTCAGCCGGCACGACACAAGCGACGAGGAGTGTCCCAACCGCGTCACGCGACTCAGCAAGCGGTCAAGTGCCGACGCGATGGACGGAACAGGATCGGTTGCCCAGATGTACACAGTGCGAGGTTCGACAGGGGTCACCGACGGGAACCAGCGCTCCTGCTTTCCGCGCCCGTCCGGCAGCAACTGGAGAGCGGACTTCACATTCGTGCTGCCAGCACCCGCCACCAACGTAGAGACATCCCGCTGGCGGCGAATCTTGGTCTTGATTCCTTGGACCGTCCGGGTGACCTCACCCTCGGACTTGGACAGAGCGTCGGTCAGTGCGTCGCTGAATTCCTCGATTCTCTCAGCACGCTTGCGGTAGGAGGACGGGGAGATGACCGCGGCGTCGTTGACCGGCACGAAGTAGCTCACGACCTTGCGACTCACAGCGCTGGAAGCGACGACCGCAGGCGGTGGTTGGGCCTCCAGCCATTCGAGCGCTGCTCGCTCGCTCGGATCTGGGTCGTCCGCATCCGCCCACGTGGCGACGAGCGCCGAGAAGACCCGTGCCGGATCGGGTGGCCACTCGTGTCGGCGTCGGTCGTGGTGTGCGGTCGCCACGTACCGATGGGTCAGGAAGTTGACCTCGACGGCAATCATCGCTCACGCCCCAGGCTGCTCGGCGTGGCTCACCTTGCGGCTCCTGCGGATCAACTCGACCAACTTCGGGGCCGGTTCGAGGCGGATGTCTTCGGTCTCCCAGCCGAGGCCCAAGCTCGCGGCTCGTTCCGCGGCCGTACGGAGAATCGACCCTGCCGTGCTCCGATCGACGTCGACGACTTCGGGCGCCGAGCCGTCCCGACCCACCAACTCGATCCGCGGCGAGTGCTCGGGAACCAGCAGGCAACGGGACCGCAGATCGTGGTCCATCTCGTGTTGGAAGACCATCGCCGCCACGCCCAGTGCTGCGATGGCTGTACGCGCCGCGTCCTGCGCCTCACGGCTGCGCTCAGCGAAACGCAGTCGCCGGAGAGCCGCCAGTGAGATCACCGTCGTCTGCACCGCTGCCGAGATGGTCACACCACCCGCCCGGGCATCGATGGAAGGAGCGACATTCCCGTGGTTGATCTTCGAGGGAAGGCCCGGCGTACCGGCTTCGCCGCCACGAGACGCCAACTCGGGCTTCCCCTTCGAGTCCATCGCGGCCTCGTCTCGATCGAACGTCCACACCTGATCAGCGTCCGCGTGGTTGAACGCCCGGTCTACCTCCTCGAGCCGCTCGATCTGCAGTGGATCGATTCTGCTCCCGACCTTCTTGCCGATCTGCGCATCGTGCCCGACGATCTCGGACACGAATGCCCGCTGGAACTTCGAACCCAGCCCACCCTTCGGCCCGGTGGAGTCCCACATGCCGAACAGGAGAGCCGAGGGACAGTAGCGGAACAGTGCCTTGGCATCGCGAGGGCTGGCGTCGGTGATGGCACGCCCGAGGTCGGACAGGCGGAACAGCGTGCCCCCCAGTAGCGAGTCCCTGAAGATTGCATCGGCGAAGCGGTGAGGAGCTTCCAAGGCGGTCAGCCGGCCGACATCCGCTACGTCCTCAGCGACGCTGAAGTCGACGTAAGGCACGGGAAAGCCCAGTTCCCCCGATTCCCATCCGTCGAGCAATGCCAGTTCGGCCCGGTTCGCCTGCGACGCCACCGAGTCAAGCAGCACCGTGGTAACGACTCGGTCGTCCAGCTGCCGTTCCTCGACTACGTACTTGTGCTCAGCACGGCCGTCTACGGCGTAGGACGGGGGGAACACCTTGTCGCCCGGTCCACCGGCAGGTTGCAGGCGTGTCACCGACCGCAGCGCGACCGCACCTCCCACAGCTGCGTCCCGGAGTTGTTCGAATGTGAGATTGGGCATGGCTTCTCCCTGTTGTCTGGTTTCGCCGACCATCGTTGCATCAACACTGTAGGAGGGGGGTGCGACAAGGCCTGCGCAGCAGCCACTCGACGGGACACTTCGACCGTCCTGACCAGCGACAATCTCGTCCTCACACGCCACCCGACCCGCACGGCCATGTACCGAAACCCGAGAGGAGCGCCCGCGCGCGCTGCAGCGCTCGGGATATAGCCGGCGGTGGTACCATATATGGTATAAACAAGACGACGGTGTACCTGCCGGAGGCTCTGAAGCAGGGCGTGGAGCGGATGGCGCGGCAGCGTTCGTGCTCCGAGGCGGAGGTGATCCGCCAGGCCATACAGGACGCGATCTCGCGTCCCAAGCCCCGCGCCGGGATCATCCCCGGTGACAGCGCCTGGGCCGAGCGAGTGGACGACTACATGGACGGTTTCGGCGAGCGATGATCATCGCCGACACCAGCGGCCTGATCGCCTTCTTCAGCAAGTCCGGATCACAGCACGAGGCGGTGACGGCGTGGATAGGCACCCACGATCCGGTGATGGTGGTCTCCCCCTACGTCCTGGCCGAGGTGGACTACCTGGTCGCCACCCGCAAGGGTACCGACGCCGAGTTGGCCGTGCTGGCCGAACTATCGGGTGGCGCCTACGAACTGGCGAGGATGGACGCGCCCGACGTTGTGGAGGCGCGACGGGTGGTGGAGCGCTATCGGGACCTTGGCGTCGGTCTTGCCGACGCCTCCATCGCAGTGCTCGCGCAGCGCTACCGGACTCGCACCGTCCTGACGCTGGATCGGAGGCACTTCGGCGTCATGCGCCCGCTGGACGGAGGCACCTTCACGATCGTCCCGTGAGCGGAGGGTGTGGGATTCGAACCGGCGGTGACCCCGTGGCCACGACGGCTCTCGGGCCGCCCCGTTGGTCCGCTCCGGCAACCCTCCGCCGCACGAGCCGGCAGCGCCGGGCGGCGAAGAACCCCTGCGGGTATTCCGGTCAGACCTCGATCATGAGGGTGACGGGGCCGTCGTTGGTGAGTTCCACCGCCATCTCGGCGCCGAAGGAGCCGGTCGCCACGGTGGCGCCCAGGCGCCGCAACTCGGCGACGAGTTCGTCGATCAGCCGGGCCGCCTCGTCGGGAGGCGCCGCGGCGACGAACGACGGGCGGCGGCCCTTGCGTGTGTCGCCGTAGAGGGTGAACTGGCTGACCACCAGGATCTCGCCGCCAACGTCGGCCACTGACCGGTTCATGTGTCCGTTCTCGTCGGCGAAGATGCGCAGGTGCCATAGCTTGGCGGCCAGCTTGAGCGCCGTCTCGCGATCGTCGGTGTGGGTCACCCCCACCAGGCAGCACAGCCCCGTGCCGATCTCGCCCACGACC
>Ga0209544_1004078_pt1 | contig 10616 bp, 10 predicted proteins | sample MesohylPK_FD_187297 | JGI IMG/M metagenome (GOLD analysis project Ga0209544, IMG submission 187297) | Host-associated microbial community of the marine sponge Aplysina aerophoba from Gulf of Piran - sponge mesohyl, lysed by proteinase K... | ecosystem: Host-associated > Porifera > Sponge >...
CCGCCGGCCCCGCCGGGGCGGTGCAACAGTGCTAAACTCCCGCGTCCGGATGTGCGTCGCACCCGCCTTCTCGCGGGCGTGTACACGCGCAGCGGGGCCGGGCGCCGGCAGCGGAAGACGGGCGGGGAGACAGGCGAGCGCATGGCACAGGACGACGAGAACGGTTGCTTCACCATCGGCGTGTTCGCGGACACATCGTGGGCGTCCCGCGGGCTCGAGGCGCTGGCGCGCGACGGATTCGAGCCCGGCATGCTGTCGATCGTGGCGAGGGAGACGTCCGAGGCCGCCTCGCTGGTCGAGAGGACCTTCGGTGAGCGTGCGGGTGGCGGCGAGCTCGACCTGCGCGGGATCGGGCGCGTGCTCGCGCACGGCACTCTGGTGGGCGCCCTGCAGGGCGAGGACCAGGGCCTCGCCAGGACCGGACTGGCTGCAACGCTGCGGCGGGCCGGGTTCCAGGCCCATGACGGGTTCATCTTCGAGACGCTGACCGCGCGCGGGGGTGTCCTCGTCGCGATCGACAGCGAGCCGCGCGCCGCGGACGCGCTGGCGCTGCTGCACGCCTACGGCGGCGGCAACGCGGCGATCGGCGCGTGGTCCGGACGGGTGTAGGAGCTCCGTCCGCCACCCCGGCGGAGCGCCGGACGCCCGGGAACGCTCGGCGCCAGCCGTTGCCCAACGCAAACACGTTGACTACAATGGGTTGCGGGGGGTACTGGGCAAATGCATGGCCTCAGCCTCGGTCCGGTCAGGTTCGCGCCGTCGTACACGCCAAGCCGGCGGGCGGAGGAGCGGCGCGAGCGTCGTGCCGTCGCAGGAGGAGCCACGCCCTCGCGCCCGAGGAGCGCCGCGCCGCGCCGCGCGTCGGCAGCCGGCGATTCGCAGGCCAGCGTCCTCTCCATCCTCCCCGATGACCTCGCAGCGGTAGACGTTCGCCTCTTCGCGGGGCCGAGCCACCAGCGGATCGCACGCTCGTTCGCCGGGTCGCTGGCCAGTCACGCGGTCGGTATCGCGGTGGTGGCCCTGCTGCTCAGTCTGGCGCCGGCGCGCGTGTACGAGGTGGTCGAGGCCAATCGGGACAACTACGGCATCGTGTGGATTCCCGACGAAGGGCCGGGCGGCGGAGGTGGCGGCGGCGGCAACGAGTCGCTGGAGTTGCCGTCCCAGTTGCTGGTCGAGGGGACCGACCCGGTCGAGATCAGCCTGCCGATCGAGGAACCGCCGGAGGTCGATCAGCCGGAGCCGGAGCCCGAGGAGCGCGTGATCGAGACCCAGCAGATCGCCATCCCGGCCATGGCCATGGCCTCCGCCGTCGAGACCCGGTCCGGAATCCTGGACGGGCTCATGGCTTCCGCCAACCTGTCGCGCGGGTCGGGTGCGGGGCCGGGAGCGGGGAGCGGCCAGGGCGCCGGTATCGGTTCCGGCGAAGGCGCCGGCCTCGGACCGGGCCAGGGCGGCGGCGTCGGCGGCGGCCCCTTCCGTCCCGGCAACGGCGTCGCTCCGCCGCGACTCCTGCGGGAGGTGAAACCGCAGTACACGGCGGAGGCGATGCGCGCCAAGATTCAGGGAACCGTCTGGCTCGAGGTGGTCGTCCTGCCGGACGGCACCGTGGGCGACGTACGGATTACCAAGTCCCTCGACCCGGTGTTCGGGCTCGACCAGCAGGCGATGGACGCCGCCCGGCAGTGGCGCTTCGCGCCCGGCACCCGCTTCGGAGAGCCGGTCCCGGTGCTCGTCGGCCTCGAGCTCTACTTCAACCTTCGCTAGAAAAAAAGCCCGGAGGGCGTGGGCCCCCCGGGCTTGGCGTTGGCTGGCATCCGCCGTCGGCGCTAGTACATCCCGCCCATTCCGGGAGGTCCGCCGGGCGCCGGAGCTTCCTTCTTGTCTTCCGGGATCTCCGAGACGAGTGCTTCGGTGGTCAGCAGGAGGGACGCGATGGAGCCCGAGTTCTGGAGCGCCGTGCGCACGACCTTCGTCGGATCGATGACGCCCGCCTCGACCAGATTCTCGTAAGCCTCGTTCTGCGCGTTGAAACCCTCTTCGGCGTTGCTGGTCTCGCGCACCTTCTGCACGACGATCGAGCCCTCGAAGCCGGCGTTGTGCGAGATCCAGCGCATCGGCTCCTCGAGGGCGCGCTTGATGATGTTGACGCCGATCTGCTGGTCGCCGGAGAGAGAAACCTCCTCGAGCGCGCACGACGCACGGAGCAGGGCGACGCCGCCGCCCGGCACGATGCCCTCCTCCACGGCCGCCTTGGTGGCGTGCATCGCGTCCTCGACGCGCGCCTTCTTCTCCTTCATCTCGGTCTCGGTGGCGGCGCCGACCTTGATGACCGCGACCCCGCCGACCAGCTTCGCCAGCCGCTCCTGCAGCTTCTCGCGGTCGTAGTCGGAGGTCGTCTCCTCGATCTGGGCGCGAATCTGCTTGACGCGGCCCTCGATGGCACCCTGCTCGCCGTCGCCCTCGACGATCGTCGTGTTGTCCTTGTCGATCGTCACCTTCTTGGCCTTGCCGAGATCCTCGACGCGGATGTTCTCGAGCTTGAGGCCGAGGTCCTCGGTGATCGCCTTGCCGTTGGTCAGGATGGCGATGTCCTCGAGCATGGCCTTGCGGCGGTCGCCGAAGCCCGGGGCCTTGACGGCCGCGCCCTGCAGAGTGCCGCGCAGCTTGTTGACGACCAGGGTCGCCAGCGCCTCGCCCTCGATGTCCTCCGCGATGATCAGCAGCGGTCGACCGAGCCGCGCCACCTGCTCCAGAAGTGGCAGCAGGTCCTTCATGTTGCTGATCTTCTTCTCGTGGATGAGGATGACCGGATTCTCGAGCACCGTCTCCATGCGCTCCGCGTCGGTCACGAAGTACGGAGAGAGGTAACCGCGGTCGAACTGCATCCCCTCGACGACCTCGAGCGAGGTCTCCAGCGTCCGCGCCTCCTCGACGGTGATGACGCCGTCCTTGCCGACCTTGTCCATGGCCTCGGCAATGATGGTGCCGATCGTCGAGTCGTTGTTGGCGGAGATGGTGCCGACCTGGGCGATCATGCCGCCGCTCACCGACTTCGACATCTGCTCGAGCTGCTTCACGACGGAGTCGACCGCGTACTCGATGCCGCGCTTGATCTCCATCGGGTTGGCGCCGGCGACGACGTTCTTGGCGCCCTCGCGGTAGATCGCCTGGGCCAGCACGGTCGCGGTCGTGGTGCCGTCGCCGGCGATGTCCGACGTCTTGCTGGCCACCTCGCGCACCATCTGCGCGCCCATGTTCTCGAGCGGGTCCTTCAGCTCGATCTCCTTGGCCACCGTCACGCCGTCCTTGGTGATGGTGGGAGATCCGAACTTCTTGTCCAGGACCACGTTGCGCCCCTTCGGGCCGAGGGTCACCTTGACCGCGTTCGCGAGCTGGTTGACCCCCTCGATAATCTTCTGCCGCGCCTTCTCACCGTAAACGATCTGCTTGGCCATGTGTCTCGAACTCCAATTCGTGGAAGCGTTCCGTCCTTCGCCTACCCCTCGACGACGCCGAGAATCTCGTCCTCGCGCATGATGAGATACTCGTCGCCGTCGAGCTTGATCTCCTGGCCGGAGTACTTGCCGAACAGCACCTTGTCGCCCGCCTTGACATCGAGGGGCGTCACCGTGCCGTCGTCCTTGATCTTGCCCTTGCCGGCGGCGATCACCTTGCCCTGCTGCGGCTTCTCCTTCGCCGTGTCCGGGATGATGATGCCGCCGACCTGTTGCTCGGATTCCTCGATCCGTTCGACGATGATGCGGTCGTGGAGCGGTCGTACCTTGACAGCCATGTACCTCAGACTCCTTCAGAAAGTGGGTGGAACAACCGTTGCGCGAGGCGAGGTGCCGCGAAGGGCTCCGCCGTGCGCGCTGGCAGTCGCCTAACAGGACTGCTAGTCTAGCGCCCGCTCCGGCCGGCGTCAAGGCGCCGCCGCGGTCCCGGAAAGGCCGTTGCACAAGGCCGCGGCAAGGCCGTTGGCATGACGCCGTCCGAGGCCTGCGGAGGTCGCGTGGGGTACGGGGCCGGACCGGACCCCGGGGTGGGCGCGGCGCCGGTCAGTCGAGCTCCCGGCCGGCAAGAGACCGGAACGCCTCCCGGTACTTCTCGCGCGTGCCCTCGACGACGCTGGTCGGAAGGGTGGGGGCCGGGGGCTGTCGGTTCCACCCCACCGCGTCGAGGTGGTCGCGCACGAATTGCTTGTCGAAGCTCGGTTGCGGGCCGCCCGGCGCGTACCGGTCCGCCGGCCAGAAGCGCGAGGAATCCGGGGTGAGCGCCTCGTCGATGAGGATGATCGATTCCGCGTCGTCGCCCGGGACGAGGCCGAACTCGAACTTGGTGTCCGCGACGATGATCCCGCACGACTCGGCGTGCGCCGCGCCGTGGGCATAGAGGGCGAGCGTCAGGTCGCGCAAGCGGGTGACCAGGTCCCGCCCGACGAGATCCGCCGCCTCGTCCTCGCTGATGTTGACGTCGTGCCCGGTTTCCGCCTTCGTCGCCGGCGTGAAGATCGGTTGCGGTAGGCGCTCCGATTCCCGCAGGCCGGCCGGCAGATCGATCCCGCACACCCGCCCGGTCTCGCGGTACTCCTTCCAGCCGGAGCCCGACAGGTACCCGCGCGCCACGCACTCGATGAGCACCGGTCTCGTCCGGCGGACGAGCATCGAGCGGCCGGCGAGAATCGACTGCTGCTCGCGCAAGGCGGCCGGGTAGGACGCCGGATCGGTCGACACCATGTGGTTCGGCACGATGTGACCCGTTCGGGCGAACCAGAACGCCGACAGTTGCGTGAGCACCTTGCCCTTGTCGGGAATGACCGACTCGAGCACCACGTCGTAGGCCGAGATGCGGTCCGTGGCCACGATCAGCAGGTGGTCGCCGACCGCGTACAGATCGCGCACCTTGCCGCGGTGCAGAATCGTGGCGCCGTGGAGCGAAGTCTCGAAGATCGGAGCGGGGGACATCAGGAGGCCTCGCGTCGGTTCCGGGCGGACGAGGGAGCTTACCCGGCCGGCGGCGGCGACGGCAAGCAGGCAAGTGCAGTGGCGACGGCAAGCAGGCAAGTGTAGTACGGTCGCGTCGCCCATGCGCAGACGCCTCCGCACCGTCGCCGTCCTCGCGCTCGCGGTGGGCCTCATGGCCTTCTTCCTGCGCTCCGCCGACCTCGAACGCGTCGCCGCGGCGGTGCGCGGCGCGCGCTGGGATCTGCTCGGCGCGGCCCTCGTGTTGACCTGCGCCACGTACGTCGTGCGGGCGATCCGATGGTGCTGGCTGCTCCGCCCGCTCGGGGCCGTTCGCTTCCGGGTGGCGCTGCGCGCAACGGTGGTCGGGTTCGCGGCATCGGCGATCCTGCCCGGGCGTGTCGGCGAAGTGCTCCGCCCGTACGTCCTCGCGCGGCGGGAGGGTCTGAGCGTCTCGGCCGCGCTCGCGACGATAGTGCTCGAACGTCTTCTGGATGTCCTTGCCGTGTTGGCCCTGCTCGGAGTCGCGGTCCTGATCGGGGCGCCGGGCAGCGCTGCCGGAACCGGACTGCTGGGCACGGTGCGATCGGGCGCCGCCCTCGCAGGCCTGGCCGCCGCCGCGGCGGTTGGGGCCGCGTTCGTCGCCGCCGGCCATCCCGACCGCGTGGCGCGCGCCGTCGAGCGGCTCGGCGCGATCCTGCCGGCGCGCGCCGCCGGGGTGCTGACGCGGATCGCGAGCCGATTCATCGAGGGGTTGGCCGTCGTCCGCAATCGTCGGGTGCTGGCCGTGGCGGGCGTCTGGTCGCTGGTGCACTGGGCCGCGGCAGCCGCGGTCGTGTGGCTCGTGACGGTGGCGTTCGACATCGCCCTTCCGGTGTCCGGGGCGGCCGTTCTGATGGCGTTGACCGTGGTCGGGGTGTCGCTGCCGACGCCGGCCGGCATCGGGGGCTATCATGCGGCGTACCAGGTCGGGGCGACGTTGCTCTACGGGGCGCCGGACGCGGCCGCGGTGGCCGCCGCCCTGGTGCTGCACGCCACGTCGTTCCTGCCGGTCACCGTGGTGGGGGTCGTCTGCATGACGCAGGAGGGCGTTCACCTGACCGCCGTCCGGTCCTTCGGCGGAGCCGGGGCGGAGGAGAACCGGTCCGCTGCCCCGGCGGACGAGTCTGCCGTCGCGGCATCCGCCGCAGGGGGGCGACGGACGTGAAGTGCCCGTTCTGCGGTCACCTCGACGACAAGGTCGTCGATTCTCGCGAGAGCCGGGAGGGCGAGGTCATCCGTCGCCGCCGCGAGTGCACCGGTTGCGGCCGTCGCTTCACGAGCTACGAGCGGATCGACGAGGTTCCCTACATGGTGGTGAAGAAGGACGGGTCGCGAGCGCGCTTCGAGCGCGAGAAGGTCATCGGCGGCCTGCTCAAGGCCTGCGAGAAGCGCCCGGTCAGCGTCGCCGACCTCGAGGCGGTCGCCAACCGGGTCGAGTCCGCCCTGCAGGAACGCCCGGACAAGGAGATCTCCACCGAGGAGGTGGGCGCGGTCGTCATGCGGGCGCTCCGCGACCTCGACAAGGTGGCCTACGTTCGGTTCGCATCCGTCTATCGCGACTTCCGCGACGTCGGCGAGTTCATGACCGAGCTCAAGGGGTTGCTCGACGCGAAGGAGTCCTAGCAGGTGGCTCTGCCGGCGTCCGTGCTGATCGTCGACGACGAGGATACGCTGCGCTCGGTCCTGGCCAGTGCCCTCGCCGGCGCCGGGTGGCGGGTGGATGCCGTCGCCTCCGGCGAAGACTGTCTCGCGTGCGTGGCCCGGCGCAGCTACGACGCGATTCTGCTCGACGTGCGTCTGCCGGGCCTCGACGGTCTGGCGACCCTGGAGGCGATGCGCGAGCAGGGCGTGGAGTCGCACGTAGTCGTGATGTCGGGTCACGGCAACGTCGAGTCGGCGGTGCGCGCCATCAAGATGGGAGCCTTCGACTTCATCGAGAAGCCGTTCCCCCTCGACAAGGCGGTGCTGGTCACGCGCAACGCCCTCCGGCAGCGCCGCCTGGAGGCGGAGAACCGGGAGTTGCGCGCGCACGTCGACCGGCGCTCGGCGCTGGTCGGGGAGGGCCCCGCGATCACCCAGCTCCGGAGGCAGATCGAGGTTGCCGCGCCCACGAACGGCCGGGTGCTGATCGTCGGGGCGAACGGTACCGGCAAGGAGCTCGTCGCCCGCAGCGTGCACGCCCGGAGCCGGCGCGCGGCTGGGCCCCTCGTCGAGCTGAACTGCGCGGCGATCCCGGAGGAGCTGATCGAGAGCGAGCTGTTCGGCCATGCGCGGGGCGCGTTCACCGGTGCGGTGGGCGACCGTGCGGGCAAGTTTCGGGCCGCGGACGGCGGCACGCTCTTCCTCGACGAGGTGGGCGACATGACGCTCAGGACGCAGGCGAAGATGCTGCGCGTCCTCGAGGAGCAGGTCGTCGAGCCACTCGGCGGCGACACCGGCACCCGCGTGGACGTACGTGTGATAGCCGCGACGAACAAGGACCTCGCGGCCGGGATCGAGAACGGGACCTTTCGCGACGACCTGTTCTTCCGGCTCGACGTCATCCGCATCGCGGTGCCGCCCCTCGCCGCGCGCCGCGAGGACATCCCGCTGTTGGCCGCGCACTTCCTGCACATGTTCGCCGGCGAATACGGGCATCGATTGAAGACGCTCGACGCGTCGGCCCTGACCGTGCTGAACGCCCATCACTGGCCGGGGAACGTCCGCGAGCTGCGCAACGTGATCGAGCGCCTCGCCATCATGGTGCCCGGCGAGGTGATCACCGCGCGCGACCTCGGGTTCCTGGTGGGGACCGCCGCCCCCGCCGCACCGGGGGCCACCGGCGACATGCGCCCGCTGCAGGAGGCGCGGGAGCGGTTCGAGCGGGACTACATCGCGCAAGCGCTCGCCGCACACGCCGGCAACGTGTCGCAGACCGCGGAGGCGCTCCGGGTGGAGCGCAGCAACCTCCACCGCAAGATGCGGGCGTTCGGCATCACCTCGGTCCGTCGGGCGCGGGAGACCCCGCGGCCGCGCGATGAAGGCGGACGTCGAGCACGCGATCCGGCGTGAAGCCGTCGATGCGAAGCCGCTCCGCGCCGGCGGCGGGCAGTGCCTCCGCGGGGACCAGTCCCACCAGCTCAGTCCCCCCGACCTCGACGCCAAGGTCGGCAGCCTCCCGCAGGACCGCTTCGAGCACCGTCTCCAGGGACGAGCGCCGGTAGTCGACGACGTTCGTCGACACCTGCGCGATTCCGCGATGCCCGAGCCGAATCCCCAGCGCCTTCACCCCTGGCAGGCCGCCGTCGCGCTCGCGGATCTTCCCGGCGATCCGGCGTGCCGCGGCGACGTCGTCTGTCGTCAGGTTGACGTTGAACGCGATGAGCGGCGCGCGGGCCCCGACCGCGCTGGCGCCGGCCGACGGGTGCGGCGTCGCCGGGCCGCAGTCCGGACTCCAACCCGGGGCGTGCATTTTCGCGGAGAGCCCTTCGAATTGCCCGCGCCGGATCGCTTCGAGCGGACGCCGACTCTCGTGGACCGCAGCCTCCTCGTACCAGAAGACGGGAATCCCGAAGCGGTCCGCAACCTCGCGGCCGACGCGGCGGGCGAGATTGACGCAGTCGTCCATCGACGTCTCTCCCAGGGGCACGAACGGGACGACGTCGACGGCTCCGATCCGGGGGTGCTCGCCCCGGTGCCGGCGGAGGTCGACGTGCTCCACCGCGACCGCGAAGAGCCGCAGTACGGCTGCCGCCAGATCGTTCGCACTGCCGGCCATCGTGAAGACGGACCGGTTGTGGGATGGGTCCGCCGACCAGTCCAGCAGATGAGCACCGCACACGCCGCCCGCGGTCGCCGCCAGCTCCTGAAGAACGTCGGCCCGCCTTCCTTCGCTCACGTTCGGCACGGCCTCCACCAGACGCGTCGGCGCCGGCGGGAGCGAAGCCTCGCCCTCGGGGGCGGGCGCGGTTGACGGTCCCGGGAGCATGCCTCCATAATGACACCGCTCCCGCGACAGCGACGAAGAGATGGTGGACAAGTTGCGCCACGGTGCCGCAAGGCCGCGCGCGGGGCGAACGCCGTCGCCGCGCGGGAGCGAGCCGCGAGGCGCGGAGCGCGGCCCGGCGTCCCACTCCGGCGCGGTGTGGTCCGACCTGCCCCTCTTTCCGGAGCCGCGGGCGCCCGAGCCGATCGTGAGGGGGAGCCGCCCGCACGCCACCCGGCCTCTATCCGTGCGCCGCCGGACGCCGCGCGTACCGCGGCGGCGGTCGCATGAGGAGCGCGTCCCCTCGAGCGCGTCCTCGGAGCTCCTCGCCGCGGACCGCGGAATCGAAGGGGGGGCGCTTCCCGCGCATGCCTCCGGCTCGCGTCCGGCTGGGCCCGGCCGCCGAATCGCGGCCGGTGTCGCGGACCTGTTCCTGCTCGGGGCCGTCGACGGTCTGGTCGTCGCCCTGACCGCCCGCGCGCTCGGCATGCCGATAGCCGCCGCGGCCGGTCTTCCGTGGTTGCCCCTGGGTGCCTTTCTCGCGCTGTTCGACCTCGCGGCCGTTGTCACGCTGACCGCCCTCGGAGGCCAGACGCTCGGCAAGATGGCGGCCGGCATACGCGTGGTCGACCTCAACGGAGAGCCGGTCACGGCGAGCCGGGCACTCCTGCGCACCATCCTCTCCGCGCTCTCCCTGCTTGCGGCAGGTCTCGGGTTCGTGGGCCTGCTCGCGCGCTCGCGCCGCGCGGGCCACGACTGGCTCGCGGGCACGAGGGTCGTGCGGACCATCCACTCGTAGCCCCCTCATGCCGACGCTCGCACGACTGATCGCCACGGCCGGCTACTGCGGAAACGTACCCGTCGCTCCCGGCACGGTCGGCTCGGCGGTCGGGCTGGTGCTGCTCGTCCTGGTGCGGTCGGCCGGCTCCGCCGGCCTCGAGGCGCTGGCGCTGGCGGTGCTGGTGCCGGTCGGCGTTTGGGCGGCATCGGCCGTGGAGCGGGAGAGCCGGCGGACGGATCCCCCGGCCGTGGTAATCGATGAGGTGGCCGGCATGATGGTCACCCTCCTGTGGCTGCCGGTCGGCTGGGTCGGCGGTCTGGCCGGCTTCCTCGCCTTTCGCTTCTTCGACATCGTCAAGCCGTTTCCGGCGGCCGCCGCCGAGCGGCTGCCGGGGGGGTGGGGCGTCATGGCGGACGACCTCGTTGCCGGCGCGTACGCCGCACTGACGGTGCGCGTCCTCGCGTGGATGGCTCCGGCCGCGATGCTGTCATGACGCCGCAGCGGCGTTCGGCGCCGGCGAGCGCCGTCATCATCGCCGTCGGGTCCGAGCTGCTGACCCCCCACAAGGTCGACACGAACTCGCTCTACCTCACCGAGCAACTCGACCGGATGGGGGTGGCGGTGCGGAGGAAGCTGGTCACCGGCGACGACGCCGGCGAGATCGGCGCCGCGGTGCGCCAGGCGCTGCGGCCCGGGGAGCTGATCATCCTGACCGGCGGTCTTGGCCCGACGGACGACGATCGGACGCGGGAGACCGTGGCCGCGGTCCTCGGCCTGCCGCTGGCCGAGGACCGCGCCATCGTCGCCGATATTCGGGCCCGTTTCGCGGCGCGCGGTCTCGAGATGCCCGATCTGAACCGCCGGCAGG
>Ga0209544_1004082_pt1 | contig 10605 bp, 10 predicted proteins | sample MesohylPK_FD_187297 | JGI IMG/M metagenome (GOLD analysis project Ga0209544, IMG submission 187297) | Host-associated microbial community of the marine sponge Aplysina aerophoba from Gulf of Piran - sponge mesohyl, lysed by proteinase K... | ecosystem: Host-associated > Porifera > Sponge >...
CGGATTGCCCGGCGCCACCGCCCGCGCCCGGAGCAGGACCGCGCGCGCGGCGATGCCCTCGAGCCTCGTGTAGTGCGTGTACCCGAGCTGGATCAGGATGGGCGCGGCGCGCGGAAAGTGCTCTGCGCCCTCCGCGAGGACATCGACCGCTTCGCCGGAGGCGCCCGTGCGGAGAAGCGCCGTCCCGAGCGAGAGCGTCAGAGCGGGATTCGGAGCGCCGGCGAGCGTCTCGGCGCGGCGGAGCGCCGCGACCGCCTCGTCCGGCCGGTCGTCCTGGAGGAGGGCAACTCCGAGGTAGTAGTGGGACCGCGAGTCCGGAACCGCGTCGGCGAGCCGGCGGAACGACTCCACCGCCGCCCGGGCGTTCCCGGCGTCGAGCCAGCGCTGCCCGGCGCGCAGCAGGGATTCCGCATCCTGGGTTCCCGCGCCGCCCAGCGCCGCCCAGAGCGCGAACGCCGCGCCGAGCGAACGGGTCAGGCGCACCGGCCGGTCGGCGGTCACTGCTCCCGGAGCCGACTCTTCAGGATCCCTCCGGGAAGAGCGCCGCCAGGAACTCGTCGTCGAGCCCCGGATGCCGGGTCCAGCTCAATGTGGACTCGAGCTGGCCCCGAAACAGCTCGTTCATCCCGGCGGCCTTCCGGAGCGCCTCGAGCGCCCGCTCGCGGTCGCCGAGCGAGTAACTCAGGAGCCCCAGGTTCAGCCAGGTGTCGGAAGCGTCGGGCCAGAGTTCCGTGGCCCTTTCCGCGGCGGCGAGCGCCCCCGCCCCGTCTCCGGCCCGGTTCCGTTCCCGGCTGCGGGACATCTCCGTGATCGCGAGGTTGATGTTCAGGACGCGCCCGAGTTCTTCGATCGGCCGGGGATGGTCCTCCACCTGAAGCCGGGCCACCACGTCGTTGTTGATGTTCCGGCCCATGCCCTTCCCGACCACCAACATCGCGGAGGATTGCCGGCCGCGGCTGTCGCCGCCGGCCTCCTGCCCGGCCACCATCGCGGCCTGCATCTTCTCCGCGAGCGTTCCCCCGGCGGCCTCGAAAGCGTCGCCCATCGCCTCGACGACTTCCGGCCCGGTCAGGATGTTGCCCTGCGCCGAGTAGTGCTCACCGACGCGGTGACCCGCCCAGAAGGTGGCGGTCGGCCCGGTGTGGGCCGCAATCCCGCCGTTTGCGTCCACGACGGCGAACTGCCGCCCTTCGAGTCCCGGGAAGGTGTCCTCGGCGAGCAGGCGGTCCTTCACCTCCTCCGCGCTCAGACCCTCGCGCAACAGATGGAGCCCCTGCAGGCCGTAACCGGCGTTCACGTTGGCCTGGGTGGCGACCACCCCGACCCCCGCCTCGCCCCAGGGCACCACGTGGCCCACGGAGAAGTACTTGGACTGGACCGCAACTCCCATCTCCCCGCTGTCGGGGTCATAGGCGACGATCGAGAAGGTCGCCACCGGCGGATGGGTGGACTGGGCCACGGCCGGCGCGGCGGCCACCGCGAAGAAGAGAAGTGTGGTGATGAAGATTCGTCCCGAACGCATCGTGAAGTTCCTCCCGCGTAACGACGGCGGGGCCATGGTACGCGCCTCCCGCCGCCGGCGGCGAACCGGTCAGCCGCGCGCTCCCGGCTCCTCCCGTCCGGAATCACCCAGTTCCAGCACGGGCCGACGCGCCTCGTCCGACTCTCGTTCCTGCCGGCTCGACCACCAGCGGGCAAACAGCAGACCGGCCGTTACCGTAACCGCTTCCCAAAGAGCCCGCGCTGTCCCCTGCCGTTCGTAGGTGGAGGCGAAGAAGAGGAACAGAATGATCCCGATCAGAACCCACTCCCGCTTCGTGCCGATCCCCAGCATCTCCTTCCACCACGGCTGATCCCGCGCCGGTTCTCCGGGCGCGCGCACGATCCGCGGCGCGGGAATGAACTTCCTTTCCGCCGGCATCCGGGTGCGGCCGAGATCGGGCCCATCCGGCCGCGAGAAGGGGAAACGCATCGAAATCCTTGTCCCAGCAGAGTAGCGCTCACCGAGAGACGGCGCGCACGGCGGTGTTCCCGGCCGGGGATTGCCGGTCACGCCCACCATTCCGCGCCAGCGCCAGATCCGCTCCGTCTCCGCAAGTGCCGGCGTCGCCGCCTGCCTTGCACCCCCCCTCTACGGCCTGCCGCGCGGGCACCGGGTCAGCAAACACCTTTCCCGGCCGCCCCTCGCCACGTTCGAGACGTCCTGGAAGTCCTCCTACCACTACGACCTCTTCGCCGCGGCCGACGTTGGCCAGACGCTCATCCTCGGCGCCACCGGCGCGGGCAAGCAGCTTCACGCTCAACTTCCTGCTCGTCCAGGCCCTCCAGTACAAGCCGCGCGTCCTCATCCTGGACCTCGGCGGCAGCTACAAGTGGTAACGTGCCGGGAGTTACCAAATGACGATTGCCATAGAGGCTGATTCGTCCCGCGACCGCCGTTCCAGAGGGCAACGCATCTCTGTCCCTCGCGGCCTTGGGTTCGCGCTCGCGCTTGTCACCGTGGTCGTGGCTGACCGAGCTGTGGCGTATAGGTTCATGGGGGACTTTTGGGCCACATCCGAAACTGCCACACGGTGGACGACCAGGGAATGGGCCTCGGGAGCGCACCTTGACTGGAACATCGCCCGTGACCCGGATTGGAACGTGTTTTTCGATTCGAGAGAGGGAGTGGCGCCGTTTGTCGAGCAGTCGCTGCAGGCCTGGTCACGCATTCCGACGGCAGACATCTCGTGGGGTCTCGGCCGTCTCGAGGCTCCGGCCGAAGTCGGCCAGGACGGGATCAACTCGCTTTTCATTGATGACGAGCAGGATGCGTTCGGTAGCGCGCGCATCTGGATGGCTCGCACGGGAACCCGGGGCGCGTGGGAGATCTCCGAGTGCGACGTGGCCTTGGGTAAGGCCTGGGCCACGAACCCTGAGGACTGGAATGCACCAGATTGGTTCCGGGCCACATTCCGAGACGACGAGACGGTGCGCACGCTCACGCACGAGTTCGGCCACTGCCTTGGCCTGAATCACTCAGGAGCCCTTTCTCTGGCGCCAAATGTCGTCGAACAAGGCCATCCCGGAGACCCGGCGATGTCCTACGGAGTAGGGCTCCCACTTCCGGACGATCTATCGCGGGATGACATCGTTGCAGCGTCCCTGTTGCGTCCAGGGACTGACCGTGAGGGGCAAACGGGAAGTATCTCCGGCACTTTGTCCATGGCCTCCAAACCAGTCGAATATGCTGTCGTGTGGGCGCTCCCTCGTGGCGACCAACCGCTGCATGATCGGGTTGGAGCGTTCAGCGATAGCGCCGGAGAGTTCGTCATCGAGGGTCTTGATCCGGGGGAATACGCGTTGATGGCGCAGCCGATGATGATTGAAGAGGCGCATCCTCTCGCATGGAGTTTTTCGACCCGGACGGGTTTGGAGGATGTGGTGCGGGGTGGTCTCGTCCGTGTAACGGCAGGGCGGAGTACCAGAGGGATCACCCTCACGATGCGCTCCGGTCGCGAGACCGGGGTGCCGCTCGATGGCGGTACCGGCGAAAGGGCCGCCCCCATTTCAGGGGCGTGGGTGAGTGCTTGCCGGGGCGTCTGGGTACGCGCTGAGCGCCCGAGAAGGCACCCGCGGTTCATTGAACCCCGACTGTTTACGACCACGCTCACGGTGGAATGGCCGCACTCGGGGAGTGCCGTTTTCGACTGGGTGGCTCCGTACGTGGCGTACCGCTCCGATCTTGCGCGTCCCAAAGGGGCGTTCGCAGCGGCGCTGGACATCATGGTTTCGTCCTTGCGGTTCGAGCGGACCGAATCCACGGTTCGGAAGGTGATGGAAATCGCGTGGCCGGAGGCTGCCGCACCCAGTCTTCGTTTCCGTTCGGAGGACACCACCTGTGACGGTGAGCCGTTGATCGTCTGCGACTTCGCGGGGTGTGAACTGCGAGGGGGCGGCGGCCTCATCCGCTCGCGGCCACCGCGGGCGGTTGGCAGGATCGCCGACCAGGTACTGACGGACGGCGGCGGGGCAATGACGATCCCAGTCTTCGGGACCTTCTCGGACCCGGACGGCGACCTACTCCATTACGATGCGTCGCCGAACGAATCTGGTGTCGTGGGCACCAGTGTTTTCAGCAGCAGCGTCAGAATCACTCCGGTGAGACCGGGAAACGTGACGGTGACGGTAACGGCGACGGACCCAGGCGGGCTCTACACCACCCAGAGTTTCGGCGTGACGGTGGAATCCGGGGCAACGGGCAACGGACTCTGCCAGGACAGCCGAGCAACGCCGCGCGGGTCGAGCGCAGCTCTGGTGCGAGAATGCGAAATCCTGTTGAATGCGGCCGATGAGCTACGGGGCTCGGGAAGCCTGAACTGGAGTTCGGACTTGGACATCGGATCGTGGGCCGGCGTCGAGAGTTCTCGGGATGGTGTGACCGGTCTGAATCTCGTGGACATCCAACTGACGGGTTCCATTCCGGACTGGCTCGGGAGCCTGGCGACCACCGAGTTCCTGTGGCTGGGGCACAACGAACTGACTGGCGCCATCCCCGAGTCCCTGGGGAACCTGATCAGTCTGGAATCGCTGGCGCTACAGGACAACCGGTTCATGGGCACGATCCCCGACTCGCTAGCGAAGCTGACGAATCTTGAGGTGCTGAGGCTGTCGTCCAACGAACTGACGGGCACGATCCCCGACTCGCTAGCGAAGCTGATGAATCTTGAGGTGTTGAGCCTGTCGTCCAACAATCTGACCGGCACGATCCCCGACTCACTAGCGAAGCTGACGAATCTTGAGGTGCTGAGCCTATGGTGGAACAAACTGACGGGCACTGTCCCCGACTGGCTGGGAAAGCTGACGAATCTTGAGGCGCTGAACCTGTCGCACAACGAACTAACGGGTCCTGTCCCGGACTCGCTGGGGAACCTCACGAATCTTGAGGTGTTGAACCTGTCGTCCAATGAACTAACGGGTCCTGTCCCGGACTCGCTGGGGAACCTCACGAATCTTGAGGCGCTGATCCTGTCGTCCAACGAACTGACGGGTCCTGTCCCCGACTGGCTTGGGAGTTTGACGAGCATCGAGTGGCTGGAACTTGGGGGTAATGATCTGACGGGCACCATCCCGGACTCGCTGGGGAACCTGACGAATCTCTCTCTTCTGAATCTTGAGTTCAATAATCTGACGGGCACCATCCCGGGCTCACTGGCGGAGCTGACGACTCTCCAGTATCTGTACCTCTGGCATAACCGCCTAACGGGTTGTGTCCCAGCAGGTTTGGAGGAACTGGAGAGTCCGATTTGGGCGGTCAACACGCAACAGAACGGCGTCCGGCTCAAGTTATGCCGCGACTAGTCGGCATGGAGCTATGGCCGAAAGTGGGTGACGGCATGACCGGCCTGTAAGAGATCTTGTGTGCTGAGCCGTTTTTCATGGTTAAACGGTCAGCGCGAATCGGTCTCCCAACTGGACCGCGAACTGCGCCTTGGCAGCATGCCGTTCCGGGGATGGCTTTTTCCACTTCGCGGTGATGTTCCTCAGCGCCAGGTAGTCAGCTGGGTCGCCGCCTCGTCGCTGGGGAAATGCCCCTTGTTGCGGATCACCTTGCGGAACTGGCTGTGCAGGCTCTCGATCGCGTTGGTGGTGTAGAGGATCTTGCGCACCGCCGGCGAGAAGGCGAAGAACCGGATCACCTCCTCCCACGCCGGCGCCAACTGCCACCACCGCCGCATAGCCTTACCCCGTAGCGGCCGGCCTCGAACCGATCCCGCTCGACCGGCGCAACAGGGTTCGGTGCGGCAGCAGTTACCCCCTGGGGTGGAACTCCGCATCGTCAAGGCGTCAAGGGGAGGCCAGGACGTTTGCTGCAGGGCAAATCTTGAAACAGAGGGGGTCGGAGTTTCTCCGACCGGATCTGCCCTCGTGTATCCGGCGAGTCCGGCCCCCTCACCTTCGGGCCTGACCGGGAATGCGCCCACTGCTCCATGAGCGCCCGCCGCCGCTCGACGGGCTCTGGCGCGTGGAGGCCGGCCGCGACGCGGCTGAAACCGCGAAGACCGCCCTTACAAGGCAGATCCTTGACGCATAAGACGGTCTTCAGCGCCTCAAGCCCCCCAACCGCTGAACCACGCCTCTCGCCTGGCGCGGCCGGACGCGACCGCGCTGCTCCCGGAAACCGGCCCAGGACCGTGCGAACCGTCCTGGCGCGACCCCCTCACGTTACGACTGTCCAGGACGTCGGTACCGGCCGGAGAGGCCGAAAACCACCTGATCGGGCCGGATTCCGTGGCCCCAGGAGCCTTCGAATCCGTTTTTTCGCGGGTAACCACCCGTTCGGAGCGAATCTGAGCGCCTCTCGCGCTCCGGACGATGCAGCTTTATGTCAAATCAGGCGAATTTGTCGGGATCTCGCCGGCGCCGGCGCGGGTCCGGGCTCCTCGAGGAACCGCCCAGGCCCACTGGCGGCCGAATTCGGGCTGCCCGGGCACGCCAGGTCCGGACTCAAGTTCCGATAACGGTCGAAGTCAAGAGCGCGCAGGCCGGCTCGTAGGAAACAGGTAGAGCAGGCGCCGGTTCGGATGTAAGCGTTCGGTCGAGCCGGTATGAGGCATCGCCGGGATCTACGAGAAGCTGGTGCAGACGGGCCGCGGGCGGTTCGACTCCCGTCTCGCGATAGGCCGTGGCCGCAACCAGGACCAGTGTCGAAGCCCGGTACCAGAGGTCGCCCGGGCCATCGAGGTGATGCGCGGCTCCGGGGCGTATCCCGCGACGGTGCTGGCGTTCGAGTCCCTGGTGCTGACGGCGTGCCGGAGCGGCGGGGTGCGCGGCGCTCGGTGGGATGAGTTGGACCTTGAGCGGTGGGAGTGGTGCATGCCGCCCGAGCGGATGCAGAGGGGACGGGAGCACCGGGTTCCGCTCTCCGCGCGGGCACCGGCGGTGCTCCGCGCGCCGCGTGGTCTGGCGGACGGCTCAGGGCCAGTGTTTCCCTTCGCCGCGGGGCTGGGCCACTCTCCGAGTTGGCGATCTCGACGAGGCGACCTACCGGCGCACGGACCTGTTTGAGCGGCGGCGGACGCTCATGGAGCAGTGGGCCGTGTTCCTATCCGGAACCGAAGGTCCGGGACGACGGACCACCGGATAGACGGCGGGAGGATCGCGCTTCGGTGCGTAGTCCGCGGTTCGCACCCGCTGGTATAGGACGAGCGGGATCTATCCCGATCCTGTGCCTGAACTGCATCTCAGCGCCCTCGTCACACAATGCGCGCTAGATTCAGCTCACCGGCAATTCGAGCGTAATGAGGACGAAATGACAGATGGACGACCCACGGTCCCGACAGTCGAAGGGCGGTGCACGGCGTGCTGGGGGAATGCACGCCACCCCGAGTGCGAGGGTGGCGAGGTCACACGGATTGAATGCACTTTGTGCACCAATCACGTGGTGGGAAAGGAGGCGGCGGTTGAGTGGCGCGAGATCGAGTCGGAATCAAGACGCAACCTGACGCGGACAAGTCGGGGGGAACCGGCCAAGTACCGCTCGGACGCGAAGTTCGTGAGGAAAATCATCCCCGACCTGCCTCGCGACAAGGCAGGCATGGACCGGCGGATCCAAGTAGCGCTCAAGTCTCCGAGAGAGAAGGGCCGCGCGCGCTGGCTCACGCGCCATAACGTCCCGGCGGGCGAGGCTGGCTTCCTTTATCTTCAGGCCAAGCTCCTCGCCGCCGGTTTACGAAGCTTTCCCCAGGAAACGGCTATCAACCGATGGGACGAGATGGAGATTACGCGGCCCGTAGGGTTGCGAATTGACGGTTCGGCTGAGACGGGGATACACGTAAGGGCTGATGCCGAAGGAGTTTCCCGCACGGCGCCTGGAACGTTTGAGGAAAGAGCGGGCGCGCTCATGATGCGCGCTCTGACCGCCGCATTCTCATGCGAGGTGGCACTGAAGGCGATTCTTATGACCCGCAATGATCGGGCGAGGATGACTCACGATTTGCGGACCCTTTACTGCGACCTCCCTGGGGACAGTCGGGCACGTTTGAAAGGAGATTACGCTGCCATTGCTGACGTACTGAAGGAGTCGGGCGAGATCTTCGGCAAATCGAGGTACTTCGAGAACTCCGCCAGCCTCAAGGAAGTAGCCGAGCGCGGCTTGCACCACGAGCGGATCCGCGACCTAGAAAGAGCCGCTAGGGTGATCATCGACGAGTGCGCGATGGTGGGACTGGAAGGAGAGCTGGGACTAAGGGCTCACGCGGCGTTGACGCGGAGACTCGGACAGCAACCGGAAGTGACGGACTATCGGGAGAGCATGAGCTTCAGCGCCGAGTCCGGTGAAAGCGCGATTGCGTGGCCCAAGCTGTGCGCTGCGACGCGGCCTTGAACAACCCCTCTGCGTCAATGTAGCTGAGACCATTACCCCATCAGAGACTAGAGAGGGCGGGGAGGCCGGGAGCTGGTAATGAATACGAATCGACAGGGGGTCGGCGTCGAGGCCACGGAAGGCACCAAGGTTGCAACCCTGGTGCTCCCTATTGGCCTCGTTGGAGACGAACTCTTCTTTCTGGATGTGTCGGAAACGCTCCCCCCAAACATGGGCTCATACCGGCTCGACCGAACGCTTACGTTCGGATTGTGTTCCGGGACGGGGGCGCGGTGGTGACGGCGAGCGCGGGAGTGGTGCTGGTGCTGGAGTTGCTGTCGGCGAAGCGGCTGTTGCCGCAGCCGGCGCTTTGGGATGCGGGTCAGGGCTGGACGGACGGGCAGATGCTGCTGACGGTGACGCTGCTGAACTGCCTGGGTCTGGACCGAGTGGAAGACGTGGAGCAGTTGGAGGCGGACGCCGGGCTGTGCCGGTTGGTGCGGCGGTATGAGAAGCGGCTGTTCGGGGTGGGGCCACGTTGGTTCGCGCGGCGGTTCCGTGGCGGTCGGGGTCGGACGTTTCCCTCGGCGCGTTCGGTGCATGAGTGGTTGGCGCGGAGCCACGACGAGGCGGCGGGTCGGGTTCGGGAGCCGGGGGTGGCGTACATCCCGCGGCCATCGGCGGGGCTTTCGGTGAGCGCGGGGTTGGATCGGCGGCTCCTGGCGGAGTTGGCGGCGCACCGGGCGGTGGCGTCGGTGACGCTGGACCTGGACGCGACGATCGTGTCGTCGGGGACGCGGGAGTCGCCAGGCCGGCGCTCAGCGCGGGGGTTCGGACGTTCCCGGTTCTCCCCGTCCCAGTTCCTCGAACTTCTCGAGGGCGGCCGCGGCTCCTTCCTCATCGCCCAGCCGGCGGCGGGCGAAAGAGAGCTGGTAGTAGGCATCCGCGAAGTCGGGGGCGTAGCGGATCGCCGTCTCCAGGAGGCGCTCCGCTTCTTCCGCCTCGCCTCGCCGGAGCGCGATTTTCCCGAGGTTCAGCCACGCCTCGGGAAAGTCCTCGTCGCCTTCCAGCGCCCGCCGGAACGCCGCCTCGGCGCGGTCGAGTTCCTGCCGGCGCAGCGCGGTCAGGCCGAGGAAGTGATGCGCCCGGCGCAGGCCGGGATCGAGCGCGATGGCCCGTTCGAGGCGCGCCTCGGATGCCTCGAAGTCCTCCTGCCGCCAATCCAGATATCCCAGTTGCAGCAGCGTCTCGGCGCTCTCCGGCGCAACCTCCAGATGCCGCTCGTAGGCGGCCCGCGCTGCCTCCAGCCGTTCCTGGCCGAGGAGCGCCGCTCCCAGATCCGCGAAGATCCCGGGATCCTCCCGGTAGCCGAGTTCGAGCGCGCGTTCGAGACCCGCCTGGGCCTCGGGCCAGTGTTCGATCCGCAGGAGCAGCCGGCCCAGGAACCGGTGCATACCCGGATCGCCCGGCGCGAGTTCGACCGCGCGCGCGGCCGCGTCCACCGCCTCGGAGAGGCGTCCCGCCTGGTCGTACACCGCGGCGGCGAGGTAGGCGGCCTCGTACCGGGAGGGCGCCATCTCGGCGGCGGCTTCGAGATGGTGCAGCGCGTCCTCCACTTCGCCGAGTTGTCCGAGCGCCTGCCCGAGCGCCAGCCGGCTGTCCACGAACTGCGGCGCCCGGGCCACGGCTCCCTCGAGCGGGGGAACCGCGAGTTCCGGTTCCCCGGCGAGGAGCCACATCGCCCCGACCTGGTGAAATGCCGGGACGTCCCACGGCCGGCCCACCAGGAAGTCGTTCAACAAACGCTCCGCCTCGTCACGTTCTCCGGCAGCGATCAGGGCGGCCGCCTCTTCGAAAACCGGGTCCGGCGGCGGTTGTTCCTGACCAGCGGCCAGCAAGGCCGGAAACGCCCACACCGCGGCCACGAGCCATGGTGTTCGCCGGTTACCCGTCCGCATGAGGCAAAATCGGCGCCGACCGGATGTTTGCATCGCATCGGCCGCGCCGTCTCCCGAATTATGCCGCCCGGGGCGCGTTCGTCGCTTTGTTGCTGGCCGGCGGCTGCGGCGAACGGCCGAACGGGCAGCCTTCCCCGGCCAGGAGCGGAACTTCCCCGGAGCCCGCGCCCGCTGCCGTTCCCGCGGAAGCGGACATCGTCCCGGTGGGAGGCGATGTCAGCCGTCCGGAGCGAATCCGCTTCGAGCCGCCGGCGTACCCGGAGTCGGCGCGCGAGCGCGGCGAGGAAGCGCTCGTCATCCTGG
>Ga0209544_1004086_pt1 | contig 10589 bp, 16 predicted proteins | sample MesohylPK_FD_187297 | JGI IMG/M metagenome (GOLD analysis project Ga0209544, IMG submission 187297) | Host-associated microbial community of the marine sponge Aplysina aerophoba from Gulf of Piran - sponge mesohyl, lysed by proteinase K... | ecosystem: Host-associated > Porifera > Sponge >...
AGACGTTCTCTCTTGCGCCAGCCTGGAGTTTCGAAATCAGGAGCGATGCGGTCACCCAACCCAACTTGAGTGAGCCGGCCACCCGGAGGAGATCGTCCCAGTTGTCGAGTAGGGTCTTGCTCCGAACCAATCCCTTCAGCAGAACCGCGACCCCTTCTTTCCGCGGAGGAGCATCGAGGCGATACAAGCGCTGAGCGCCCAAGTCCCGGATGCGCGGGGCGAACTGCAGCCCCAGAAGATGAAACAGGGCGAAGACGATCTCGGTGTAGCCAGCGGTGTCCGTGGTGTGCTCGAGGATCGGAAGATCGGTCTGGTTATCGAGGATCTCGTCGAGGACATAGGTCGCGTCACGAACCGTAGACGAGATGACCTTCGACCCGTACTGCGAGTACTGGTCGGAGGTCCAGGTGTAGAAAGTGAGGCCCCTTCCGAGGCCGAAATATTTCGGGAGCGCGGTCGCGTTCTCCGCCGAGCCTCGAACGGGGAATCGCTGGCCATCGGAGGAGGAGAGGGTTCCACCGCCCCAGGCCTCCGCAAGAGGCAGCTGGTGCTGGAAGTCCACGAGAGCCGAGAAGGCAGCTTTGAGCGTCTCCTCGCGCAGGTACCAGTCCGTGGTCCATGCGAGCTGGCGGTAGGTCAAATCGGTGATGTCGGCCATCGTCGTGAGGCCGAAGTTGCAGGCCTGGGCCAGGATCGCCGCGTACACGTGGCGCACCAGATCCGGATTTCGAGATCGCGCCCCACCGGCGTGCCGGAAGAACTGCGTGAACCCGGTCCAGGAGTCGACCTCGATCAGGACTTCCGCCAGCTCCACCCTTGGCAGGCGTTCGGCAACGAGGTCGTTCAGCTGAACGACCTCGTCAGGCAACTCCTCCATTGAAGCGGGCGAGAGCACGATCCGACCCTCCTCCAGGCGCAGGGTCTCCGACTCGGTGCTCTCGGTCTCACCGAGATGTTGGATGACTGCCTCCGTCGAGTTGGCGAGTGCTTCGAGGTGCTCTCTGGGTTCCTGCTCGAGACCGAGGATCCGGAGAGCCTCGGATCGCCGAGAAGTTCACTGCGAGCTGGGGATGAGGTACGTGGCGGGATCTGCGAAGCGACGACTTCCTTGCAGCCAAATGGCGCCGGAGCGAAGGCCGTCACGGAGTTGGTAGAGAACACAGAGCTCGAAGGTCCGGCGATTGACTCGCCCGTCGGATCCCAACAACTGGCCGCGCCACTTGGCGGAGGCGAACTCGAGTCCCGCGTCCTCGGGAACCCGCCGTCGTCGCTTGCGATTCAGCTCTCTCAGAATCTCGACTGCATCGATTAGGGGGTCGTCGGTCTTCAGGCTCTTGAAGTCCAGCACCCTCAGGACCAGTGGAGCGAATTTCCTGAGATGGCCATAGCGATTCTCGACGAAGTCGAGATAGGAGCCGTCTCGCGGACGGAGAAGCTGCTCGGTTTCCTCGACCGCGGCCGCGAAGAGTTCGCGGGAAGCGACCTCCTCGAAGATGCGTCGACGCAGCTGCTCATCCGGGATGTCCGGGTCGAGAACGAGACGTCCCAGACGTGAGAACAAGCAGACCTTCTCGTTGGTGGCCTGAGCGGCCGCGACTCGCCAGGCCTCGAGCTCCCGTCGCGAGCGGGAGTCGGTCTTCTTCAGCGCTCGATTAAAGAGATCGACGATCTCGTCAACGAGGTCAATCGTGGTCTCGTGAAGCAAGGCCACGAGGATGGGATAACGGCGGCGATCGGGCATCCGCTGGAGGGTCTGACTCGTGGAACGACGACCAACTTGGGCCAAGAACTTTCGGCGATTCGGATTCAAATCGCTGAGGTCCCACTCATGGGCTCCCAGCTGGCGGAGAAACGCCAGTTTGGCCACCTCGCTCTTGATGGAGCCCGGGCTCTCGCCAGAAGCACCCTGCCCGAGCCACTTGAGGGTCGACCAGCTGTTCGAGGCCTTGGCCTCGAGCAGACCGTCGAGATGGGCTCGCCTCTCGGCGCTCAGCAAGGGCTCGACTAGGGTGTACGTTCTCTCCTGTGCGCGACCGCGCGCCGAACTGACAAGTCGTACGATTCGGTCGGGTGCTGGAAAGACGAGCCTCGCGGTGCGTAACCGCTCACGAGCGAGACGAAAAAGAACCTTCGGAGCATCGTGCTCAAGGGCCCGTTCGACAAGCCAAGCTTCGAGTTCTTCCAAGTCCCGTGACCGGAGCATCGAGAAGCCGAGGTGTTCCCGAACCTCGCTGAAGTGCTGTCGCCGCGTCTGCTCGCGTCGCGCGTAGGATTGAATCTCGTCCGGGCTGACCTCGAGCTGGTCCGCGACAAAGCAGGCGGCCGATCGCGGAGCTGCGCTCACATTGCGCGGAACGAAGCCGAGGTAGCGAAGTGCACAAAGCTGAAGCGCGAGCCCCAAGCGGTTTGCTGCCCCCCGCCGGATGACGACGAGGTCCCGGTCGGCAGCCGTCAGCGTGAATGCTCTGATCAGGTCATCGCTCGGGATTTCCTCGGGAAAGCTGGCCAACCTAGCCAACTCAGTCTCTGAGAAAATAGATGCCGACACTGATGTCTCTTCCGATTGGAGCTGAAGGTTTCCGAGTCGTAGTTTAAGATACCGATTGTGAGACCGCCCACGGCACGGATTTCGCTCCGTTCTCAGGCGTCACAGAAACGGTCGTTTTGGAGACGCCCATGCTGATCGGCTACGCGCGGATCTCGAAGGCGGACGGTTCCCAGAGCCTCGACCTGCAGAGGGATGCTCTGCGCGAGGCCGGCGTCAGCGACGACGCGATCTACGAGGACCAAGCGTCCGGACAGCGTGAGGACCGCCCGGGGCTCGCCGCCTTCCTCAAGGCGGCGCGGCAGGGAGACGTGATCGTCGTCTGGAGGCTCGATCGCCTCGGTCGCAATCTCCGCCATCTCGTCAACCTGGTGCAGGACCTCAACGACAGGGACATCGGGATCCGGGTGCTCGCCGGCCAAGGGGCCAGCATCGACACGACGACGGCCAGCGGAAAGTTGGTCTTCGCGCTCTTCGCGGCTTTGGCGGAATTCGAACGAGAGCTGATCCGGGAACGGACCCGCGCTGGATTGGCCTCTGCACGAGCCAGGGGCAGGAAGGGAGGGCGCCCTCACGCGCTGTCGAAAGCGCAGGTGCGGCTAGCTCAGGCAGCCATGGCGCAGCGCGACACGAAGGTCAGCGAGCTATGCCTGCAGCTAGGCGTAACCAAGGCGACGATCTACCGCTACGTAGCGCCCGATGGTTCCTTGAGAAACCGAGGGCGACAGGTCCTGGCTCGCTAGGCGGTCCCAACAGCGGCCCTTAACGTGCGATTTTGCCCCGTTACTGTCGGAACCCCTTGCTCGACGGTTCATTGGTAAGTCTCCGATGAGCGGCTAGCTAGCCAACGGTAGTGAACCTAGTCCGGCAGAAGGTGATCAGGGCGACGGGGGGAGGGCGAGTTTTTTACGACGGGGGGCGGCGGGAGGCAGAATGCCGCGTCAGAGGTGGTATGGTTGGGGCCGTCCCCCGCCCCGGAAGCGGATCTGATGAGCGAAGACGAACACCTCGAGCTGCTCGAGAAACTCCGCTACAAGATGATCGACGTGCTCGATAGCGGCCGTGGCTGTTGGGTCGCGGCCATCGTCTTCCTCGCCGCCTGGAGCTCGCTGGCGGTGTGGTTGTTGCTGTGGGGCATCCTGCTCAGCTGGATCCCCGCAGCGGTCCTGGCGTTCTCCATCGGCTACGTTTGTCGCTGATCGGAAACTGCCCCCGACCGCCATTTTCCCAGGTAGTTTGGGTCCACCCGAAGGCTGAAAACGCCTCTACGGGGCTCGAAGGGGGAATTTTTTACGGCGGCGGACGAGCCCGAGAAGGTATTTTTAGCCAGAGCGCGACCAGGAGAGCGCGCACGTTCGGAGGAGACGTCCATGAGTTCTGCAGCAACGATGAGAATCAGTGCCCTGACCGTCCTGCTGGCCTTGCCGGCCAGCGCCTGGGCGATGCAGCTGCCGACGGCCAAGAAAGTTTACTTAGACCCGCAAGCTCTTCCCCCGAGGTGCTGTCACCCACACAAGAGACTGTTCTGTTCGTGATGTATGGCATATTCTTCCACGTGTTCTACTCGCTGAGCACACGCGCGACCGCCTCAGGGTCGCGGTCAATGACGGTCAGCAGGACGCGGGCGGCGCGATCGGGGACACGGCGCCCCTGTTCCCAATCCTGCACGGCACGCGCGTCGAGACCGAATCGTTCAGCGAACTTTCGGCGGCTCAACTTCATACGCTTTCGAAGCGCAAGAATACGCTCTGCGGTGGGGTCGTCGATAATGCGACACGGTAATTCCACTTCGCCGCGCACATGGGCAAGAACCTCGCCCAAAGCTGCCTCTACCTGCCGACCCACCTGGGTTCGTTCCGTCGTCATCGTCTTGCCTCCTCTTTCTTGATCGCAGCCACCAGCCGCGACAAGGTTTTACTGTCTGCTGGAGACAGGTCGTCACGGTCGGCCTTCGCATAGACAGTCAACATGTAGATTGCCTCCGGCCCCGCATGATGGAAGTAAATCGCCCGAATTCCACCTTACTTACCCCGTCCCGATCCTGCCCAACGTAACTTGCGAACACCTCCCGTTCCCCGGAGCAAAGGCGCTCTGTTCGGATCAACAACAATCGCCGCCTCCATTTTCTGGCGATTCGCTTCCGACATGAGCTTGCGAACAGCACGCTCGTAGGTTCTGGTAGCGAAAACTCGCACAGGTCTTGATTATGCGGCAATGCCGCATGGTCAAGCAAGAGTAGTCTCTCTCTGGTGCAGCACAGTGTGGCAAAAGACGCCCAGAGCCCCGTGAAATGACACCGCCCACGGCGGCGGCCGTCCGGAGGCGCAGGCCGTTGCCCGAGGTGCGTCGCGGCGACAAGGCAATCGATATCGAGCGGCTGCGGCGGGGGAAGGGTCGCGATGAGGAGACCTGCGCCGACCGGCACGACGAGTGCGATTCCCCAGGTGTTCAGGTTTCCCGAAGCGCTGAAAACGCCTTGTAGGTCTTCCCGGTGCGCGGGGTTGGTTTTGGCAGCTCGGGCTGCCCAAGTACACAGGCCGGCACTGCCGGCTCCGGGTGTGCGTTGTCCGCGCCTAGTGCCACACTAGTATGGTTCTGGTATGGTACCATAACCTCAATGGTTGTTCTGATCGGAGGAGAGAAGGGTGGAACCGGAAAGTCCACGATAGCCACTAATCTGGCGGCTTATCTGGCCGCCCGCAACGACGATGTGGTTCTTCTGGATGCTGATGCCCAAGCCACCGCTTCTCGGTGGGTTGAGCGCCGCAATAACTCCCATCCTGAGCTTCCCAAAGTTCACTGTGTTCAGAAGACTGGAGATATTTTCGAAACCATCCGGGACCTGTCTACTCGCTATCAGCAAGTGATCATTGATGCTGGCGGTCGTGACTCCGAGGAACTCCGATCGGCGATGGTTGCTGCCCAAAAGCTCTACACCCCGCTAAAGGCTTCCCAACCAGACCTTGAGACCACCATGAACATCAATCAACTCGTGAGACTTGCTTGTGGCCTCAACCCCAGTCTCAAGGCCTACGCAGTCATTTCCATGGCCCCGACCCATCCCGCCATCACCGAGACTCAAGAGGCCTTCGAACTCCTTAAGGAGCTTCCTGAGATCAAGCTCTCTAGAGTTTTTATCCGAAATCGTAAGATTTTCCGGGATGCCATGGTGGAAGGCAAAGGGGTGATCGAGTGCAAGAACAGAAAAGCCAAGGCCGAGATCGAACTCTTGGCTGGGGAGATCTACGATGGCTGAACGGCAAAGATTCCATCTGCCCAAGGAGAACAAGGTGCCAGCGGTTGCCCCAGAAAAGATCGCGGCGTTTGTTCAAGGAACCCTCCACAAAGGGGATCCTAAGGTTTCCTGGGACGGCCTGGACCCAAAAGCCAAGCCGACAAGTGGTATCAACCTAAGATTGAACGAGTACCAGATTGCGTTGCTGCGCTTCGTAGCGAAGCACGAGGATCGAAGTCAACAGCAGGTAATCAAGCGTATGTTGATTCCGGACCTGGAAGCTAGGGCGCGAGAGATAGTGAACGCCCAAACTCCCGAGTGAGATGAGGATCTCATCATTGTATCGTACTGGTGTGGTACCACTTATAGGGGCAAGCTGAGCCGTGCACAAGAGGCGGATTGATACCCATCCGGGGAGTTTTCAGCGTCCTGGACGGGCCGGTGAAAGAACTCCGCGAAGCCTCCGCCCCAGGCGTTGCTTCACTTCACCTAGGCTGATCAGGTGAACCAGCTTGTTGCAGCAAGCGAGGAAGACCTCGATCTGGGCTTCAGTATCCCCGCCTGTGCGGCCGGAGGGGAAACCGAGACTCGGCATGGCACGTTCGATCCTATCTGCAGATGATGTTGGACCGTGCTAACGAGCGTGGGGCTTCTTTTTCGCCTTCGGCCTCAGCCGGTTAGACCGACAGACACTTGCGTTGACTTCATATGCATCATTGATGCAGAATGATGCATATGAGAACAACGTTAAATGTCGATGACACCTTGATTGAGAAGGCGGCTAAGCTGACTGGCACCACTGAAAAAACTAAGCTGGTCCGGCGAGGGTTGGAGGCGCTGATTGCTCTGGAGAGCGCCCGGCGTCTGGCGGTATTGGGCGGCACTGAGAAGAAGCTCCGACCGATTCCTCGGCGAGAGCAGCCCCCGGCATGATCACGCTGGTCGATACCTCAGTGTGGATCGACCACCTGAGGAAGGGAAACCCTCAACTTGCCACACTGCTCGATGAAGGCGCTGTCTGTTGCCATCGCTTCGTGATCGGCGAGTTAGCCTGCGGTACGCTTCGCAATCGCGATGAGCTGTTGGGTCTATTACAGGCTTTGCCAGAGGCACAGCTTGCTGAACATGAGGAAGTCCTGAACTTCATCATCGAACGGAAACTCGCGGGGCGCGGTCTAGGATGGATCGACATGCATTTGCTTGCTTCCGCACTACTCGAAAACTGCAAAATGTGGACGTTCGATAAAGCACTCCGAGCAGCAGTCACGGAACTGGAACTCGACCCGAATTGAATGCCCGCGAATACCTGGCGCCACCCGACGGCGGCCACTGTTGCTTGTCTGAGGAGCATGGGAGAATAAGCCGTGCAGCGTAAGGACGGGTTGGTTCCCATCGGGGAAGCCTTCTCCGGCTTGGACGGGCCGGTGAAGGCGCTCCGCGAAGCCACGCCCCAGGCATTGCACCATTTCACCCGCTCCGATCAGGTGAACCGGCTTGTCGAGGCCAGCGAAGCGGACCCGGAAATGGGCTTCATGGCACGATTGATGGCGCTGTGCTCGTTGCCCCGCACCGACCCCGGCAACCGTCATCAGTACAAGCGCGTCAACGGCCCCTACACGCTCTATATGACCGTCATCGGCGATAACAAGCTCCCCTTCGGCAACCTGCCACGCCTGTTGCTGGCCTGGGTGTGCACCGAAGCGGTACGGACCCAAAGCCGCGAACTGGTTCTTGGCCGCTCGCTTTCCGCGTTCATGCGTACCTTGGGGATGGGCAGCGACAGCGGTGGGAGCCGGGGGGAATTAACACGGCTTCGCAACCAGATGAAGCGGCTCTTCCGTTGCACCGTCTCGCTATGCTACGAGGATGAGCGAGGGGACTCTAGCGTGAGTTCATTTATTGCCGACCGTACCGAGTTCTGGTGGAACGAGCGCAAGCCCGACGAGCCAGTCTTGTGGGAGAGCAAGATCGAACTGGGCGAGAAGTTTTACAACGAGATCATCAACCACGCGGTGCCACTCGACATGAACACCCTCAAGGCCATGAAACGGTCCTCACTAGGCCTCGATCTATACCTCTGGACGGTTTACCGGACCTTCACGCTTCGCGCGCCGCTACGCCTCTCCTGGCGGCAGTTGTACCGCCAGTTCGGAGCGGAGCCGGAGCGCGCAAAAAACAACCACACTGTTCAAAAGTTCCGACTCAAGGCACTCCGGGAGTTGAAGAAGATCAAGTTGGTATGGCCGGGGCTGAACTACGAGACGCGGCGAGGGGTATTTATCCTCTTGCCCTCAACACCCGCCATCGTTCCGACAAAACAGCTTTCGCTCGTGAGATAGCATGAGAAACATTTCTGTGTTTATGGCCTTTGCACTGATTTGTTGGATGGATTCGAGCGGGTCGCAACGCGACCCCGACTTCGGGCATGCGGACCGGGAGACGGTTCGGCTACAGCCGCGTCACTTTGTCGGAGTTCCGGAACTTGTCAAAGCCACCCTCAGCCAACTAGGGTGCCGGATTCCGCAACCCTGGGGCACCAACGAGAAGCCATGCAATCTGATCCGAGGCGAGTTCATGGAAACCGGGCGGGCGCAGTGGGCCGCGCTCTGCTCTCGAAATCGGTCCTCAGCGATCATTGTGATCGATGAAAACGGTCGAGTGCGTGCCGAACTCGCATCGGTCTCGGACAGGGATTACTTACAGGGTATTGGGAACGGAAAGATCGGCTATTCGCGTGAGTTGGCCCCAGTCGGGGCTGATTACATCCTGTCCCACTACCAAGCCTATGGCGGCCCGAAGCCTCCTCCGATCGATCATCAGGGCATCAATGATGCCTTTCTTGAGAAGGCCTCCATCGTGCACTACTTCCATGAAGGAAAATGGCTGCAGTTGACTGGTGCGGACTGAGTCCGTGAGAGTCCAATGAATCCCTGCTCGCGTTCGACAAGACACCCCTTTCCACCCGCCCTAAATTACCCTCTGGCAGCCCACCAAACGCCGCCGAGCCCTCCAGTTGTCTGAGCCACTAAAACAAGCTCCTGGGCTCCTCTGTGGTTCCCTGCAGACTCATGCTCCGCAGAAAGTTTTCCACAGATCACTGTGATTTAGGGGAGTTTTCCACGCTGAAAAGGGGTACTTTCTTCCAGCAATCTCCGCTGAAAAGGGGTACTTTCCTCTCAGATTCTCCGCTGAAAAGGGGTACATATACAAGTAGTTAAACACAAGTAATACACCTACAAGTAGTAAGAACGACGACGACTGTGCAAAAGTCCCCTCTTCCAACACAACCCCCAGCCAGTACGCTCTCGGCTACGCCGAATCGCACCTGAAAAAGCCTCCTGTTAAGGTAGCACAGGTCTGCAATTTGAGTGCCACTTCCGCAGCGTAGAGCAGCCGTTGAAACCACACGGGACAGCGCCTAGCGGCGCTGGAGAACGGCCAAGCTGAAGGGCTTACAATTCAACCATGGCGGGCAGGGCAGGGAAGCGCTCCCACGAGGCTGGCAGGAAGGCCGAACCGCAAACTCTGCACCGCCAAGGTAGTTTCAGTTGAGAACAGCTGCGGGCCTGAGCAAGAGACGATGTGCGGCCAGATCACCCAGAAACCGTCTCCGGATCAGATTGGAAACCTGTACGGTGTGCAGGCAACGCCGCTGCCACTCAATCGGCCCCCTCGCTACAACGGCGCGCCCGGGCAGGACCTCACCGCCTGCCGGGTCGAGCAGCACGGCTCCCGCGCGATCGTCCGGCTGCGCTGGGGTTTGCTGCCCTCCTGGGCGCGCGTCGCCAGCATGGGTTCCCGCCTCATCAATACCCGCGCCGAGTCCGTCCACACCAAGCCGTCGTTCCGCGACGGCTTCCGTTTACGCCGTTGCCTGCTGCCCTGCTGGCCGCTCCCGCGGGCTGTCAGCGTCAGCCGGCGGGTCGATCTCGACAGAAGGATTTGATATGAGGCTCAGGTTCCCGATCGTAAGGATATGCATGAGCCTTGCCTTGATGGTTTCCCTGGCTTTGCCGGGGCTTCGCGCCGAGGAACCTCGGCAAGACTGGAGCCGGGTGCAGGCGTTGACGGCCGACCAGAAGATCGTCGTCAAGTTTTTCAAGGGAATGAGTCCCAAGGTGAAAGGCACTTACGTAGCAAGTGATGCCGGCAATCTCGTTGTCAAAAAGCAAAACGGCCAGGCGGTCACCATTCCCAAGGATCATATTCGAAAGGTCATACGGAAACGACGTCAACGCCACACCGTCTGGGTCAGTGCGGCTGCCGGGTTCGCAATCATGTCTATTTGGAGCGCTGTGGCCGGTGGATCAGATTTCACGGCTGAGTATATTTTAGTTTTCGGGGGAGCCGGCGCCGGACTCGGTGCTCTTATTGGTCTTGCTGCCAAAGCTGCGGGGGAAAATGAGATGGTCTATGAAGCCGAGAATCCGGACCCGGGAGCGTCCAGGACTCCGTGATCCCTCATCGATCGCTTCCGCAATTGAACCCCCGCCTCCCCGATCACGAGCTCGCCGGCGAAAAAGTCGCGCCAGGAGCCCGCAGGAGGCGTTTTCAGTGAGGGACTAGACCCTCAGCACGTCTGGAATTCGAGGGCGGCGGTCAATAGCAGCACTATTAACCCCGCAGCGCTCAGAGCGCCTGACGGTGCCGACATTACATCGCAGCGGCGCGCCAGGAGTGCCTGAATTGGAGAATCTCCCGGGCGGCATTCGTCAGCCGCCGCTTGGCGCCCGGCGTCAGCCGCATATCGCCGCTCCACCAATGCGTGCCGCGGATCACGATTTCGGTGATGTGCAGCTCTTCGCCGCG
>Ga0209544_1004093_pt1 | contig 10582 bp, 8 predicted proteins | sample MesohylPK_FD_187297 | JGI IMG/M metagenome (GOLD analysis project Ga0209544, IMG submission 187297) | Host-associated microbial community of the marine sponge Aplysina aerophoba from Gulf of Piran - sponge mesohyl, lysed by proteinase K... | ecosystem: Host-associated > Porifera > Sponge >...
ACGGGGTGAGGTAGGCCGGGTCGGTCGACTGGAACGCCTGCTGGTGGAAGTCGACCACGTCCAGCCGCAGGTCGTAGCAGATCCTGATGAACTCTTCGACGCCGGTGTCTCGGAGGCTCAGAAAGTTGCAGCCAAGCTTGATCATCGCTCCAGTATAGTGGAGCTGCGGGAGAAACGATGATCATCGACAGCCATTTGCACGTGTGGAGCGACGACCCGGAGCGTTATCCGTGGGCCGGTGAGGGGACGGCGGAGGCAGGCACGGTGGCGCTGCTGCTGGAGACCATGGCCAAGCACGGCGTCGACAAGGCGTGCATCGTGCAGCCGATCCACTACCTGTTCGACAACCGCTACGTTGCCGACTGCCTGTCCCGGTACCCTACCACCTTCGCTGGCATCGCGATCATGGACCGGCGTGCGCCCGATGCGGTGGAGCGGCTTGAGAGGCTGGTCACGGAAGACGGTTTCGAGGGGTTGCGCATGCACCTGGGGCGAGCCGACGACCCGGCGGAGTGGGCGGCTCCCGGCCAGGACCCGATCTGGGGCAAGGCGGAGGAACTGGGCGCCTGCATGCTGAGCTTCGGCCCGGCGGCGATGCAGCCGGCCATCGAGCCGATCGTCGCCCGCCACGAAGGGGTCAAGGTGATTCTCGATCACCTCGGCGGCGCCGCGGTGTACGAGGAACCGCCCCTTCCGCAGTTGCGCAAGGTCCTCGCCCTGGCGCGCTACCCGAACGTGTACGTCAAGCTCACGCCGCAGGCGGCGCAGGCCGCGCTGCCGGGAGCGGGAGCCGACCGCTACCCGTTCCCGGATCAGCATGCGGTCTACGAGCGCATCTACGACGCCTTCGGTCCGCAGCGACTGCTGTGGGGCACCGACTTCCCACACATCTTCCGCAACATCGGCTACCGCGCCGCCCTGGACCTGTTTCGCCGCCACATGCCCTTCCTGAACGCCGAAGACCATGAGTGGCTGTTCGCCAAGACGGCGCTCAGCATCTGGAAATTCGGCGCCGCGGCTCCCGCCGCCGGAGGCCCCTGACACCGCTGGCGCCAGCCTATTCGGCCGGTTGTTCGCCGTGGGGGAGGGGGAAGTGGCAGGCTACGGGGTGGGCGCCGTCGCGGTTCTCGAGGGCCGGTTTCTCGGTTGAGCACAGGTCGGTGGCGTAGCGGCAGCGGGGGTGGAACGGGCAACCGGACGGCCGGTGGGCAGGATCGGGGATGTCCCCCTCCACGATGATCCGGCGGCTGGGCTGGCGCGGGTCGGGCTTGGGGATGGCGGCGAACAGCGCCTCGGTGTAGGGGTGGCGCGGGCGCTGGAATACCTCGTCGGTGTCGCCGAGTTCCACGATTTCGCCCAGGTACATGATCGCAATGCGGTCGCTGACGTGGCGCACCACGCTCAGGTCGTGGGTCACGAACAACATCGACAGGTGCATCTGTTGTTGTAACTGCAGCAGCAGGTTGATGATCTGTGCCTGCACGCTGGCATCGAGAGCGGAGGTGGGCTCGTCGGCCAGGATCAGCCGCGGCCGCGTGGTCAGGGCACGGGCGATGCCGACCCGCTGGCGCTGGCCGCCGCTGAGCGAGTAGGGGTAGTGGTTGACGTAGGCGCGGTCCAGACCGACCCGCTCCATGGTGTCGACGACGATGTCGTCGAGCTCGCCGCGGCTGGCGGTCACGCCGTACGCCTTCAGCGGCTCGGCGATGATGTCCCGGATCTTGAAGCGCGGATTGAGCGAAGACTGCGGGTCCTGAAAGATCACCCGTATCTGCTGCCGCACTTCCCGCAGTGCGTCGGATTCGAGAGCGGTGATCGACTTCATCTCGCCGTTGGTCCGGAACAGGATCTCGCCGTCGGTCGGCTCGACGGCGCGCACGATGGTGCGCAGGGCGGTGGTCTTGCCGCAGCCGCTCTCGCCGACCAGGCCCACGGTCTCGCCGGTGTTCACCTCCAGGTCGATGTCGTCCACGGCGCGGATCCAGCCCACGGTGCGCCGCAACACGCCCCGCTGGATCGGAAAGTGCTTGCGCAGGCGGCGCAGCTCCAGCAGCGCCCCGTCCGCCGAGTGGCTCACCAGTCAGCCTCGCCCGCGGCGCCGTTCGCCGCAAAGTTGCGCCAGCGGTGGCATGGCGATCCGCCGGCCTCGCCGTGGCCGTCCGTGCGTCGGCGCCGCCGGCGCCGCTGCCCGCCCAACCTGCTCTGCGAGCCAGCCGCTCACGCGTCGACCTCGTCGTAGAGGAAGCAGCGTGCGTGGTGCTGTTCCTCCACCTCGTACAGCGGCGGCACCGCGGCGTCGCAGGTGCCCTGCACGAAGCTCGGGCAGCGGTCGCTGAACGGACAGCCCGGTGGACGCGAGAACGGGTCCGGCACCACGCCCTTGATCTGGGCCAGCGGCGTCTTGCGCGGCACGTGCTCGTTCGGGATCGACCGGAACAGGAGCTGGGTGTAGGGATGCAGCGGGCGCTCGTAGATCTCCTCCACCCGGCCCACCTCGACCACGCGGCCGAGATACATCACCACCACCACGCGGCTGATCTCGGCGATCACGCCCAGGTCGTGGGTAATGAACAGAATCGACATGTGGCGCTCGTCCTGCAGGCGCCCGATCAGGTCCAGGAACTTGGCCTGGATGGTGACGTCGATGGCGGTGGTGGGCTCGTCCGCGATCAGCAGCTCCGGCTCCGCCGCCAGCGCCACCGCCATCAGCGCGCGCTGGCGCATGCCGCCGCTGAGTTCGAAGGAGTAGGAATCCAGGCGTCCCGCCGGGTTGGGGATGCCCACCTCGGTCAGCAGCGCCACCGCCCGGTCGCGCGCCTCGCCAGCGGACACGTCGCGGTCGTGGATGCGGATCGACTCGGCGATCTGGTTGCCGACCGTGTGCACGGGGCTCAGGCAGGTCATCGGATCCTGGAAGATCATGGCGATGCGCTTGCCGCGGAAGTGGCGGATGGCCGCGCCCTTGGGCGCCATCGACAGCAGGTCGACCGGCTCGCCCGCGCCGTCGTCGCCATGGAACAGCACTTCGCCGCCGTCAATGCGCCCCGGCGGCTGCACGATGTTGAGCAGGGCGCGGGCGGTAACCGACTTGCCGCAGCCGCTCTCCCCCACCACGCCCACGGTGGTGCGCCGCGGCACCTCGAACGACACCTCGTTGACCGCCCGGATTACACCCGCCTCGGTCGGAAACGAAATGGACAGGTCCTTCACCTCAAGCAACTTCCCGTCCACCGCGCGCTCCCGTTGCAATTCTGCATGCGGGCATCACGGTGTCAACTCGCGCTGCGCGCCTGGGTGCATTCGCTCAATGTGCTTCCCGCGGCGAGGTTCGCTGGCGGCGACGGTATCCGGCCGCTGTCGCCGAGCGTCCGGCTTCGGTTCAGGGAGCGGCGGTGTCCGGTGGAGCGGCTGTCATCGATCGGTCGCTGACTGCTTCGCAGTACGCGAGCTCCCAGCCGTGAAACACCACCGCCAAGCCTGTGAAGCGCACCCCCGGAAACTGCCGCACCAGCCGCTCGTCGGTCAAGTAGCGTCGCAACTGGCCGGTCGCGGCGCGCACCGCAGCGGCCACTCCGGCGTCCGCCGGCTCGCTGCGTCGCAGGTACTTCAACTCGATCAGGTAGCCGCGCCGCAGGTGCGGGTAGCGCGCGATCAGCGGTTCCAGGCTGATGTCGGCATGTCCTTTTCCCAGCTCCGCCTCCGAGCGGAAGACGAAGTAGTCGGTCACGCTCAGATAGGCGGCCAGGAACCCTTGCACCACCTTCTCCCCAGCGATGTATTCGCGGATCCCCGTCTGCCGTGCGATCGCCTCGCCCAGGAACGCCAACGCCTGCCGCCACTCTCCCTCGTTGGCCATTCGCATCAGCAACTGCTCGAACCGGAACAGGTCGACCGAGAACGCCTCGACATCGTGGTAGCCGTCGCGAAGATATCCGTACAGCAGCCGCTTCACCGTCTGGTTGGGGATCGCCAGCCGCGGAATGCCGCGCACGACCCCGCGGATGCTCAGCAGGCCGAAATAGTGCAGTAGCGAGAGGAAGTTCTCGGGTCGGGTGAGCCGTTTCACCGGGAAGCTCGTTTGGATGCGGGTGTCCACCTGCGCTTCGCCGATGATGTCCCGCAGCAGGTCGAAGTTGCCGTTCAGTTGCCGGCCGATCACCAGCAGATGACGCAGTTTGTCGTAGTCGATGCGGACATTCGTGTCGATGAGTTCGTCGGGTACGGGCCGATTCGGCATCGAATGCTTCAGGTAGTAGAGCACCATGTCGGTGTTGTAGAGATCGACATCGGCGGTCTTGGCGAATCGGTAGCCGTTGTACCACTCGCCCATGAGGGCCATGGCCTCTTCCACATCCTGGTCGAAGACGCCGTGGTTGCGGTAGGTCTCGACCAGGCGGCGCACCTCCGCCGCGGTGAAGCCGAGCATCTCGTTGAAGTCCGGGTCCATGCTGATGTTGACGCCAATGTTGAAGCCGCTGGTCACGTCGTCCATGGTCACGGGAGACACCCCGGCAACGAACAGGCGTTCGATGCCACCGCCGCTGCGTTCTGTGCCGGACTTCAGGGTGGCGAAGAAGTTGCGGAAGAAGCCGCCGCCGTGCGTGAAAGCCTCGTACGCATTGGCGCCGTGGTGCGCCAGCACCGTGTTGGCAAAGTTGTCGTACTCGTCGATCAGCACGTACAGCGGGATGTCGTGGTTGCTGACGTATCGAAACAGCTCGCTGAGTCTGGTGGCGATGGAGGGCGGCGCGAGAATGCGCCGCAGCGCCGATTCGGAGAACAGATCGGGATACCGTTCCAGAGCGCCCCGGAGCTCGATGTGGCAGTAAGTCTCGAACTCCCGCTCCAGGGTATCGAGATTATCGTTGACCGCCGAGAAGTTGAAGCGCAGGACAACGTAGCGATGGCGCTCCGTCGTCGGGTTGTGCCCGATGTCGGTCCCGGCAAACACGGCATCGAACTCGTGGCCCCACCAGCGGTCGTAGTAGTTTTCCAGCAGCGACACCCACAGCGACTTGCCGAACCGCCGCGGACGGATCAGGAAGGCGTAGCGCTCCTGTTCCAGACGCCGCAGGAAGCGGGTCTTGTCGACGTACAGCCATTGGCGCAGGCGGATGCGCCTGAAGTCGGCCTCGCCGTAGGGAATGCGCGGGTATGCGGGAGTCTCGTCCACCGCGGGAAGCCTCGTTACTACCGTACCCCGTTGGGGCCGTCCTCTCAAGAAAACGACCGGAGAATAGTGCTACCGGTAACGGCGGAGAACGTTCCCTGTGCCGGCTTACTTGTAGGGGTCGGCGGCGTCGCGCAGGCCGTCGCCAAAGAAGTTGAAGGCGAGCACGCTGACCACCACGAACAGGCCGGGGGTGAACAGCCACGGCATCGCCACCACCGAGTCGACGCTCTGCGCGTCCTGCAGCAGCACGCCCCAGCTTACCGCCGGCGGGCGCAGGCCGATGCCGAGGAAGCTGAGCGCCGTCTCCGCCAGGATCATGCTCGGCACCGCCAGGGTGGCCGCGGCGATGATGTGGCTCATGAACGACGGCAGCATGTGGCGGAAAATCACCCCGCGGGTACCCACCCCGTCCAGCACCGCCGAGGTGATGAAGTCCTCCTCGCGCAGCGACAGGTACTTGCCGCGCACCACGCGCGCCAGTTCCGGCCAGCCGAGCAACGACAGGATCAGGGAGATGAAGAAGAACACCTTCACCACCGGCCAGCGCAGCGGCAGGGCGGCGCTCAGCCCCATCCACAGCGGCAGGGTGGGGATGGAGGTGAGCACCTCGATGAAGCGCTGAATCACCATGTCCACCACCCCGCCGAAGTAGCCGGAGATCGACCCCAGCACGATTCCGAAGCAAAAACTCAACGCCACCCCCACCAGGCCGATCGACAGCGACAGGCGGGAGCCGAGGATGATGCGCGAGAGCAGGTCGCGGCCGTCGCGGTCGGTGCCGAGCAGGTACGCCCGTCCGCCGTCGGCGGTGCCGAACAGGTGGATCTCCCCCGCCAAGACGTCCCACAGCCGGTAACCGTCGCCGCGCACGAACAGGGCAATCGGATGGCGCCGGTCGGGGTCGATCTCGTAGCTCCGGGTGAGGGTCTCCATGTTGACCGTCTGCACCACGCCGTACACGAACGGCCGCTGCAGGCGTCCGTCGGCAAACAGGCGCACGCGCATGGGCGGCGCGGCCGGGTGCTCGACGTCGCGGAAGCGCGGATCGTAGGGTGCGCAGAACTCGGCGAAGGCGGCCATGAGGTAGCAGAGGACGATGGCGATAGCGCCGGCCACCGCCAGCCGGCTCTTCCTGAACTTGCGCCACACCAGCCGCCACTGCGGGATGCTCGCGCGCGGCGCGGCCAGTGCTTCGTGAGTCGCCAGTTCGGTCGCCATGCTGCTAGTGGTACCTGATGCGGGGGTCGACTACCGCCAGCAGGATGTCCGACAGCAGGATGCCGACCACCGTGCAAATCGAGATCAGCATGATGTACGCGCCGGCGAGCATCATGTCCTGCTGGCGCAGCGCCTGCAGGAACAGCGGCCCGGCGGTGGGCAGGCCGAGCACCACCGACACGATCACGTCGCCGGAGATCATGCCCGGCAGCACCCAGCCGATCGACGAGATGAACGGGTTGATGGCGATGCGCACCGGGTACTTCATGATCAGCACCGTCTCGCGCAGTCCCTTGGCCCGCGCCATCTCCACGTACGACTTGCTGATCTCGTCCAGCAGGTTGGCGCGCAGAATCCGGATCAATCCGGCGGTGCCCGCCACGCCGATCACGATGATGGGAACCCACAGATGCCCGAGAAAGTCGAGCAGCTTGCCCCAGCTCCACTCGGCGGTGACGTACTTCTGCGAGAACAGGCCGCCGATCGAGATGTTCAGGAAGCGGTTGGCGAGATACATCATGATCAGCGCCAGCAGGAAGTTCGGTATCGACAGGCCCAGGAAGCCGACGAAGGTAACGGCATTGTCGGACAGGGAATACTGCCGGGTTGCCGAGTAGATTCCGATCGGGAACGCGATCACCCACACCAGCACGGTCGCGGCCAACGCCACCGTCATGCTGAGTATGAAGCGCGAGGCGATGATCTCGCCCACCGGGGCCTGCCAGAACAGCGAGTAGCCCAGGTCGCCGCGCAGCAGGTTGCCGAGCCAGCGCAGGTAGCGCACGTACCACGGCTTGTCCAGGCCCCACATCGCGCGCAGCCCTTCCTCGACGCCGGCGCCGTCGAACAGGGCGCCCGCCTCTGCCTGCCGCATCATGTAGGAGGTGACGAAGTCGCCCGGCGGCGCCTCCATCACGATAAAGGCGAGCAACGAAATGAGCAGCAGGACCGGGACGATCAGCAGCAGGCGGCGAATCAGGTATTCGGTCATGATCTGCGCGCTCAGGCCAGCCGCGGCCAGTGGGCGGCAGCGTGCGGTACGCCTGCCGTCCTCTGGCCGGCTTCAGTTCCGACGCGCCCGGACTTTCGCCGCGGGCGCGTCAGCCCTTTCGCTACTGGCGGTAGAACCAGATTTCGGGGCGCCCCTTGTCGCCGCCCCGGTCCCACGGATGGGTTTCCTCCGGGTAGTTGGCGAGACTGGTGTTGAGCACCTTGAAGTAGCCGGGGTGTTGCACCGTGCCGATGACCCACAGGTTGTCGGCGGCCACGTCGACCATCCGGAACCAGATATCCTTGCGCAAGGCGGCGTCGGTGGTGCCCAGGCCTTCGCGGTACCACTCCATCACCTCCACCATCTCCGGCGGCGGTTGTTCGCCCTTCTCGCCGAACGACTCGTACCACTCATACCACAACTGCGCGTGCATGCTGCCGTTGGTGTGCACCGGCACGAACGCGGTGGCCGAGTTTCCGAGCCAGAAGCCGCCCTCGATGGTGGTCCAGGCGCCCGGCACCATCACCGCGTCCTGTTCGTTGGCGGTAGTGGTCTGCCGCACGACGCTGCTCTCCATGACCTTCAGGTTGACGTCCAGGCCGACCGCCTGCAGATCTTCGGCCATCATTTCCGCGATTCTGGCCGACTGCAGCCGCGAGTTGTCCCAAGTGAGCAGGTTGATCTGCAGCGGTTCGCCGTCGAGCCGCGTGCGGAAGCCGTCGTCGCCGACCGGCAGGCCGATCTCGTCGAACATCGCCCGCGTCTTGTCCGGGTCGTATTCGATGTAGGAGTGCGCCATGCGCTCATGGTAGTAGTCGCTGGCCTCGTTCGAGGCCACCTGCCACGGCGGCACCAGGCCCAGGAATACCAGCTCGCTGATGCGCTCGCGATTGAGCGCGTGCGAGGCGGCGATGCGGAACCGCTTGTCCATGAAGATCTCCCGCACCGCCGGATCCCGGTGGTTCAGGTTGAAGCTGAGCTGCGCCGAGTTCAGTCCCACGCCGCCCATGCGCTGGCCGCGGATCTTGCCCTCCGACTCCTTCTCCTTGATCAGCCGGTAGGTGTCCATCGGCACGTCGGCGAAGTCGAGCTCACCGGCCTGCGCCTTCAGGTTGCGCACCTCGGGTTCGAGCCCCGCGAAATAGTAGATCTGGTCGATATAGGGGAGCTGCTGGCCGGCCGGGTCAACCGCCCAGAAGTAGGGGTTGCGCTCCAGGATGTAGTCGCCGGGCGGCACCTGCTTCAGCGCCCAGGCCAGCAGGATGGGGCGTTCCGGGTTGGCGTTGCCGCGGATGTCGAGCTTGTGCTCGTAGAGTTCGATCCAGTTGCTGAAACCCGCCTCCTTCACCATCTCGTCCAGCTTGTCCTCGTCCTGGAACTCGGGATGGAACTGGCTGTAGTACTTCTTCTGGTGGGCGGGAACCGCCTTGCCGAAGTGCACCCAGAACAGGTTGTCCGACGGCTTGCTGTATTCGATGCGCACGGTGTGGTCGTCGATCTTGACGACGTTCTCGTACAGGCCGGTGGAGATGATGATGCGCGTGAACAGGTCGGGGAAGGTGGGGTTGGTCGGTACGATATGCTCCCACCAGAACATGATGTCGTCGGCCGTGAACGGCTCGCCGTCCGAGTAGCGCAGGCCTTCGCGCAGGTGCAGCGTGTACTTCTTGCCGTCCTCCTCCACGTCCCAGCCCTTCACCAGGTTGGGATAGGTGCCCTGGGTCCAGGTGTGCTCGGCGAGTCCCACGCCGTAGTTGCTGTACGGGGTGCCGGCATACTGGAATGCGGCGAAGTGGCCGCCGCCCACGTGCAGGGTGCCGCCGTAGGTGCCGATCTCGCGGCCCAGCACCAGCGGTTCCAGCGGCAGCCGTTCCTCGACCGGCGGCAGCGTGCCCTCGCTCACCATTTGCGCCAGTTGCGGCGCCTCCGTGAACGCCCCCACGGTACGGCCGGTCGCCTGCGTGAACGCCCCCGGGGTGACCCAGTGGTAGGTGCCGAACTCGTGTTCGTAGTTGTAGGCGCCCTCCGCGGACGCTTCGGGCGCTGCCGCCGTTTCCTCGTCGCCGGCGGCAAAGACCATTGCCGGCAGGATGCTCGCTGCCACGAAGAGCGCGCACCAAGCGGCTCCTCTCAGTGATTCAGTCATGCTGACCTCCTCTGTTGAACGGGAGCACCGGAATCCGTCCGGCGCCAACGATGTCCGTGACCGATACTACAACGTCTCGGTGTGCCGTCAAGCTTGCGCGCGGAGCGCGGCGCGCTATCGGGAGCCGTCGACTGAGGCGAGGGCGGCGGCGATGTCGAGCAGGTAGATCTGGCGGCCGCCGGCGTGGGCGGAGTCGATGGTGACCAGGTGGCCGCTCGGGTCGGAGCGCGGGTGCAGGTCGCAGCGCGACTCGTCGCGGTAGGCCGCCGGGGCGTGGAAGGCGCCCAACTCGACGCGGGTGGCTGTGGGCACGTGGTACAGGTACAGCTCCTGGGTACGCGTGCCTTCGCGCGGGTAGGTGTCGTTGAGAATCCAGTCCGGGTCGCTCAGGTAGGTGCAGTGGCCATTCAGGGTCATGGCGTGCTTGCCGATTACCTCCACGTGGTCGGTGCGGTCGCGATAGACGTAGAACGCGCCTTCGTGGGAAGGCTGCCACGACCACGCCAGGATGGTCTCCCGGTCGCGCCAGATGAAGTGCGACATGCCGCCGTAGTCGTCCACCACGTGCAGGTCCGAGCCGTCGGCCGCCGCGGTGAACATCCGCGTGCGCATGCCCGGTACGCCGGGAGTCCGCCAGCGGTGCAGGAAGATGAAGCGGGTGCCGTCGGGATTGAACAGCAGGTGGTTGAAGTAGTGCTTGGCCTGCGACAGGTCGCCGTGCGGGTAGGGGACCGCCGCGGCGTCCGCCACGGAGACGATCTGGCGGGTTTCGCCGGTGTCCAGGTTGACGGTGTGGATGCCGGTCTCCTCGGGCGCGAGCTGATCCGCGTACTGGTCCGGGATGCCCTCGTAGCCGTAGCCGGGCCGCATGTCGTTGAGACGCCGGAAGTCGGGGCCGACGGCGGTGCGGCCGTCGGGCGCCAGCGCGTACACCGGCGCCGGCACGGTGGAATTCATTTACGATATCCCGTCAGACGCAGTTTATTTCATGGAGATGAACACCCGTCTACAGGTAGAACATCCGGTTACCGAAGCTGTCACTGGTATCGATATC
>Ga0209544_1004100_pt1 | contig 10562 bp, 7 predicted proteins | sample MesohylPK_FD_187297 | JGI IMG/M metagenome (GOLD analysis project Ga0209544, IMG submission 187297) | Host-associated microbial community of the marine sponge Aplysina aerophoba from Gulf of Piran - sponge mesohyl, lysed by proteinase K... | ecosystem: Host-associated > Porifera > Sponge >...
CTCGGGAATTCGGGGTAGCGCTTGCCTCTGGATATACAATGCGTAGCGTTGTTGCACTCTCGTGACGTACGGGTGCAAGAGCCGTCCTACGCGCTGATTCCGGACCTCCGAATACTTGCACACCCGCAGCTTATCGAACTCGAAAAGAATGCTCTTCTCGTCGACGACGCCGAATACGACGCTCTGCGTGACGCGCTCTTCGAAATATCCGTTTTTGTTAAACAGCTTCCGCTCCTCGCTTGGCCCAAGCCGCTTGCCTCTGACGCAGTACACGTCAATATCGCCTACGTCATCGGCGCCTCTTGGTATACAGTCGCAGTCCGGCCTCAGATTTAGCCAGTAGTATTTTCCGCCGCCAGCAAACAGGTCTCCGCACCTGACCTCATCAGGTGGTATGACATGGTTTTGGCGGAAACTCGTCTCGACGATGAGCTGTCGCAGTTCACTGGCCGAGACGTCGCCACCCTGATCCCCAAGGTAGTCATCCTTGAACGCGTTGACACGCATGCGACCCCACAGGGTGTCGTTGATGAGGTTCGTGAGTGACGAGCTGGGCTCCGCACCGTCAGCTATGTACGTTTTCCAAAATACGCGTGGCCAGTTCACGTTTCGCTGACACATTGCCCGAAACACCTCCGCCTTCGCGCGATCGAGTAACTGGTGCCACGTCTTCAAGGCATACACTGACGAGTTGCCGTACACCCAGCTCTCTAACCTACTAAGATCGACCGAGGTTCCGGACCAGAACTGGCTCTTCTGCTCCACAAACACAAAGTTCTTGGTCTCCTCCACGTCGAACACGTCGTTCGGAAGTTTGCCAAGCTCCGTCAACACTTCCTCGATGCTCTCATTTGTCAGGATGAACACCGGCACAAGATTCTGCCTTGCGGACGTCAGGAAGTCCCTGATGTCCGCGATCATGCTCTCCTTCAGTGTCTCACCTGCGACTCCCCAGAGGCGCCAGTCCAACAGCACGAAACTCGCGGCCCCAAGCAGATTTGGCCAGAGGGCCTTCGGAGGTAGCGATTTCTGCGTGACGAATGGCACCGACCACGCTCTCTCGAACCAATCAACGATCTTGCAGATCAGATCCTCATCTTCAGGGGCGTCGGCTGTACGTTTCCGCTCGTTGTCGAATTCGTCATCGATAACGACGGCAATTCCGGACATCAGATCCTTCGTTTTCATTATCCTGTGTCCTCCAAAAAACGTACACGGAAATTGGCGCCGTCCAGCGCGGCGTGGCGGGCCTCGATCATCTCGATCGTGTATCCTTGGCGTTCTAGCAACCGCCGTGCAACATATAGACCCAATCCGCGACCATCCTGGCCCTTGCTTGAGAAGAACGCCTCGAAAATGTAAGGTACGTCTTCTGGATCTACACCCGGTCCGCTGTCGGCAAACGTCAGCTCTCCGGCGTCGCCGTCGAGCGTGACGCGTATCTCGCGTCGGGCGGAAGGGGCGGTCGTTTCTAACCAGTATGCCGCGTTGTCGAACAGATTGATCAGCACCTGCATGACCACTCCGTCGTTCGTACTCGCAACGAGCGGCGATGTGCCGACCACCGACTTACGGTACGTAATCGAGAGCTTTGCGAGTAATCCCGCGTAGATGCGTTGAATCTTGTCCAATATCGGCTCCACCTTGAGTACCTTCCGGCGGCGCCGTGACGAACGGAAGAGGCTCTGCACATCCCGCATTCCGATCACTATCTGCTGCAGCACGCCGACGAGCGTGTCTGCCTTCTCGGAAACTGCATCGATTGACCCCTTTCGAGCATGGTGCGCAAGGGTGAGCCCGATCTCCTGGGCCCTTCCCATCAGCAGCATAATGTCGTGGGAGGCCATTTCAACCGACAAGCCAACCCCCGCTAGGTCCTCGGTCGTCTCGGCACGTTGAGTAAGGAAATTCCGCTCGTGTTCGTAGGCCGACTCGATCCTCGACACTACTTTAGCGTGCGTGACTTCGCCGGTATTCTCAAGCGACGTCCTTAGCTCAGAAAGGTGTTCATGCACCAAACCGTCGCGAATCGCCCTCGCCTCGCTTCTCTTTCGCTGTCTCATCAGATAGCGAAGGAATGGTCCCTGTTTGATATATGACAGAAACGTCTGGATAAGAAACACGAACTCCTCTGCCGCTCCGCCGGTTTCGATCAGTCCTTCCCGGTTCGTCTTATCTCGCAGCTGTGGATTCTCTTCTTGAGAGATGTCTACCCAACCGATGATTTGGTCGTTGCTAAAGAAATCTCCGGCACGGCCGATTCCTCGTGCAATATCGATGTTCAGCCAGTCGTCATCCGGATCACCATACGGATAGACACGCACCCGATCCCTATACAGATATATCCGATGGCTCTTAAGTCGGTTTTTTTCGTCCTGAGTCAACACATACCTGCCCTCGGTTCTCCTGGAGAAATCGAATATGTAAAACTGAAATGCAAAGTCTCCACAAGTATAAGCCTGCCGTTTGGCTGCTTGCAGCCTCTCCTCCTCGCTTCGGTACTTCTGCCGCCATATCCAGAGGCCTCTTATGTGCTCGTCGTAGAGACTGACTTCCTCTGTCCCCACTCCCTTGTCGAAGCGGAATACACAACTCTTGCTAAAGAAACGCCCTTGAATCGAGAAAACCGCCTTGTCCTCGATGAGTGCTTTTAGTGTTTCCTGTTCGGTGTCGGCGACGAATCGCTGCTCTCCATTACAATAGACGGAGATTTCGAAGTTGTCCCTCGCTTCCTTGCGGGTGAGACGGGAAACGGGATCAGTCAGATTCGCCACGTCGCGACAAAGCCGATCGACCACTCGTTCGTTCCAGGCTCCCTTCAGTTCCTCCATCACGATAATTGTCCCATGCGCATCTCGATCAAGAGTATTCGGTGGACGTTCGTCCCATGCTATTTCCACTTCGTCAAGGAAGATCTCCTTCTCCTCGCCGTTCTCCTCGACGAAGTCATCGTCGAACCGCGTGAAGTCGTACCAGATTACAGTTTCCATAGCAGCGCCACGTACACGTGTCACTACCGAGACCTTCTTTGCCAGCTTCAATACCGCGAAGCGTCCGATACCCTTCTCGCCCTGAACCACCCGCTGCCGCAGGGGAGTTAGCCGTCGCCCTCTCTTCTTTGCCAGGAATTTCGTAGGTGTAGCGGGGTTCATCCAGGCCCTATGCACCATCTCCACCGTCATTCCGGAGCCGTCATCCTGCACCACTATCCTCGCATGGTTCTGCTTCGTCATGTTCTTCGAGAAGCCCTCGAACAAGACATCTACTCTGCTTGCGTCGGCGTCATAGGAGTTCTTGATCAGCTCAACCAATGCGACGCGTTCGTTCTTCAAGAGTTGCTCGCCGAGCATGGTCAGCAGCCGTGCATAAGGCCGGATCGAGAGAGGGGGCCTCGCCGGTGCGTCGGCGAACAGCGTCTTCGGTTCGTTCTGAGCAGATGCATCCGGCTTCACGTCTTCCTCCCAATGAGTACGAACTCGTCGGCATAAACCTGGCGCTGGCTAGAGTCTCGAGTGAAACGACCGAGTGCGTCCCGGTAGGGCGTCATAATCTTCAGTGACACCCTTCGCGGTATCGCGTGGATCCCCTCGAATCCGGCCCGTCTCATACTCGTCTCCAAATGCTCGGCGTTGTCAACCCTGACTCCCTTGTACTGAGTGTTGCCGATGACGAACACCGCCATGCCACCGGCTTGGAGGGTGTCCCAACAGCGACGGACTGCCTTGTCCAAGTCCACGAAGTATCTCGCGATCGACGACGCGTGCCCCGGGTCCTGGGCACTCATGTGCCGGTACGTTCTCCAAGCAGCATCACCGAGTCTCTTGATGGCGCTTGGCGACGGACGACGGACGCCGTGCCGGTTTCCCAGCATGTTTTTTCGTAGCGACCGGTAGTCGGCCGCGTAGCCGAGCCAGAGCGTCGAGAGCTGGTGGATGTCGGCATAGTTGTAGGACGTCACGTAGGGTGGGCTCGTTACAATCAGGTCTGCCATGTCCTGCGAGCTCCGAGCCTTCAGAAAATTCCGAGCCTGGATTCGAGTGGTCGGCGAGGGGCGCGGAAATACGTTCTCCCTGTTGGCGCGTCGCATCAAATCAATCTGATCCTCATACGCTTCCAAGACTGCGCGTGGGGTCTTGTTCGGGTCTCGCTGCGCCTTGATCGACTTGGTCAGCCAGTATGACGTCGGCTTGAGGATCGCTGAGAATGCACACTGGAAGAACCTGCGGTGAGCGCTGTATGGGCAGGTCATCTGTCGAATCCCCCGATCCAGACGGATCAAGTCGTCGATGTTTTTTTCGCTGAACCAATATCGGATCCGTTCGCAGATCGCGGAGCGTTCCACTGGGGTCACCTTCCGGCTCGTGGCTTCTTTCTTGATCGCTCTATAGGTCTGTGTCAGGATCGTATCCCTGTAGCTGTGGGTTTTCACCTGTGCGATCAATGTCGCCACCGGATTAATGTCGCAGCCCCAGAAGTTCTTGCCGTTGCGCCTTGCCTCCACCGCCGTGGTGCCACAGCCGCAAAAGACATCCGCCACGATGCGCACGTCGACGCCTTCTTCTTCGGCGTACTCAAGCGCCTTCGTCGTTATGAAGGCTGGGAACCGAGCAGGATAGGGGTGGATTCGGTGGATGAGATCCTCTCGCGTGTCCCCGAAGTCCCACGATGACGCCAACGTCCCTCCTTCGTCCATGGCTATCTGCGACAGCTCGGTCGGCTCTATTCATAGTGCAGCCTGCGCCGTCCCGGAACGCACTATGAGAGTACCAGAAACGGTAGGCCGCCTGCCTACCCCCTTGGGGGCGCGGTAGCCGGGCGAACGCCGACAGCTGCAGGCGAATGTTCTTCGTGGGGAAGAAAACGGTCTGCCTGCACCCAGAATCCACATCTTGTGGAGGGCATCGGCACTGGCACAAGTGATTCCCGCGAGGGTAGGGAATCGCGTACCGGCGAGGCCGTTGCCATTCGGCCCGTCGGCCACGGCATCTTCATCGCCGGCAAGGCGCGGCACCCCGCACCGGCGTTGGTGAAGAGGTAGGAACCCGTGCACGGGCCCGGCGTCGACCAACGACACGCTGCCACGCGCCAGGGCATCGACGGCGTGCGTGTTGGCGTCGGCGAGGCAAACGTAAGCCAAGGCGTCGCGGCGCAACTGGTCAGCATCAGCAGGACGTGTTCGGACAACGATAGAAGAATCGGGGTAGGTTGCTTGTGTGCGGGACGCAGTCACGGCAAACAAGCAATGCAGGTGAGGTAGGAATGAATATGGAACGATTCCCTCGAATCACTCTCGACCCGGATGTCATGGGCGGAAAGGCATGCATCCGGGGACTTCGAGTAACCGTCGCAACGGTCCTGGGGCTTCTCGCCTCCGGCAGGTCGGCGGATGAGATCCTGGCAGCCTACCCCTACATCGAGTCAGAAGACATCGATCAATCCCAGGCATACGCCGCGTGGCGGTTGGAGGAACGGGAGGTCGCTCTGACGGTCTGATCCGGTGAACATCGTGATCGACATGAACCTGTCGCCCGGGTTGGATACGCTGGCCAAGCCGCGCCGGCGCGCGGGGCTGCCTGATTCGACAGTCCCGCTACGCCGGGCGAGGCGTTACGGCAATGCTGCGCCGAGTTGCTCGGCGACCTGCTCCAGCAGCTCCTGGCCGCCGGCTCGCTTCCACTCCTCGACGTATTCGTCCCAGTCGTCGAAGCTGCGCTCGCCGAGCACGAACTCCAGCTCGTTGGTGGACTCGAACTCGCGGATCTTGGTGTCTATCTGCGGGTCGAGCATGATGAAGATGTCGTGGTTGAAGTACCGGGGCAGCTTGTTCACGTACTGGTTCCACATGCCGCCGACGATGCCCATCGGGTCGTCGAACACCTCCCACAGCAGGGTGTAGCCGAACGTCTGCCAGTTCTGCAGTGGGTTGCGCGCCGGATCGACGTAGGCGGGGTGCACGTCCCGAAAGCGCCCGAAGACGTTGGTGCCGTCTTCCTTCAATCGGGCCGGGTGACGGCCCTGGCGGCGTGAGGGGCCCAGCTTACAGCTTACGGTGAACGCTTCGCCGCGGCGCACAGCCGGTCGCACCGGCGGCGCATTTCGGCGAGCAGTTGGGCGTGGCGGGGGTCGGTGGCGAGGTTGACCGACTCGTCCGGATCGGTGCGCAGGTCGTAGAGTTCCTCGTACACGGGGTCCTGCTCGAAGTAGCGCAGGTACTTGGTGTGCTCGGTGCGGCAGCCTTCGCCCCTGGGGATGTCGGAGCGCTCGAACAGGTGCTCGCAGAAGAACTCGGTACGCCAGCCGGGCGCGGGGTCGTCTTCGAACAGCGGCACCAGGCTGCGTCCCTGCATGAGGCCCGGGACCGGCACACCGGCCAGTTCCAGGATGGTGGGAGCCACGTCGATGTTCAGCGCCAGCTCGGTGCGCCGCCAGCCGCCGGGGTCGCGGCGCGGGTCGCAGACAATTAGCGGTACGCGCAGCGGCTGCTCATTCAGCTGCCAGCAGTCGCTCAGGTCGCGTTCGCCGTAGTACATGCCGTGGTCGGAGGCAAAGATGATGACGGTGTCGCGGGCCAGTTCGTGGCGCTGCAGGGCGGCGGCGATGCGCCCGACGTTGCGGTCCACACCGCTGATCATGCGGTACAGTCCCTTCAGGTGGCGTTGGCGGTTGTCGGCGTTGTCGAAGCGCGGTTGCCGGCGCAGCCGACCAGGTCGGCGCGCTGATTGTCGGTCAGCAGAAACACAATGTTGGGCCGGTGATTCATGGCTTCGATATCAGCGGCGCCAGAAGGTGACGGTGAGCAGCACCAGCACGCTGTACACTTCCAGCCGTCCGGTGAGCATGGCGAAACTGAGCCACCACTTCACGGCGGCCGGGTAGAAGGCGTAGTTCTCGGTCGGTCCGATGGCGCCGAAGCCGGGGCCGACGTTGCCGACCGTGGCCAGGCCGGTGGATACGGCGGTGGCAAGGTCGGGGCTTGAGCCGGCCACGATCAGAGTGGTCAGCAGCACCAGTCCGATATAGAGGAAGAAGAACATCGCCACCGGGTACAGGATGTCCTTCTTGACCCGGCGGTCGCCGATTCTGAGGGTGAAGATGCCCTGCGGGTGGATCAGGAACTTGAACTCGTTCAGCGCTTGCCGGAACAGCGTTACGACCCGGATTACCTTGATGCCGCCGGCGGTGGATCCGGCGCAGCCGCCGATGAGCATGATCACCAGCAATACCGCCCGCGCCAGGGTCGGCCAGGCGTCGTAGTCCGCGGTGGTGAAGCCGGTGCCGGTGAGCAGCGAGGCGGCCTGGAACGCGCCGAAGCGCAGCCCCTCGCCCAGCGACTGGTACACCGGGCCGGTAACCGACAGGGTCACCACCGCCGCCGCCACCACGTAGATGCCGATGAAGGTGCGCACTTCCAGGTTGCCGAGCAGCTTGCCCGGGCGCCCCCGCATGGCCTGGAAGTAGAGCGAGAAGTTGACCGCCGCCAGCAGCATGAACACGGTCACCACCGCGTCCACGAACGCCGAGCCGTAGGCGCCGACACTGGCCGCGCGCGGCGAGAATCCGCCGGTCGCTATGGTGCTGAAGGTGTGCGTCACCGCATCGAACAGCGGCAGTCCGCCGGCCAGCAGCAGCGCCGCCTCCAGCACCGTCAGACCAAGGTAAATGAGCCACAGGATCTTGGCGGTACCGGCGACGCGCGGGGTAAGCTTCTCCAGCGTCGGGCCGGGCGCCTCCGAGCGCATCAGCTTCAGGCCGCCGATGCCGAGCCGCGGCAGGATTGCCACCGTGAGCACCACGATACCCATCCCGCCGAGCCACTGGGTGAGCGAGCGCCAGAACAGGACCGACCGCGGCAGCGACTCGATGTCGGTGAGCAGCGTGGCCCCGGTGGTGGTAAACCCCGACATGGTCTCGAAAAAGGCGTCGGTGTAGCTCGGGATGCTGCCGCTGATAACGTACGGCAGGGCGCCGAACGCGGATATCACCAGCCAGCTCAGCACCACCACCAGGAACCCGTCGCGGGTCAGCAGGGTGGCGTCGCGGAACGGGCGGAAGCCCAGAAACCCGCTCAGCGCGCACAGCAGCGCCACCCCGGCCGACACGCCGAATGCGATCACCGCCTGCCGTTCGCCGTAGATCAGCGCCACCAGGATCCCGGAGCCCATGAACAGGCCGGCGAGCAGCAGCAGCGAGGAAAGGGTATAGAGAACGGCACCGGTGCGGTGCGGGCGGTCTCCATTCGGCGAGCGTGGCTCTGTCGCCGGCGTCGGCGTCGGGTGGACAATAACGCCACGATCGGTGCCGGCTACCGCAGCCGGGCCGGATCGCCGAAGTCGTCGGTTGCCTCGACGAGTCACCGCGCGACCGTGCCTGTTGGTCCGCGTGGTTCGGCCGGCAGGCGGATCACGATTCGTGCGCGTGCTCCGGGGAGGAAGTCGCACGCGGAAGAAGCTACGGGGCCGCCGGCGGGGGAGAGTACCTGCGCGGTGTAGCGGGCGGGGTGCGGGAGCATGTTGCGCGCTTCGACGGTGACCGTGGCGCCGTTGCGCCAGCCGCGTACCTGGTCGACGGTCTCCAGGGCGCCCGCCCAGTCCTGCTCGGGGGATGCGCCGAGGCGGTAGGTAATGCCGCCGTAGCGGTTCAGGATGGGGTCGGCGTCGAGTGCCTCGGCGAGCATGTACATGCTCAGGATAGCGCCGTACTTGGTGGTCCAGTTGCCGCGGTACGGCCACGCAGGCAGCACGTCCTCGGTACCGCCGCCGAGGCAGGCGGGGTCGAACCGGGTGTCCGGGTTGAACGCGTGCTGCGCCGGCACCCGCGCCTCCGACTGGTAGTGGGCGTTCAGCCAGCGCCGTTTGTCCTCGGTCAGCGAGCTCTGCACGCCCTGGTGCAGCAGCGCGCGGGCGCGTTCGAACCACTCCGCCTCGCCGGTGTGCCGCCACAGCTCCATCAGTTCGGTGGCGCCCTGCGCGTACACCAGGTTGTTGGTGGAGTACTTGATGTCCACGGTGGTGCCGCCCACGGTGCGGTAGTCCCAGCGCCCCAGCGGCAGGTGCTGCAGCCCGTCGGTGCACGCGTTGAAGTGGTATTGCCAGCTTGCGAACCAGCTTGCCGCCACCCGCGCCGCCGCCAGCCAGCGCGCCTCGCCGGTGGCGGCGTGCAGCGTGTTGTGGGCAGCCAGCAGGGCGTGGCCCTGACGCTTGTCGATGTTGTAGAAGTCCATCTCGGAGCCGGCGAACACCCCGAACCGCTCCATCACCTGCATTGCCAGCTCGCCCATCGCCACCGCGTAGTTCAGGTAGCGCCGCTCGCCGAGGAAGGCGGCGGCACGCACGTAGGCCCAGATCAGGTACACGAAGTTGGTGGCGCCGCGCTCGCTCGGCTTGGCGAACTGGATGTCTGCCGCGCGCGATTGGCGCTCGGTCCAGCGCGAGCGCTCCCAGTACAGGAGCTGGATGCGCCGGGCGGCGGGCGCGGCGCTGGTGCCGTCGATGCGGCCGGGCACGTCGCCGTCCGGGAACAGCTCCATGAGGCGGTCCAGGGAACCGCGCAGCGCGGAAATCCAGCTTGCCGGCGGCGTTTGGCCGTGGGCCCGAAGCCGTTCGGCGCAGCGCACGTACCAGTACAGCCCCTCGCCGAGCGGCCCCATGTCGATGCGGCCGGGGTCGTAGTAGGTGCCGAAGGTGTCGACCATCCCGTCGTGGTCCTCGTGGTAGGTGGGGTAGAGGATGCCCAGCGGCGAGATGCCGTGCTCGGCGAAGAAGTCCATGGTGTCCACCGCCACCCGCACCGCGTCGCCATCGTCGTGGCGCAGGCCGTGGTCCAGCGCCGCGTGCGCCACCAGCCCGGCCATGCCCGACCACGAGAACCCGACGAAGCGGTGGAAGTACTCCTTGGGCAGGAACCGCCCGCCGCCGGTGGGGGCGTCGCCGAACACCCAGCGCCCCACGTAGAACACCCGGTAGGTGCGCCCGCCGCGCTCGATCTCCTGGATCAGGCCGTGGTCGCTGAGCGTGGTGCGCAGGCGCAGCTCATAGTCGGCGCGCAGGGTGTGCGGGGGATTGGTGGGGGAGGCGGGGTACAGCCGGCGCCATGCGGCGGAAAGCGCGCCGCAGTAGCCGGGGCGGAACACGGCTGCCGGGCGGCGCGGCGCCGCGTACAGGGCGAGGGTCTTGCGGTAGCGGGCGCCATCTTCCAGGGTGAGGCGTTCGTCGCTGTCGAGCAGCAGCCGGCGGCCGAACACGGCGGACTCCGGGATTTGATGCACGGCCTCGTAGCGGCCGCTGCCGGGGTCCACCTGCAGGCGCACGCTGGCCGCGGGCTCGGCGGCGTTCGGTTGCGGTTCCACCCAGCCGGCGAATACCCACGCCGCATCCTCCACGCTGAACCCGGCCGGGACGGTGGCGGCCGCCTCCGGGAAGTCCTCGCTTAGGTAGTGGCACGCCTCGGCGGTCGGGTTGCCGTCGTACAGCAGGCCGGGATGCAGGGTGTAGGTGGCGTCGGCGGCGGCAATCGGCAGCCGGCTGGTGATGCGCAGCTTGACGCCGGCGAGCGTGTCGCCGTGG
>Ga0209544_1004109_pt1 | contig 10544 bp, 10 predicted proteins | sample MesohylPK_FD_187297 | JGI IMG/M metagenome (GOLD analysis project Ga0209544, IMG submission 187297) | Host-associated microbial community of the marine sponge Aplysina aerophoba from Gulf of Piran - sponge mesohyl, lysed by proteinase K... | ecosystem: Host-associated > Porifera > Sponge >...
CCCGACGTGCCGAGGCTTGCAGACCTCATCAGGCTGCGCGCAACAACCTGACATTTGACAACCGGAAAAGACCTTTCAGGCCAGATCCAATTCCCGGAAAGCTGCTCCTATTACATATCAAGACGCGGTATCGGCGATTATTTTGCTACGGGCCTTCCGCGATACTTCCGCCGACGTGCCGCGCCGCTACCAGCCACTGGAAATCTCGGCCAGCATCTTCGACACGATCCACGAAGCGCCTCTGGCCCTTTTTCACTCCGACACCCCGGCGATTGAGTGCCAGGCCAACGGCAAGTTCGCAGCGATGGTCGCGGTAGACCGTTCGGACGCCAAGATCACCGTCCGCCGAATTCAACTTTTGGCCTGCACCGTCCATGCCGATTGGAGACGAACATGAGCAAGCCAAAGGACCGCCCGACAGTGCGGGTCAAGCCGCACAGCTATCAGCCGTCAAAGGCGGAACTCAATGAGTCGATTGTGATCCGGAAGCGTGACGGCTCGGTGCCGTCGCCGGAGGAGCTAGTGAGAACCGCGCTCCGGCCGATGAAGGTGGTCGAAGATCCCGACGCGTGAGCGGGGCAAATGGGAATTTCGTATATAATTCCCCAAAATTTCAGGGTTTTCAGGCCGGCTGTTTTGGCTAAGGACTGCGCTTTCCGGTCATGTTTATCCGCCGGGACGGAGTTGAAGATCTTGTTCTAGTTGCGTGCGCTGCCGTGTCGCGGACCGCGCTTGCGCGCGAATTGCGCCGACTAGAGAACTGACGCTGCGCCATCGCAATGCCTTGACCTAGCGGCCTGTTCGGCCCAAAAGCTTGAATCAGGACACCACATATTGAAGCCTTGGGCAAGATTATCCTCCGGCTAGTCAATATATGGACCGTTTATCGATTTTCAAAGCAATCCTAAAGAGTTCTGACTACTTCAACGGAGATTGCCGATCAGCCTCGGCGCCGCTCCCCGCAAGTGCGGCCAACTCGTCCTCGAACATTTATTCCGTATCTTCAAGATATTGTTCTATCAGAACATCTCGAAGCTCCATAACTAGAACTTCCATAACGGCTTCAATCTCTACACCGTTCATATAGGCGCACCTTCTCCAATTGCGAGTTTCCTCCTTTTCCGGTTCGTATTCCTTGCGAACGTAGGCTCTGGCGATATCAAGCATCTCGAAATATTCAGTTTTGTCCAGTACTTGAGGACCCAATCTTTCCGCTTGCCTCTTCGCCCAGTTCTTTCCGCTAATTTCCTCCGAAACCTTTTGTCCTAGATCCGAAAGACTTAGCGGGCTCGCTCTGGAAGTTATTGGCATTGACGCCAGCTGAGAATCTACATTGTCCAACCTTTCGTTTACTTTATCCAACCTTTCGTTCACTTTATCGAATCTTTCGTTTACTTTATCGAATCTTCCCTCAAACTTCCGTTCTAATTCCGCAAACTTCTGTTCGAACTTTTCGTTGAATTTTTCAAGCTTTCCCTCAAACTTCTGTTCCAGTTTCTCGAACTTCTGTTCCAGTTTCTCGAACTTCTGTTCGAAACTCTCAAATCTTTTTTCGAAGCTAGCCTTGAATTCGCTAAGACTATCGCCGTCCTTGTTTACCCTCGAAAACCAGCCGCCGCCCCTGAATGCGAGCAAGAAGATACCCCCGATAATTCCCGTCCACATTGCGTAGGGCGCGGAATTTTGAATCAATTCATTTAGAGACAACGTTTTTCACTTTCTCCTTAAGAACCCAGTAAAAGTCGTGGCGTTTGGATGCGCAACTTGGTTTCGGCCTTTTTGGGATCCGGCTCCATCAAATTTCCAGAATCCCAGAATCCATCGTGGCCAATTTATCAATCTCTGACCAATCAATTTCTGCAACTGTTCCTGTAGGTGTTCGGCTTCGAAATCAGATTTTATTAGTGCGCCGGTCTTTTTCCGATTAATGCAACGCTACTATTTCTTTCGAGATTAGTCCATGCCAATCAGAAGTGGCATGCACAAAAGGTGCGAGGCGGTGCGTCCACGCAACCATGAGCATTCTCTTCGGTCAAGTCGCAGCAAATGGATAACGGGTGGCAGGTGGATGCAGGCGATTGCAGCTCGACTTTAGAATCGCAGTTCCGGAAATCCGTTGTTGCCGGCAAAATCGCCCTCCCAGCTGCGCCTCTCAATCAATTCCTAGGTGACGTTAATCGATCGCTCTGCTGATCTTATACCGCAATATCCAAGCTTCGAGCTATTCGGCCTCTTCATCCTCCTCCCAGTTCGAAGCGCCTCCGATTCTGGACGGACCTACCGAGTATCCTTAGAACTCGTCGTCTTGTGCGAATCGATTGCGTAGAATTGACAAGCAGTCCCGGGTCACTTTGCCGTGTTTGCACTGCATTGCCTAGTGGAACATCTACCCGGCCCGGACGGGTCGCTCCTCCGCGTGCTCAATGTGAAAGATCAGGTCATGGATATCCTTCCGCTCGAAGCGCTGGTCGAAGGTGAACGCAATCAAGCAAGTGAAGCTCACAAGATCGGCAGGCTTCGCCATTTCAACGACTTTTCCCCGCCGCCAAGGCTCTCTGCCTGATTCCCCCGGCACCTGGTGCAATTTAACGACGATGGACGAATGCGGGATGATGAGCGCGTAAATATTCCCTTCCGCGGGCAGCGGATCTACCCTGCTACCAAAAAGGTCCGGCGCGTCGGCGAGTAGCTCCACCATCAGCGCACCGTTTTCAGCGCGAGTTTGCCGCCGCCGTGAACGACTCCGGCCTCTTTCGTTCGTCGACCGCTGGCGCGTCGGGTCGGTTCTTGCGGCTCGGCAGCCTGCATGAAGCGCCTGCGAACTGAAATCAACCGGGCGACAGAGGAGCTGGCCCCGGTCCGAGAAGAGCCAGCCCGGGCCACGCTTAAAGGCAGGCGCTGGCCGAATCCCGTCGATGTCTCGCCGAGGGAACGCGCCGAGAGGCTGGCCAATGCCGTCCTGCCCGGGGCTTAACGGGTTGCTACTCCTCGCCATGCCGGTTGTTGTTCCGACGATGTTCGTCGCTTTGCCCTGATTGCTTTCAAGCGATCTTGGCCCAAGACGTGGCAGCCTCGGCTTGATGCAATAATTCGATTGCGGCCGCCGTGGCTTGAGGCCGAGCCCGGCTCTCGGAGCAAGTCTTCAAAAACTTTTCTGAAAATGTTCAGCAGTCAAATCGAGGACGCTATGCAACCGACATGGATTTGCACGGCGTCGCCGCGCCGCGCTTCGGTCTCTTTCGAAAGACATCCTCATGTCCGAACCAATGGCGACCAGGCCGCCTCCATGCGAACGAGGGTAAAGTTGCGGGTTGAGTTCAGGCCGATGCCAAGGCACGATCGCAGCGAGTGCCGATTAATCCCGCGAAGCGCTGAATGCGTTAAGGTTCGATATTCCCGTTTTCCGTCATTCATAATCCTTTCTTTGCAACTTTCCATTTTCGTTTTTCCCGTCGTGGAAATAAAAGGCTGCGTGAAATGCATGCCTGCTGGATCGCGCGAACAAGGTCGGGGCGCGGCGTGGCGGGCTTCGCAGGCGTCGGATCCAGCGAAACCTGATTGGGAAGGAAGCGGTAGTTGGCAAGAAAACGGAAAAAACCCGTGCGGCATCGCAAGCCGGCGGCTAATCCGCCCCGGCAGTCAGCGTCCGATGCGAAGGTTCCGTTCTGGGCGAGGCGCATTGATATCCTCGAGCAGTTCCTGCCCGAAGAGTCCGCCGCCGAGAAACCCTATTGGCGCGGGGTTTGGTGGGCGCTGGCGGCAGGCCTGCTGCTGCGAGCGGCAATCGCGCTCTGGGGCGATTTTTCGATCCATCCTGACGAAATCTTCCAATACCTGGAACCGGCGCACGGCTTGGTTTTCGGCAACTCGATCGAATACTGGGAATTCTTCTACGGAGGCAGATCCTGGCTCGTTCCGGGTGCCGTCGCGTCCGTGCTTTGGATCTGCGGCGCGCTTGGTCTCGACGACCCGGCAGTCTACATAGCCGCGGTCAAGCTGGTTTTTTGCCTGGCTTCGCTTGCCATTCCCCTTTCGATGTATGCGATCGGCAGGAGATTGTTCGGGGAGCATTCGGGAAGGCTTGCGCTGATCCTGGGAACGTTCTGGTTTGAGTTGGTAGGGTACGCGCACAAGCCGATGACGGAATTCCTGGCGACGCCGCTTCTGCTATTATTGATTATTCTAGCAATCGGCCCGATGTCTCTTGCCCGAGCCGCCGCGATCGGAGCTGTCGCCGTTCTGGTCGTCGCCGTTCGATTTCAATACGGCGTTCCCGTCGCCGCTCTCGGTCTTTTGGGATTGCTGCGCAGTTCGGGAAGCGAGCGCGTCGCGATGGTTGTCGTCGGACTCGCATCCCTTGCCGCCGTCGGGCTATTCGAACTCCTGGTCTGGGGCGAATGGTTCCATTCCTATTGGCTGAACTACAATCTGAATCTCATCTGGAACGTATCTCGAGAGGGCGAATCCGAATGGTACCAGTATTTGATCTGGATTTCGCTCGCGAGCACGGGAGCAGTTGTTGTTGCCGTCTTTGCATCCGGATGGGATCTGAAGCGTCGCTGGCTGCTATTGGCGCTTTCAGTTCTAATCCTGCTTACCCACATGATACAGCCGCACAAGGAGTACCGGTTCATATTTGCCGTGATTCCCCTTTGGCTATTGCTGTTTGCAGACGCGGTCGCCGCCGGTTTCAGCGGCGGGTCCGAGCGCTCCAGCGGCGGATTGCTGAATTCGCCATGGAAGATCGTCGGCGTTTCATGGGCGGCGGTCGTTTCGATTCTCGGCCTGATGAACGCGATTCCCTTTCAGCAGCACCTGTCGGTTGCCTACTCGAACGAAACCGGCAAGATAAACTATCTTCGCGATCAGGATCCCATATTCAAGGCCTACAGGACTGCGAACCGCGACCCCGCTCTGCAGGGGCTATTGGATCTTTCGCGAGCCTATTTCAATACGGGCGGCTACTACTACATCCATCGCGAAGTTCCCTTCTATCAACTCTCCGCGATTCGGACCATCGAAGGCATGGCCGAGGGAGACCTTCGGCGCTACGTTACGCATATCGTCGCTACGGGACCAAACGAAGTCGGTCTATTGGGCGAGCTTAGCGACGAAGAAAAAACGCCGGTGCTGCAGATAGACGGCGAATTCAGGTTGTTGCCGATGATTGTCCACCGAGCCGAAACCGGCACGCTGGTCCTTGTCGACAGAAACGGCGGTTCGAAAACTCTCGACGGTTTCGAATTGATAGAGGATTACGGCGACTTGACCCTGTGGGCTTCGGTCGATCGCGAGTCGCCCGTGCGCAAGTGGCGGCAGTACAGGCTTTTCCCCGACAACGAATACAGGCAGGATACGATCAGGAAAATCCTGGGAGACCGAACGCCGCCTCCCGTCCCGGACCAGGGACTGCAGTTCGCTGAATAATGGCGCGTCGCAAGAATTCCGGCGAGAAGCCCTCGCAAGAGCGTTCCAACGGAAGCCCCGATCGCGCGGCGGCGCTCGCGAACCGGATTCTAGAGCCGTTCTCGAAGTGGAGCGCACTGTCCGCAGCGGCTTTATGCGCGATGGTGGCCGTGAGCTTTTTCCCCGTCGCCTACGCAGGATTGGTTTGGGACGACAATCTTTTCATTGCCGGCCCGGTGCTGGAATGGAGCGGGATCCTGGATATCTGGCTCAATCCGTTCGAATTGAAGGAAAAGCACTACTGGCCGCTTACGTATACGACGTTCTGGCTGGAGCATAAGATTTGGGGCATGGATCCCGTCGGGTTCCACGTCGTCAACGTTCTGCTTCATTTGGCGAACACGCTGCTGGTATTCCGCATCATGCTGAAGCTAGGCGTTCCGGGCTCATGGTTCATCGCGGCGTTTTTCGCCGTCCATCCGCTTCACGTCGAATCGGTCGCCTGGGTCATACAGCGCAAGGATGTTCTGTCCGGCCTGCTGTACTTGCTTTCAGTATCGGCTTGGATCGACTTTACGGACTCGGGCCGCGTCGGGCGCTATCGGCTTTCGCTCCTGTGCTTCGGACTGGGCCTGCTTGCCAAATCCGTCGTCGTAACGCTTCCCGCCTCGCTTCTCATTTTGCAATGGTGGCGCAATGGCCGCGTCGAAAGCGCGCATGCGGCGAGATTAATTCCGTTTTTCGTATTGGCGGCCGCTCTCGTCGGCTTGGACCAGGCACTGTACCATGCGCGTTCAAACGCGGATTTCGACTTGTCGATGCTGGACCGCCTGCTCATCGCTTCGCAGTCGGTCTGGTTCTATCTCGGCAAGATCGCTTTTCCCGTAAATCTGGCGGTTGTCTATCCCAAGATGGATTTCGGCCTGGATAATCCGATCGCGTGGCTGGCTCTCTTCGGAGGACTCGCCCTGCTGTTCGCCCTTTGGCATTTTCGAAGCAGGATCGGACGGGGGCCTTTGGCGGGAGTTCTGTTTTTCACGGTTACTCTGTCGCCGACGCTCGGCTTTATCGACTACGGCTTTATGAAGTATTCCTTCGTTGCGGATAGATTCCAGTATCTGGCAGGAATCGGAATCATGGCCGCATCCGTCGGCGCTGCGGCTGTCTGGCTTTCAAATCTTCCATTGTACGAAAAGCTCGCGAATATTGCGGCGGCATTGGCCATTTGCGTCGTCATGGGAACGCTGACCTGGCAGAAGATCGGGATTTACCGCGACAATATCGCATTCTACGGCTCCATTCTCGTGAACGCACCCGACCTCGAAGCAATCAATTTCAACTATGCCAACGCCTTGGCGCGGACATCGCGGTTCGACGAGGCCATCGCATGGTACAACCGAACATTGGAGCTAAATCCGACAAATTCCGACGCGATGAACAACCTTGGCGTCGTGCTCATGGAATCGGAGAGATACGACGATGCGGTCGCGCACTTCCGCAAGTCTTTGGAAGCATACCCGGGCAAAATCGGATTCTTGAACAATCTCGGCATAGCGCACCTGTCGCTGGGAGAAGTCGTAGCTGCCGAGCAGGTGCTTGAATTCGCCCTGGCAATCGATCCGGATAGTCAAATTCTGCGCACTAGGCTGCTCCCCATGATATCGGAAGCGAAATCGCAGGAATAATCCCGGATCGCCGCCTGACGACCCGAGCCGATTGCTCCGGCAGCGGCGAAATTGAATCCGGAAAAAATCAATCTCGGCATTTTGAATTCGCGCCGCATGTACAATGAGTGGCTCGGGATGCGATGCCAGGCGGCCTCGGTTCCGAGTTCAAGAAAACTTCCCGCCTCTCGTCCGCGCGCTTCGCCGATCGGTCGGGCATGCCCTCGAGGTCTTGTTCGCAGGGGAAGTCCCGCTCCCGGATCGTCCGGACGTTCTAGATCCGGATCGAAAGCAGACGACGGTTCCTGGACTACTTTGCTTCAAGCTCAGCCCGCCGATGCGCGTCCCGCTCGCCCGCGGAACAAGGGAGACTAATCGGAGCTTTCGCTGTTCTTTGAAGTGAACCGGCATTCCGGAGATTGTCGCCGCCAAATGCGACGGCCCGACCATGAATCCGGACGGCTAGGCGGAAATCGAAAGCGGAAAAGCAGACTTGGAAATTCGATTCAGTTAGTTTATACGCTCTACAAGTCGATCCTTAGGACATGGGTTTGGCACCGCCTAGTCTGAATCGGGATTGACATGAAGATTCCCAAATTGTCGGATCGCAGATATTTCTGGTATGTCTATGCGTGCCTGTGTGTTTTAGCATTGGCATCCACGGCAATGCAGCAGTTTGTACTGGAGTTTGCCAATTCGGCCTCCATTTTTCAATTCATGCTTTTTTCGGGTACAGTACTTGGTCTATTTCCAATTTCCAAAGCGTCGACCGCATTTCTCACGCGTACGCAAGCAATTTCAGTTGTCGTGACTTCAGCAGCGATCAACATTACCTGTTTCGCTGTCCTGCATGTTTCGATTGGCCTAATCGATACCACCGAATACGGCTCCGAAATTTCATTCCGGGACGGTCTCTACTTCAGCACCGTGACCTTCTCTACGCTCGGATACGGCGACTTTCAGCCAACGCCGGACGGACGCCTCCTTGCCGCATCACAGGCGTTGTGCGGCTACTTGTACATGGGGCTTGTCATTGGCCTGGCCGTGAATGGCTTCATGCCGCTAAGGCATGCGACTAGTGGTCAAAACAATAGCAAGTAAAAGAAGTGTACAATAACTATGACTGTTACGGCCATGCAAACGTAAACAAATTTTGTTAAAATGCGTCTTGAATCCGGCCCGAGATCCTCGTCCCAATATTCTTTATCGAGCAGGCCCGGCTCACGCTTGAATTCCTGCTGCGACATGATTGAAGATTCCCATTGGCTAATTCCAAAATATATAGAGTCCTCCCCAGTAAATTGCAAATTACTTTCCGAAGAGCCAAAGAGCAGCTTCCGGCTGTTGGTAGACAATCAATCCGGTATCCATTGTTTCAATAGTAAAAGTCGAATTGGCCGCGCTTGCCAAATTCTCTTAATTGCAACCAGTTAAATTGGAAGTCTTCTGCATTGACCAGGAACCGGCGCATGCAATACCGTTTTGTTTAAAATCGGAGGATAATCCGCGATGCTTGATTCCAACCTTTTGCTCAATTTTGCGCCAGTAACCCTATCAGGGAGAAAGACGCTGAAAGTAGGTTGCCGCCCCTTTAAGAAACAAACGTTGAGTGAATTGCGCAAGAATTAGTACTAGGGGCAAATTGCCGGGATACTGCGAGGATTGGATCACCGATTTCCCGGGCGGAAGCGTCGGACAGCGGCGCGAGTCCCGATCAAGTCGGCAAGCCTCGGCGCAACCGGCGTTCCGGCGACGGCGAGGCGGCTGGCGAGATAGTCCCGGAACGGGATTCCGAGCTTGGCGCAGGTGTTCATAGTGCCGGGACGAGTGTCCATTCGTCCGACTGCCGTCGCGGATTCGACGACTCCGTCGTCCGCCGCCGGCGGGCGGAGATCGCGGACGAGAGGCGGGAAATTTAATCGCGTCTAATTCAGGACGGTAGGAATTCGCCGATCAGGTGGTCTACGACCTTCGCCTGCGCCGTTGGCTTGTCCGCTCCCGACTGCAATTCGCGAATGTACAGCTCGCGCTGCCGCTCGGCGGAATTGCCCTCTTTAACGATTCTGCGGATGCCCTTGACGAACTCCAGGCATCCCAGCTCGTCGGCGTCTTCCGAGATCAAGTCGATCAGCTCCTCGGTCAAGTCGCTGAATTCAACAAGCTCGCCCTGGCCGAAATCCACCAGCTTGCCCTTGGTTCCGTATCTTTGCGCCCGCCAGCGGTTTTCGTTTACGAGCGTCGGCGGATAGATCCTCCAGCTCTGGTTGTTCGAGCGAAGGCGAAACAGAAACGCGACGATCGACTGATATGTCGAAGCGATCGAAATCGCGTCGTCGAGATCGCTGCATACGTCGGTAATGCGCTGCTCAATCGTCGGAAACTTCGCCGAGGGGCGAATATCCCACCAGATTTTCGTGGAATCCTCTATGCAGCCCGACTTGGTCAGCTGTTCGACGAGCCTTCTGTATTCGCCGAACGAGGATAGGCGATCGGGCATGCCGGTTCGCGGCATCGCGTCGAATACGGAAAGGCGGTAGGAAGTCAGCGACGTATCGTCGCCCTCCCAGAACGGCGACGAACAGGACAGGGCCAGCAGATGCGGCAAGAAGTACGTCGCCTGATTCATTAAGTCGATGCGCAGATCCGGCAGTTCGATGCCGATGTGGTTGTGCATGCCGCAGATAAGCAGCCGCTGCGCCGTCTGGCCCAAGTCGACCCGTATGCCTTCGTAGCGCGCCTTTCTCGTGTGGGTTTGCTCCCGCCATCGCGCGAAGGGGTGCGTTGACGACGCGATCGGAGCATATCCGAAATTGGCCGCCGCTTCGGAGACCGCAGTTCGCAGTTCAAGCAATTCGTCTCTTTGCCTGCTCATGCTCGCGTTGGGCCTCGTGCCGATTTCCGCCTGGCACTGGAGATATTCGTTCGTCACTCTTTCGCCGACTCTTTCGCGGCAGGCTTCCATGAATCCCGGATCCGGCTTCCTCACTAGATTCTTGGTTTCGCGGTCGACGATCAAGTATTCTTCTTCGATGCCGATCGTAAATTCCGGGCGGTCGGGCATAGGGTCGAATCCTTTCTTTGCCGCGCAGGCGCATGGAAGCCGCAGCGATTGCCGATTTGTATGAGGCTGTCAAATCCGCAATAGCTTCAAACGTAAAAATATTGCGATATCATGAATTCTCCGCGTGCGAATTCAACTCGCCAGGCTGACAAGGCGGCGAAGCCGAATAGGGCCGCTAGATTTCCAGCCTGTCGTATTTTTCCTCGGCTTTCGGCTTCGGATTGCCGGCATTGACGGCATCGGGCGCGGCGTTTCCTCGATCCTTGCTCGCCTCGGTTCCCGCCGCATTCAAGTTGCGAAGAGCGATGGTTTCGAATTTGTTCAGAGCGTCAAGGGTTTGCTGCGGCGTCCAGTCCTGTTTTTCGGCGTCGGCGAGATCCCATCCGGGCGTCGGATTGCCCGGAATCGCGACC
>Ga0209544_1004113_pt1 | contig 10537 bp, 9 predicted proteins | sample MesohylPK_FD_187297 | JGI IMG/M metagenome (GOLD analysis project Ga0209544, IMG submission 187297) | Host-associated microbial community of the marine sponge Aplysina aerophoba from Gulf of Piran - sponge mesohyl, lysed by proteinase K... | ecosystem: Host-associated > Porifera > Sponge >...
ATAAAGATTGGAACTTTGACGCGCGGATCCGAACGAACGTCCGCCGGTAGAGAAATCGGCAGCCAATCGGTATGTAACCCCTGATCCGGACGCCCCGGTCCCGTTACCCACGATTGCATGCCGATGCAATGACAATCCTCGCCGTGCGTCGTCTCGGCAACTTCAATAATGGGTGATTTGTCAAGGAATTGGAGATACAACGGATCGCGATTAAACGAGTTATTGATGATTTTGTTGAGGAATTTGCCACCATTTTGAGGTGTTTGGTGCCGATCCAAACACTCTGGGATCGTCTCTAATCGATCCATCATGGCTCGCAATTCGGCGACTTCCTCAGCATCAAGCACACCGGGGAAATAGACATAACCATCCCTTTCCAATGCTTCAACTTGGCTTTCTAAGTCGTTGTGTGCCACGAGGGAGAGGGCTTTTGCCATTTTCAGTACTCCTTGAGGATTTTAAAATGATCCAAAGTTTAATAATTTAAGGCGCGCACTGCTGGCTGTCCAATCGCCCGAATCCAGCAAGGACACCCCTCAAGAGACGAGATTAAGATACCTCGCCAGCGAAAGTAGAATTGCTACAGCTATTCTGCTAATACAATAGCACCGCATCCGATACGCGCGCCTGCAGCACCCGAAGGTTGCGAGGTGAAATCGTCCGCGCCGTCATGGACAATAATGCCTCGACCGACAACATCTACGTCGGAGCCGGTGCCGATTTCCCAGAGATCTGTCGTCAATGTAATACGACCTATTCCATCTTCTCCGACGGTGATATTGCCGATATCCCCAAGATGGAACTCACCTTCTCCCCATTTTCCGTGCGCAACACCCGTGGGATTCCAGTGACCACCGGCGGATGTACCGTCGGGTGAACTGCAATCACCGTTTGCGTGGATATGAACGGCATGAAGCCCCGGGGTTGCCCCCTGAATTTCAATCATGAGCGTGATTTGGTCGCCGTTTTGTGTGAAGACAGCCATCCCGGTTACGCCACTGTCGCTCGATGAGGCAATCATGGCGGTTGCCTGTTGTGCGGGTGCGGTTGTAAGAACGTCTGCCTGTTGGCGTGCTCTCTCGCAACCCATTAATATGATAAAAACACCAATCAATAGAAAGAACGCGGACTTTGCACTGATGGAAAATAAACGCGTTTCCATGGATAACTCCTTTGTTAATCGTAATTACTCGGTCGATGGTCACCCATGAGTCGTCTCTGTCGTGGGCTCGCTTGGGCGAGAATCGACTCATCAAACTGAAATTTATTCAGATAGGGCGGATATTTCTGTGTAATCATCCGCTGGGCATAGTGCACCTGCATGAGGTAACGGGTTTCGTCACTCGTATTGGCGGAACCCCGATGCCAGACTTCACTACGGAAAAGCACCACGTCCCCCGCATTGCATAAGATACTCTCTTCTCCGCGGTTATTCCACTCGGTTGCGCCGTTTGGGGAACCCCCAGAGAGATGACTCCCCGGGACAAACTTCGTCGGTCCCAATTCTTCATACATATCATTGAGGTAATAATGGGCAGTCGTGATGAAGATTGGGATTTTGACGCGTGGATCGGAACGAATCTCTGCAGGTAGAGAGATCGGCAGCCAATCGGTATGTAACCCCTGATCCGGACGTCCCGGACCTGTCAGCCACGAATGCATACCGATGCAATGAAAATCCTCGCCGTGCGCCGCCTCGGCAACTTCAAAAACAGGTGATCTGTCAAGGAATTGGAGATAAGATGGGTCTCGGTTAAACGAGTTGCTGATAAGCTTGTGGAGGAATGCGTCGCCATTTTGAGGTGTTTCATCCCGATCATGCGACTCTGGAATTGCCTCTAATCGATCCATGGTTACACGCAATTCAGCGATTTCATCGGCATCAAGCACACTGGGAAAATAGACATAACCATCTCTTTCCAGTGCTTCAACTTGGCTTTCTAAATTGTTATGTGCCACAAGGGAGAGGGCTTTCGCCATTTTCGGTACTCCTTTCGGACGATAGCAGAGGACGGCGTTTATCCAATATGATATGTTAATTTCCATGAAGTTGTCAATATTTTATTCCCCATCAGCCGTCTCAGTCTTCGTCAATTTCCCAGGTGCAGTTGATATTACTGTCCGTGTAAAATTGCTTGAGTGCTGGCTTATCAAACCATAGCTGAATCTCTTTGCCCACAATATGACCGATACTGCTCACCTTGAGATAGAGGCCCCCGGCTGCCCATCCGGGTATGATGTCGTAGCGTCCGGTTTGGGCAGCATAGATGCTGAGCAACGCCAGCGGTTCCATCGCATCGAGGTTCGCGGTTTTATGACTGTCCTGCAAAATCTCAATCACAGTTTTCCCTTCATGCGATTCTTGTAGTTCAGGTTTATCCATAACCCGACTGTACAACACGAAATCATCTTCGAGCGTAAAAAGACCGCTATCGGCATCTTGTCTACCTTGTAGCAGGTTGTCTCCTATCCGCTCCACCATTGCCAGAAATTCTGCCTTCGGTTCTACCCGGTACAGATCAACCAGCGCAAAGATATAAGCGGGTTCCAAGGCGATTGTATCAAAATTCAACGACGGTGAGGAGTTCTTGTCAGCACCGATGTCCCCAATCTCAAAGGCTCTAAGCATAGTTCGTAAGTGATCCCTGAACTCGCTTCTACCGCCGGAAACCCGATAGCCACGGGCACACACGGAGGTAAAGAGTGGTGTAATGTTTTGCGGCAGAAATGTGCCGCCTTCTTTCGCGCCAAAGTAAAGTTTTTCTACCCTGAAGGGTCCTTTTATCCGAAAATCTGTGAGATCTGTCCCATCAATAACAATGCTTTTCAGCGTATTGTTTTTTGAATCGTAGGAAGCGTCTAAGAAACCGATGATGTGTTGCTCGACCGCTTCTTTGATGTGCGCCATTTCGCCGATACGTCCGTATCTTTGGGCACTCTCCACGATTGTCAGCATACCCATCATCTGGGTAATGGTGTGGTTCAACTGATTGCCTACATAGACTCTCGGCTCGGTCGCCTGCGGATATTTTCTGCCGAATACTTTAAGCCCGCGTTTATCGCTTTGTGGATGCACCAGATTTGGCCAGATACCGGTCTCTGGATCCCGCTGCTGTATAATCAGATTTAGCAAGCGTTCCGCCCACATCCGCGGTGCCTCTTCCTGCTTTTGATAGCCCAAACTGTAAGAAGCGTAAGCCAGATCCAGTGCCACACTGATAAACGAGAGATCTGCACTGATTTCGGGGGCTTTGTATCCGTCCCAAGGTCTGTTCCAAGTATTGACATGATCGACCTGCTTTTTGAAATCACCGTGTCGGTTGTAGTGTAGAGCGTCCCAATCTTTGATATTTGCTTCCCAAATCCCTTTCATCAGCATCTCGCCGCGGTCTGCCTCTACTGCTCTCAGTAGTTCCCAGTAGGGGTATACATCCTCTATTTCGTGGACAACACCCTTCATACCGTATCTATTCCCGGTTACCAAGTCCACATAGCCGTGTCCGCCCCAATGCAGAACGCCACTTTCTGGATACCAGTAGTGATTGAACATGTATTCGGCGGCTTCTCCCGCGGCACGGACATACTTGCCATCCCCAGTGAACTGGCTTAAAGAAGATAGTAACCGCATCAGGTTCTGCTGATTCTGAAAGAAACTCCAGACCGCTGGTTTCGGCTCGGTGCCTGTGCGATGAGAGGTCATGGATCTGGGTGCTTTCAAATGGTCGATATGGAGGCAATCGGCAAAGAGCGGCATATCTTTGCCACTGTACCTATCTCTCCCGTATTGTATAGCCGTATCTGCGAAAAGGCTTGCCGCTTTTAAGAAGCGGTTATCATTTATTTCCTTGGGGCTCAATCGGTCTCTGCCAATCCAGCGATCCAATTGATTAACGCTCATACTCCCTCCGTGCTACTTTTTTCGCAATAAGTAGTTTTGGACACTGAAACCTCCGAACATTGAGGTATGGGGTTCTTCGTTAACGTGAAATGTGGGGTTTATAAAGGAATTCTTTTGCCACAGAAGTGGGGGCTATCGAAAAAGATTCGTGCTACTTCGCTTGGGCAAGTGAGGAAATCTTCTTTTGTGTCAGTGTTTGTTAGGTGTCTGCCGCGTTCTTTTAGGATTTTATGTATGTAACGCTCCAACGTTTGTTCATCATCTGTTCGGATAAGAAGTGAAATTATAGGAGCCTTTGGGACACCTCCTGTCTGATCTCTAATTCTGTTAAACGGATCATTACCAGTTCTGCCAATATTACATTTCCAACACCATTTTTTATCGCGTATTGCTCTGTATTGATCAAGTTCAAAATAGAAGCAGTAGACCCATTTATTTCCGGTTCCGAGTTCAAGATAATTGATTTTCCAATAACTGAGACCCTTACCCCGTCCTTTATGACGTGCATTTGGCAATTGGCCGAGTGAGTTACTGACATAACGACTTCTGTCATCTCTTGACGCTGATTCTCCCCTAAGAGCAAAATGGCGTTCCTCAATTTCTCGGTTTATTTCATCTTTAGTGATAACATTCTCCTTTCCTGCATATATATCAATGATAAGACTTCTCGTAATGGGTAGTAATAGAGGGATTCCAGCATATTCATAAGTTGGGTTGTGATTCATAGATTGCTCCGTACACACTTCGCTGGACAGACACGGCGACATACGTTATAAAGTTAGTAATCCATCTCCGTAATTTTATGCTCCTCAAGACGCGCGGTGATCTCTGGAAACTCCTGCTCGCTGAATACCAGTTGAAAGATACCTTCGCGTGTTGTTCCTTCACAGATTCGCATAGTGCCGGTGTTATTGAATGTATCTTCAAGGGTTTTCAGGACCTTTTTCTTGTACTCGGTATCAGGGTTGCCGCCGAGATGCTCTCCCTTTGTTTCAAAAATCAATACGCGTGTTATGCCCTCAATTTCGCGCGCCATCGCAACGAAATCTGGATAGATACGTCCTTGTTTCCAGCCCTGCACGTAATACTCTCCGTGTTGACGAACAGCGATTCGGTGCCACCATTGTAGTGCGCGACGTTCATCAAGATAATACGCAAATTTCTTTTCAAACTCGTTATCAAAATATTGTTCAAATACTGGTTCAAAGAGGCTGAGTTGAACGGCACTACCATACCTTGTGAGTGGTCTATCATTGGCTCTAACTTCTATTTCATACTGGTCTCGGAGTTTGTAATTAGGTTCTCCTGTCTCTAAGTCAAATTTAATTTCTCCTTGCTCCAATTTTCTACGAAAGATCTGCTCTGCTTGTTGTTCGATTTCATGCTTAACATGCTCCCGCAATACATGGACGAGATAAGAACGTCTGTCGTAAATATTTTCTTCGGTTTCTCCGTTTTGTTTAAGGCTTTCGCGCATTTGCGATGCAATACGGGCGGCTCGCCACGGATTCGGCAGAAGGTCTGAGAGGCGGCGCGCAAAATCGGAGATGCCCACTGTTTTGTCAATATAGGGTTCTTGATCGGGATGGTAAACGGGCGGCGCGTCTCCAACGTCAACGGTTGCAGATTGCCATATCATAGTATCAGGCGCGGAAGCATTCGGATCGGGTGCTTGAATCTCTGACCATTTTATATGGGGTAGAATATGCAATTGATAATTAAGCTGTATCCACTCGTCTCCATCCTTATGGAGAACCATCGGCAAATAGATCGCTTGAGAACGGAATTGCACTCGGCGTTTCACGGTTTGTGTGCGTAAATCGTCGAGTTCCCTTGCATCTGGCGCGCCGACGACCTCATCGCCTAAACCGGTAAGCCCTTCAGATTCTAACCCGTTCTTGACTTGCTCTACGGCAACAGCGACATCGGTGTTATTGCAATAGACATAACACTGATCCAATGCTTCTCGTTCTGTAAGTTGTGCGTGCGGTTGCCGCATCACACGCCCTACAAGTTGTGTGATTGCTTTTTGTGCTTGTGTATTGTCTAACATTACCAGCAGGTAAGCAAAGGGGCAATCCCATCCTTCCATGAGTGCGGCTTTTGTGATGATCCAGCGGACCTGTGACGTTTTAGAAAGTAGGTCTTCGTCTTGAAGTTCATCGTTTTCGGCAGATTTGACGCGAATCGCCTCCGGTGGTATACCTAAACGTGTGAGATAGGCGCGCGCGTCTTCAGCATGGATACGCTCGCCATCTTGCTGATCCGCGCCTGTCCGCTCGACTCGGACAACGGCGATCGGTCGGATATATCGGTTGGTGGTGTTTTCAAGTGCCTCTGCTTCGTTATTGAGTCGCTCAAGTTCGTCAACTGCCTGCTGCAAAGTGTATTGCCAATCATCCCGCCAAGAAGTCGTTTCTGCATTTTTCCTGAAATTGGATTTCACTTGTACGGGCAACTTAATCATCTCCTCCTGTTTAAGAGCGGTTCCATCGATATCAACGAGTAGATTACTGATGCCGCCGTTGGGTGTAGCAGAGAGTTCTATCACCATTCGAGGGGCGAGGCGGTTGATGGAGCGTGCGAATTCTTCGTTCGCCTCTCGTTTACTCGCGCCATAAGCCTTATGCGCTTCGTCCAAAATAACAACAGGACGGAGCGTTTTGAACACGTTAAACAGGCTCTGCTTGACAAACCCAGTATTTTTATGACACTCCAGATCGGGATATTCATTTCGCATGCGGGCATCGCCAAAGATGTCGTCACTGTCGGGGAAAAAACTCGGATACTTTCCAGTATCCTTAAACATCCGGAGGAATTCCTTACCTTTTTGCCGATTCGCCGCGGGCAACATGAGCAGCATGACACAGAGGTGATTGGCAATATCGTCTCTATTGAAAGGGTCATCCTTTTCGAGCATTTTGACGCTACCGGCACTCGCTCGCTCTAGCATTTTACGGTAAGGGTGTTCTTTGTCCCACAAAGCCTTTTTGGTTTGTGTGTAGATTGCCCTCGTCGGTACAATCCATAATGTTAGCCCGCGCTGCCGATGGAGACGTTCCAAAGCGGATGCTGCAAGTAGGGTTTTACCGCCACCTGTTGGCACCTTGAAACAGACATGACGAATGGGGCGTTTTGCGTCGTCGGTGCGTGTAACGTAGTCACCTACCGTTGGTGCAACGTCGTCGCTCTGTTTCAAATCCTGCCATGCTTTTTGGGGATAATTCCGCAACGCATCAGGAATATCAGCATCTACGACTTTTAATGCCTCGATGGCTTTCTCCGAATTATTTCGCGCCTCCTCAAGTGCTTCTAACCAGCGACTAAAAGCGTCCAATGCGTTCTGTTGATATACTTTCAGTTCCATCATAATTCCACCTTTTTACCTTTCATGCAGGACATAAGGGAGTTGACAAAATACGATTCCCATCTTTGTGAGTTCACGCTGTCCGATGTAATTGCCTGCTGCGTAGACAATGGCTTTTTTACCGTTTTGACGACCAGCGTCTTGGATGCGTTCGGCGTGCGCCTGTGTTAGGATTGCTTCGTCGCTGCTCAAGTAATCAAGATCGGGTTGGTAGTGCAGGTAGTAGTCGTTTTTGTCATCGGAATAAAAAAGTCCGTCATCGTTTTTCTGCTCGAGTTTCTCATCTCCAGCGGAAATGCCGGCAGCAGTAAACAACAAGTGAGCAGCGAGTACTGGATAGGCGGGCAAAGTTTCTCCTGTGAGCATGGCTTCTATTTCAATAGGTTCGCCGAGCGTGCAGTAGGTGAAAGATCCGCCGAGACCTTCCTTCAACGTCTTATTTTTAGCGTTCTCAACGCCGTTTATGACGCGCCGGACGCGTTTGGCAGTGACAGTATCGGCAAAATCTTCGCATTCGACAAGGATAAACTTTCGATTGCCTCCGTCTTCTTTGTTAAGTGCGAGTACGGCGTGGGCGGTCGTTCCGCTGCCAGCGAATGAGTCAAGGATAATAGCATTCTCCGAGGAAGTTGCCCTAATAAGAAGTTTGATCAGGTCAATTGGTTTGGGATTAGGAAATTCAATACCAATGCTTTTCAGCACCGCGTTGCTACTGCTTATGTTTGTAATTAAGTCTTTAAAATTAGTAAATTCAAAGTTCCTAATTTTGGTGTAAATGCGGAAACTATTATCACATTTTTCAAAATGCAGGTTATGCAATTCGTCACGTATTTTGTCTTTTCCCCATCGCCAAGCCTGAAAACGATGAATTCCATCATTACAAACTTTTGGCGGAATACGAACGAAACCTTCGTATTGTAGGGTGCTATCCACGTCAGTAAAAAGAACCTCATTTATTTCAGGACAGTAGTGAATATTAAACACTAAATTTGGTCGGGTGCTTTCATTGAATTTTGAGTTGGTGTTATGCAACTCGTTCTTAATTACATACGGACCAATTTTGTCATGTAGGATTTTGTATTCACCCATTTTATAGGCATCTGGCATCAGTTGGGTAGCCTTTTCAACAGAGATCGGATGCCAAGTTGTGGAATCCTCACTAGACTTGGCATAAGCAAGAATGTATTCATGTGTGCGAGCGGCCCCCGATTTGGCGATTTGCCTACCTTTAAGATTGTTTATCCAAGCAAAACAGTTTAGGAAATTCTCGTTCCCAAAAATCTCATCCATTAACATTCGCAAATGATGCACTTCGTTGTCATCAATAGAGATAAAAATAACACCATCTTCCGACAGCAGTTCCTTTAGCAAATGCAGCCGGGGCCACATCATGCAAAGCCACTTGTCATGCTTTTCCAAATCTTCGTTATCAACGGGACTGTGCTCCTTGAACCATTCCTGCATGGGTGGATTGTTGACGTTGTCACTATAGATCCACCCTTCGTTTCCGGTGTTATAGGGTGGGTCTATGTAGATACACTTGACGCGGTTTGCATAGCGCGGGAGCAACGCTTTGAGAGCGTTCAAGTTATCGCCGTGGATAATGAGGTTATCTTCTTCGCCGGATGGGTTACAGGATCGGCTTTCCTCGGATTCAAGGGGTCGATACGCGACAGAGAGATGGTGGGCGTAAATGTGGTGCTTTCCTTTGAAATCAAGTGTTGGCATGTTGAAAATACTCCTTCTTAAAACTTAAAAATCCGCACTGTGAGATTACATTGTCGAATTATTCTTGCGATAAACTCCGTACTAAAAGATAATAAATTCGCAATCAGTAGTTTTGGGATTAAAGTGATTAGTGATATACATCCATACCATATAAAATATTTGCATCTAATTCAACATACGCATTATCTGGGTGTTGATCCAGGTATTCTTGAGTAAGACGGATTTGTTTTGCGTCTGCTTCAGGCATCTCTCCTAACGAAAACCCCGCCACATAGAAACACGGTAAGATGATGCATCCACGGTCAAGATGAAAACGGACGCAAAAATCATTGCGTTCGTTTTCCACCATATCAATATGCTTGATCTCACATTTTCTGACTAACATTTTGGTTCTCCTTATTGTTGGTGGTGCTTAACCCCAAAACTACTTATTGCGAATAAATTTTGTGACAGATTCATTTATCACCGTGTCTGTCCAGCCATTCCTCTCTACTCATATCCCCATAATAGACCCGCAATAGCGAGTCATTCCAAGTCTCATCGTCCGGTTGCTCATACGTTCTTACCACAAGATCGTCTAGGGCAGAACGTAGTTCGTCAAGTTGTTTTAAGATAGATTTTAGTTTTCGTGTAGCTGTGTGCGTTTTTGGGGGCACACAGGATGCACTAATAATAGAGTTGTGCGCTTCTCTCAGCATTTTACCGAGTTCATCATGCTTCTCAATTGTGATTTTCGGCTCTTTTGGTCTAAACATCAAAATTCTCCGCTTTGCTTGTCGTTCAATAAATAGTTTATACCAGTACTTTCTATGAAAAAATATGAAAGCATTATAACACAGATACGTGTACGTGTCAACGAAGAATGGCAGTCAATCTTTTGTTGCTGGCGTTATATCTTTTGCGTTCAAATGTAGATTTGTCAGTTATCAGTAGACGAGGTTAGAAAACCCCGCCAGCAGTGGTGAAGTATTAGCTCCTATTGTGTTCAAATGTTTTTGGGCTTTACTATAATTCAGTCCTTCTACTATTTTTAGTCCATGCAATAACGGTGGATCCGAACACCGCAAAGCCGAAAAAAATAAAGGGCATCTGCCACAAAAGAAAACTCATGTGCGTATGAATGAATGAGTGTGCCTTGAAGATCACATACCACGATAAAGGTGCCAAAATTGAAAACCACGTCGTCCAGATTAATGCGATATAGTGTTGTCGTTGCTCTGCCATCGCCCTTTTACTCTGCCAAAATAGCAACCCAGACATCACCATAAAAAGCACGATTAGGTATGCATAACGAATTTTCAATAGGAAGTCAGAGACGAAAGTGTTCGCGTTGGACAGATAGTTATTGAGGTCAAAAAAAATACCGTTCACGTAAGTAATAACCACCCCTATCGTCCCGGCTTCAAGACTGGCAGCATACACCTCTGGAAAACCTTCTGCCTCTCCGTGCGTTCGCTTACCAAAAGAATAGAACACATGGGCAACGCCGTCCATGAACCCGTCCTTCGCGGCACCGATTTGGAAGCATAAAAGCAGAAGGCTCA
>Ga0209544_1004117_pt1 | contig 10527 bp, 9 predicted proteins | sample MesohylPK_FD_187297 | JGI IMG/M metagenome (GOLD analysis project Ga0209544, IMG submission 187297) | Host-associated microbial community of the marine sponge Aplysina aerophoba from Gulf of Piran - sponge mesohyl, lysed by proteinase K... | ecosystem: Host-associated > Porifera > Sponge >...
TCCGCCTTCGCGTGGGCCCGCCGCGCCATATCCACGTCCGTGCCAATGGGGATGTCCAGAACAAGCCCGATGCCGTAATTGTCGTCGAACCGGCTCCAGGCCTCGGACAGCGAACGCCCGCTGTTCCCGAAACCCGCCGTGGCGGTGAGACCAAGGCTCCATTTGCGCGCGTTCTCGGCCTCTGCGAGAGCCAGCTCATCATTTTCCACCGTTATCAGGGCTTTGAGATAGTCGGGACGGTTCCGGAGCGCGGTCTCGACGCTTTCGTCGCGGTCGATTTCCACGGGCTCGACGCGCAGCGGCTCCGTCGGCACGATCCGCGTCCGGCTGTCGATGTCGAGAATGTCGATCAGGGCGAACCGGGCGTCGTTCAGCGCGCCCTCGGCCACGGTCAGGCTCAGCTCCCGCTCGGCGACGCTCGCCTCGGTCTGGACCATGTCCTGCCGCGCCATCCGTCCCGTCTCGATCAGGACCCGGTTCACCGCCAGCTGGTCCCGGGCCCGTTGCAGGGACCGTTCCGCGATCTCCACCGCGCGCACCCTCTGGATGAGGCTGCGGTACGCCCCGATGGTCTTGGCGACGAGGCTGGCGACCGTGCCCCTGAAGGCGAGGACATTGCCCTGTTCCGCGCGCCGCGCCCTCACGATGCTGGCGGTGCCGAACGTCGTTCCTGCGCCTTTCAGCAAGGGCTGCGTCAACCTGAGCCCCACCGACTGACGGGCGGCGTTGGCGGTGTCCCGGTTCGTCACCGAACTGCTTGCGTCCAGGCCGAAACTCCCGCCGGTGGGGGTCTTCACGGTCACCTTGGGCGCAAATCCGAACGTCGAGGTATTCGTGCGCCCGGAGTCCGACGTATCCAAGTTGCCGTCGACGGACAGGCCGAGGCTCGGCCTGGGGCGGAATGTGTCCTCGGCGTCTTCAAGGGTAAGCCGCTGGGAGAGCCGGCCGAGACGGCTCCCGGCGAGGTCGCGGTTGTTCTCCACCGCCAGCCTGATGCACTCGGCCAGGGTCAGCTCCCGCTCGAGCGGGTCTTCGCCCGACGCGGGCCCCGCGGCGGCCAGAAAGCCCGCCAGGGCCACCGTTGCGACCGCTAGGAAACCCGGCCGCCTCCCTTCCGCCGCAAGGCCCATGCCTACGCCGACCTCAGCGCGGCGATCGGATCGAGCCGCGCTGCCTGGTAGGCGGGCTGGAGCCCGAAGAAAATGCCGACGAGACAGGCCACGACGAACCCCAGCACCGCCGCGGTGGGATCGACCAGGAACGTCCAGCCCGAGAAATGGCAGAAGGCCCAGGTGCCCCCGACGCCGACGCCGATGCCGAACACCCCGCCGATCAGCGAAAGGACGACCGACTCGGTCAGGAACTGGCTCTGGATGTCGAAACGGCGCGCGCCCAGCGCCCGCCTGATCCCGATTTCCTTGCGCCGCTCGGTCACCGAGACCAGCATGACGTTCATCACCCCGACCCCGCCCACGATCAGCGATATGCTGCCGATTGCCGCCAGCAGCAGGGCGAAGGTCTGCGACTGGCGCTGCATCTGCTCGATCAGCCGCTGCGCGCTCTGCACCCGCACCGCCATGCGCGGCGCCCGGCGGCGGAAGTACTCCTTCACTTCCGCGCTCGCCGCCGTGTGGTGCGCCTGCGCCCGCATGCGGGCCACCATCTGGTTCACCCCCTTCTGCGGAAACAGGCGTTGCGCGGTGGAGTAGGGAATCAGCATCGAACGGTCGGCCTCGAACGGTTGCATCCCCCACCGCGGGGCCGCGCGCAGCACCCCCACGATGGTGCACAGCCGATCGGTCAACCGCACCGACGCGCCGATGAGCGGCTTCGCCCCGACGCGGCGCAGGGACGTGGCGACCCGCGCCCCGACCACGCAGTGCGCGCGGCGAAAGTCGAGGTCCGATATCGCCCGGCCCTCGGCCAGGCGCAGCCGGTTCAGCGCAAGGAACGACCCCGTGACCCCCAGGACCGGGGCGTCCGCCACCTTCTTCCCCCCGTACACCACCGCCCCGTGCCCCTGGCTCCAGGGCGCCACCCCCGCGATCGACTCGGCCCCCTCCGCCAACCCCTCCGCATCCACACGCGCAATCCCCGACAGCGCCCGACCGTGCATCTGGATGGTGAGATAGTCGGTGCCGAGCTCGCGGAACCGCTCCAGGGACTGGCGCTTGGCAATCGTCCCCACCGAGAGCATCGCGATGACCGAGCCGATGCCTATCACGATCCCCACCAGCGCCAGCAGGCTGCGCTGCTTCGCGGCGTAGAGGCTGACAACCGCTTCCTTGACATTGGCCTTCAGCGCCACCGCGCGCTCCTCCTCCTGGCATTGGCGTGTCGGTCGCCAACGGCCGAGTGCGGCGGTCCCCCGCCCTCATGCAGCGGGCGCCGTCTCCTCGTGCAGCACGCCGTCGCCGATATGCGTGCGCCGCACGCACCGCCGTGCCACCTCCGGGTCGTGGGTGATGACGATGAGGGTCGTCCCCTCCTCTGCGTTGAGTTCGGCGAACAACTCCATGATGTCGCTCCCAGTGGCCGGGTCGAGCGCACCCGTCGGCTCGTCGGCCAGCACGATGGTCGGCGCCCCCACCAGCGCCCGGGCAATCGCCACCCGCTGCTGCTGCCCGCCGGACAGCTCGGTCGGCCGGTGCCCGGCCCGCTCCCCCATGCCGACCCGCTCCAGCGCCTCGCGGGCGCGGCGGTTCATCTCGGTACCGCCCGTCCCCGCGCGGTACGTCAGCGGAAGGCGCACGTTCTCCAGCGCCGTCAGGCGCGGCAGCAGGTTGAACGCCTGGAACACGAAGCCGATGCTCGCATTGCGGATGGCCGAGCGCCGCTTGTCCGTCATGGCCGAGACCTCGCGCCCGTCGAGCGAGTACGAGCCGCTGCTCGGCGAATCGAGCAGGCCGATGATGTTCATCAGCGTCGACTTGCCCGACCCCGACGCGCCCATGATGGCGACGAAGTCCCCTGGCTCCACTTCGAGGTCGACCCCGCGCAGCACCTCCACCGGCACAGGACCGACCACATAGGTCTTGCGCACGTCGCTCAGGCGAAGCATCTCGTTCGTTGCGTGCCGAGCCGGTCGCGACGACGACGCACGCGGCACCGCCGTCGCGACCGTTTCGCGCCCGGCCCCGTTCTAGTTAGGGTCCAACGTCGTCTTCAACGTCAACGTGGCCTTGGCCGTCTGGCCTTCGTCGTTGGTCATCGTCACCGTGGACTTGCTCGTCAGGGGGGTGGGATGCCCCAGCGCGACGTACGTGGCCAGGTCCGCGGCGGACTTCACCGTTACGTCGAGGACAGCCTCGGGCCAACCGAACTGAACCGATCTGTAATAGTTCGCCGCCGCAACGGAGTGAATCAGCCACCCGGTGAATCGCGGGTTGGTCCCCGTGTTGTCGAACACGTCCTTGAGGTAGATGTCGACCTGGGTGCCGGCAGGCGCGTCGATGGAATCGATCTCTTTGGCAGTTGGCCCAGATGTGCTCGGCTCCGAAGGCGTCGGGGTGGTGGCGGCCGTCCTTTCGTACGTCGTTTGGAATGTCAACGTGTTCGTGGCCGTCTGGCCCTCGTCGTTGGTCATCGTCACGCTGGCGCGGTCGGCGGAGATGCTGGTCAGAGCGCCGGCGGATGCCTTGAACGCGCCGATGCCGATCTTTGCCGTCGGTTCGGCGGGCGGCTCCTCTCCTCCGGACGCATCCTCTGCTTCGGACTCCTCGTCTTCCTCGTACGCCGTTTCGAATGTCACCGTACGCGTGCCCGTCCCGCCCTCGTCATTGATCATCGTCACCGTCGCCGTGACCCTGATGGGGCTCGCCGGCAGCGAATCCATCGCTGGTCCTTAAACCTTTGAATATATCAGACTTTAAATAACATATGTGTGTCGATATTGGCCAAAATAGTGGCCGTATCATAACTTTTGGGTCGAATTCGTCCTGTGACGGCCGAACCGCACGGCCGTCCGGCACGGTCGAGTGACGTTCCGGCCCGCGTCCTGTGTCGGGTCCGCGAAGGAGGAACCAGTGACCGACACCGCCGGACCCGAGCGCGAGATCGAGGCGCTGCGCGCACGCAATTCCGCGCTCACCGGGGCCATCCTGCGCGCCGCGCCGGCAAATTTGCGGAACAGCTGGGGCAGCAGGTCGGGCGCGATATACGCCTCGGTCCTTTTCGTCCTCGGAATGGCGGACCGACTGGGAGGCTTGGCGGACGCCGCGTGTGATCCGATCGGACTAAGCCTCGAAGAAGAGCGCCTGCCCCGCCGCATCCGCACGCCGCGGGCCAAGTAGTCTGGTGCCGACCATGGAACGTGAGATCTTCGTCTTCATGGATCTGGCCGGAGAGAGCCTTCCCGTGGGGCGGCTTTGGGCGCGCACGCGGCCCGCTCCGGCATTACCTCGGATCAGATCGAACGCATGGCCAGCGCCTTCGATCACGAGGATCTAAAAGCAGTGACGTGAAACCGGGCGTTCGGCGAGGTGACCCAAGAAAGGCCGTCCCTGAACGTCCGGGGCTGATGCAAGGGAATAGCCGTTAGGATTGAGAGGCCAGCACGCCTTTTCCGCACCTTTGGACGAGGTGTAGGTCAAACTCTCGACACCCCGCCCCCGGCGGGTTGCGACTTGCCCGGGATCCATTCCATGTCCTTGCGCGCCCCTTCGGCCTTGACGGTGAAGCGGGCCTTGCCGAGCTTTTCGATGTCGATCTCCAGGGTGTCGCCGTTGTTCATGGGGCCGAGGCCGACGTGGTAGGTGCCGGTGGCGATGACGTCGCCGGGCTGGAGCTGGATGAACCGTGACAACCAGGCGACGAGCTCGGGGATTTTGTGGGCCATGTGGCGGGTGTTGTAGTCCTGCCGGGCCTCGCCGCCGACCCAGGACTTGACGGTGAGGTCGTGGGGGTCGGGGACCTCGTCGGCGGTGGTAATCCAGGGGCCGCAGGGGCTGTGGGTGCCCTGTCCCTTGGGCAGAAATTGGGTCCGCCGCACCATGCCGCGGTTCGAGATGTCGAAGAACGGGACGTAGCCGAAGACGGCGTCCAGGGCGTCGGACTCGGGGATGTTCTTGCCGCACGGACCCATGACGAAGGCCAACTCGGCCTCGGGCTGGGTCACCACCACCGCCGGGATGTCCGTCAACTCCACCTCGCCTTCCGGCCCCAGGAGCTCGGGGGCCTTGTAGAAGAACTCGATGGGCAGGGTGTCGGGGGTGCGTTCCGGGGAATCCAGGTAGTTGACGAACGCCGCCAGGCACTTGCTCGGCCGGGGAATGGGCGCCAGCAGCTTGACCACGCTCAGCGGAAAGCCCGAGCCCTCGCGGCACAGCCGGTCGAACTCCTTCCGGTAGTCGTCGAAGTTGGCGATGACCTCCTCCATCACCCGCTGGGGGCCTTTCTCCACCCGGTACTGGATGATGCCGCTCACGTCCACCACGTTGGCGCCGTTCTTGAGGACGCCGATGCGATCGTCATTGAAACGAAGAATCTTCACGCGAAATGCTCCTTGTGCTACCGAAAGAACGCGCCGATGCCCGCCAGGGGCGACCGCCGGTCGCCCCTACAATCGGTTTCCCGAGCGGGCGGTTAGTCGTTCACCGGCTCCAGCCAGAGGTCCACCAGCGCCACCCGTCCGTCCCGGGCGGCCTGCAGCCCCCGCTCGAGCGCCGGCTTGACCTCGGCGGGGCTCTGCACCCGCTCGCCGAAGCCGTCGAACGCCCGGGCGATGGCGGCGTAGTCGGGCGCGGGGGCGATGGACGTGCCCACGAACTGGTTGGTGCTCACAGCCCAGCCATCGGGATAGTACTCCGGGATACCGCGCTTCATGGACTTGTAGCCGTGGTTGTTCATCAGCACGATGAGGATCGGCATGCGGAATTCCTGGGCGAACCCGAAGCCCGCGATGCCGGGATTGTAGTTGAACGTGCCGTCGCCGATAACCAGCACCACCGGCTTGTCCGGGTGCGCGGCCTTGACCCCGAGGGCGGTCCCAAGGCCGGTGCCGAGGCCGCCGATGCAGCCGCTGAAGAAGTTGCCGGGTTTGACCCGGTTCAGATGCTGATGCACCGCCAGGCGGTGGGTTATGGTCTCTTCCACCAGGTAGACGTCATCGGGAAGCACCTGGTTGAGCTGGTGAATGACCCAGTTCGTGTCCATGGGCTCTTTCGATCCGAGGCTCTGGGCCTGCTCGGCCCACGCGGCACGTCGCGCCGCGCCCTTCTCTCGCAACTTTGCCCGACGCTCCGCACCCGCGGCCGCGTCCTCCACGCCATCCTTCCGGAGTCGTTCCAGCAGGGCACTCAAGGATGCTTCCAGTTCTCCCGCGATGCTCAGATCCACCTGAACTCCCCAGTAGGGCAGGTTCATGTGCAACGGCTCCTCATCGAGCGCCACCACCTTGGCGTCCTGCGCCGCCGAGGCCGGATGCCACGGCTGGGTCGCGCCGATGAGACAGACGACGTCCGCGTCGGCCATGAACTCCCCGGGCTCGAAGCCTCCGTGCAGCTCGTGGTCCCGCGGAAAGTTGAAGTAGCCGCTGCTCCGGGTCTCCACCACGGGAGCGTTGAGCAGCTCCGCGAGCTCCACCATGCGGTCAACGATGCCGGTGTTCTTGCCGGCGTTCTCGCTCACGATCACCGGGTTCCGTGCCGTCCGGAGCAGGCTCGCCAGCTCGTCGATTCCCTTGGGGTCCGGGCTCGGCATGGAAGGCATGGACACCTTCAAGGGTGCCTCCCGCGTCACCTTGTCAAACAGGTACTCGATGGGCAGCGAGGCGAATACCGGCCCCCGGGGCGAGCTCATGGCCATCTGGCAGGCGCGCTGGATGGTGGAGACCAGGACGTGCTTGTCGTTGACCCCGAAGCTCCACTTCACGCACCGGTCCACCAGCCGGGCGGGGCCGCCCACGTCCGAGAGGAAGCGCATCCACTGGCCGCCGGGATCGGGGCCGTCATCCTCGCCAAAGGCGATGGACTCGCCGGTGAAGACCACCATGGGCACCTGCTCGTGGAGTGCCCCGCGCAGGGCCATGGAGCCGTGAAGCGCACCGACGGTCGTATGGATCATGACCGCCGGCAGCTTGCCGGTGGACTTGGCGTAGCCGCTGGCCATGGCCAGCGCCACTTCCTCGTGTCTCGAGCTCAGGTAAACCGGCATGCTTTCGTCGGGCTTGGCCAGGGCCTCCCATACCGGCGACCACTCCGAGCCCGGCGATGCGAAGATCCGCTCCACGCCCATGCCGGACAGCACCCGCAAAAACGCCTCGGCACCCGTGAGTCCATTGACTTCGATCATGTTCCATTCCTCCGTTACAAGATAAACGACCGTAGGGTCCTCCGCCGGGGCGGTCAACTCCCGAGGTTGCCTTGTTCCCCTTACCCGGCCTTGGCGGCGAAGGTGGGAAGCCAGCCCGCGGGCGGCCTCAGGTCCAGCGACTCGCCGTCCACCGAGGTGCGGCCGGAGAGGAGCACGCGCTCGCCCCGGTACGCCCACACGCGCAGGTCCGCCCACACATACGAGTCGCCGTCAAGCTGGATCCGCGGCCGTCCCACCTTCCTCTGGGCGACGTAGCCCTCGCCCCTCCGCAGCAGCCGCTGCAGACGCGAGCGCCCTACCCGCGCGCTCGGGAGGAACCCCCGGCTGGCATGGCTGCGGATCGGCTTGAACACGAACCGATCCCTGTTCTCGACGATGTCCTCGAGGTTCTCGGGCCGGAGCAGGTGGGTGTCGGGGATGTGGCGGCTCAAGACTTCCCGCTCGCCGGCGTCGATGCCGAGCTCCCGGTCCCACGAAGGAAGCGAAAGGAATTCCAGCAGCCGCTTGTCGCTGCGGGTGCCGTAGGTGAAAGGATTGGGCGCGACGTACACATCGCCGTCCATGAAAGCCTCCCGCAGCGCGCGCGCGGTCTCCTTCTCCAGGAAAAAGTCGGTGGAACGGTTCACGATGAAGGACACCGGCTCGCCGCCGTGCCGGAGCCGCTCTCCATCCCAGCGGAGATCCGCCGTGGAACCCACCTCCGACGGCCACCCTTCCTCCCGGAAGAGCTCCCGCAACATCTCCATCTCCGCGCCGAACTTGCCCCGTTCCAGGGCTTCGGGCTCGTCGAGGATCAGAAAAAGGCCCTCGGGGAAAATGCCGAAGAACTCCTCGGCTTCCCGGCGGACCATCTGCTTGATGTGCCGCCCGAGGTCGGCGGCCGTGGGCGGCGATTCAAGCCTCGCCTTCTGCGCCGGTTCCAACAAGTCGTGGAAGAACTCGTTGATGAGGCCGGCAAACAGGAGGCCGGAGCCGTTGTCATTGAACTCGATGACCTGCCACGGGCCTTCGGGAGGAAGGTGGAAATCCCAGGCGCTGAAAAAACACACCTCCGGCCGTTCCGCGGGCAATCTCTGTCCGGAGGAACCGATGACGCTTTCCCGCCACGCCGGCCGGGTCGTCACGTCCTCGAAGACCCGTATGAAATCGTCGATTTCGGCCAGCACCTCAGGCGGAATCGCCTGGTGTGCGAAGGTCACGGAAAACTCGTCGGGCACTCCCGGGATGCCGGCGGCCCGGAGCCGGCTCCAGAACTCTTCGCGCCGGTCCTCCATCAGCTACGCGGGCTCATGAATGGTGTCGGCAAGGCGCTGGAGGAACCGCGCCACTTCCGCGTCACCCGCCAGCCGATAGACCGCCGCCGTCGGGCGAGGCTCGTCCGCCACGAGGATCCCGAACCCCATGCCGGCCACGGCCTCGAAGGCATCTTCATCGGTGGTGTCATCACCCATGTAGAGGGGCACGACCCCCGGGTGGTCGAGCCCGAGCGCCTGGAGGATCCACCCCACCGCCTTGCCCTTGTTCCAGTCGAAACGGGGCCTTATCTCGAACACCTTCTTCCCATGGGTCTTGCGCAGCCCGGCGTAGTCTTGCAGCAGGCCGTCGACCACGGTCTCGACCTCCGCCACCGCCCCCTCCGCCACCAGGCGGTAGTGGACGGCGATGGAATGGCCCTTGGTTTCCAGCAACAGGCCGGCGACCTGCCCGAGAGCGCCCCGGAGCCGCTGATGCAATTCTTCCATTGCCGGGAGAAATTCTTGCCCAACCTGGTGTTGAATACCGGAACCGGCGGGCCCGACGATATCGAAACCGTGGGTGCCGGCGTAGAAGAGGTTGTCAAGCCGGACCCGTTCCTGCACGTCCTGGCGCCCGCGGCCGCTGACCACGGCGGTAACGCACCGGTCGCCCAGGCGCCGTACCGTCCCGCGCATCTCCTCGGAAAGCACGGCCTGCGCGGGAGTATCCACGATGGGGGTCAGCGTCCCGTCGTAGTCGAGGAACACGGCGGCCTGACGGCCTTCGAGGGCCCTCTGGATGTCAGGGAAATCGGTCAAGGCGGACGGAATGGTCCAGTCGGCAGCCCTCATCCGCGAATCCGTCCCCAGCAGTCCACCTCGGCCCAATCCCCCTCGGGAATGGCGTAGGAGTGGGTCCCGGCGATCAGTCCCGCCCGATTCAGGTTGCTGGGGCATATCATGCGCTCGTCTATTCCCTTCTCCGCCAGCCTCGCGTCCATGAGGTCATGGCTCTGGTCCGAATGGCCCAACCCCATGGCGTGTCCGATCTCGTGGGCCGCCATGTTCTGGGCCTCCACCACGCCCACCCCTCGCAACCCGAGGTAGACGTACGCCTTGCGGATCCCTTCCCGTCCGTTGCGGCATTTCAACTTGGTGGCGCCCACGATCCCGGGCAACACGTCATCGAACAGCTCGATGGTGATGTCGGCGTCGTCGTCGCCGGTTTCGTGCATGGCAAAGAACGGCAGCACCCGCTCCCACTGCGATACCCCCCGGCGCACCGCCAGCGCGGTCTCGAGATCCACGCCGGCCCAGTTGTTGACCTTGTAGGTCACCACCCCACGATCCGGGGAGTTCCACCGGGCCACGGCTCCGTCTTCACAGGTCATCCGCTGGATTTGCACCATGCGCCCGCCTTCGCCATGGCTATGGCCCGGGGCTTCGTGGTGCCGATGGAATCGGGCGCCGTCTTCCTCTCCGCAGGCGGCTCCGGTCTCCGCACCCTCGGCGTTGGTGCACGCCTCGCCGCTGGAGTGGCACAGGGTCAACGTGAATGCCAGGACAAGAAGGTGCGAGATTGCTTGATTGGGCGTGATCATGCTGACTTCGGCATTCTCGTCGTATGGCGGAAGGCCTTGGGCGCAGTCACCGCAAACGGGCCCTTATACACCGTCAGGTGTCGGGTCTGCAACCCGCGGCGGACCACGAAGAAAACGGGAGGGCGCCGAAGCGCCCTCCCGGGGGAAGAGGGGAAGGAGACGACGGCTCAGCCGATAAGGCCGCCGTCGTCGCGGGTGACCCCGATCACCGCGGAGCGGGGGACGGTGTCGCCACCGTCGGGGAAGTGGCTGTCACCCTTCTCGCCCGGGTGCTGAATGCCCACGAACAGGGTCCTGCCGTCGGCGCTCCAGGCGATGCCGGTGACCTCGCACTGCCTGGGACCCACCAGGAAGCGGCGGATCTCGCCCGTCGCCGGGTC
>Ga0209544_1004118_pt1 | contig 10522 bp, 9 predicted proteins | sample MesohylPK_FD_187297 | JGI IMG/M metagenome (GOLD analysis project Ga0209544, IMG submission 187297) | Host-associated microbial community of the marine sponge Aplysina aerophoba from Gulf of Piran - sponge mesohyl, lysed by proteinase K... | ecosystem: Host-associated > Porifera > Sponge >...
TCGCGGGCCTCAACCGTATTCCCTGATACGCTTTTCGGCCCGCTCCTGGCGGATCGAACGCCTGGGCGCGACGCAGGCCGTGACCCTGGTGAGAAGTGCGGGCTAGGGGCACACACCGCTCACGAGCCCCCGGGTCGTGTCAGCCGTGGATGTCGTCTGTTTGCGCGCTAGGCGTGCCGTAAGACTGGTCTATACGCCCCCGGCCTGCCACAAGCCCGAGCGCTAACCCGGATCAGTGCGCCTATTGCTCGGCCGGTTCGGCCGTGTTCTTCCTCAGCGTGATGACGTTGAGCTCTTCGCGGCGCTGGTAGGTCACGTCGTCCATCATTTTCTGGACGAGGAAGAGGCCGAGACCGCCGAGGGCGCGCTCCTCCAGAGACGACTCGATATCCGGGTCCCTTTCCAGCGAGGAGTCGAACGCCCGGCCGTCATCCACGATCTCGATGACGAGCACATCACCCTCCATGCACATGGAGAGTCCAATCCGATGCTGCTCATCGTCCTCGTAGCCGTAGCTGATGGTGTTGGTCAGGATCTCGTCGATCGAGAGATTGACGGCATAGGCGATCTGCGTCGTGATCTCCCGCTCTTCGCAGAATGCGTCGATCCTTGCAGCAACAGCGCCGATCTCCCGCAGGTCGTTGACCAGCGAGAGCTCCAGCGTATCGTCGTGCGCGTTCTCGTCCATCGGCCAAACGTGTCGCGATGCCCGCAGGGCTACGTATCGGCCCTCCCTACGGGCACCTTTACGCCCATTCGAGCGAACATGACAACAGGTTTGCGCCAGCGCGAGCCTCGATGCCTCAAGGTCTGCCTCACTTGATCGAACCCGCCCTGCCCGCCACACTGGCATCAGAGGGTTGGCCGAGCGGGTTCGCGCGCGGTCGCTACAGGGAGGAACGACCGAGATGTCCAACGACGCCGAATCTGCGCTGCTCGATCGAGACAACGCGCACCTGCTCCATCCGCTGCACAGCCGTGCCACTCATGCCACCGGCAAGGTCTGGGTCGGTGGGGAAGGGGCCTTCCTCGTCGATGCGAACGGGGACCGCTTCATCGACGGCCTTTCCGGCCTCTGGAACAACACCGCCGGCAACGGCTGCCGCGAGTTGATCGATGCCGGAAGCAAGCAGCTCGCCGAGATGGCGTACGCGTCCGGGTATGCCGGCAGCACCAACCCGCGCGCGATCGAGCTTGCCGAGAAGCTCGCGCGGATCACCTACCCCAACATCAATCACTTCTTCTTCACGTCAGGCGGCGGCGAGGCGACCGACAGCAACATCAAGATGGCCCGCTACTACTGGAAGCTGAAAGGCCAGCCGGAGAAGACCAAGGTCATCTCCCGCATCTGGGGCTATCACGGCGTCACGCTTGCTGCCATGTGCGCCACGGGCATGAGCATCTACTGGCCGAGTTTCGAGCCCCGCATGCCGGGCTTCGTCCACATTCCGAGCCCCTATCCCTATCGCTACGAGGCGCCGGATGGGGCGGCGAGCCAGGGCATCGCTGCGGCGGACGAGCTTGAGAAGGCCATTCTCGCGGAAGGGCCCGAAACGGTGGCGATGTTCATCGCCGAGCCGGTGCAGGGCGGCGGCGGGGTGATTCCGCCACAGCCCGACTACTTCCCGCGCATCCGCGAGATCTGCACCAAGTACGACGTGCTGATGGTGTCGGACGAGGTCATCACCGGGTTCGGCCGCACCGGCAAGATGTTCGGCCTGCAGCACTGGGGCGTCGAGCCCGACATGATCCAGTTCGCCAAGGCCATCACCTCGGGCTACTTTTCCCTCGGCGGTATCGGGATCAGCGACGAGATCGCCGACACCATGCACGAGAGCGGCAAGCCCTGGATGCACGCCTACACCTACAGCGCGCATCCCACCGGCTGCGCCATCGGCTGCGCGATGCTCGATCTGGTCGAACGGGAGGATTTTCCAGGCCAGGCCGCGGCGAAGGGCAAGCGCCTGCTGGTCGGCCTCAAGGACGCACTCGCCGACCATCCTCACGTCGGCGACATTCGCGGGCTCGGGCTCATGTGCGCCGTCGAGTACGTGAAGGACCGAGCGACCAAGGAGAGCTTCGATCCCGGCGACGGCATCGCCGCCAAGATCAACGCCGAAGCGGTGGCACGCGGGCTCTTCAGCCGCTTCCGGCCGGACGTCTACATGGTCGCGCCGCCAATCGTCATCGACGACGAGACCATCGACCGGATGGTGGAGATCACTGCCGAGTCCACGCGCGCCGTCCTTGGCTGAGGGCGCCAATCAGGCCGTGCCGGGGCGGGACCGCCCCGTGCCACGGCCACCCATCGACTGGGAGGCGCCCGCGTACCTTGACACAGGTGCGCTCGACGATGAGCTGCGCCGCGTCGCAGGCGTGTGCCACACCTGCCGCCGTTGCGAAGATCTCTGCGAGAGCTTCCCGAGGCTCTTCGACCTGATCGACGACGCGGGCAGTGTCAGCGCGGTGAAGAGCGTCGACTTCGAGAGCGTGGGTGCTGCCTGCACGCTCTGCGACATGTGCTATCCGGTTTGCCCCTACACACCGCCGCACGTGCACGCGGTGGACTTTCCCGCTCTGATGATTCGCCAGCGGGCGCGTGCGCTGCGGCATGGCGCGGTCGGCTTCGCGGAGCGCGCGCTGGGCGAGACCGACCGCAACGGCCGGTGGCTCGGTGCATTCGCGCCGCTCGCCAACTGGGCGGCGCGCCGGGGCAACCGGCTCGCCCGATCGCTCATTGAGGCGTTCGCCGGCATTCACCGCGACGCGGCGCTGCCGCGCTTCCATGCCCGGAGCTTCAGCCGGCGGGCCACGGCTTCCCCGCCCCGGGTGAACGAGAGCGCGCCGGCGGCCGGCCGCAAGGCCGTGATCTATGCGACCTGCTTCGTCGAGTACAACAACCCGGGCGTCGGCCGTGCCGCCCGGGGCGTGCTTGCGAAGAACGGCGTCGAAACCCGGATCGTCTACGACGAATGCTGCGGGATGCCGCAGCTGGAACGCGGCGATGTCGCCGAGGTTTGCCGGCGCGCCCGTCGCGTTGCCGCTGCGCTCGGTTCCTGGATCGAAGGGGGCTGGGACGTGGTCGCGCCGATCCCGTCGTGCGCGCTGATGATGAAGACGAGTTGGCCGCAATACCTGCCGGACGATCCGGCGGTGGTGCGCCTCGCGGAACACACCAGCGACATTTCGGAGTACATCGTGGGCATCGCCCGCAGCGAGGGGCTTGCCGCGGGACTGGCGCCGCTCGACGGCGATGTCGCGCTCCACCAGGCCTGCCACGCCAGGGCCCAGAACATCGGCGCGAAAGCTGCCGTCATGCTGCGCATGATCCCGGAGAGCAACGTGCTGATGATGCAGCGCTGCGCCGGGCACGGCGGCACCTGGGGCGTCATGAAGCGGAATTTCGAGACCGGCATGAAGGTCGGCGAGCCGGTCATCCGGCAGGCGGCCGAGAGCGGCCGCGCTTACCTCGCCTCGGAGTGTCCGCTCGCCGGCGAGCACATCGTGCAGGGGATGGAGCGGGTCGGCGCAGGCCGCGCGCACCCGACGCGTGCCCATCACCCGATCGAGCTGATGGCGATGAGCTATGGCATCGACACCTGAGGGGATGCTCGACAAGCATGCGCAGGCGACGCTGACCGCGATGGCGCGTGCCCTCTACCCGCACGACTTCCTGGACGACGCGCCTTACCGCCGCGTGGTCGATATCGTCGAGGGGGAGGGGGGCGCAGCCCAGTGCACGCTGCTGGCGGACGGGGTTGCGGCGCTGGATGCGGTGCTGGAGCGTCCCTTCGTCGCGCTCTCGGAGAAGGAGAAAGTGACGGTGCTCTATGCCATAGAAGGCTCAGACTTCTTCGAAGTCGTGCGGGCCGGCACGGCGCGCCATCTCTACGCCAATCACGAGCTTTGGCCCCGTTTCGGCTACGAAGGAGCGTCGTCCCACCTCGGCGGCTATATCCAGCGCGGCTTCAACGACATCGACTGGATTTCCGAGGAGGAAGTGGAACCGGAGACCGAGCGATGACCACGCCTTATCTCGATGACGAGGACGTCCCCGCCGTCACCTACGACCTGAACGACGACAGCGTCGTCGTCATCATCGGCTCGGGCGCCGGCGGCGGCACCATGGCCGACGAGCTGACCCGGCGGGGGATCGACGTGGTCGTGCTGGAGGCCGGACCGCGCTTCAAGATGAGCGACATCGTCAACGACGAGTGGGCGATGTACGACCTTCTCACCTGGAAGGACGAACGGGCCTGCACCGGCGGCTCGCCCATCGCCCGCGACTACCCGACGGCGCCGACCTGGACCTGCAAGGGATTGGGCGGCACCACGCTCCATTGGGCGGCCATGTGTCCGCGTCCGAATCCTTACGAGTTCAAGGTGCGCTCCACTTACGGCGAGATCGAGGGCGCCGCCCTGGAGGACTGGCCGGTCGACCATGAGGAGTTGGAGCCCTTCTACCGCGAGGCCGAGAGCAAGATGGGCGTCACCGGTCGGCACGGCGTCCCACACCACCGGGGCAACAACGCCTGCCGGGTCATGGCGCTCGGCGCAAAGCGCATGGGCTATCGCGACTATGGCCCCAACAACGTGGCGATCAATGCGGTGCCGCGCGACGGGCGCAACGCCTGCGATCAGATCGGTTTCTGCATGCAAGGCTGCCGCTCGGGCGGCAAGTGGTCCACCTTCGTCTCCGAGCTGCCGCGCGCAGAGGCCACGGGCCATTGCGAGATTCGCACGCGCTCGATGGCGCTCCGCATCGAGCATGACGAGCGCGGCAGGATCAGCGGCGTGCTCTATGCCGATGCCGCGGGGCGCCATCACCTGCAGAAGGCGCGGCTGGTCTGCGTGGCGGCGAACTCGATCGAGACCGCGCGGCTGCTGCTCAACTCGGAGTCGAGCGCGTGGCCGGACGGGCTTGCCAACGGAGCGGGCGCGGTGGGCCGGCACTACATGCGTCATGTGACGGCCTACATGTACGGCGAGTTCCAGAAGCCGGTGCGCATGTACCGCGGAATGACCGTCGCCGGCATCATCCGCGACGAGGCGCGGCACGAACCGGCGCGCGGCTTCGCCGGCGGATTCTATTTCGGCTCCATGGGCCTCGGCCTGCCCTTCTTCGCGGCGTTCATGAGTCCGGGGCGCTGGGGCCGTGACTACGCGAGCTGGATCGAGGCCTATGAGCGCGTCGGGGGATTGTTCGTGAACGGCGAGGACATGCCGATCGCCTCCAACCGGGTGACGCTGCATCCGAGCGAGAGAGATCAGCATGGGCTGCCCATCGCCTGCCTCAATCTCGACGATCACCCCAACGACCTCGCGATGAAGCGTTACGCCTACCGCAACGGGATCCCAATTCTGGAGGCGGCCGGTGCGTTCCGCATCTTCTGCTCGCCGCCGCTGCCGGTCTCGCACAATCTCGGCACCTGCCGCATGAGCGACGACCCCGGTGCAGGCGTGGTCGACCGCTGGGGCCGGAGCCACGAGATCCCCAACCTCTTCGTCTCCGACGGCAGCCAGTTCACCTCGTCGCTGGCGGGCAACCCGACGCTCACCATCGTCACCCTCGCCATCCGCCAGGCCGGCCACATCGCCCGCCTGATGGGACGCGGGGAGATCTGACCCGCCTCTCCAGGCAAGGCTGGCCGCGCGCCGGCATTCAGGCTATCCCGGGAGAGGCGCACCCACATCATGGAGGAGAGCATGGCGACGGTCGCGATGGTGGAGTACGACGACGCCTCGCCGGAGGTCCGCGCGGTCTACGACGACATCATGGAGACCCGCAAGACCGACTGGATCAACAACTTCTGGAAGGTGCTGGCCAACGATCCGCCGACACTCGCGCGCACCTGGAACAGCATCAAGGAGGTGATGGCGCCCGGCGCCCTCGATCCGCTCACCAAGGAGCTGATCTATGTCGCGGTGAGCGCCACCAACGGCTGCGAGTACTGCATCCGCTCCCACACCGCAGGTGCGCAGCGGCAGGGGATGACCGACGCCATGCTGGTCGAGCTGATGGCGGTGGTGGGAATGGCGAACGAAACCAACGCGCTCGCCAACGGCTACGCCGTCGATGTCGACGCTGCGTTTCTGAGGGAGGCCAAGTAAGCCGGCGTGGTCTTCTCGACCTTGCGGCGCCCGGATCGCCGGCTCGGAGGGCTGGTAGCGGGGGAGGGACTCGAACCCCCGACCCATGGATTATGATTCCACTGCTCTACCGACTGAGCTACCCCGCCCCAGGAGCCGGAAGCGCATCGCTATACGCGGCGCCCTCGCCGCCTGTCAAGCGCACCGCAGAGAGGGATAGCGTCGCTTAGCGGAACGGGGGCGAATAGAGGATGCCGCCGTCGCGATAGAGGGCGCTGAGGCCGCGCGGCAGGCCGAGCGGGCTGCCTGCACCCAGGTTCTCTTCGAAGATTTCGGCGTAGTTGCCGCCCGCCGCGATGGCGCGGGCAGCCCATTCGGCATCGAGGCCCAGCATCTCGCCCAGAGAGCCTTCGGTGCCCAGCATCCGGTTGATCTCAGGGTGATCGGTTCCCTCCGCCATCTCCATGACGTTCGCCTGGGTCACGCCAAGCTCCTCGGCGGTGATCAGCGCGTTCAGCACCCAGCGCGCGATGTCCGCCCACTGATTGTCGCCGTGGCGCACCAGCGGCCCCAACGGCTCCTTCGAGATGATCTCCGGGTAAATCTCGTGTGCCTCCGGGTCATCGAAGGTCGATTTCGTCGCTGCCAGGCCCGAAACGTCCGTCGTGTAAACGTCGCAGCGCTCCGCCTCGTAGGCCGCGCGGGCCTCGGAGTTGGTCTCCAGCGGCACGGGCTCGTAGGTGATCCCGTTGACGCGGAAGAAGTCAGCGAGGTTGAGCTCGGTGGTGGTGCCGGTCTGGATGCAGATCGAGGCGCCGTCGAGCTCGGTGGCGCTCTCCACGCCGAGCTCCCTCCGGCCAAGGAAGCCCTGGCCGTCGTAGTAGTTGATGCCGACGAAGGTAAAGCCCAGGTCGGCATCGCGTGAGAAGGTCCACGTGGTGTTGCGCGACAGAATGTCGACCTCGCCGGAGGCTAGGGCCGGAAAGCGCGTCTTCCCGGTCAGGGTGACGAAGGAGACCTTGTCCGGATCGCCCAATACGGCCGCCGCCAATGCGCGGCAGTAGGCCGTCTCGAAGCCGGACCACCGGCCCGTGTCGTCGGTGTGGGAAAAGCCCGGCAGGCCCGGATTGATGCCGCACCTGAGCCGGTCGTTGGCTCGCACGTCGTCGAGTGTCGCCGCCTGCCCCGGGAGCCCGGACGCAATCGATAAAGCACCGGCCACCGCAAGGGCTCCGGCGATCTTCGAGAGGCTCACCCTTCTCCTCCAAAATTCTGGCGTATTGAGAAGCAAGATGCAGTCCATATACGCGATACAACTCAGGAAAGACCAATGAGATTTGTTGTCGGGTGTCCATAGTTATCTCCTATGGCGGACAGGTCCGCCACGCTTCCCGAGCTTCAGCCCATGGAAGCAGCCTTGCGTGCTATCGGGCGGACGGGGACAATCGCCTCGCCCTGTGCGCCTCTGCGCCACGCGTGCCTATACGGCGACGGTGACCATCCCATGAGCGACCAATCCGACCTGTCGAAGCCGCTGAAGACCTGGAGCCACCTCGCCGGCAAGCGGCGCAGGCCGAGCGAGTACGAGATCGTCTCGACCAACCTGCTCTGGAGCACGGACGACGAGATGCCGTGGGCGCTCTCGCCCGATATCGACATGAACAAGTGGTATCTCCGATACCGCAACAACTCGCCGCTCAAGCACGCGGACTGGGACGCCTTCCGCGACCCCGACGAGATGGTCTACCGCTCCTACAACGTGATGCAGGACGGGCACGAGACCTACGTGGACGGCCTGATCCGCGACCATGCGAAGAACGACCACGACGCCAGCCTGAGCGCGGACTGGGTGGCGGCGTTGGCGCGGCTCTACACGCCCACGCGCTATCCGCTCCATTGCGTGCAGATGGGCTCCGCCTATCTGGTGCAGATAGTGCCGGCGAGCACGATCGAGAACTGTACGATGTTCCAGGCGGCCGACCAGCTCCGCTGGGTCTCGCGCGTCGCCTACCGCACGAAGGAGCTCGCCAATACCCACGCCGACACGGGCTTCGTCACCGGCGAGCGCAAGGCTTGGGAGGAGGACGCTTGCTGGCAGGGCTTTCGCGAGCTGCTGGAACGGGTCCTCGTCGCCTACGACTGGGCGGAGCACTTCATAGCGCTCAACGTCGTCGCCAAGCCCGCATTCGACGAGGCCTGCATCCGCCAGCTCGGGCGCCCGGCGCGGAGCAAGGGCGACACGCTGCTGGCCCAGATGCTCGACGCGCAATGGGAGGACAGCGAGCGTGCCAGGCGCTGGACCGGGGCGTTGGTCCAATTCGCGCGCGAGACGGAGGGCAACGCGGCGGTGATGGCGGACTGGGTCGCGAAGTGGGTGCCCCTGGGCGATGCCGCTATCGACGCCTACTGTGCCGCCCTGCCGGCGGGTGCGGACGCGGCGGCGGAGGCGAAGGGCGCAGCAAGCGCCTATCGCACCTCGCTCGGATTCGGGGCTTGAGGCGTAACAGGTTCGCGGCCAGCATTTTCGGAGGGAGAACATGCGAAAGGTGATGATCGGTGGAACCGGGATGACCCGGTTCGGCAAGTTTCTGGACACGAACCTGCGCGCGCTTGCCGCCGAGGCGGCGACGACAGCGCTCGCCGACGCCGACACCACGGCCGACGAGGTCGGCATGGTTTTCTTCGGCAACGCGGCAGGCGGGCTCTTGAGCGCGCAGGAATGCGTGCGCGGGCAGGTGGCGCTACGCCACTCCGGCCTGCTGGGCAAGCCGATCGTCAATGTCGAGAACGCCTGCGCCTCGTCCTCCACCGCGTTTCATTTGGCGGTGCTCGCCGTGGGCTCCGGACAGTGCGACGTGGCACTCGCGGTGGGTGCCGAGAAGATGAGCAACGAGGACAGATCCGTGCCGATCAAGGCGCTGGAGGCGGCGGCGGACCGCGACGAGTTCGAGGAGCTGAAGAAGCGGATCGCTCCCGGCGGTGCGGGCACGGGCTCGGTCTTCATGGACCTCTATTCGAGCCTCGCGCGGGACTATGCGGAGCAGACCGGGGCGACGCCCGCCGATTACGCCCGTGTCTCGGTCAAGCAGCGCAAGGCCGGCGCGCTCAACGAGAAGGCGCAGTTCCAGGAAGAGGTCACGCTGGAGGACGTGCTGGGGAGCCGCATGATCGCGGAGCCGCTCACGCTGATGATGTGCTCGTCGATCGGCGATGGCGCTGGCGCCCTGGTGCTGATGAGCGAAGACTACGCGCAGCGCAAGGCTGTGCAGCCGGTGGCCGTGCTCGCGAGCGTACTGCGCTCCGGCCAGGGCGATGATCCCGAAGCGCTGCCGGTGGCCGAGGCCGCGGCGAAGGCGGCTTACGAGACCGCGGGGCTCGGGCCCGAGGACATCAGCGTCGCCGAGATTCACGACGCTGCGGCGCCGGCCGAATTGATGCTCTCCGAGCAGCTCGGCTTCTGCCGGCCGGGCGATGCCGTCGGGTTGTTGCGGGATGGCGTGACCGCGCTGGACGGGCGCATGCCGATCAACCCGAGCGGCGGGCTCATCAGCAAGGGGCATCCGATCGGTGCGACCGGCGCGGCGCAGCTCGTCGAGCTGGCCGACCAGATGCGCGGGCGCTCCGGCGCGCGCCAGCGCGAAGGGGCCCGCTTCGGCCTCGCCGAGAATGCCGGCGGCTGGATCGGCGCGGATGCGGCCGCTGCCTGCGTCACCATCCTGGGGTCCACCCGGCACTGACGCACCGGCAACGTCCAGTCGAATGGACGATTGCGGGAGGGCAGAACTTGAGGGGGCCGGGCCGTGAGGCCCGGAGCGCGCGACCGCGCGCCGCGCCGTATGGCGCGTAGACTTACGAGTGACTGTATCGTTAAGTATGCAAGAGAGGACATAGAAGGACATTATACGAATAGTTGCAATAGGTTGTTGGAATTCTGCGAAGCACTCTCCCTTCGCGAGGCGACATGAGATGACTTTCAGTCCCTTTCTCGTGTTGGGCAGTGTGTTGACAGCTCGACAGCCCCATGATCCAATGCCCCCATGAACACGAAAGCGTTCGGTCACGCGGTGATGGAGGGGACGATGGCACAGAGCGAAGCCAGCCGAAGCCCGGCAGAACGCAGAGTTGGCATCGTCGTCCTCATTACCGTCACCCTTTGACCGAACGCTTTTTGCGCCAGGGTAAGCCGTGGAGAGGAGGATGACATGAACTGAAACCTCTCGTAGCGATCCAGCGGGTTCGACTCCCGCCCGGCAAAGGCATAGCCCGCCAGCCGGAAGCGAGTCTTGCATGGCGTGCGGCGACGCCCGTCGTGAAGCGATGGATTGGACGCCCCTCCCGACGGCATCGAATCGTGCCAGGGTGGCGGTGGTATCAACGCCACGAGAAAGGAGAAGGCGTCCATGGATCAGGTTAGCATCATCGGAATCGATCT
>Ga0209544_1004127_pt1 | contig 10502 bp, 9 predicted proteins | sample MesohylPK_FD_187297 | JGI IMG/M metagenome (GOLD analysis project Ga0209544, IMG submission 187297) | Host-associated microbial community of the marine sponge Aplysina aerophoba from Gulf of Piran - sponge mesohyl, lysed by proteinase K... | ecosystem: Host-associated > Porifera > Sponge >...
GGGAGCGGCGCGGGAAGGGCCGTACAAGGTGACGGCCCCGCTCGCGCGGGGCCGTCCGAGTCACCGGAGTGGTCCGTTGCGGTCCGTCAGGCGGCTACGTCCGGGAACAGCGACGCCGCGCCGCGCCGCGCCGCGTGGAGATGCTGCTGGCGCTCGATGGCGGTCTCGCGGGCCTGCTCGCAGGCCGTGCAGCGCGCGGCGAACGGCAACGCGCGCAGGCGCCGTTCCGCGATCTCGGTGCCGCACTCGTCGCAGTAGCCGAACGTCCCCGCATCGAGACGGTGCAGCGCGTCGGCGATCTTCTGGAGCGTCTCCGCCTTCATCTGCAGCACGGCGAACTCGATGTCGTCCTGGATTTCGGCTTCCGAGATCTCCGCCTCGTCGCGTACGCCCTGCACCGGCGCGGCGGCGTTCTCGTCCCGGACGTCACGCATCTTGTGGTGCACCTCGTCGACGATTTCCCGGCGACGCTCCTCGAGCAGACCGCGGAGCTCGTCGAACCGGGCGTCGCTCATCCTTCCTTTCGTTCTCGTTCTTTCCATGTTGCCGCTCCCTCCCGTTGCTGACGCGCCGCCGGCGCCCGGGGAAACTCCGACTCCCGCATCCCGCGCCGACCGCGCGTACTGACGGGCATGCAAAGTCAGTACCATGATTCGCCGACCGGCCACGGGCGCGACGGGGCACGGACACGACCGAGACGGGGTGAGGTGTTGTCGGACCGGGGAAGGAGACGAAGGGGAGCGTGGAGAGCATGCGGCGCCGGTCGCCGCTAGGACCCCCGAGCGTGAATCCTCGCCCGGTGTGACGTGCTCATCCCAAGGTGTCGAACCCCCCGCGCCGCCATGTGGTGGCCTGGCGCATCTACCTCCTTAGACGGGAACGAGGAGCGATAGGTTTCCCCCTTTTTTCTTGTGGTTGCGGGCGGCGTGTCGGCGACGTGCCCCCTGGAGAGGACGATCCGCGGGCGACGCGAGGTCGCCCGGCCGGGACGGCCGATCTATGCTTTGTGGCGATGGCCAGGACGAAGTGCCCCGCCTGCGGCACGCGTCGTGCGCGCCGCGCGTGCCCCGCCCTCGGACAGCAGATCTGCCCGGTGTGCTGCGGGACGAAGCGCCTTGTCGAGATTGCCTGCCCGTCGGACTGCAGCTACCTGCGCTCGGCGGACGCGCACCCGCCGGCGGTCGTGCAGCGGCAGCAGGAGCGCGACCTCGGCTTCCTGCTCCCGATCCTCGGGCGACTCACGGAGCGCCAGCAGCAGATTGCGCTGTTGCTGCAGGCGGCCGTGCGCGCCGACGGCCCCGACGCCACGCCGCGGTCGGACGCCGACGTCGAGCAGGCGGCGAAGGCGACCGCGGAGACGTTCGAGACCGCCAGCCGCGGCATCGTCTACGAGCACCGGGCCACGTCGCTCGACGCCCAGCGCCTCGCGGGCCGCATGCAGGCGCTGATCGAGGAGCAGCGCAAGGAGGGCGTGCGGCTGCCCGACGGGGACGTGGCGGCAGCGGCGCGGTGCATCGAGACCGCGGCCCGGGACGCGGGAGCGGTTCTCGACGGCGGCGACGGCGCCTACCTGGCCCTCGTCGCCCGCCTGCTCCAGTCGATGGCGAAGCCGAGGTCCGACGAGCAGCCGCGCATCGTGGCGCCCTGATATACTTTCCCGATGGCGAAGCGTTGCGAAATCTGCGGCAAGGGGCCCACCTTCGGCCGGAACGTGAGCCACGCGCACAACGTGACCTCGCGCCGATTCCAGGCCAACATCCAGCGCGTCCGCGCGGTGGTGAACGGCGGCGTCAAGCGCATCCGCGTCTGCACGCGCTGCATCCGCTCGAACCGCATCACGAAGGCCGCGTAGCCTGCCGGCGGTCCAGGAGTCGGCGCCGCAGAACGGGGCAGACTCCTGGCGAGCCCCTGGTTGGGCACCAGGCGGAGCCGTCGGGCGACGACTGGTGGGCCAGGGTGGCTAGGGCTGGCGCAGGACCCGCTCCACGTCGATCACCCCCGGCACCGCCCGGACATCCTTGATGACCCGCTGCAGGTGCTTGAGGTCGTCGACGTCCATCGTGACGCTGATGCGTCCGCGCCGGGTCTCGTTCACGTCGGCTTCCACCCGGCGGATGTTGGTGTTCATGTCGGCGATGCGCGTCGTGACGTCGGCGAGCATGCCGCGGCGGTCCTGCACCTGAATCGTCAGGCGGACGGTGAACTCCCCCGGGTCGTCGCCGCCCGTGTCCCAGGCCACGTCGATCCGCCGCTCGGGGTGGTACAGCAGGTTGACCACGTTCGGGCACGTCGACGCGTGCACCGAGACGCCCTTCCCCCGCGTGACGTAGCCGACGATCGGCTCGCCGCGAATCGGGTTGCAGCACCCGGCGCGAAACACCAGCAGGTCGTCGCAGCCGCTCGCCTTGATCGCGTCGGGGACGGGCGGCGGCGGAACGCGCTCGGGGACAACCTCGGCGGGGCGTCCGTTCGTCCGGTCGCGGTGGGCGCCGGCCGGCGCGAGCCGTGCGAGCACGCGGCGGGCGGAGAGCTTCCCGTAGCCGATGGAGGCGCAGAGGTCGTCGGCCTTCGAGACGCCGAGCTCGGCCGCGGCGCGACCGAGCTCGGCGGGCGCGAGCAGGGTCCGGGCGTTGAGGTCCAGGCGCCGGATCTCCTTGTCGAGCAGCCTCCGGCCGAGCTCCACGGCGCGGACCTTCTCCTCCGCGTGGATGAAGTGCTTGATCTTCTGGCGGGCGCGTGCGGTGACGACGAAGTTGAGCCAGTCGCGGCTCGGGGTCCGCCCCGCCGCGGTGACGACCTCGACGATGTCTCCGCTCCCGAGCCGCGTGCGCAGCGGCACCATCCGGCGGTTCACCCGCGCTCCGACGCACGTGTGCCCGACGTCGGTGTGGATGGCGTACGCGAAATCGACCGGCGTGGCGCCGCGCGGCAACGCCTTCACCTCGCCCTTCGGCGTGAACGCGTAGACCTCCTCCGGGTAGAGGTCGAGCTTGAGGCTGTGGATGAAGTCGCTCGGGTCGCGCGCGTCCTTCTCGGTCTCGAGGAGCTGGCGCAGCCAGCGGAAGTACTTCTCGTCGGGATGCGCGCCGACGCGGCCCTCCTTGTACTTCCAGTGGGCGGCAATTCCCTCTTCCGCCACGTGGTGCATCCGCTCCGTCCGGATCTGCACCTCGAACACGAAGCCGCGGTCGCTCACGACCGACGTGTGCAGCGACTGGTAGCCGTTCGGGCGCGGCATCGCGACGAAGTCCTTGAAGCGGCCCGGGACCGGCGCCCACGTCTGGTGGATGATCCCGAGCGTCGCGTAGCAGTCGTGCACCGTCAGCGTTATCACCCGCAGCGCGATCAGGTCGTAGACCTCGTCGAGGCCGATCTTCTGCCGCCTGAGCTTCTCGCGGATGCTGAACAGCCGCTTGATGCGCCCCTCGAGGGTCAGGGCCGGGACGTGCGCATCGCGGAGCTTGGCCTCGAGGGTGTCCTTGAGCTGGGCGACGGTCTGCTCGGTGGCGCGGCGCCGCTCCTCCGCCCACGCCTTGAGCCGCTCGAACGCCGCGGGATCGAGATGCCGGAAGGCCAGCTCCTCGAGCTCGTTCTTGAGCTTGCTCATGCCGAGCCGGTTGGCGATCGGGGCGTAGATGTCGAGGGTCTCCTGCGCGATCTTGATGCGCCGCTCCTCCTTCAGGTGGCCGAGCGTGCGCATGTTGTGCAGCCGGTCGGCCAGCTTGACCAGGATGACGCGCACGTCGTCGACCATCGCCAGCAGCATCTTGCGGAAGTTCTCGGCCTGTCGCTCCTCGTCGCTCGACGAGAAGGGGATGCTGCTGATCTTCGTCACGCCCTCGACGACGTGGGCCACCTCGGCGCCGAAGAGGTCGCGGACGTGCTCGATGGTCGTCAGCGTGTCCTCGACGACGTCGTGCAGCAGGCTGGCCGCGATGGCCACGTCGTCGAGACGCATGCCGGCGACGAGCGCGGCGACCTCGAGGGGGTGGGTGATGTACTGCTCGCCGGAGCGCCGCGTCTGCCCCGCATGCTCCAGGGCCGAGAACTCGTACGCGCGCCGGAGCAGATCCGTGTCGGCGTCGGGGTCGTTGGCGCGGACGCGGTGGACGAGATCCTCGAAGCTGATCATGGCCTCTCGGCTGCAGCGTACCATCAGCGGCGCCGGGCGGTCCAAGCGTCGGCGGGCGACGCCGTATAACAGACTGACTCGAAAGGGATTACGCTACCGGCCCAGTTCTTGACTTGCCCTCGCTTTTGTTTCAGTATAGGGCTCCGGTTCGCGGGTGTGGTGTGGGCGCGGGCCGGTACGTGACGCCATCGGGCGGCCGGGATCCGGCGTTCCGGACCCCCGCCCAGACAGGAAGTTTCGGCTCGGCTTCGAGAGGCCTGAAAGGGGATCGCCATGCAGACGGGACGCAGCCTTCTGAGAGTGGCCGTCATCATCGCAGTGACGGCGCCGCTCGCCTCGTGCGGGTTCTTCGCGGAGCTCAGCGCGATGCGGACGTTCAAGGAAGCGAACATGCTCTACGGCCGCGCCGACTACCCGGCCGCCATCGAGGCCTACCACGAGGTGCTGGAGGTGCTCGGGGAGAATCCGGACTCCGAGCTGGCGCAGGCCATGACCGCCGCCTACTTCTACATCGGCAACAGCTACGACAACCTCTACAAGCCGGCCCTCCGGGGCGATGCGGAGAACGACGGCTATCTCGACGAGGCCGTCGAGTACTACCGGCTGGGGTCCGAGCGCTCCGTCGATCCCGGCCTCAAGAAGCTGTCGATGCAGTACCTGCACGCCGCGTTCGGGGCCGACAAGAAGAACGACCCCGCGTCGTCGGAGCCGATTCTGCGGGCGATGATCCAGCTCGACCCGGCCGACCCGGACAACTACTTCGCCCTCGCGCGGCTGTACGAGGAAGCCGGCCTCTACGAGGACGCGGAAGTGGTCATGCTCGAGGTGCGGAACATGCGGCCGGAGGACCCGACCGTCTACCTGCAGCTCGCCGGGTTCTACAACCGGGGCGGCGACTTCGACCAGACCATCGAGGCACTCCAGCAGCGCGCGGGCATCGAGCCGGACAACCCCGAGGCGTACTACACCATCTCGACCTACTACTGGGAGAAGGCCTTCCGTGACTTCCGCATCACGCAGGAGGAGAAATCCGAATACATCGAAGCCGGCCTCGCCGCCGCGGACCAGGCCATCGGGCTGAACGAGCGCTACGTCGACGCGCTCGTCTACAAGAACATTTTGCTCCGCATGAAGGCGAACGAGACCGAGGACCTCGACGAGCGCGAGACGCTGATCGCCGAGGCCGACGAGCTGCGGGATCGGGCGCAGCAGCTCCAGGAGGAGGCGCGGGGCGGCGCGGGGGCCGCCAACTAGCGCGCTGGCTCCCTTCTTCCCCAACGGCGGACGGGCGCCTTCGACGTGGAGCGCGCCGCCCGCCGTCGGGGCGCGCTCCGCGGTGCACCGGCGGCACGGCGGGCACCGAACGCCAGCTTCCCAGGGCCGACTGCCTCTCACGAGGTGGTCGGCCCTTTTTCATTGGCAGACGCCGCAACCCGGGATATGCCTGCTCTCTCCCTGCCGCTTCGCCGTCGAGGGCCGTGGCAGGGCTCCTGCCGTCGAGGTTGAGACCCTGCCACGAAGAGACCGCGATCCGCGCGCCGAGCTGGTGGCTTCCCTGGAAGGAGGCGCGCCTCTACTGCGCGCCAACTGCGCGCCATGCTTGATGCAGACCGCAGTGCCTGTCGGCGTGGTCGGGCTCCGTCTCGGGCCCGGCGCTGGCTCGGGTACGCCCCTCAGCCCGCGCAGTCGCTCCGCCGTACAGCAGAAAACGGCCGTGGGCTGCCCGGCAAGGGCCGGACGCCCACGGCCGTGAATACCGGCCGTCCCGAGGAGCCGAGGTGCGCTACAGCGCCGCCGCGCCCGCCGCCCGGCGCATCCCTTCGGTGACGATGCCGACCTTCTCTACTCCGGCACCCTTGGCGGCGTCGATCACGTCGATGATCTCGCCGTAGGTCAGCGTGCCGGCGCCGGCGATGAACATCGTCTTGTCGCGCCGGGTCTCGAAGATCGAGCGCAGCTCGGACTGCAGGCTCTGGATCTCCATCGGCTGCTGGTTCACCGAGATCCGGCGATCCGCGGTGTACTCGAGCACGATCTGACTGCTGTCGGTCGCAGCCTGGGCCGAGCCCTGCGTCTCGAGCGGCAGGTTGATGTCGAGCCCGCGCTGGCCGAGCGGGAGCGCGGCCAGGAAGATGACAATCAGCACCAGCAGCACGTCGATGAACGGCGTGATGTTGATGTCCGAATTGCTGTGTGGCGCCTCGGCCTCGAAGACATCCTCGGCGCCGAAGTGCTTCTTGTGATGTTTCATGGCATCAGCCTCCGGCCACGCCACCGATTTCGCGCTCGGTGATCAACCCGATGTTCTCGATGCCCGCCCGCTGGAGCTGGTCCATCAGTTGCATGACGGCCCCGTACTGCGCGTTCACGTCACCCTTGATCAGCAGGATCCGCTCGAACTTGCGGTCGAGGGCCCGGTTGATCGCGGCGAGCAGCTCCGTCTCGGGGGTCTGCACGTTGTCGACGAAGTAGCGCCCGTCCGCCGTGACCGCGACTACGGTGTTGTTGTCGTTGTCCGGCTTGTCGCTGGTGTTCGACGCGTCCGGCAGCGTCAACGTGACGCCCGCCTGCAGGAGGGGGGCAATCAGCATAACGATGATCAGGAGCACCAGCATCACGTCGGCGAGCGGCGTGATGTTGATCTCCGAGTTCAGCCCGCCGGACTTCTCACCAACTTGCATTCCCATGGTGGAGACTCCTCCTCGCCCCAGATTGCGCGAACCGGGGCCGGGCCTATGACTTCTTGATGAAGTAGTCGACCAGCTCCGACGACGAGTTGTCCATCTCGACCGTGAAGAACTCGATGCGGCCGGTCAGGTAGTTGAAGAACCACACGGCCGGAATCGCGACGAAGAGCCCGATGGCGGTGCCGACGAGCGCCTCCGAGATGCCGCCCGACACCGCGCCCAGACCGCCGGACCCGGTGGCCGCGATGCCCTGGAACGCGTTGATGACGCCGAGCGTCGTCGCGAGCAGGCCGACGAACACCGCGGTGGAGCCGATGGTGGCGAGCGCGCCGAGGCCGCGCTTCAGGTCAGAGGAGGTCAGCGCGGACGCGCGCTGGATGGACCGGCGGACGCTGTCGACCACGTCCTCCTTCTCGAGCTGCACGCCGCCTTCCTGCTGGAACTGGTACTCGGACAGTCCGGCCAGGACGACCTTTCCGAGGTGGCTGTACTTGAAGTCCTTGGACTGCGAGATCTTGATGGCTTCCTTCAGCTTCCCGTCCTTCAGGTGCTTCGCCACCTTCGGCGCAAACTCCACCGACTGCCGCCGGGCCTGCGTGAACGTGAAAACGCGCTCGCAGAAGACGCCCACGGACCACATCGACATCAGGCCAAGCACGCCCATCAGCAACTTGACCAAGAGACTCATCTGCTCCCAGAGTTCGAGAAAGTCCATCTGAAATCCTCCTGAATGCGGGCCGTTGGGCTCCCAGGTCTACCGCAACGAGAAATTCACCGTGACCGTCATGATTACCGGAACCGGTACGCCGTTCAGCAGCGTCGGCGTGTACTGCCACTGCCGGACGGCGGCAATGGCGGCATCGTCGAGCAGCGGCACCGAGCGGAGCACGTTGACGTCGGTCACGGTCCCCGTCGGTCCGATGGTCGCCTCGAGAATCACCACGCCCTGCACCCGGGCCGCGCGCGCCACCTCGGGGTACGAGGGGCTGACGTCGCGCGTCTTGGTGGGCGGGCTGATGTTGCCGCCGACGCGAACCGGCTCCGGCGGCGGAGGCGGCGGAGGCGGAGCCGACGGCAGGCCGCCGACGATGCCGCCGACGACACCGCCGGCGATGCCGCCTTCCACGCCCTGCACCTCCGACAGATCGAAGCCGCTCTCCTCGACGATCTGCTCCGGCGCCGCGATCGGGGCGGCATTGGGGTTGACGTCGATGACCGGCGCCGGCGGCGCCTCGGCCGCGGCGGGCGGCGGGGGCGGCGGGGGCGGCGGGGGCGGCGCGGCCACGAAAGCCATCATCGAGCTCGGCGTCGGCAGCGCGTCGACGGCCATGAGCGGCACGACCACGATGGCGCCGATGCCGAAGACGTGCACCGCAATCGAAAGCGGCACGGTGTACCACTTGCGGGTGCCGACCTGGAACGAGGGGTTGACCACCTCGCCGAACATCTGCGGCCCCTTCGGCTCTGCAGCCGCGGGACTCTTCGATCGAGTCTTCGCGTCGCTCTTGTTGTCGGCCACGCTGACCTCCTCGTTTTGCCGAAAGCACGGACACGGATTCGCGAGCTTCGACTACAGCAGTGCCAAAGCGCGATTATAGCAGTGCCAAACCGCCTGTCAACGCGTCCTCGTCGTCACTCCGAATCAGCCAGAAAACCCGACCGGAGCCCTCGAAACTGCGCGGACACCGTACCCGCGAAGCGGTGCATCATACTCGCACCCCTTACGCCAGTCAATCGGTTTGCGCGCATCAACTCATCCACGCGACGACGAGCGGCGCAAAGATGACGGCGACGATCGTCATCAGCTTGATCAGGATGTTGAGGCTCGGTCCCGAGGTGTCCTTGAAGGGGTCGCCGACCGTGTCGCCGATGACCGCCGCCTTGTGCGGCTCGGAGCCCTTGCCTCCGTGGTGCCCTTCCTCGATGTACTTCTTGGCGTTGTCCCAGACGCCGCCGGCGTTGGCCATCATCAGCGCCATGAGGACGCCGGTCACCAGCGCGCCGGCAAGGAGCCCGCCGAGGCCCGAGACGCCGAGCAGGAAGCCGGTCACGACCGGCGCCAGGACCGCGATGAGCCCCGGCACGACCATCTCGCGGATGGCGGACCGCGTCGAGATCTCGACGCAGCGCGCCGAGTCGGGCTCGGCCTTGCCTTCCATGAGGCCGGGGATCTCGCGGAACTGCCGGCGCACCTCCTCGATCATGTCGTTCGCGGAGCGGCCGACCGCGTTCATCGTGAGCGCCGAGAAGAGGAACGGCAGCATCCCGCCGAGCAGCATGCCGAGCAGCACGTTGGGGTTGTCGAGGGCCAGGCTGAGGTGCCGCGGATCGAAGGCCGCCGCGCCGCCCGCCTCGTCGACGGCGGTGGCCGCCGTGGCCCGGAACGTGCTGAACAGCGCGAGCGCGGTCAGCGCCGCCGACCCGATGGCGAAGCCCTTGCCCATGGCCGCGGTCGTGTTGCCGACCGCGTCGAGCGCGTCGGTCCGCTCGCGGACGAACGGCTCGCAGCGGCTCATCTCGGCGATTCCGCCAGCGTTGTCGGCGACGGGACCGTAGGCGTCGACGCCGAGGCTGATGCCCAGGGTGGAGAGCATGCCGACGGCGGCGATCGCGATGCCGTAGAGCTCCGCGAACGAGTAGCTGGCGTAGATCGCCAGGCAGATGACGAGGATCGGGAGTGCGCACGACATCATGCCGACGCCGAGGCCGGCGATGATGTTCGTGGCGGGGCCGGTCTCCGACTGCTGCGCGATGCGGTGGGCGGGGGGCTTGTCCTTGCCGGTGTAGTACTCGGTGATCTGGCCGATGGCCACCCCGGCGACCACGCCGAAGACGACGCACCAGAGCACGGCCAGGGGGATGCCGAGCAGCACGATCAGCGCGCCGGCGCCGAGGAAGACGAGGAGCGACGCCACGAGCAGGCCGCGGTGCAGCGCGCTCCCGATCTTGCTCTCGTCGTCGGTGTTGACGACGAAGGTGCCGAGAATCGAGGCCAGTATGCCGGTGCCGGCGAGGAGGATCGGGAACACGACGAGGTTCTGCTGGAGCGCGCCGAAGGCCGCCTCGTCGACGCCCCAGAGGGTCGCCGCGGCGCCCGCGCCGAGCGCCCAGGCCAGCGCGATGGACGAGATGATGCTGCCGACGTAGGACTCGAAGAGGTCGGCGCCCATGCCCGCGACGTCGCCGACGTTGTCGCCGACGTTGTCGGCGATGGTCGCCGGGTTGCGGGGGTCGTCCTCGGGGATGCCCGCCTCGACCTTGCCCGACAGGTCGCCCGCGACATCGGCCGCCTTCGTGTAGATGCCGCCGCCGACGCGGGCGAAGAGCGCGATCGAGGACGCCCCGAGCGAGAAGCCGAACAGCGACTCGACGGCGCTGCGCCCCTCGCCGGCGAGCCCGCCGAAGGCGAAGTAGAGCACCGCGATGCCGAGCGTGCCGAGCGCCACGACCGTGAGCCCCATCACCGCGCCGCTCGAGAACGCCACCCGCAGCGCGCGCGCGAACGCCTTGAAGATCGCCTCGACCTGGTGGTGGCTCGACCGGCCGTAGAGCACCTTCACGTGCACGTTGGCCCGCGCGCCCAGCGCGAAGCCCTCGAAGAAGTCGTGCAGCAGCTCCGACTGCAGGTCGCCCACGAGCCTCACGCGCAGGCGCAGGTCGACCACCGCGTGGGGGCGCCCCCC
>Ga0209544_1004130_pt1 | contig 10495 bp, 9 predicted proteins | sample MesohylPK_FD_187297 | JGI IMG/M metagenome (GOLD analysis project Ga0209544, IMG submission 187297) | Host-associated microbial community of the marine sponge Aplysina aerophoba from Gulf of Piran - sponge mesohyl, lysed by proteinase K... | ecosystem: Host-associated > Porifera > Sponge >...
CGGCCTCGACCGCGCGCAGGGCCGCCCGGACGCTGCCGGCCGGCACGATCCGCGAGGCGAGCCGCTCCCACAGCCCCTCGGACTCGAGGTAGCGCCGGGCGTAGACGCCGGCCGGCACCGCCTCCGGATCGCCGAGGGCGATGCGCGCGATCGGGGCGTTCGCGAGGTCGCCCGGCCCGGCCACCGTCCCGGCCCGGTCGGACGGCACGACGATCACGAGCTGGTTCGAGAGCAGGTCCGCCCGCTGCGCGGCGTCGATGCGGCCCGCCGCGGCGGCGCGCTCCATCTGCAGTGCGTCGGCGCTGATGAAGAGGTCGACCGGCGCGCCCTCGATGATCTGCGCTGCCAGCATCTGAGAGCCCGCGACGTTCAGCCGGATGCGGACGTCCTGCTCCGCCTCGTAGCGTTCGGCGACCGCGCCGAGGGCCTCGGAGAGGCTCGCCGCGGCAGAGACCAGGAGCGCTGGCCGACCGCTGTCGGCGGCGCCGGCGCCGGCGTTCCCTCCGCAGCCGCCCGCTGCCGCGAGGGCGAACCCCACCAGCGCGAGCGACCACGTCCCCTCCGCGATGCGCCGCGTAGACATGAGGGTTGATTCAATAGCATTTCACACGACTAGGCAAACGATTCCATCCGGTTTCAGTGGCCGGCCGCCGATTACCGTGTCGGGCTGCCCCCAAGCCGAGGACGTCGATCTCGACGAGGATTGCCCCAGGACTGTCGAGAAATGGCCCAGCCTTTCCGCGGGTCGTCCGCCCCGCCGTATCCGCGTGAGCCGGTCTCGTCCGCCCCTGCGCACTCCGGGAGTGAAGGCACCCGGTCGCCGGTTTGTCGCCGGAGGCCGCCTGCCGGGTGGCGCCGGCGCCCCGGCGTTCACTATGCTCTGAGGAAAGGGGCGGACGGTGCCGCCCCGCGATTTCGGAGGAGGACCGATGCTGTTCGCCAATCCCGCCAGTCTGCGTCTGCCGAGCGCCGCGGAGGCGCTGCCGGGCCGGGACGAGCCGCTGCCGGTTCCGACCGCGCACCACGTGCACGGGCGACCGATCGTTCCGCCGTTCCCGGAGGGTACGCGCCGCGCGGTGTTGGGGCTGGGCTGTTTCTGGGGGGCGGAGCGGGTGTTCTGGCAGCGGACCGGCGTCTACTCGACGGCGGTCGGGTACGCGGGCGGCGTGACGCCCCACCCGACCTACCGGGAAGTGTGCAGCGGCGGGACGGGGCATGCCGAGGTCGTGCTGGTCGTCTACGATCCGGCCTCGGTCACCTTCGACGAGTTGCTGGCGCTGTTCTGGGAGAGCCACGACCCGACGCAGGGCATGCGCCAGGGGAACGACGTCGGCAGCCAGTACCGGTCCGTGATCCTCGTCGGCGACGAGGCGGAGCGGCGCGCGGCCGAGGCCTCGCGCGACGCCTACCAGCCGGCCCTGACGGCGGCGGGTCACGGATCCATCACGACCACCATCGGTCCGGAACCGCCCTTCTACTACGCGGAGGCCTACCACCAGCAGTACCTCGCCAAGAACCCCGGCGGCTACTGCGGACTCGGCGGCACCGGCGTGCGGTGCCCGGTCGGGGTCGCCGCCGTGTAGGTCGGTCGGGGCGTGTGCGCCGCGAGGGCGGCGGAACCGTCGGGCGACGATCGGCGTGCGCGGGCCGAGTCGGCCGGAGAGCGGGGCGCGGCCCCGCGAGCCGCAACCTGACCGGACGGCCGGTCTTCTGGAGCCGGCCCCTGCTGCCGATACGATGACTGCGGGAGGTTCCGCGGCCTTCATGGACATCGACTGGAAGACGTACGAGGCGGTTCTGTTCGACCTCGACGGAGTGCTCACGGCGACCGCGGCGCTCCACGCCAGGGCCTGGAAGCGGATGTTCGACGACTTCCTGGCCGCCCGGGCGTCCCGGGCGGGCGCAGCGGCCGCGCCGTTCGAGCTTCCGCGCGACTACGCGCTCCACGTGGACGGTCTCCCGCGTTACGACGGCGTGCGCGGCTTCCTGGCCGCCCGGCGCATCGACCTTCCCGCCGGCTCGTCCGAGGATCCCGTCGACCGCGACACGGTCTGCGGCCTGGGCAACCGCAAGCAGCAGCTCTTCAGCGACCTCCTCGCCGCGGAAGGCGTGGAGGCCTACCCGGGCTCGGTGGCCGTGGTCCGGCACCTGGTGGCGAACAAGGTGCGCACCGGGGTCGTGTCGTCGAGCCGGACCTGCGAGGCGATTCTCGCCGCGGCGGGTCTCAGCCATCTCTTCGGCGTCCGGATCGACGGCGTGGTGGCGGCGGAGCGCGGTCTGGCCGGCAAGCCGGCCCCGGACACCTTTCTGCAAGCGGCGCGCGACCTCGGGGCGGTGCCGGCGCGGAGCGCCGTCGTCGAGGATGCCATCTCGGGCGTGGCGGCGGGGCGCGCCGGCGGGTTCGGCCTGGTCGTCGCCATCGATCGGACCGGCAGCGCCGAGGCGCTGGCGCGGGCCGGCGCGGACATCGTCGTGAAGGATCTCGGCGACACGCTGCGGGATGGGGCCGACGCTTCCGGATCGGGCGCGGCGGGCGGGACGGGACGCTGATGGCCCGGCGCGCCCCCCGGATCGAGCCGCGCGAGGACATCTATCCCGTCGACGAGTGGCGCCTGGTCGAGACGCGCTTCGACGAGGAGCGTCTCGCGGCGGCCGAAGCGCTCTTCACGACCGCCAACGGCTACCTCGGCATGCGGGGCACGTGCGACGAGGGGATTCCGGTCGAGCACAGCGGGACCTACGTCAACGGGTTCCACGAGACGTGGCCGATCGTGTACGGGGAGGAAGCGTACGGTTTCGCCAAGCAGGGGCAGACGATCGTCGACCTGCCGGACGCCAAGGTCATTCGGCTGTACGTCGACGACGAGCCGTTCCACCTGCCGACGGCGACGCTCGAGGGTTTCGAGCGTGCCCTCGACATGCGCGCCGGCACGCTCGACCGCACGCTGATCTGGGCGCACTCGTCCGGCCAGCGGGTCGCCATCACCTCGCGGCGGCTGGTCTCGCTCGAGCACCGCCATCTCGCGGCCATCGCCTACGACGTCACGCTGCTCGCCAACGACGCCCCTGTCGTCATCGTGTCCGAGGTCGCCGACAGCCAGCGGACATCTCCGCTCGCCGGCGACCCGCGCTCCCGGCAGCTCGGGTGCGAGGTGCTGGCGTGCCACGTCAGCCGCGCCGTCGACCTCCGCGTGGTGCTCGGGTACTCCGCCCGGTCGAGCGGCATGACGCTCGCGTGCGCCATCGACCACGACGTGCAGACCGACTGCCCGCATACGGGAGAAGCGCAGGCGGACGGCCCTCGGGGCCGGGTCGTCTTCTCCATCGACGGGCAGGTGGGTGTGCCGATCCGTCTCGTCAAGTACGTCACCTACCATTCGTCGCGGCGGCCGCAGGTGGGCGAGCTCTGCCAGCGCGCGGAGCGCGTCCTCGACCGGGCCGTGCGCCACGGGTTCCAGGACCTGCTCGACAGCCAGCGGCGCTTCCTCGACGACTTCTGGCACCGCAGCGACATCGTGCAGTCGGGCGAACGGCGCTGGCAGCAGGCGATCCGCTTCAACCTGTTTCACATGTGCCAGGCCACGGCGCGCGCCGAGGGCGTCGGCGTGCCGGCCAAGGGGCTCACGGGACCCGGATACGAGGGCCACTACTTCTGGGACACCGAGATCTACGTGCTGCCGTTTCTCACCTACACGAAGCCGCGCATCGCGCAGAACCTGCTGCGGCTGCGCCACGCCAACCTCGACCTGGCGCGGCAGCGCGCGCGGGAGGTCAATCAGAAGGGTGCGCTCTTCCCGTGGCGCACCATCAACGGCACCGAGGCGTCGGCCTACTACGCGGCCGGGACGGCGCAGTACCACATCAACGCGGACATCGTCTACGCCCTCCGCAAGTACGTCGACGCGACCGGCGACGGCGAGTTCCTCCGCTCGGTGGGGGCCGAGCTCCTCATCGAGACGGCCCGGCTGTGGGCCGACCTCGGCTTCTTCGACCGCCGCGACGGCAGGTTCCGCATCAACGGCGTGACCGGCCCCGACGAGTACAACACCGTCGTCAACAACAACCTGTACACGAACCTGATGGCGCGCGAAGGGCTGTGGTACGCGGCGGAGACGATCGGCGCGCTGCGCGACGCCGATCCGAGCCGCTTCGCGGTGGTGGTGCGCGAGACGGGGCTCGACCCGGCCGAGCTGGACGAGTGGCGGCGGGCGGCGGACCGGATGTTCCTGCCCTACGACGACCGCAGCGGCGTGCACCTGCAGGACGATGCCTTCACCGACAAGGAGGAGTGGGACTTCGACAACACGCCGGCCGACCGCTACCCGCTGCTGCTGCACTACCACCCGCTGGTCATCTACCGGCACCGGGTGGTCAAGCAGGCCGACGTCGTGCTGGCGATGTTCCTCCTCGGGCACCAGTTCTCGCTGACCCAGAAGCAGCGGAACTTCGTCTACTACGACCGTCTGACGACGCGCGACTCGTCGCTCTCGTGCTCCATCGAGAGCATCGTGGCGGCCGAGGTCGGGGAGATGGAGAAGGCGTTCACCTACTCCATCGATGCCGGGTTCATGGACCTCGCGGATGTGGCGGGCAACGTCCACGACGGGTGCCACATCGCGTCGATGGGCGGATTCTGGATGACGCTGATCTACGGATTCGCCGGCATGCGCGACAACGGAGGACGCATCACTTTCGCTCCGCGGGTGCCGCCCGAGTTCGGCGGCCTGCGCTTTCCGCTCGAGATCCGCGGCCAGCGCCTCGAGGTCGACCTGACTCCCACCAGCGCGACCTACGTGCTGCGGGGCGCGCGGCCGCTGACCATCGGTCACGAGGGCGAGATCGTGGAGCTCCGACCGGACGCGCCGGTCACTCGCGACGTCTCGCCTCCCTCCGGCGCCTCCACGCTCGGCCGGGAGCGCGACCCCGCCTCGGCAGGCTGAGACGCGGCCCGCAACGCGACGCCCGGCACCGCGGGCCGTGCCGGCGCCGCTGTGCTCCGCCGGCGCCGGTGTGCAGTCCCGGGGCGCCGGCGTGCTGCCCGCGCGGACCGCTACTGCGTCTGCAGCTGGTTGTCGACGCGCAGGACGCCCGGCGTCTGGGCCACGATCCGCTGCAGCTCGAGGCGTTCGATCTCGCCCTGCACGTAGCCGACGAGCGTCGCGATCGAGTTGTTGACGATGATGTGGAACGGCGGGTTGCGCATCGTGCGGAACCGCTCGAAGTGGGTGCTCCGCGCGAGCTGGCGGGCGATGATGGAGCGGATCCGGGCGTCGCCGCTGCTCGGCGACAGCGGCCGGATGTCCATCTGGACGTCCTGGACGCCGCGGATCTTGGCGATCCGCTCGAACAGTTCGCCCGCCTTGTCCCGGATGGGTGTCACCAGCCCCCGCAGCCGCACCACGCCGTCGTCGACCCGGCCGTTGATCACGTCCCACATCGTGTAGAAGGGGTAGCGCGTGATCTGACGGCCGACCTCATTGGCCAGCTCCTGATCGTCCTCGGCCTCCGGGATCACGATCTCGCTGACGACGGTCTCGACGCCCTCCACGTCGAACGCGATCCGGAGCGCCTCGCTCTTCTCCCAGAAGTTGCGGAGCGAGCCCGAGAGCGTCACCTCGCCACCGGCCACGGAGACTTCGATCCGCCGCAGCTCCCGCTTGTCGTCGAGCGCGTCCTCGACGGCAAGCGCGAGTGCGTCGCCGCTCTGGGCGGCAGCGGCGGCGCCCGCCCACAGCAGGACCAGCACCGCTGCCGCAGTGAGCCGTATTCGATTCCGAGTCATGAAATCCTCCCTTCCTCCACCATATACCGGTGGCGTGACGGATGACGGGAGCCGTCATCCGTCACGTCCGGAAGGGCGCTCGGCGTCGAATCGCGTTCGCGGCAGGCGCAGGCCTCAGTCGTCGAGGCCGAAGGTGAAGACGACGTTGCCGGCCGCGATCGACACGTACTGCTGCCCGTCCACCGCGTAGGTCATCGGTCCCGAGTGGACGCGGGAGCCGACGTTGATGTGCCACAGCTCCTCGCCGCTCACCGCATCGAGCGCGAAGAAGTAGCCGTCGACGGTGCCGCCGAAGACGAGATCGCCCTCGGTCGACAGCAGTCCCGAAGTCGAGCGCGGCGCGATCGGGTACTCCCAGCGGATGTTGCCGGTGGCCGGCTCGATGGCGCGGATGTAGCTCTGGTAGTGGTCGATGGGCAGGACGTTGTTGCCGCCGCCGCCCATGAAGGTCTCGCCCTCGACGTACTCCTCGTCGCGGGTGAAGTACTCCTGCTCGCCGTCGAACGCGTTGACGTAGAAGAGCTGCGTCCGCGGGCTGAACGCCGGCGACCACCAGTTCGTTCCGCCGCCGATCGGCGGCGAGACGACGACGCCCTCCGGGGTCGGCGCGGTGTTGGGGACCCGGATGGGCCGCCCGTTCTCGTCGAGCCCCTCGGCCCAGGTCTGCTGGGCGAACGGGGTGCCGACGAGGAATTCGCCCGTCTCGCGGTCGATCGTGTAGTAGAACGCGTTGCGGTTGGCCCACATCATGACCTTCCGCCGCTCGCCCTCGTACATGATGTCGCCGAGAATCGGGACCTGGATGGCGTCCCAGTCGTGCACGTCGTGCGGCGTGAACTGGAAGTACCACGCCAGGTCCCCGGTCGCGCCGCTGAGGGCGAGGGCCGAGTCGGCATAGAGGTTGTCGCCGAGGCGGACGTCGCCGTTCCAGTCCGGCCCCGGATTGCCCGTGCCCCAGTAGACGAGGTCCAGCTCCGGGTCGTAGGAGCCGGTGATCCAGGTGGGGGAGCCGCCCGTGCGCCAGGAGTCGCCGGCCCAGGTCCGGTTGTCCGGGTGATCCGGTCCCGGGATCGTCCAGGCGCGCCACTCCTGCTCGCCGGTCTCCGCGTTGTAGGAGTCGAGGAAGCCGCGGATGCCGTACTCGCCTCCGGCGATGCCGGTGACCACCTGATCCTTGACGATGAGCGGCGCCGCCGTCTTGCTGTATCCGGCCCGGTGGTCCGCCACCTCGCGGTTCCAGACCAGGTTGCCGGTGCGGGCGTCGATCGCCACCAGGTGCGCGTCGAGGGTGCTCATGTAGAGCGTCTCGCCGAGGATTGCGACGCCCCGGTTGTTGCGCCCGCAGCAGATCCGCAGATCGTCCGGCAACTCGTGCTCGTAACGCCAGTACTGGCGCCCCGTTGCCGCGTCGAGCGCGACGGCGTTGCTCGGCGCCTCGGTAACGAACATCACGCCGTCGACCACGAGCGGCGTCGTCTCGGCCCGGTCGATCTCGGGGATCTGGTAGGCCCACTTCAACTCGAGCTGGTCCACGTTCCGCGTGTGGACCTGCTCGAGGCCGCTGTGGCGCTGGCTGTCGAACGTGGCGGAGTACATCAGCCAGTTCTGCGGCTCATCGGCCGCGTTCACGAGCCGCTCCCAGGTGACAGGCGTGAACGCGGGCGCGGCCGCGCCGGAGGCCGAGTCCGACGGCGCCTGGGCCGACGCCGTCCCGGCCGCCGCGGCGCAGGCAACGGCGAACGCGACTACGAGTGCGAGGCGCTTCGGCATCAGCTTTCCCTCCGCAGCGAGAAGAGGTAGGCGACCAGGTCGTCCACCTCGGTCGGGGTCAGGTTGTCCGCGCCGGGCATGGTCGAGGTCGTCACGCGCTCGGTCGACCGCACGTCGCTCTTCAGGAAGTGCCAGAGGCTCTCGTTCTCGTCCATGATGCGGACCGTGAACGTGTCTTCGTTCATGCGCAGCCCCTCGACGACGGAGCCGTCCGTGCGCGTCACCCGGATCGTCCACCACCGCGGGGCCACGTCCTCGTCCGGCGTGAGCAGGTCCGACCGCAGTTCGTCCGGATCGCGCCGGTTGGCGACCGTGGACAGGTCCGGGCCGAGCCGGCCTCCCTCGCCGTTGACCATGTGGCAACTCGCGCAGTTCCCCTTGCCCGTGTAGATTTCGCGTCCGGCGCCGACGTTGCCGGCCAGCTCGTAGTCCTCCGGGTCCAGGTTCAGCGAGTTGACGTAGGAGATGATCTGCCAGACCGTCTGGTCCGACGCGCGCGGGCTGATCCCGATCATCGCGGTGCCGTCGATGCCGTCGCGGATCACGTCGAAGAGGCCGGCGTCGGAGCTGGCGTTCGCGAAGGTCCCGGCCGTGAGATCGGGGGCGCCGGTCTCGTCGTTGCCCGTTGCGTCACGTCCGTGACAGCGCCCGCACTGCGCCCGGAAGAGGCGTTCGCCCATCCGGACGTCGACGGATGTCGTGAACGGGTTCTCCTGGGCCGCAGCCGGCGCCGCGAACCCGCCGCCGCCGACGAGCCCGGCGACCCACACGGCCTGAACGAGGCCAACCGCTAGTGCTCTGCGCATGGTGCAACCTCTCCGCGATTCGATGAACGTGCCGGGGGCGAGCCGCGGTTTGCGCCGGACCCCCCGATTACCGACGCATCATAGTCCGATCCCGCGGGAAGGGACCACACGGCGCGGGGGCGCCTGCGGGCTCACCGAGCGCGCCGCACTCCGGGGGTCCGCCTCAGAAGCCGGAGAGGAAGACGCCGCGAACGAGACGCACCCCGATGAGCAGCACGAGCGGCGAGAAGTCGATCCCGCCCATCGCGGGAAGCCTCTGCCGGATGGGCGCGAGCAGGGGCTCGGTCAACACGCGCAGGATGCTCGCGATAGGATGCGTGGGTGGGAGCTGGAGCCACGACGCGATTACCGCGCCGAAGATGACCAGCGTGTAGGCGTCGAGAAAGAGGACCAGGAGCATGGGTATCAGGGAGTGGCGGCGTCCGGCCGGGGTTGATGGGACACGTCGTCGCGCGAATCATACGCGACGCCACCCGAGATGAGAACGCTTCTTCTGCTGCGGCACGCGAAGTCGAGCTGGAAGCATCCGGAGCTGTCCGACCACGATCGGCCCCTGAACCGCCGCGGCAAGCGGGACGCACCGCGCATGGCCACGCTGCTCGCGGAACTCCGGCTGCGGCCCGAACTGATCGTCAGCTCGACGGCCAAGCGGGCGCGCCGGACGGCCGAGGCGGTCGCCCGGCGCTGCGCCCACGAGGGCCTCGCGCGGCTCGATCGGAGGCTGTATCTCGCCGATCCGGGGGCCATCGTCGACGTCGTGCGCGAGGTCGGCGGCCGTTCCCCCTGCATCCTCCTGGTCGGGCACAACCCGGGGCTGGAGGCGCTCATCGTCCGCCTGACCGGCTACGTGGAGCCGCTGCCCACGGCCGGCCTCGCCCACATCGACCTGCCGATCCGGGGCTGGCGGAGCCTCCGGCTCACGACGCGCGGCCGTCTCGTGAACCTGTGGCGCCCGAAGGAGATCGCCGGCCGGTCGTGAGCGGCAATCCGTTCACGGACCGCCTGCGACCTCGTCGTAGAGGCCCGGCAGCGTCTCCCGGACGAAGTCCGCGTTCAAGCCGAGCAACCATCCCAGGTCGGCGGTCTGCAGGTGGTTCGCGACGTCCTCCTTCCCGACCCTGCGCCGCGCGAGCTGCGCGACCCGCGTGCGGAGCGTGACGAGGCGGTCGCGGAACGCCAGCGCGTCGCTCTTCTGCAGCACCGGGCCGCCCTCGCCGGGGACGACGGTGTCGAACGCGAGCGCGAGCAGCGCATCGAGGGATTCGATCCAGCCCTCGGCGCTACCCCCGCGCGTGAAGTCGATGAACGGAGCGCCGTCCACCACGAGGCGTCCGGCATGGACGGCGCCGCGGTCGGGGAACACGACGACGGCAGCACCGTCCGCCGGGCCGCCTCCGACGTGGTGCAGGGCGATCTCGGCGTCCCCGAGGAAGAGCGAGAGCCGTGCGCTGAAGAGGATGTCCGGCGCTTCCGCGCGCCCGCCCGGAGACGCGAGTGCGCCGGTGCGGCCCGGCGCGATGCGCCGCGCCCCCGGCGCGACGGGGGTGCCGTCCGCATCCTCGCCGGGGTGCGTGGCCAGCTCGTACGCGATAGGCCGGTCCGTCACCGTGGCGAGCAGCCGCGTGATCTCGGCTCGGTACTCCGCCAGTCGCTGGCCGGCCAGCACGACGCCGTGCGGCGTGACCCGCGCCACGGCGTTCCCGCAGTAGGGCAGCACGTAGAGTCCGTCGCCGATCTCGAGGATATCCGGCGGCGGTTCCGGGGGGCCGACGTCGGCGGCGGCCTCGTCTCCCTCGAGGGAGTCCGGCGCGTCGGCGCCCGGCGGGTCCGCGCCCGGCGAGTCCGTCCCCGGCGGCCCCGTGCCCGTCGCGTCGGCAGGCCCCGCCTGCGCCGCATCGGCTGCTCCCGCCTGGGTCGGGGAGGCGGCGTCCGCCTCGGGCGTCGCCTCCTGCTGCGCCCCGTGGAGGCTGATCCACGACACCGCCACCAGCACCGCTGCGGGCAGGACCCGGCGCAGCATCTCGTCCCCCCGCGATCAAGCCCCGCCGAGCGTGAACCCCTGGGCGAGATCGAGCTCGAGGGGGGGCGGCTCCTGGGCTACCAGGTACTCGAACTCGCGGCGGAACGCGTCGGGGGA
>Ga0209544_1004131_pt1 | contig 10494 bp, 13 predicted proteins | sample MesohylPK_FD_187297 | JGI IMG/M metagenome (GOLD analysis project Ga0209544, IMG submission 187297) | Host-associated microbial community of the marine sponge Aplysina aerophoba from Gulf of Piran - sponge mesohyl, lysed by proteinase K... | ecosystem: Host-associated > Porifera > Sponge >...
CATGATGTGCAATCCCCCCGGGCGCGCCGCTCGGCATAGCGCCGGCGGTCGGCCTCCCGCTTCGCCTCGAGGTTCCGCCGCCTGGAGCGGGTCTCGGCGCAGGGCTCGCAATAGGCCTTGCCGCCGGGCGCGGGCGCCGCGCATTTCACGCAGAGGCCGGCGGCGCGGCGTTCGCGGTGCCGCTCCCGTTTCGCCTGCCGCCGGTCGTCGCGGCATGGCTCGCACATTGCCCGGCCCTCCTCGGGCGGGATAGTGCCGCAGCGGATGCACAAACCGGCCGACTTGCGGGCTTCGGCTCGCCGGCGGCTGCGCTTGCGGCCGGCCCGGCGCCGGGCCTCGGGGTCGCGTCCGCCATACGGTATCCCCTCGGCCTTCGCCCTGGCATGACGGGCGCGGTCTCGGCCCCGGTGCTGCTCGGCGCAGGGCTCGCAGGTCGTGCGCCCGGGGCGCGCCGGGGCCCGGCCGCATTTTGTGCAAATGCCGGCGGCCTTCCTCCCGGCGTGGAGCCGGCGGCTGCGCTCGCGTTCGAATTGCTTCGCCTTGTCGGGGTCACGGCGCGGCTTTCCCGCCGCGCGGAGCCGAGCGTCGCGGGCGCGGCTCGCCGCATTCCGCTTGTCGTTGCAGGGCGCGCACAGGCGGCGCTCCGGCAGGGGTTCGGTCCTGCCGCATTTCGCGCACAAGCCGGCTGCGATGCGCGCGGCGGTGCGCTTGGCGACGCGCTCGCGGTCGCGCGCACGGCGAACCGCCGGATCGGCATAGGCCATGCCGGCCTCCTCCAGTTGTGGGGACAAGAAAAGAGGGGACGCCCCGCCGGCGGCGGCAGGCTGCGGGCCGGCGGGACGTCCGGAAAGGGGGACGTCAGCCCTTCTGCTTGCGGTCGCAGAACAGGCCCAGGGCCACGCTCCCCCACGCCTGCCTGCCGCCGCGGGTGCTGAGCCCGGTGCAGATGATGATCTCCGTGCGGTCGGGACGCATCGCCTCGGCCTGCTTGCGCGAGACGACCGTGTGCTTCGCCTTGCACCCGCCCTTCGCGCCGGCCGCCTCGGCGCGGATCGGGCGAATATCGCCGTCCGCAAGCGCCCGGAACCGCTCGACCACGTATCGGTCGTCGGCCAGGCCGGTTCCGAAGAAATGGACCAAAAAGGTGTCCGCCGTGTTGCCGGGTATCGCCAGTGCTGCCGTCATGTTGCCGTCTCCTTCGTGCCAATGAGGGAAATCGACGGACGGACACCCTCTCCCGGACATCCAACCGCCGCCCCGCTCACGGCCGGCACTCCCCTCTCGATGGAGTAAGGCGCGCGGATGGAGACGGCTGCGGGACGTCGGCGCAGCAAGCGGGAGCCGACGTCGGCGTCGGCGCGACAGACCGGCTACCGGTTCATTTCCAGGCGTGCGCAGGGCTGCCCCGGCGGGCCATCCGCGGGCAGCTACCCCGACCGACAATCACTCGCCAGGTTGACCATCGCCGCGGGCGGCGGGGGGATAGCGGAGGCGTGTTGTCGGACCTCTCGGAATTCGTGGTGTACGCGGACGAGAGCGGCGATCACGGGCTGGTCGCCATCGATCCGCAATACCCGGTCCTCGCGCTGGTCTTCTGCGCCGTGCGCAAGGCCGACTACATCGCCGGCGTCGTTCCCGCCGTTCAGCGCTTCAAGTTCGGCATCTGGGGGCACGACGCGGTCGTCCTGCACGAACATGACATCCGCAAGAGCAAGGGGCCGTTCGCGATCCTGCTGACCGACCGGGCGTTGCGCGAACGGTTCTATCGTGATCTCAACGGCCTGGTCGAAGCGGTGCCGGTGACGATTTTCGCTGCCGTCATCGACAAGGAACGCCTGCGCACGAGATATGCCGAGACCCGGAATCCCTACCGGTTGTGCTTCACTTCTGCATGGAGCGGCTGTCCGTCCACACCCCCGAGGCCGTGTTGTCCTCGTGCAGGATATCGTCGAGAACCTGACTGTCATGTACCGAGGCGTCCGTCACCTCATAGCGCCGCCCCAGCTTGCGCCGGCGATCGACGTTGATATGGTTCTTGTAGTCGTAGTGGCTCTGGCCCCGCTTCCTGGCCCACCGCGCGTGGGTGTCTTTCTGTGACCGCTTGGCCGGCTTGTCAGCCCAACCCTCCGGCGTCTCCCCTGCCTCGATCCGCGCGTTCTCTTCGCGGCTGTTGCGCTCCTTGGGCGACGCGACGATCGAGGCGTCGATGATCTGGCCGCCCATCGCCAGATAACCTCGATCCTTCAGGTGGCCGTCAAAGGCCGCGAACAAGCCCTTGATCGCGCCGGCCTGGGCCAGTTGTTCGCGGTAATGCCAAACTGTCCTGGTGTCCGGCACCCGGTCTTCCAGGCCAGTCCCAGAAACCGCATGAACGAGAGCCGGTCGCGGATCTGGTATTCGACTTGATCATCCGAGAGGTTGTACAGCGTACATGGAATGATCGCCTTGAACATCACCACCGCGTCCCACGGCTTGCGGCCGGCGCGGGACTTCCGCGACGCCGCCGGTTTGCGCCACATCGCCTCCAGAGCTGCACGGAAGTCTTCCCACACGACCACCGTGTTGATCTTCGTCAGCGGATCGTTTTTGGCATCAAGTCCGTCATACCGGTTCGCAAGGTTGAAAAATCCCATTCGCACCACAACAAGCATCTCCCGGCAAAACTGTCACGCCGATTCCACAGAACTCGGGCACGCGATACCAGGCATTTTTTTGGAGGTGCCCCTAACCTGGCGATCTGTAGATTGACCGGCCCACAATGTTACCTCGAATAAGTGCTCGATTCGTTAAGGTTGCAAATATTCTTCTGACAATAAATTATTTGCAATGAGTGCTTCATCGAATGCTTCAATCAAAGCCAAAGATTTAGTATGTGTGTTGGTCACGAATGCGTAATTTAGTCTGATCTTGTTGTCCATATACGAAAAATCTTGATATTTTTGGCGAAACTCCGCGGTGACCTGTCCATCCGTGTGGACCAAGAAATGACGAACTTCAAGATAAGGCAGTATATCTTCGATCAAATTGCTGGGAACATTTAATCCTAACTTTATAGACATCTTCTTCAGAAGCTGCATAGTGCTCCGCTCTCTCTCTAATGCCTGAAACACAGAATCAGTTACATATTTACACAGTTGTTCCCAATTTCCTATTCTTAAGACACTTCGGACATCTACAGTAAACGAATGTTCCCCAATGATTCTATCTGAATTAAAGCCACTCTTCGCGGCATCTTCCATTATTCTTCTGAGATAGTGAGTTATTTCCTCATAAATGTCCTTTACGAATCCGCTATAGATCGTGCTTCGTAGGTGATTGACTATCAATTCGCGGCTGCCATCACTATTCTTCCGGCGATTTAAGTGGGGATGTTGATTTGGATCAACTCTGGAAAGAATTTTTGGCGATTTGGGATCAGTTAGATCATTTTCTAAGACCGACGTCCGAAGAACATCTACAAGATCAATGTCATCCAAAAAGTAGTTGATTTTTGTCTCAAATGTTTGCCGCGCTTTGGTACGCATGACCTGACTCCATTCAATTCTATTGACTTTCGCAAAAGGATATACCCGACCGGCATACCTGTTGACAACCGCTTTCCTGGTTCAATGTGTCCAGTTCAGAACACCGAACTTGTAGAACATGCGCTTGACGGCGGCCACGAACTCCGTTGCGCCTTGATGTCGTAGGACAGGGCATAATGGCCACGGTGCGTTATCCCAAGTTTAGCGGTTGGGGAGTGGATTCGGCTGCTACTGGGGCCCGTCTGTTCTGGAAGCTGTTGATATTGCTTGATTGTCGTTTTGAGGCTGGCGATGTACTACCATTTTGTTTTTGCGGAGGGGTTCCGGGCTCTTGCGCCGGTTCCTATGCTGTGGGCCATGTTCATCCGGCGTACCAAGACCGGGGCTGGCGCGAGCGGCGAGGCCTATTATTCACATCGCTTGGTGCGGTCGTAGCGCAGCGGCGAGAGGGTGCGACAGGGCACCCTGCTCAATCTCGGCAGCGACTTCCCGGTCGAGCGCGGTCAGTGGCCGTTGCTGTGCGCGGGTATTGAATAGTTGGTCGACCGCTAGGGCGATCTTGTGGCGCTCGACTGTCCGGGCCCGCCGCAGCCATGCCCAACGGCTCGTGGCGCAGCTGGTCAACGAGGCGCCATCGGGGGAAGGCCGCGACCTTCAAGAGGTGGCCGGGCCGGCGCCGAAGCGGCGGTGCTTGTCCCAGGGCCGGAGCTTGCCGGTATATATCGGATGCGCTATATACCGGCATGGCTTGGACGATCGAAACCCTGTCGGCCGTCGACGCCGAAATCGAAGCCCTGCCGGTGGCGCTGCGCGCCCGGCTGCTGCGGCTGCTGGAGACGGTGGAGACGGTCGGCCTCGACGCGCTTCGCGCGCCGCATGTCAGGCATCTCGACGGCAAGCTCTGGGAGCTGCGGGTCAGGGCCGAGGGAGGGATCGCCAGGGGGATCTACGTGACGGCGGCCGGACGGCGGGTGGTGGTGCTGCACGTGTTCGCGAAGAAGTCGCGCAGGACGCCGCGCCGGGCGCTCGCGACCGCAAGGGAACGGATGAGGCAGGTGACGCGATGACGAAGCTGAAGGAACTGAAGGCGCGCTTCATGGAGGACCCGGAGTTCCGGGAGGAATACGCGCGCATCGACGGGGAGTATGCGCTGATCGAGGCGCTGGTGCGCGCCCGCACGTCGGCGAAGCTGACGCAGGCGGAGCTTGCGAGCCGGCTCGGCACGACGCAGTCGGCGGTCGCGCGGCTGGAGGGCGGGCGGGTGTCGCCGTCCTTCGCCACGCTGCGCCGCTACGCCGAGGCGACCGGCACGCGGCTGACCGTGGACCTGGTGCCGGCCGGCGGCTGAGCCCCTGGGACGCCGGCCGGCGCCTCGGGTCGAGGACGGCCCGCCGGCCGTACGTATGCCGGGAGCGCCGCACGGGCCGTCAGGCGGGCGCGGCGGTCTCGTCGCGCTTCCCGTCGAGTATGTCGGCGCCGATGCTGTCGGCGACCCGGGCCGAGGATGCCTTGATCGAATCGCGCGCCAGATGCGCATAGCGCGCGGTCGTGTCGATCTTGTTGTGACCGAGCAGCTTGCCGATCATCGACAGCGATTCTCCGAGCGCCAGCGCCCTGCTCGCAAACGAGTGGCGCATATCGTGGATCCGCGATCCGCGGCCCTTTCCGTGCGCGGGTTCACGCAGACCAATGATCTGTCCGACCTTGGCGAAGTTCCTTTCAGCGGTTTGAACGCGTGCCCGCTTGCCGTTCTCGACCTGAAAGAGCGCACTGCTGCCGGTATGGGACACAACATGATCACGGAATTGCCCATAAGTCTGCAGCTTCGCGACGACGCACCGGGTGACCGGTATCGCGCGGCACTTCCCGTTCTTGGCATGCCTGATGGTAAGGATGGCCTGCTCGGCGTCGACATCCTGGTCATCGAGCCCGAGTGCTTCGCTGATCCGCAGGCCTTGCCGCTGCTCACCTTTGTCGTGAAGCCCACCGCCTCAGGACGCCTGCGCTGCCGGGAAAACTCCGTCGTGTCGTGAAGGACCAGGATCGGGCCGTCGCTGGCGGCGAACCGGCGCCGCGTCGCGTCGAAATGGCCCCGAAGAATATCTTCTTCGCTCACCCGGTCGTTGGAGAAGAAGCGGTAGGCTGCCTTCGTGTTGGCCCAGTCCTGGCAGGCCAGCGGGATGCTCTCTCCGAACCCGGCTTCCATTTGCTCGACCAGTTGGCGAAGGCGACGGTCCAATCGGCCGTCGCCAAGCCGGCAGCCCGCAAGCTCCTCCTCAAACCACTGACCTTCCACGCCCTGCACCCTCTCGCCGCCGATTCGGTGCCAGACAAGGAATCACAGACGATTCCAACAACGCAAGAAACTGCGTCGTGCGCTGATCTCAACGTCAAGATGTGGGTAATTGAAAGCCTCGCCGGAGGCTTACCACGTAGCTGAAAAGGCTACCGCTGCTCTCGTCCCTGCCTCGCATCGCCGCAGCCCCGACACCCATCGCTCGCAACGCGAGCAAATCACGTCATGCGCAATCGCGCAAGAGTTTTTCAGCAGCCTGCTACAGCATGATTGACATTACAAAATTTCTGCATATGCTAAGCTGAAACTGTTAACAACCAACACATCGGGATGAAGAGGAATGTACATATTGTGAAAACTGTAGGCACTCTGTTGGCTCGGCTGATTGTGTTGAGTTTTGTTTTTCTGCTCGCAATAGCTGGGCAGGTCTCTGCATCTTGTGTAATCACTGATTCAGACATAGAGCAGCTTACTGACAATACTTCTCTGCCCGTTATACTTAATATCCCTATGTTCAAGGAACTATACGACAAAATTCATAGTGCGCCTGTGGAAAAATACTACAATGTGTCTGGGCATCATCGGCCCGCGACGGACATTGTTAGCGGAAAACAGGTCGCGTTTACTTCGGGAAGTACTCTTGAATGGACTAATCTTTCAGCTAACTATTTTGCAATCGCTGCCGAAGAGATCATGTTCGAAGGGCGTGATATCTATATAACGCGGACACGTGAGAATTATAGAGATTTAGAATATAAACCCTTGAGACGGCAGGTTAAGAAAAACCTAACTCCTCCCCGTGCCGAAGATGGAGTGCCAGGTGCCCAAGGAGATGACGCAAGTAAACGCAGATCTCATAAGCCGACACGAGGCGCCAACGGAACGGATGGGCAGCCCGGAGAGAATGGTTGGTCGCGATCTACACCTTGTCTAATCATTATCGCCAAATCTTTTGAAATTCGTCGCAATCTTGCCGCCGTTGTTTCCGACTCTCGGGAAGCGAAAAGGAAGGAGACGGTCAAATTTAATATAGATCTGCCGGGCCTCAGGGGCGTCGCCGGCGGAAACGGTGGAAACGGTGGAAATGGCGGAAAAGGCCAGCCCGGCGCCCATGCCAGTGAGAGTTGGCTCAAATGCAAGCGTGGTGCGACCAAAGGTGGACCTGGAGGTAACGGAGGGAATGGAGGTAACGGTGGAGTGGCTGCTCCCGGCAGCTCAGGCACGGATATAATCATCGTTGGTCCAGAATCTGTCGCTAGGGCGATCAATTCCCTCACTATTCGCAATGATGGCGGTGTTCACGGCGAACCAGGACGAGGAGGTGCTGCCGGAGCTGGGGGCGAAGCTGGGAATAGTGGACGTACAATACTACAATGTCCTGAGCCCCCTGGCAATGGCGCCAAGGGCAACAACGGGAAGCGTGGTGTTGACGGCCACGTCGCACCCTTCCCGGGGCACCATCATGAGCCCTCTGTGTCATCCGGGTCAAAAGGAAGAATTCTGAGTCTGCCTATCGACGATGTTTCGTGGTTTTTCGAGGCGACCCCCAAGTGAGCGGTGCGAACGAGACAACCGGCATTCAGCTTGGCGAGCGGGCGAAGTTCCATGTATGGACTATCCCCGGTTTGCAAGGGGTTTCGTGATCGTCGAGGCGGCTGGTCGGGTGCAGTTATGTATTCGGCCCTTTGATGCGGCATTTCGATCACCGCTGGCCCTGATGAAGTCCGCAGACCGATTCCCAATCAAGGCGCCGCGCTTTATCGCGCTTGGAACTTCCCGGGTCTGATCGGTCTCCGGCTCGACCAGTTTGCCATCAGTTCACGATCACCCTCGCAAAGTAGTAATCGGTGCCTGGGCGGCACCCGGCTTTCAGCTTGACGAGGGCCTGAAGGGAAGCAAGTCGTCGATGTGGCTGTTCGGATGGCCAGCTGCGATGGCTTCGAGTGTGGCCTTGAGCCAGGCATAGGGCTCGACGCGGTTCAGTTTCGCCGTCTCGATGAGCGAGGCGATGCGCGCCCATGCAGCGGCGCCTTCGTCGTGACCGGCGAACAATGCGTTTTTGCGATTCAGGGCAATCGGCCGGGCGAGATTCTCGACAGCATTGCTGTCCATCTCGACGCGGCTGTCGACGAGGAAGACCTGAAGGCCGTCCCAGTGGCGAGCGATATAGGCGAGCTTTTCGCCGAGGCGGGACTTGGGCGAGACGCGGGCGCGCTGCTCCCTCAGCCAGTCGCCGAAGGCCTGCGGGATCACGTGCTCGGTCACCGTCTGGCAGGCGGCGAGAAGACCGCAGACCGCGGACAGGCACAGGGCGGCGGGGAGGAGACGAACGCGGTTCATGAGGTTTGCCCGGCCGTTCGTTGCGTGATGCTCTCTCATTTCCGCCCGGCTTGCAGGGATTTCAGCGCAGATCGCCATGGCCGTGCGTCCTAAGCCCTCGCCCTGCCGTCCGCAAGCACCCGTGCCGTGTCCGTGATACGCGCCCAGGCGCCTTCAACATGCTCGCGGCGGGTTGCCACGGCGCCGGCCGCGAGGCGAAGCACCAGCCGGTCGTCGAGCCTGGTGTGGGTGAGATAGAGCGCGCCCGACTCGTTCAGCCGGTTCATCAGGGCCTCGTTGAAGGCATCGCCCGCACGGTGGCGGAAGCAGACGAGACCCGCCGAGACCGGCGCCGCGAGCTCGAATTCCTCGCTCTGCTCCACCTGCGCCGCGAACCATTCGGCGAGCGCGATGCAGTGGCGCACGTGGGCGCGCAGGCCGTCTGCCCCGTAGTGGCGGATCACGAACCAGAGCTTGAGCGCGCGGAAGCGGCGTCCGAGCGGCACCTGCCAGTCGCGATAGTCGATCACCGCGCCAGACTCCGTCGCGCGGTTGCGCAGGTACTCGGGCACGACGCTCAGCGCCCCGATCAGCGCGGCGCGGTCGGCCACCCAGAAGCAGCTGCAATCGAAGTTGGTGAGCAGCCACTTGTGCGGGTTGAAGGTGTAGCTGTCCGCAAGCTCCACGCCGTCGATCAGGCCGCGCTGCTCGGGGCAGACCGTGGCGCTGCCCGCGTGCGCGGCATCGACGTGGAGCCAGATGCCCTCGCGCCGGCACACCTCGCCGATGGCTCGGACCGGGTCCACGGCGCCCGACGACGTCGTGCCCACGGTGGCGCAGACCATCGCCGGCTCGGCGCCGGCGGCGCGGTCCCGGGCGATTGCCGCCTCCAGCGCATCGGCGCGCATCGCATGGCGGCCGTCGGCATCGACGAGCCGCAGGTTGTCGCGCCCGAGCCCCGCGACCTTCACGCCCTTCTCGATGGAGGAGTGCGCGTGGCGCGAGGTGTAGACGGTGAGCCGCTGCCGCGAAGCCCCCGCGGCGCCCAGGCCAACGCCATGCCGGTTGGTCGCACCGCCGCTGGCACGCTCGCGGGAAGCGAGCAGCGCGGTCAGCGTGCCGCTCGACGCGCTGTCCTGGATGACGCCGCCGCCGGCCGCGCTGGACCGAAACCCCTCCGGCAGCCCGAGCAGGTCCACCAGCCAGTCGAGCACATGGGTCTCGAGCTCGGTGCAGGCGGGGCTCGTCGCCCACAGCATGCCCTGCACCCCGAACCCGGAGGAGAGCAGATCGCCGAGGATCGAGGGGCCCGACGCGTTGGCCGGGAAGTAGGCGTAGAAATTGGGCGACTGCCAGTGCGTGAGGCCGGGAACGACGATCTCGTCGACATCGCGCAGCACGTCGGTGAAGGGCTCGCCCCGCTCCGGTGCGGCCGGCGGCAGCTTCGCGCGGACCGACCCCGGCTCCGCCTGGCTGAGCACGGGGTAGCGCTCGACCTCCTCCATGTATTGCGCGATCCGCTCGATGACCGCATGGCCCGAACGCCGGAACTCGTCCGGCGTCATGTGACGCGCCTCGTCCATGTGTGACTCCTTCGTGTTGAGTGCCGCGGGCATGGTCTCGCAGAGCGGCAGCGATGCCGGCATCATGACCATTATTGCCGAGACGTCAGCCCCGGTTCGAGGCCCGGGTCGGGGCCACGCTTCCGCCATCCCGTCCGGCCACACATCAACTGGAATTCTCCATATGCAACCCTCCCGGCCCGTCGAATGCGACTCGAAACCGCTCGACCTTCAATTCGCCTTCGAATGACGGCCATCTTCGCGCCGACCCGGACGATTGAAGACCGATTGGCGGCGTTGTCGACGCGGAATGGCATTCTTGCCGGCGATCCGGGCGCACCGATCTTGTCTGCAGCGACGCGAAGGAACGCGGTGCCGTCGCTCATGCCAAGGCCGGCGGCGGTCTGAGCCGGTCACGGCGCAGGATGTCGGCGAACAGGTAACGAGGAATGACAGCCTCGGCCACCGATCCGGGGCCGCGGTCGGCCCACCAGGGAGGTGCGGTCATGGTCGCCATGGGACTGACGTCCGCTACCACCTCCACCACGTCGCGCGCCAGCCTCTCGAAGACGAGGCAGAGTAGGATACGCTCTCGGGGATTATCCAAAGCACCGGCGCTCGGGAGGTCACCCCGCGACCTCGGCGATTCTACTCGAAATCCGGTTTGCGGCCGACTTGATCGGATCGTTGGCCAGATGGGCGTAGCGGGCGGTGGTCTGGACCTTGTTGTGCCCGAGCAGCTTGCCGATCATCGGCAGGCCCTCGCCGACCAGCAGGCCGCCGCTGGCAAAGC
>Ga0209544_1004137_pt1 | contig 10465 bp, 13 predicted proteins | sample MesohylPK_FD_187297 | JGI IMG/M metagenome (GOLD analysis project Ga0209544, IMG submission 187297) | Host-associated microbial community of the marine sponge Aplysina aerophoba from Gulf of Piran - sponge mesohyl, lysed by proteinase K... | ecosystem: Host-associated > Porifera > Sponge >...
CTGATCTGGACGCTGGGAGCGACGGTCACCACGTCCACGGGCAGGGCCGACAGCCCCACGGTGTAGCTGGCCCTGCCGCCCACCGTCACATCCAACTCGGTGGCGCTCACCTTCAGGCCGGGGCCCGTGGCGCCGGCGTCCGGGGCGGCGTCCGGGGGGTCCTTGATGGTCACCGTCATCGTGGTGTGGTCGCCCGCTTCGAACGCGAATCCCTTGTCCACAAAGTGGACAGCACATCTTCCACGGCTATGCAAGCGGGCACGGTGGAAAACACGGACGCGAACCGTCAGTTGCTTGCGGACGCCCAAGACATATGCAGGAGGCGCATTCTGAAGAGGCGCAGAGAAGGCGCTACGCCAATTTGGAACGACCTTGTGTTGGGCAAGGGCACTTGAAGCGGTCTGAGACCTCACAACCGGCGGCGGGTTTCTAGGCGTCACGGTGGACGACGTAGAACACGGGTAGAGGCACAACCCCTAACCTTTCAAGAGGTACCCGACAAAGATTCGTCCATGCAGGTGCAGAAGATGACCAGGACCAACACCCCGATGCCTACAACTCCCGGTAGACGCACTTTTGAACCTCAACCTCGATTCTGGCTACCCATTCCGGAGCATAGAGTTTCATGGGCCTGATGATTGGCACAAGACAAACAGGAATTGACCATAACGGATTCCAGGGTGCTGAGTACGGAGAGGGCGGTTGATGGTGATATCCTTGCGCCTGGGCAACCGGCCGCCTGCCCTCGAACTTCTATCTCGGGGTTGCATCTTCGTTTCCCCTCAGAGCCGATGCAAGGAAATACCCACATTCATTGCAACGTATAAATGCTTGCCGTATCATTTATCACGGCTCGGACACTTTTGAGAATAGATTCTAGAATCACTGGACACACTCCAGATGGGGAGGCAATGAGTTATATGGCAAACGTGATACACAGGGCAGAGCTAAGCAAGATCGTCGCAGACCGAATGGGCGTTAGCCAGGCCGTTGCCGCGGATGCCACCGCTGCGGTCCTCGATAGCATCGAGCAGGCGATTTCTGAGAACGATCGTGTGACATTGACCGGTTTCGGCACATTCTCCGTTAAAGAGAGGGCTGCCCGCCAGATGCGAGCGATAGCCGGTGAGAATGCTGGTCAGATGATCGATGTGCCGGCTCGTAAATATGTAGCGTTCAAAGCAGGAAACACGCTCGAACAAACAGTGCGCGACGGTCATCAATAGCCAGCTTGATCTGTTGCCCCAGCAGTATACTTCTGTTATTACCTCCCTATTCCGCGAGTCGCGGCCGAACCGCCGCGCCGCAAGAAGATACACCAAAAGCTTGCATCACAGAATTCGTAACTTTAAGAAGGAGTAAGAAATGAGTGGGGACAATAGTTAATTGCCGCGAGCTTGCGAGGAGTGTGACACCACCGGAATATGCAGGTCGGATTACGAAGAGAGAATACTGGCCCGAGTTCAACTCGAAGCAGTAGTCCCATACTGCGGGAGAACAGCCACTGTGTCTAACATCTCTGGCGGTGAATCGAGAACCAGAGTAGATTATGAGCCCCGCACGATTCCGGCTGGTATCTTCTACCCAGCTCCTACAGCACAGGCACATGATGTCAAGGAGCGTGACTTCAAGCCCCATCGCAGTTTTGTCCGCTCGCTCAAGCCCATGCGCCATACTCCAGGGGAGGTAGAGATGACAGGAGCCGTAAGTCACTTCAACAGTCGTGCCGTTCAGGTTATCGTCGGAGTGGACACTCATAAGGACCAGCATGTGGCGGTGACCATTGACGGGCGAGGTATCCGACTTGGCGAGAGGCATGTACCCGTTGCCACCTCCGGGTACGAGGAGCTCGAGCGGTGGTCGTGTGACTTGGGACAGATTCACGCGTTCGGCATAGAAGGCACCGGTTCCTACGGTGCTGGGCTCGCACGCTTCCTGACCGACAGAAGCCATGCGGTCATCGAGATCAATCGACCTGACCGGTCGGTCCGCTACCGCAAGGGGAAGAGTGATCCCACTGATGCAGAGATGGCAGCCCGCTCAGTGCTTGCAGGGATAGCCGACGCCATTCCTAAGTCTGGAGAGGGTGAAGTCGAGATGATCCGCATGCTCAAGAGCGCCAAGAACTCGGCCGTAATGGCCCGTACCCAGGCCGTTAACCAGATGAAGGCACTCGTTGTCACAGCTCCTGCCGAACTACGCGAGAGGCTTGACGGTCTTGCTACTGGCGCTCTCGCAGAGCGGTGCAGGAACTTCCGGCCCGGCCGCCTGGACAGCCCAAAGGCCGCTGCCAAGTACACACTTCGTTCGCTTGCCTGTCGTTACCGTCAACTCAGCTAGGAGATCCAGGCCTTGAAGGCCGAGCTCGAACGGCTTATCCAGGCTACGGCACCAGCACTTGTCGAAGCCTTTGGGGTAGGACCCGACACGGCAGCGGCCCTATTTACCCGACCGCCTCAACTCCGAAGCTGCCTGCGCATCGCTATGCGGGGTGAGTCCCGTGCCGGCATCATCCGGCAGGCCAACAGGCATCGGCTCAACCGTGGTGGCGACCGCCAGGCCAATGCGGCACTCTATCGCATAGTCGTCGTAAGACTCTGTCACGATCTGAGGACGCAGGCCTACCTGCGTCGACGAACCACGGAAGGAATGAGCAAGGTCGAAGTCATCCGCTGCCTTAAACGCTATGTCGCTCGCGAAGTCTACTCGATCATCCGTAAACCCGCCCAGATAGTTGGAAAAGCCGCTTGACAGCTATAGGAGCGTCAATTTTGTTGAGGCAACGCGCTCCGGCATTAGTCCGTCTCGATGGATGTTCATCGCAGTCTCAACTACAATGAACTTAACATCGTCAACAGTGGCGTTTCCAATTCTGTGAACTGCTCGGTATGCTCATCTCTTGTAGTCTGTTCAATCTGCCCGTCTGATGAATACGCCTTCACTATTACGGCAAGAAGCACTATCAGAGACACAGCGAACATTGCTGTCTGCACAGAAGTAATTCTCCCCATAACAAAGCCAATCTTAACTCGAGTGTTGCAGATCTACCCGCACGCGCTGGGAGGTACCCCCGTGTTGGGAGCTTGGCTCTGTGCGTGCGCCGCGAGCGTGGACAACTCGCGTCTCAGCGGAAATGTGAGGGCAATCGCGTAAGTGACTGTCATCGGAATCTTATAGATGTGCAACATTTTTCAACGACATTTTATCGATTCTGGCATCACGTGGATGCAGTATGGTCGTGATGGGCGAAGAGGAGCAGAATGATGATCTGGTACGTGACGTCACCGAGACGATGACCTGTCTGTGTGCGCGCCTGTACGGTCGCAACTCCGCCAGGTGGCATGCGGAGAGAGCGGTGGAAGCCGCGTGTGCTACGGCAACGCGTTGAACCGGAGGGACGGGTGCTGCAGGCGGCGAAGAGTACATCAGGCAGTGGCAATATGCCTCACGTGCCATCGCTAATTTCCCAACTGCTTCAGAAGTCCCTTCGCTTTGTCGGCAGCACTTGCCACATCCTCGCCGTGCACGTCAGGTAACACCGGAATGTCATGCTCTATCGTCATGTCGAGGTAATTGGCACTCGCATCGACTGTTTCGCGCTCGAGGTCCACTGCCAGCACGTAGGGAACACTGACTGTCACGGTGTATTCGCGGTCCAGTCGCTCATGCGACACGGGGATTGCCGCGATCGCTGTGCTCGCCATCTCGACCACGCCTGCCTCGTCTTCCGGCTTCGTGTAAGTCCATTCGATTCCGTCCGCCACTCTTACGGCAATCCACTCTACGCCGAGTTCTTCGAGCAGCCAGTGCTCGCTGGTTAGCTCGACTGCCAGATCGTGCGCTATCGTCACGTTATTCGCCTCGACGTGCAGCCGAGCCAGGGTTTCGGGGTCTGCGTGGTCCCTGGATCCACTGCATCCGTATAGCGCCAGTGATAGAACCGAGACCAGGATAAGTATCTTGTGCAATAGCGTTCTCTCCTCATTTTCTTCCGGTCCCTACAAACGCCTCGCAAGGTAGACTACGACCCCGATCAGAACGAAGAAGAGCGCCACTGCGACGATGTACTTTACCATTTCGCTTTCCTTCCCCGATGTGGATGGCCGGGACCGCCACATCCTTTACACTAATAAGGCGTAGAACACGATAGAACGGCTACCCAGAGATAACATACCGAGTTGAGGAGTTTGCATAAACCTGAACGTTCCACGAGCCCAGCGTAAAATACACGTGAATCCAGAGCAGTTCTTGCGCAATAGCTCCGGAAGGCCCAAGCCCTCCATGACCATCGTCCTTCGCCGTCCCTCGCCTCTCTTAATTCTCCGTGACAAGGATGACGCGACAGCCTGTCCCTGGACAGCTCTCTCTTACAAGCTCCTTGTTACCGAACACCGTTCGGCCCGAATAGTACTCTGCATAACTCAATATAGCTTAGGGTGATACTGATGCTTCTACAATACGCTTATGGGTGTGGAATATAGGGAAATCGAATGTGGGACTCACCGATGGAGTAGCAATGACGAGTTGCTTTCTTGGAGCAGGCAGTATGTGTAATGTCTGGGCTCAACTGGGGTCGCCGTAGCGCCGGTCGGCACATATTCTCAGGAAGGTCAGTAGCTATCACATTGGGAAACTTGATGATCCGGTCATTATCCCGTCTGATGGACTTCCAGGCATTTCTCACATATAGGCAGTTGTCGTTCGTCAGTACCCTCTCAGGATGCCCGTCTCATTGTGGATCACCGTCCTCGGGCGTTGCCACCACGATTGGTAGGCAGAACTCTGAATGCATGAACTTGTAGAATTGGCTCCTGTGTTCTTACACTAGTGTCTGTTGCATTGGGGACACACGCGGTGAGGATTGAATCGTCAGGAGGCAGCCTAGAGGATGAATTATTTTCAGGTGTCGTCTCTGATGGCGCATGTATTGGCTTGGGTTGCGTTCCTGGGAGTGATTCTTTGGCCTATCGGTTACTCCGAGAATACTAGCACCACGCTCCCGGGCGGTTCTATTAGGGCGGTATTCGGTTACTCACCGGGTCCCTTCAGGCGATATCTGGGAACGGAAGACGTAATGCTGCTGCTGATACCGGTGGCGCTAACCGGCCTGGCATTCTGGCTGGCTTGTTCTCGGAGTGCTTGCGCTAAGTGGGGTAAGCTGGCGCAATGGGGCTTGGGAGCGCTTTGTCTCGTCTATTGCTCTGTACCACTCTGGTTCGTTCAGGATGTGGATATCAGTTTCATTGGGGTGTTCTTTCTACCTGCGGCACTGGTATTGCTCGTCTCCGCGACTACAGCGGCGTTTTGGGCCAAACATTGAGAGAAGGCGGGACCCCTCCGTTCAATCTGCCCCTGAAACCGACTCTGTTCTCTTGAATTGCATTAATGTTGCGTCCGGGTCTCATCTTTCTGCGAGACTCGCCGCATTGGTCAGGCTAACTGCGTTCGGCGATGGCGCAGTTGCAAGTCATGCCCATCGCATAAGTTGTTCTAATGCAACGCTGCGGGGCGCTTGTCGATACAATCGCTGCACAACCAGATGCCGTGACGCGTTCCATCCGCCCGCTGCTCGAAGAATTGGAAACACCATCCGCGCTTGCGGCAGTCCATGCAGTCGGTGATTCGTCTTATCTGGCGTTTCATAACCGTGCCCTGCTGTGAAATCTGCGATGGTGGGCCACGGTTTGTGTGGTCATCCGGATAACCCCTTGATTCCGCGCAACATTCTCTCCGGCGGAGTAGGCCCAGCAATAGCCTGATTTCGTAATCCAGCGCTTACTCATCTAGTAGTATATGTACTTACCCCTGCCGTACTTGATGTACCGTCGCCTTCCACTCCCCTTGACAACCCCTAACAATCCGATGACGGCCATGATTATCCCCATGACCAACATCACCATTCCGCCAAACTGGATGAGCCAGTTCACAAACCACAAGTGAAGGACGAACTTCATCACTATTCCCATGACAGAAACGGCAATGCCCGCTATCAGCAACGCCACACCGACTATCTTGCCCACCAGGTCTCCGAAGAGCACGGAAGCGCCGCCAATCACCGCCGCGGCAATTCCGCCGAAGATGAACAGGTTCCCTGTCCAATTAATGAGAACCTGCATATGGCCCGACATGATAGATAGACCCATCAGGGCCAGTATGACGCCCATCACCATTAATCCGAGCATCGTCGAACTCCTTCACTTATTGGCAAAAAACTCACTCTACTAGACTGTCATGGAGGTGTTAATGGTCATTCGGGCAGCCGGCTCTTAGGCGCAAGACTTTCTCCGACGCGTTCTTGCTTATCTTGGCGTCATGTGAGGCTCCGACATCAAGATTGCGTCCTGCTCGGATTGATCCTGTGGATCGACTGTCATGACTCTTTCGGCGACGCGCTTTGCAGCGCCCGCAACTTCGTTTACGCTCGGATAGTCGTTCCTGCCGTCCACAATAAAGCGAACGGTTGACACCGTGCCAGTCTCCGAGTGGAAGAATCTGACTTCGGACAGTCTGGCTGCCTTGGCGTCAATCTCATAATTCATGCTGAATGAAAGCATGTCGTCGGGGATCCCCGGCGAGACAAAGCTCTGGAAGTGTTCTGAGATGTCGAGGTTCGTAATTGACCCAAGATTCTGCAGGACCGTCGTGTAATTCAGGCCATGCCAGCGTGCGTTTGGCACGCCGTCGTACTGAGTCGCAATGCATACGACTCGCAAGCTGGATTGGGAATCATCCCAGGTCGCTCTGTAATATCCGATTATACCGTCGTAGCCGACCGCGAAAGTCTCAGGTCCCTTATCGCTGTCAAGCGCAAAACTCCCCAAGTCCGCAAGGTCTTCGGCTGCGCATGCGTACTCCTTTATATCGTAGTCGGGCGAAGGTGCCGGCTGAACTGCGCCGGCGATCGTCACGGTCAGCGTGAAGTCACCGGTCGCACCGGAGTCGTGGGTTGTCACTTCTATCGTGTACGTTCCCGCTGAGAGCGTCTCCCGTATCTGGGAATTGGTGTTACCGCTCACTATGTCGTCGTTCTCGTGCAGCACCGTTCCGTCCCGACCGGAACCTTCGCGCAGGTACACGAATGTGTCCACGGAAGAATCTGTCGTGATGGTGACCTCTGCGGACTGGGTGAGCGTGAATGTGTAGTAGCTCGCATAGCTGCCGTCCCTGCTCTCTGACGCGCATTCCGTGTCCCAGCTGCCGTTGACTGCGCCGTCTTCGCTTAACGTTTCCACGCAGCTGTCCGCCGGTGGAGTGGGCACGTCAGAGGCCGGTAATCTAGCGAAGCCGTGGCCCCAAACATTATCGGCGCCTGCAGTGCCTCGCTCTTCGGCGTGGTCTTTGAGATACTGGGTGATTTGGTTCGGAGTGTATTCAGGGAAGCGCTGCTTGACCAGCGCGGCAAGACCGGCGACATGGGGAGATGCCTGGCTTGTGCCGAAGAAGTAGCCGTTGGGATTGCGCTCCGAACGATATGTAATCGATTGTCCGGCGTCCGCGCCCACGATGTCGGGCTTGATTCTTCCGTCGAGCGTTGGGCCCCGGCTGCTGAACGGTTCGATGATGGTGGTGTCGAATGGATTGTCGAATGAGTTATCGTCCGTACCGGCGTTCCGTCCCGAGGCTCCGACTGCCAGGAGGCCGGGCTTGCGGCTCTCAGCCGGGTTGCCGATGCTGTGTGCAGGTGTATGGTGCTGAAGCACACTTGACGCTCCCCACACCAGCAATTGAACCCAGGACGGCACGTCGCCACTGTCCTTTCTCACGGCAATACAATAGACGCCGTCGGAGACATCGCCGTATTCGAGCCTAACCCTTTCATACGGGATATGGTCATCTCCTCCTGACTGTACAACCTCGCTCATTGCGACGGCATCGGACAGACTGAATACGCCTCCTCCGGGCAGGGGAACCAGATAGAGGTCCAGGTCTTTGCTCGCGCCGCCCCATGAGTCGTCCCAGCGGAGTTGCGCCGTGAAGCTCCTAAGGGGGCCCAGCTCAATCCTGACAGCGTTGCATTCGTCTCCCGTGGCGCTGAAGCCTTGAAAGTCATTGGCATCGGCATCGGTGAAGGGGCCGAACCAATTTGACAGCGCGCCGTTCCCCGCGGCGTTGACCCAGACGATGCCGCCATCCACTGCCACGTCAACGGTGCTCAGTGGGTTGTTGCGGAAAGGCGATGTGCCGTCGCCGGGACCGGCGAATGCCCAGCCGACAGAATGGTTGATGACATCGACGTCTTCGGACACCATCCATTCAACGGTTGCGAGCATGTCTGCCCAGGATGCCAAGTTAGCCAAATAGAACTCGGCTTCCGGGGCGATGTCGAATACCGCTTCGGATACGGCAGTGCCGTGAAGTTTAGAAGATTCGGGGACACCCTCGGGTATGCAGTCAGTGGGATTCGCCGTGAACACGCCGACTTCGGTGTAGCATCTCCACTGCGCGCTTGCGGGCAGTTCAGTTCCCATGAGTTCTACGAAGCCCTTGAAGCCGACGTCGATGACGCCGACTTTGACGCCCTGCCCTTTCAGCCCGGCGGCGTGCCAGGCGGGTACTCCGTGCGCTTCGACTCCCTCGCTGACGACAGTGCCCTGCGCTGGCTGGGGCGGAACGATGGTTCGGACGCTGCTGACTCCTTCCCGCTGGGACGCGTCTGCGAGCAGTGAGACCGGGATGTACGCTTCGATATAGTCCGCACCGATGTTGCGTGGAGATGCGCCGCTCCGTTCGAGCCAGTCCCACACATCCTGCGCGTAGCCTTCGGTGACGAAGAGGGTTACGGCGACCGATTCGCCGCTATGTACGGGTGCGCTTGCAGCGGCGGCTTGGGCGGTGAACTCCCCTGTCTGCACCTGCTTGACGATGCTGTTGAGGTGTGAGTCCAGGTTGGCGTATTGCGGCTGGTCGAGTTTCCCTTCCATGGGCGGGAACGTTTCGATGCCTCGCTCGTCTTCCTGCACGACTGTGGTCTCTGGCGTGGGCGTGTCGGCCGTCTGGGCGAGGGCTGCGGGCGCATCGCTATCTGCCGAGAGCGCCAGCAAGAGGACTGCCGCAGCTGCGACCGCCAGACTCCATGTCGTGAGTTTCTTGCGGTGTCTTCGAATCTTCTCGTTCATGTCCGAAAATCTCCTTGATAGCTGACAGGGATAGGAGTGGGGAGGGGGATAGCGGGCATGGCCGACCTCAGCAGGCGGCGCGGTGCGGACAGGGTTGCGGATAAGGCGGCGGAAAGGCTCATGGAATCAATACACCTGTGTCACGTGGTATGGTTGTGGCAGGGTTGCCAGTGTTTTCATTCCGGTTGATCGTCGGTCGGTCACCGTCCAATACACAGCCCTTCAGGAGTCTTCAAGACCGCGGACACCGCGGTTGGACGGAATCTCCCCAAGGACCCATCTAGAATTATAAGGATATGTAAGTAAAGTGTGGGTAAAGACGGCCCTGAAGTTGGTAAAACGGAGGTGAACTTCGGTCCAATTCACTGAAATTGACCCAATCAGGCCCGTTCAAGCCCGATTTTACAGGGGAGGTGAAAACACGGAGAATGCAGACTGGACGGTCCAGGGAACCGCGCCTCCGGGGGACCGCCTGAGCGCGTCGGGTGCCGCGGAACTCGCGCATACTGTCGCAAGCCTACGACCGTGAAGCCATTCCCTCGTGGCTCCAGACGGATGAGGGCCATGAAGAACACGGGAGACCGCGGTATGAGCAGCACGCTTCCGGCGTCAGGGGGAGAATGGCGATGAATGCCGTGCCGGAGAGAGCAACCGTCTCGAGAGTCTAGTTGAATTGACCCGAGGAGCCCAGCGCTGACCCGACTTCGCCATCGCATTGAGTATTGTCAGTAACTTTCGCGTGCAAGCTGTCAGAGCCAGCTTCTTAGCCCAACCTGCCGCCAGCAGCCGCTGATAGAAGGCTCGGAGTACCGGGTTGCATCGACTGGCTACCAGCGCACCCATGTAGAGTACCGCTCTCAACCGGGATCTACCGCCCCACACGCTGCGCTTGCCTCGACGAGGGCCGCTGTCTCTGTTGAAGGGCGCCACGCCGACCAGAGCGGCGATCCGCTTGTGGTTCAGCGTGCCCAACTCCGGCAGATACGCCAGCAGCGACAGTGAGAGATGCTCTCCCACACCGGGCACCGAGCGCAGCAGGTCGTCTTTCTCACGCCACACCGGACTGCGACGCAGTGCCTCTTGCAGGTCATTGTCCAGGTCGCTTAACTCCTGCTCCAGCCAGGTGATATCGGACTGGATGCTGGGACGTTCAGAGTGAGAGGCCCGTCCTAGACGGTTCTTCTCAGAAACAAGCATCGTCACTAACTGGTTGCGCCGCGTCGTAAGGGAGTTAAGCTCCTGAGTGTCCGCATCGCGCAATGGACGCACGGGCGGGCGTACCGCCTCGGCGAAGTGGGCCAGCACCTGTGCATCCAGCGCATCGGTCTTCACAAGCTTGCCCGTGGCCC
>Ga0209544_1004139_pt1 | contig 10463 bp, 6 predicted proteins | sample MesohylPK_FD_187297 | JGI IMG/M metagenome (GOLD analysis project Ga0209544, IMG submission 187297) | Host-associated microbial community of the marine sponge Aplysina aerophoba from Gulf of Piran - sponge mesohyl, lysed by proteinase K... | ecosystem: Host-associated > Porifera > Sponge >...
TAGATGCGTTCACGGACTGGGATGCCGCGTCGTACTGCGCTGAGATAGCCAGTCCGCCGAGCACTCCGTTCCAGGTCTGGTCGAGTGGCGTGATCGGGCTGGACATAGCCGCTTCCCTGGCGGCTTCGCCACCGCTCTCAGGACCTTCAGGACCATCCGGGCCGCTCTCGCCGCCCTCACTGCCGCTGCCTTCGCTGGCCGACTCGCTTGCGCTTTCACTTCCGCCAGCGGATGCGTGCTCCCCGCCCGCTTCGGCTCCGCTGCCGACCTCGGCATGCGCTATCCAGCCTGTGAACGATGCCTGCGTCGAGGGCAGGTTCACCGCGAGCACCTCTCCCGGCGCCATATCCACGGGTGTCGTGGGTCCGAGTTCGGTCCCGTTAGACAGATGCACTTCGATCCTGACGTTGCTCAGTGAGTTGGCGGTCGTGTTCTCCACGGTGCCTGTGAAGGCGTTGCCTGTCGCATCGTAGTTCAGGATGAGCCGCGCGCCGCCGCGAACCGCATCGAAGGTCTCGTTCTGCGCCAGTGTGGCGCCGCTGCCCTCTTCGCTGCCGGATGCAGCGCTCGCGGATGCTCCGGACTCGTTGTTGCTCTCACCACCGGACTCGCGACCGCTCTCACCCCCACTGCCTCCGTGCTCCACACCGCCGCCGCGCTCACTGCCACCCTCGCGCGCGCTGCCGTGTTCGCCACCGCTCTCGCCGCCACCCCTCTCGGAGATTTCCTGGCTTGTCGTTACGCTGCTTGAATCCCTTCCATCCATCATTCCGTTGTCTGTGCAGGCGGTCAGTACTCCCACTCCGAGTATCGCTGCCAGGACCGGCCCAATCACCAATGCCTTCTTCGCCGTCAGCTTCTTAATCCTCGTCTTCATTTCTTCACTCCTTTCGTGTGAATGTATTCTTGATGCCTCACACGATAGGGGTGAAATATTGCAGAATTATGTTGCCTGCCTGAGATTTCCGGGGTCGGCAGGTTCAGATGTGAAAACGCGTCTGCTAGATGTGGTGTGGCCCAGTTCATGCACGTATGACGAAGGGGTGCTGGAAGAGCGGGGAGATGCTATGCGGTTCGTTGCGCCGATATGGGTCAGACAGGCAGGGCAATCGCATTTTGACAAAGTCAAAGAGATGTCCAGAATGAAAAGGTCAATCTTGACAAAAGGGAGACCTGATGGACAGTTCAATAGCGGCTATGTTGCGGAGAGGTTCTCCGCGCTTGAGGACCCACGAACCGGACGAGCCAAGCGACACAACCTGATAGATGTGGTGGTGGTAGCAATTTGCGCGGTCATCTGCGGTGCCGACTCGTGGGTGGACGTGGAGGTGTTCGGCAAGTCGAAGAAGGCCTGGCTGAGTCGGTTTCTAGGTCTCCCTGACGGGATTCCCTTCTACGACACCTTCGGCAGAGTGTTCGCAAGACTGGACTCCGTGCAATTTGAGAGATGTCTCAAAGAGTGGGTAGGTACGGTCAATGAGGTGATGGAAGGTCAGGTGGTGGCGATAGACGGCAAGACGGTGCGCGGCTCACGGGACGGAGCGGTCGCCAAGTCCGCAATTCACATGGTGAGTGCCTAGGCATCCGGCAATCAACTGATTCTGGGTCAGGTGAAGGTTGCACATCGTTCCAATGAGATAACGGCGATACCTGAACTGCTCAACGCTCTGGACGTGCTCGGATGCACTGTGACGATTGACGCTCGGGCTTGCGAGTTTGAGGTAGAGCAGGTCGGATGAGAAGCGCCGTCGCGTCTATAGATGGGGAAACTTGGGCCGCCAACGGATTGGGAAATGCGCCGGTTCAGTGGTCGGACCCTGCCGTGGCTGCGCCTGATTCTAGCAGCTTGTTCTTAAACTGGGCGTCGTGCTGCCTCCTTCCGTCGCTCATGGACGTGATCCTTCATCCCCCTTCTGCGTGACTGAACGACATGCTCATCCCAAAGGCTTGACCGCCTCGCCGAAGTGAGCCAGCACAGATGCATCGAGAGCGTCGGACTTGGCCAACTTCCCAGTCGCCTTGGCGAAGTCGGGCACCTGTCTTGGGTTGACTACGACGACCGGCAACTCCTCGGCAGCCAGAGCTGCCACAAGCGGCAGTTCCAGACCGCCATACGCCTCCAGTACCACCTTCTGAGGCTCCAGGGTCTTCAGCCGGTAGACCAACTACCTGAGTCCTGCATCGTCATTGGCGACTGCCCATCCATCGTCCGACGGCCGGACAGCGACATCCACCTGTACCTTGGCTACATCAATGCCTAAATAGATCGCTTCCTGTTCCATGAGAACCTCCTGCCGGTCTGTCGCACTCACTCCACGTCCGTGAAGTCACTATTGAGAATATTCACGAGATATACAGGGGCGAGGCAAAAAGATGCCAGCGCGCGCTATTTTTCCTCCTGTTCGCGCTCTTAGTCCAAATTCGTCTTGAATGAACCATAATTGTACACTTATGGTTATAAAATAGTTTTATTTATTATGCACCTATTATGAGGCGCTCGTTATAATGGCGAAGAGCAGCACCCGTACTGCTCGCAATCTAGGCTGGTGGCGCTACCTGGAGGCTATATCAGGCTAGTCAAACAGCAAGGGAATGCAAGTGTTGTGCGCCGGAAACTGTAATTCCAGGTGGTTGTTGAGGACACGGGAGACACGAGATCGACGTGGGCGGACAACAACGTGTGTCCGCGCGAAGTACTCATACCGTGTGCGTCCGCTGGGCGAACACGGCGAAGGCGATTTTTCGGCCAAAGCGGCAGCGATAACTGAGGAATAGCACTTTCAAATGTGCAGTATAGATTCGAGCGGTGCGACGGCCTGAAATGTACGCGTGTTCGGGCTGCCGCAGCCTATCCAAAGAGAAGATTCGTCAAGTTGATCCAATCCATTCCGCAACGAGCAACTTGCATTGAGGAGAAACTTGCAATGGGGAACTTTCTGCACATCAACCACATACCTACGAAGTTTCGCCTCTTGATTGCCGTTGCTCTTATCTCGTCAGCGCTGTTTTTGGCGCTCATGGCAGCTACAGATGCAGTCGACGCGCAGCAATCCACGTCGCCCTGTGAGAACGGCACCGTAGTGCCCAACCCCAGCGAGAATAAGGGCTTGGTCGCCGACTGCGAACTCCTGTGGGCGATGAAGGCCGGCTTCACCAACGGCGACGACAAGCTCTCCAGCTGGAACGCTACCACTGCCTTAAGCCGCTGGGTAGGGGTTCAATTCTTCGGCACCAAGAACAGGGTAAAGTCCTTGGCCCTCTATGATCTGAGCTTGGCGGGAACCATTTCGATGCCCGCAAGTCTGGTTCAGGCGGGGGGACTGTCTGAATTGACTCATATGTATCTCGACCGCAACAAACTTAGCGGCTCAATCCCCTCTGAGTTGGGCAGCCTATCTAATCTGACTTGGCTGGGGCTCTCTAACAATCGGCTTAGCGGCTCTATCCCTTCTGAGCTCGGCAGCCTGTCCAAGCTGATTTATATGTATCTCAACGGCAACCAGCTTAAAGGCTCCATCCCCTCTAAGTTGGGCAGCCTGTCCAAGCTGATTCATATGTATCTTAACGGCAACAAGCTTGAAGGCTCCATCCCCTCTAAGTTGGGGAACATGTCCAAGCTGGTTGTGCTGCATCTCGGCGACAACAAATTGAGCGGCTCTATCCCCTCTCAGCTCGGCAACCTGTCCAATCTTCAAGGGATGAGCCTCGAAGACAACGGTCTGAGCGGCTCTATCCCCTCTGAGCTGGGCGGCTTGTCCAAGATGACTTGGCTATACGTTTCAAAAAACAAACTCACTGGCTGCATACCCGTGACGCTGCGCAGAGTGACAGTTAACGATTTCGGTAAGCTTGGGTTGCCGTACTGCGATGCCGTGTCTTCCACGCCTGAGCCCACGCCCTCGACTACGCCCGAGCCCACGCCTGGGACTACGCCTGAGCCCACGCCCGGGACTACGCCTGAGCCCACGCCCTCGACTACGCCTGCGCCCACGCCCGGGACTACACCTGCACCCACGCCCGGGACTACGCCTGCGCCCACGCCTGGGCAGGCAATTATCTGCTCCAATGGCGTGGTGGTGCCCAATCCCAGCGAGAATGGGGGCTTGGTCGCCGACTGCGAACTGCTGTGGGCGATGAAGTCCGGCTTCACCAACGGCGATGCTCTACTCACCAGTTGGAATGCCAATACTGCCATCAGCGACTGGGCAGGACTGAGAGTTTCGAACCAGCCGGCAAGGGTACGGAGCTTGAGTCTGGCTAACAAAGCCTTGACGGGAACCATTTCGATGCCCGCCAGTCTGGTACAGGCCGGAGGATTGTCCAATCTGACCTTCCTGCTTATCAGCGGCGGCAGGATGAGCGGTGGGATTCCCTCTGAGCTAGGCAACCTGTCCAACTTGGAGACGTTGAATCTGTCCAACGACCAGTTGAGTGGCGAGATTCCCTCTGAATTGGGCAGCCTGTCCAACTTGGAAGAATTATTTCTCCACAACAACCGGTTGAGCGGTGGGATTCCCTCTGAGCTGGGTAGCCTGTCCAGCCTGGACAGTCTGCTTCTAGTAAACAACCAGTTCAGCGGGTGCATACCTGCGGCACTGCGCGACGTGGAGTATAACGACTTGGACGAGCTTGGTCTGTCCTACTGCGATGACGCAACTTCCACACCTACGCCTACACCGACGACGGCGCCTACACCTACATCGACACCGGTGGTCGGTAAGCTGCCCACGGATGACCCACCGTTGAACTTTCGCGTCACCGGCTTTGGCGCAGACCACATTGGTCTTGCTTGGGAGACTCCATACAACAGAGGAATCACCAACTATGTGCTGCACAGATACGAGCACAACGGCACCGAGTTCGTCTCCTCTCAACTTTCAGAAGATGGCAACGTGAGTGGCGGAGGCGGAGCGACCCTGGCCAGCCAGAACCTGACTCCGGATACGCTCTACAGGTACGACCTGACACTCAGGAACGACTCGGACTTCGTCATCATTCAGGAGTTCCTTCAGGTGCGGACGCGGGCAACTTCCGCCCCGCCTGAACAGTCTGACGACGCAAGCCTTAGCGCCCTCGCACTTAGTGGCGTCGAGTTCGACACGCAGTTCAGCACAACCAGTTACCGGTACAGCGGGAGCGTCACAAGTGACACCACCCAGACGACTGTGACAGCAGCACCGAGCGACGCTGCAGCGAGCTACGCGGTCAAGCTCGGCGGAACGGTGGACGATGACGGGGTCATTGACCTCGTCCCGGGAAGGAACGTGATCACGGTTCACGTCACTGCGAAGGACGGCGTCACAACCCGCATCTACACCGTTGTGGTAAGCCGCGCGAAGCTGGCAAACGATCTTTCTTCGAACGCGTCGTTGCGCTCACTCTCGTTGAGAGGGGTCGATATCGGTACATTCGACTCCGGGACCAACTCGTACAGTGCGCAGGTGGCGCATGAGGTGTCCGAGACCACTGTTACGGTTATGCGGGGCGACGTTGAGGCGAGTCACGAGATAAGGCTGGACGGAGCGCTGGACGCAGACGGTGTCCTCCCGCTCAATGTGGGAGAGAACGTAATCACGGTAAAGGTAACTGCCGAAGATGGAGAGACCACGCACACGTACACAGTAACCATAACCCGTGCCGAATCGGCTGTATCTGACCCAGAACCGACGCCCACCCCGGAACCGATCGACGCGTGTGTGCAGTCGGTGGAGGCAAACGGCACGGTCGAGGGGTCCTGGGACGACGCTTGCCTGTCCGGGAAGGAAGCTCCGGGTGGCGCCGGCGAGAGGTATGCGCGCTTCTACACGTTTACGCTGGACGAGTCGGCAGACATCGTCATTTCACTGCGTTCTGACGAAGACACTTATCTCTACGTGCTTGACGGTCACGGCAAGAATGGAGACGCACTGCACGAGCACGACGACATCGAGAACTTCGGACTCGATACCAACTCACGGCTGTCCGTAACGCTCGAGCCCGGCAGTTACACAATCGAGGCGACGACGTATTTGCCTCAAACTTCCGGCGACTTCACGCTTGCGATTGAAGGGCTGGGCGAGGCAGAAGTGCCGTCGCCGGTTCCGCAGCCTGAGCCTGAAGTGGACGCCTGTGTGGAGTCTGTTGACGCCGACGGGACTATAGAAGGTAGCTGGGTTAACACATGCCCGTCGGACACGGAGGCAGAACCATGGAGGGGATACAAGTACTCTCGCTTCTACATGTTCACCCTCGATGAGGCTTCGGACGTGACCATCACGCTGAAATCGGATGAGGACACGTACCTGTACCTCCTTAAGGGGCACGGCAGGCACGGAGAGATTCTTTACGAGAGAGACGACATCGTCCTGGGAGAGGATACCAACTCCGAGCTGTCGGAGACCATGGACGCGGGCAACTACACCATCGAAGCCACTACATACTACGTGGAGAAGACAGGTGACTTCACCCTTACGATCGCAGGATTGGCCGCAACTCAATAATTCCATCCCTTGGGCCAGCCATTGGGCATCGCACCCGCGGGGTCTGGGCGCCCCAGTATGGTCGTCCTACCGCAGTAGATGTTCAGGATTCTACGCTGGACCTATGCGGTGACAACGGGGTGCTCCATGATGTCGTGGCTTGGACGGGGCATGCCGACCGGGTGCTGCTGAAAAGCTGGGCTGAGGCCACTGGCGGGAACTTCGACGTAGTCAAGGAGAGACTGCCTGATAGACGACAGACAAGACGGTTCCTCTTGCTGCCGGAGCGAGCGCTGGCACAAGGAAATACTATTAAGAACTGCACAAGAAACGATCCCCAGGGGAGGGAGGCGTAAATGGATTTTAAGGCATTTGCCGGAGTCGGTAAGGTGACGTATGCAGGCGGCGTCTTCAGGATGCCACGCTGCCACAAGATGAGACGCAATAGCCTGATTGACCCGCACCACAAAACGAGGCTAGCCGCTGAGAAGTGCATTCAGAAATCGGATTCAGAGTTGGAGTTGATGGGTAGTCTTGATAGCAGGCCAAACGATAATACAACCTGGTATCCAATGGTGCGCTTGTCCCGCACAATGTGAGCCACTCTGGTCTCCGTTTCCGGCTGGCTTAAACTCAAAAGGCTGGTTCGTCACCCTTACAACTCAATGAGATGGAGATTCATTGGTGTGGTTCTCTAGCATCATCAATACCGTCGGAGCCCTGTTTATCGTGCCGGCTGTATTCGGAGCGCTTTTATTTGCCCTGCTGGCGTTCTGCGGCCTGCTGTGGTCTCCATTCGCCGCCATTAGATGCGCTCGGGTCGCCAGGGGACGAGGACTGAATACATCTCTTTTCGCATGGAAGGGGTTTGCGTTTTCGCTATTGTACCTATTCCCTCGGTCTTACCTGATGGCGCGAATACAAGGAGCAGAAGCTTCTAGGCTCTGGGTCGGTTTCGCTTATGTAGTCCTGTACTATGTGTGGCTGGTTGTGGGCATCATTATCGTCATCGCCTTCATAGCGGCAGAATTGCCGAAAGCGCTAAACCCGGACCCCGCACTTCCCGGCGAAGCGAACGACCTCAATGCGCTCATCTACTTGATGCTCGCGCCGTTCATCAACGCAATATTGTGGGCCGTGTCGCTCCTGCTCCTGATTCGCCGCGACCGACTAGACCGAAGGAACCAGGGAGACACAGCCGCATCGTCAGCAAGCGCATATACGGACCCGGAAGGTGCAACCGCGGCTATAATCCCGGACCGTGCATATACCAACCCATTCGGCTTTTCGCTCATCGGCGCTGCCACCACTCTGTTCCTGGGTATCATATCGATCGGACTGATGTTTGAGGTCTTCTAGCCAATATCGATACGAATGGATAGATTCGGCAGTATCTGTTTCTTCATTAATAGAGCGCGCTCCATCTGGGAGCTACATATGCAGTTTCTAAGGAAGTCTGGGAGGAATACATTCGGATGCAAGTTTCTGAGCGAGATAATGAAGTGTGCTTCCACGGAGGAGCGTCATTCGAGGCGATCGGTGCCGACTTCGGCAGGCTCGACCGTGTTCAGGAGGTCATCAGCGCCGATGTGCTGGACGCCTGGTTTCCTCCGGCTCCGGCAGTGCTGGCCCGGCTGCGGGAGTTTCTCCCCTGGATTGCAAGAACTTCACCGCCTACGGATTGCGAAGGTCTCCTGGAGACCGTAGCGCACTGCCGGGGAGTGCCCGAGGACTCGATAGCCGTCGGAGCGGGATCGTCGAACCTGATCTTCCTCGCTCTGGGGGAGTGGCTGAACCCCTCCAGCCGCGTGCTGCTGCTCGATCCCACTTACGGCGAGTACGCTCACGTATGCGAGAACATCATCGGATGTCGAGTGGACCGTCTGAGGTTGAGTGCGAGCAAAGGATTCGAAGTTGACCCGGGGCAGCTGGCCGAAGAAGTAGCGAAGGGATACGACCTGGTCGTGCTGGTCAACCCAAACAACCCCACAGGCCAGCACATTCCGAAGGCGGAGCTGAAGCGCCTCTTTGAGGCGGCACCTACGTCCACCACATTCTGGATCGACGAGACATACGTGGACTATGCGGGCGCCGATCAGTCACTGGAACGGTTCGCTTCCTCAAGCCCCAACGTGATCGTATGCAAGTCGATGTCCAAAGCGTATGCTCTCAGCGGACTGAGAGTCGGGTACCTCTGCGGTAATCCTGAGGTTATCCGCAGCCTTCGTCGGCTTACTCCCCCGTGGGCAGTCAGCCTGCCGGGGCAAATCGCCGGTGTGACAGCGCTGCAGGACCCCGCATACTATGGCGAACGTTATGAGGAGACGGCGATATTGCGCGAAGAACTCTCCAGGGAACTGGTGTCGGTCGGCATACAGTCGATAATCCCCGGCGTCGCCAATTTCCTTCTGTTCTACCTTCCTCCCGCAGTCCTGTCCAAGCCTGAATTATTCGACGGATGTGCTTCACGGGGGCTGTACCTGAGGGACCCCTCTGTGACTTCGCCCGCCCTAGGGCCACGGGCAGTCAGAATCGCCGTCAAGGACCGGACGACCAATTGTCGGATGATCGAGATCCTAGGATCTGCCCTAAATTGACATCCGGTAGGGCGTACTTTCGCCTCGGGGATTGAAGGCTTACTAGAGAGGGGTCTGTGATGCCTGTGCATTGCAGGCTCACGGGCAAGTGGTATTTTCAGTGTCAAAGGGGCTTCCGTGGCGACAGATTTGCCGAGTTCTGGTTCTTGTGAAGGTGAACTGGTAAGTCTTTGCAAAGACAGCTACAACGAATTCAGAGATCGTATCGCGCCCTCCGCCGAAGAACTGGCGAGAAGAGACTATCCGGGTAAACATACTCGCCCTCTTGCCGGGCCGAGAACGCATCGCCGGGTGGCACACGACTTAGTAAGGGTTCGCAAACAGTCGAAACGGTATAGGTGCGGTGGTCCTCCATTCCCTTGATGTCAACAAATCTGTACATTCGAGATATCAGACTTTCCGGACGCCCGGCAGCCTTGGGATCACGAATGATGGGGGATGCTCCGGAGTCCATGGGCTGAGACCGGTACGATTGTCCGGTGGTGAAGGTCACGACCAACAGGTAGGGCCATGAGCGGCGATGCGCGGCAAATAGGGCCCCTCTTATTTCTCGTTCACCCTGAACTTGTCGAAGGGCCGTCCAGAAACACCGGGAAGCGAAATTGACCTGCTGAGGCGGCTATGCCGTGCTAGGATGTTCGCACAGGAGGGCTTTCAGAATGACTACGACTATTACAAATACAACCATTGTGACTTGCGACCCGCAGCGGGCGGTGTACTACGGCGCAGGGATGGCAATAGATGAGGGACGCATCTCGGCGATAGGGCCCAGTGATGAGATCGAGGCGCGCTATCCTGACGCGGATCGTGTCGATGGGCGCGGGCGGGCGGTGTTTCCAGGTATGGTCAACTGCCATACTCATATGCTCGCCACTGCCGACCGGGGCGTACTGGAGGACTTCGGGTTTCCGACGACGCTCAGGTTTCCGACGACTGGCCGGGGGCTGCTGGACCCGGAAGAGCGCAACGTGTTCAGCCTACTTGCAGCGGCGGAGTCAATCCGTAGCGGGGGGACGACTCTGCTGGAGATCTCGGACCGCATTCCGCAGTATGCCGACAGCCTCGCGAATGCGGGCCTTCGGCTGTTCCTGGCCGAGAACTTTAACGACATTGACGACGAACAGTTCGGTGCAGGTCGCTACGAGTTCTCGGAGGCCAAGCTGGAGGCAGGGCTTCAGCGGAGCGCTGACCTCATATCGTCGTGGCATGGAAAGCACGGTGGACGTGTGCAGTGCTTCGTGGCTGCACACGCGCCGGAACTTTGCTCCCCTGCGCTGCTTCGGAGTGCGGTCGAGATGGCAGACCAGCACGATCTGAGGTACACCATCCATCTGTCCCAGAGCTCGCTGGAGGTGGAAGGAGTGATGAGGACTCGCGGGGTCAGGCCGACGCAGTACCTGTCCGCCAA
>Ga0209544_1004142_pt1 | contig 10455 bp, 11 predicted proteins | sample MesohylPK_FD_187297 | JGI IMG/M metagenome (GOLD analysis project Ga0209544, IMG submission 187297) | Host-associated microbial community of the marine sponge Aplysina aerophoba from Gulf of Piran - sponge mesohyl, lysed by proteinase K... | ecosystem: Host-associated > Porifera > Sponge >...
TCAATGTCGCATGGAGCCCCTTCCTGCTGGGTCCCTGCTGCTGCGTTGTGTAGTCCCCCCACCCAGCCGCCTACCCAATTTCCCCCCAGCCGCCGCCCTACCCAATTCCATCCCACAGCCATGGCAATCCAAGGTGGATGCCCTTCGGGCGCTCATGTTTGCATTCCCATCCCCCCGCAGCCACAGCCCCACCACGCCCCCTGTTCCCTCCTGCCCCCATGAGTCCCATCAATGCCAAGGTGGCAATCAAGCCGCAGTGCCATCAATGTCGGTCATGGCATGTCGCCGTCATCTTCTTCGATATAGGTAGATTCGCAGATGTGATGGCATTGGTTATTGCGTGCTGCATGTTCTTCCGCAGGTGTAATTGTCATAGTCCAAGGTGTCCCACACCGCAAGGAAGGTTGCAAGCCAGGTGTATGGCAATCCCTGCGGTCATCAGCCGTGCTCCAGTGTGCTGATAATGCCCCTGGTGCGTTGTCATTGCATCTTGCTGGTGCTTCCCAGCGAGGCAGCTTGCTCTTCGTCCAGCGGCGTTCACCAGGCCATTCAGGGAGATCAAGGTTGAGGGCTGGTTGTTGGTGTTGCGAGGGGATGGTCTTGGCGGTAGCAGGAGCTAGCTTGTCGCTAGCCTGTAGGGTTGCTGGCTTGTTGAAAAAGGCCGAATTTGGCGTGGTCTAGAATGCAGTGATAGCAAGGGATTCGGCTTCGGAAGGGGCAAAATTTGGCGTGGTCATCCTGCCCCTTCGTGTGTGGCTAGGCTGGCATTGCGGGGTCATGGTCGGTCTCAATGAGTCTTGAAGAAAGGGGCTAAAAAGTCCCATTTTATCGGGGCGGTTTAGCCAGTGAGAGCCTAGATCTTGGTAGAGAAAGGCCCCGTTTTATCGGGGCGCTCCAATCTCAAGAAGTCTTAGGTCAGGTCCAGCGTGGTCCCAGGTGCCCCAGGTCTGATGGTTCCGCTGGAGATGCCGGTGCCCCAGGTGTTGTTGCCATGGAGCAGCCGGTGATGCCAGAGAGGAAGATCAAGCCTGTGATGAGCAATGCAGCAGTCGTTGTCATGGTGATGGTCTCAGTGAGTCTTGAAGAAAGGGGCCGTTTTCCCAGCCCCCTTATTGAGTGGTGGGCTGGGGGTAGAGTGCGATTAGGCCGTTTTTCCCAGCCCCCCCAGTCTCATCAGGTCTCAGCCCAGGCAGCAGCGGCATCCTCCTCAAAGCCGTCCCCGTGATCCATGGTCGATTGCGGGTGGCGTTGTGCAGTGCGTTCTTTGCCTGCCTTGTCAGCATCCTTGAAGCGTCTGCCGAAGTTCATCCAGGTGCTCTGTGCCAGGTCCGCAGTGGCCTTGCGTCCCAGGCGGCCTTTGGTCAGTGCATCGAGGCGAATCTGGAGGCCATCCATCCCGGCACCAGCGTCATAGTTGGCCAATGCAGCAGTGGCAATGGCTCTGTTCAAGTCGCGTTGGAGCTTCAGTTCCTCCTGGTAGGCAGGCGTGGCGCGCCTAGCGGTCATGTTGTCAAAGTCTTGAAGCGGGTCAATTCCTGTCATGGTCGTGTTGCGTGGTTGATGAGCTTGAGAGTGGTCTGGAGGTGGCGAGCCAGGGGGTTTATCACCCCCAGCCAGCCGATGCAGAAGCGTTGCCGCCTGGTCATGCGAAGCCTCAGTGGTTGTTGTTGGGGCTGAAGATGGAGCCTGCAGTAGGGCGGAAAAGCTTGGAGAAGAGGGTGATGCGCCCTGCCCTGCCTTTGTTAGAGGCTGGCCGTGCGATGGCATTGGCTGTGCCGTTGCGAGTCTTGAAGCGCTTGTGCGCGGGTTTGCCTGTCATGGTCGTTGATGGGTTGTTGGTTAGCCTGTCGTTGGCTATGTTCGTGAAAGGGGCCGTTTTTCCCACGCCCCTTATTGAGTGGCCTGCTGGGTTTAGAGTGCAATTAGGCCGTTTTTTCCCACACACCCCCAGCAGCTTGCCTGTCAGGTCAGCCCTGCCAGCCTCCATCCCTGGAAGGCCATCCTTCCCAGGCGTAGGTTGTGCGCTCAGTGATGGTGCCATCCGGATTGGTTGTGCATTGCCATCCGGTGATGCGGCAGCGCCCTTGAATGCTGGTGGGGTCCTGATCGGTCAGGTCTTTGATGGTGGTCTTGGTGCTGGTCATGGTCGGCGTAAGCAGTGGAAGTTGAGTTGCGGGGCGGGGGCAGAAGGCCTTGGGAGGATGCTCTCGTTCGCAGCGCCGCCGTGCTGGTTGGGTTTGCTGTGGCCCATGTGCCTGCTGCGAATCCTGGTGTTGATCGTTTTCATTCAGAAGGTCCCCTCATAGGTTTGGGCCGTGAAGTCTTCCCAGCCTTGGCGGGTGAGCTCATCCTGGTGGAGGCGTAGCCGTAAGGCATGCAGTGCTTCAGTGCAGAAGGGATTCTTGCCCCCCTGTAGGCGTCTGGCAGCCAGGGTTGGCATCGGAGTCGTGGAGTCCATAGGAGTTGCGAGGTTTGCTCAAGGGTTTCTCTCCCTTGCCCTCTAATCATAGCGTATGGGCTCAGCCCCTGTGTGCAGATATCCTAGTCTTCACATTGTCTTAAGCTTTGCGATAAGGAAGGCCCTGAAATCCAAAAAATTTTACAGTTAGCAAGCCTATGCTGCAATCGGTGTTGTGCGCAGATCATAGTTATACGTATGGCCCCGCGCCCCACGGTATAAGCAATGCCATCTTCCTGTCCATTCATAGCATCCAGGCCATCATGTTTTGCCGTAACCCGGCATAGGCATGGCCGAAAGATTGCCAGGTTCCAGGCCACCGTGAATGTCGGCATCCGTTGCGGCATCCGTGTTCGAGGAATCGGTGCCCAGTGATGGTGTAGGCCACCATATGCCCTCCCACCAGCAGGTGTAGCTGGTCATTGCCGCCGGGGAAAGCTTTCCCCTGGAGCGGGCCGCCAGCGTTGCCACTGGGGCGGCCCTATCAGCAGAAGCCTCAAGTGGGCTGCGGCAGCGCCGTGAGGGGTTGCTCATGCCCCCTTCGGCTTCCCTTTCTTGCCCCAACAGTTATTGCTGTTACCTAGCCCAGCGCCACGCTGGAGAGGCGGTAGGCCAGTCTTCTTTCGCCAGGCAATGACAGCACGCTGCATGGTGTCCCGGCTGCCCTGCCCCCCATCAGCCAAGAAGCGACGATGGCAGGCTAAAGCAGTGGCGGCAGCAGCAAACTCCGCATTCGCCTCAATCCATTTGGTGACGCGTTCACCGGTGGAGGCGGTCACAGCTCTGGAGGCCATAACGTCCGGAGTAAACCAGCGGCTGAAGGTCCGTTGTCTGCCATCAACAAGAAGGCGGACGTCAGCAACCACGAACCCAGCGGCCTTGAGAACCTTGACGGCAGGGGAATGCACGCGCCCGTTGTACGTCACCCCACCAGGATCGTTAAGCCCATCCGGATGGGAGCCAAACTCCGCAGCGCCAATGCCTCCCTTCGGCACATACGCATCCCCCAGGGCAGCAACATAGGCATCGACCTTCGCCTTGGCCACCGGGTCCACGTCCACACCTTCCTCAGAGGCCCCCACAACGTCCTCCACGGGCTGCGGGGCAGGTGCTACGGGTTCTGGTTCCACCGGCGGCAATGCAAGCTGCTGAGCCCGCTTAGGCCGGTAAATCGCCAGCACGTCAGCCAACGTCATTCCCAGAAGATCAGCCAGCTTCTCCAATGCCCCAGGTGAATCTGCCAGGCGGTAGATCCTGGCCACCACAATGGCCGCCGTCTTGTCGGGTGTGCATTGATCCGTTGCCCACACCAAACGCGTCACATCCTGGATCAGGCGCTTTGCACAAGCTCGATGCACTGCCTGCATCAGGTCCATGCTGCGCTTCTTCATGGTGGCCACCAGCGCCCTGAACTTCAGCCGGAAGGCGTCCTCCTGGTTCGCCACCTTCACCAGGTCCACCAGTTGTTTGGCCACCTCTTCCTCATCACCAGCAGAGTCTTTCTGCTGTTCCTGCTCAGCGCGGGGCGGCTGCACCTTGGGATCACCCTTGAAGCCAAAGGTCTGCTGATCTTCAAGCGTCTGCAGGTACGGAGATTCAGGGTCATAGTCCTGGTAGCTCCCTTCGCAGTCGATCACCACCCCATCGGCACGGTCGATTGCACCAATGCGCATTGCTCTCCCCACGCGTTGGCGGAACCGGGCTTCAGAGCCGGTCTTGCACGCGAGAATCACGCAGCCACATTCCGGGAAATCCGTCCCCTCTCCAAAGAGGTCTACGTTCACCAGCACTTTGGTGATGCCGTCCTGATAACGCCGCACGGCCCTGTTGCGAGTGTCAGCGTCGTGATTCCCATCAAGATGCACTGCGTTGATGCCGTTGGCCCTGAACTCTGCTGCCAACGCCTTGGCGTGATTGATGTCCCTGCAAAATGCCAACGCTTGGCGGCCAGCAGCGTGACGCTTGTACTCCACCACCGGCCTGCCCATCAAGGTGGCAGCATCCATCCCTGGCACGTACGGCAGCGAGAAGGCATGAAGCCTCCGCAGGTAGCCCATGGCGATCAGCGCAGCAGTGTCAGGGCCATGCACGATGTCCGTGAACCCTGCGGCCTTGAGTCCTTTCCCATCAGCACGGCCAGCAGTGGCGGTCACCCCCAGCAATTGCAGCAGCGGGAATGCGCGACGTAATCCTGTCAGCAATGCCAGCCATGTGGGAGCCACCAGATGATGTGCCTCATCACAGATCACCAGCGGGGGCAGGTCATCAGGGAAAAGGTCCTTGAGGAAGCTGGGGCCATGCTTGCTGAGGCGGGCATGCAGTGTGGGCACCATTGCCACTTTCACGTGATGATGGCCAGGATCAGTGGCCTTAGCCGTCACGCGCCCGATTTCTTCAGGGTCAACACCTGTGGCGATCAGCTTATGGATGGTCTGGTCAACAAGCTCTACCCGATGCACCAGCACGAGCACAGCGCCCTTGCGGTCATGAGCAATCCTGGACATCACCGGCGTTTTGCCGCCACCGGTGGCCATGGTGAACAGAATGTGTGCCCGTTGCCGCCGTTCCAGGTAATCCTGAATCAGCCTGACGGCTTCGGTCTGGTAGTCGCGGAGTTTCATGAGGAGTCAGGAAGTCATTCCGTGATCGAGCAGGAGCTTTCTCCAGTTCAGGAGGGCCATGCCCGGTTTGAGGTGCGAGGGTTTCTCTCCCATCGCTGTACCCATGATGCCTAGCAACTGGACGCACGTCAAGGTCTTGCCTCTAGATGGGTCCAGTTCCATGATCGGCACCTAGATATCCACTTTCCCAGCGCGGGCCATCGCGACCAACGTGCCGGTCTCAATGTGATCTCCACCAGGTTCTTGCCCGTAGAAGCAACGCACCAACTCATCAGCACGAGCAGGTGAATGACTGCGGAGCAATGCTTCACCTGTGGCCATGGGAATGCCATATTTCTTGCACCAGGCGGCCATGCCCCAGGCCATGTTCCGGTAACCCAGGTAGCTGTCCTTCTTCTTCGGTGGAGACGCAGGAAGGCGGCTCAGCATCCAGGCAAGCTGATCGCCCGGGTTCTGCCCTCCACCAGGCTTCACGGCGGTCACAGGGGCCACTGAGGGCGCTGTGGGCTTGGCATTGCCTGCCGTGGTCAGCACCCAGTTCTCCAGCTTGGCGAATTGCGCCGCCGTCAATGGCTGGCGGCCCGTCATTCTCCACTTCGAGGTAACGCCGGTCTCCGGATGCACGACACCTGGCAATCTCAGCATCCTGTTGACGTTCACGACGCTCTTGTCAGTGCCCAACAACTTGGCCAGCCCCCTGGTGAAATTCCGATAACGGGCAGCTTTGATCGCAAAGGCCAGCCGCATCAGGCAATGCACACTCCTGCCGCCCGTATTCAGTTGAACTGTCGGCCCCAGCAGTGGATGCTCGTACTTGAAAGCCTCCTGCTCAGCCAGGGTGTAGCCCTCATCCCATTCCCAGGCAATGGCAGAAACGTCCTTGATCTGCTCAACGTGTGGCGGCCCATAGCGATCCCACTTCTCCCCAGGTTTGAGGTTTCCAATGCAGTAGAACTGGCCGCTCAAATCCTTGATGGTGGCAGGCCCAGGAAAATCCGGGTTGCCCGTCACCGCCTTGAAGAAGTCTGCTTGGCTCGAAGGGTCTGATTGCCAGGGTCCCGGCTCAGGGTCAGGCTCTGGTTCTTTGGACGGCTCGGTTGCAGGGTTGTCTGTCGGGGCAGACCACACCGTGCGGCCAGCGCCTTCTTTGCTCCAATCCTGTCGCTTGGTCCAACCCGCAGTTTGCAATGCCGCCGATGCCACTTTGTCGTTTGCGGTGCCCAACAACGCTTTGGCATGAGCAAACGGGACCTGCTGCTGCAGCAGCTCGGGATTGTCAGCCAGCACGTCGTCCCATGTGCGCTGGGGGGCCGCAACAGTCGCAACAGGCAACGGCAGCGGATTGGCCTTCAAGTACGGCTGCAGCCATTCGTCATAGCCCTCCAGGCGGTGGAAAGCCGGGAACAGGTCGTCGAGCGGGGCACCGGTGGCCTGGTATTCCTCCAGGCGGTGCAATGCCTGCGCGATCAGTGGCTCCCTGTTCGCCAGAATCCATTGCCACAAGGGCAGTCCATCAGGAATCCGGATGTTGCCGATCTCGGCCGGCAGGAAACGGCGCCTCATCCCTTTCACATCAGCCGGGATGCAAGCCACCTGATTGGTGGTGCCCACGATGCAGTGGAGCCTGGGGCGCGTCAGCTTGTCTCCCTGATCCCGCACCGCCTTCCGTGAAGAGTGTGAGTTCCGAGTGAGCAGCGCCAGCAGGGAATCGTGGAACTTGGGGTCCAGCAGCGCCATTTCAGCCAACTCCCAACTCAGGTCATAGGCCCGTGGGTACGTGTCGAAGTCGCTGTTGGCGTGGAAGGAGCTGCGCAGCACCCAGTGATCTTCTTCGGTGCCCCCCAGCAGGTTGGGCAGCAAGGAGGTTTTGCCCGTCTCTGCTTCCCCGATCAACACGACGGCGGCATTCATCCACTGTGCCTTCTTCCCCTGGCCCCGCAGGACAATCTCCATGACCCAGCGGTCCACCAGCCCACGCAGGATGTCTTTGCTGAACCCGTCGTCAAGGTGCTCCACCGGGAGGTCGATGGGTTCCGCAGGGCGCTGGTACTGCTGCCACTGCAAAACGATGGGGTCAACACGCTTCACGTCCAGGCGGCCCTGACGGATGTGATGCTCAATATCTCCCCAGTACCGGCGCACCACCACATCCCTGGTGCGAATCTCGGTTCCAGGTTTGGTGGGCGCATTGCGGAACGCTTCCTTGAGCCATGCCATCCGTTCTGCACCCCTCAGCGTGAAGAGTTCAGTGCCATCAAGCGCAGCAAGGGTTTCAGCACGGATGTTCCACACCAATTCCTCTGCCTGCACCTGATATCCCAGGTAAGTCATCAGGTCCCGGCGGTCACGGCGGTCAAGGTTCTCAGGGCAGACGGGGCGCGGCCCGTTCGATTTGCCAGTCATGGATCAGAGTTCGAGAAAGGCGTGGTTTTCTCCCACAAAACCAACGTAGTGCCTTTGCAGCGTGTACGCAAGCCCTGATCCCATATCCATGAATCAGCAAAATCCCAGCTTGTCCACTGCACTCATCAGCGCAGCTTATGGATCAGGCTCAATTCCACCCAAGACCCTAGACCCTGACCCCCTACCCCAACAAGCAATAAAAAAAAGCTAATGCAGCATAAGAAGCCAGCATAAGTGGTAATAGCACATCATATCAATAGACCATATTCAATTTTATTGTGCCCTTTCGTCTAGGGTTTAGGGTCTAGGGTCTAGGTAAGCCCATTCCACCAGCAGATATGAGGCAATGCTTAAGATGCTGGCCAAGCAGGCAGCAATGCGCTATACTGGAATCACGAGGCGTAAGGAGTTCCGCCCCGTCACCCCCACAGGCCCCCAGGTGTTTTCTCCACCGCGTACGGGGCCTCGCCACTCAGGCGTTGCAATGTTCTCAAGCTGCCAGCTAGATAGACAGTCGGGAAAGTGTCCAAAGATGCTTGCAATCCATAAGCGCAATGTGCCATATTGATATTGAAGGGCCAAGCCAGTACCCATCCGGTTTCCCTGTGCAAGACACCGGGTGCTGGCAAAGCCCTTCCCCCAACTCCAACCCCTGATTCCCCTCATGACCCCAGCTACCGCCACCCCGGAAGCCACCGTCGCCGTCGAAGCGCCCGCCCCCATCAAGTTCGCTCGCCGCCGTCTCCGCGCCCGCGCAGCCTTTGTCACCGTGAAGCGCTACGACGACATGCTCGAACAACTGGCACCCGGTCAGTACGCCATTACTGATCTTGCTGAGCGCTTCGACATCCCACAGTCCTCATTCGCCTGGATGCTCAACAAACATCCCCATCCCCGCTTCCATTCCCCAAGGGTTGGCACCGGTCAAGTCCGTACCGTCACCATCCTCAACGCCTGATCCCACAAGGCCCGTCACCCGGCGGGCCATCCTCAAAGATTACGCACGGATTCCCATGCATCAGCCGCACAGAAATTCCCTCCGCATGGCTGCGGGAAGTTTCTGCACTTGTGCAGGAAGCGTCGTGAAGCCATCCTCCATCCTCAATGCCGCTAACCATCCCAGCAATGCGCTCAAAACCCGTCAGCTCCATCACAGTGCCCGATCAGCAAGCACCAAACCCAGCCTCCACCCATGAACTGTGGGTCCTGTTCTGCACCCTCAACACCCGTCGCCTGTCGTCAAACAAAGCAGGTGGCCAACCCATCCCCTAAGCTGATCCCGTTGATCTTGTTGGTTCGAGTCAGCAGTCCAAACAGGGAGCAGACTTTGGTTGGTCGTTGCTCCCTTTCCCCCATTCCTCATCACCAATGCAAATCGCTACCGCTCCCACTCCCCATATCCCTCAAGCTCAAATCACTATCCGTAAACGCTGGGAAACTATCCTCAATATACTCCCACCAGGTAAATATCGCATGAAACAAGTCGCTCATCAATGCAACCTCAACTACTATACCCTAGCCACAATGCTAGATCGTCACCACCATCCCCAAATCATATCCCCTAAAGGTAGACAAGGCCTAGAACGTACCGTCACCATCCTAGCATTCCCTCAAGTTCACTTCAAACCAGTGCTCTCCAGATATCCATCGCCATACCAGAAACCCACAAGTTCACACGGTAAAGCAATACATGGTGGCCGACGCTAAAGGTTACACATCCCCTGCGGCCCAAGCAATTATGAGCATTGGTATCTAGCCTTGGCGAAGGAGTCAGCTTCGGTGAAGACGCCGGCAAGGCTAGAAGCGCCGGTGCGCATCATCGCCCCTTGCCAGCAGGCATTGTCATCACCCCAGTCATAGCCAGCGTTTCAGCGGGTCCCTTTCCCTCACCTGGTGATGTGTGCATTGCTCATTTTGATGCCGGGTACCCCTGTTTCCAGGTGAACTTCTCTCCTCATCGTGCGATCCGTGCAGCGGATACTAGCAACTACGTACGGTTGAAAAGGACCCAAAGGGGTATAGGGGGGCGCGGGCTTTAGACTGACGGACAGGAACACGCGAATGCCGGGTATCATTTTATTGAAGCAGTTTGTTATGCAGGCATTGGGTATCAAGCCCATCTTCCCTCCCATCTTCGCACAAGTTTCCACAAGTTCCCAATTCAGTTTTCAGTTCCCAATAATTTCCGACTCATAATTTTCTGATCATATTGGAAGTGACGTGTATGCCTACTGGTTTCTTGAACAGGCCGCAAGGTGCCGACGACCATGGGTATCTGACCATATGCCGATCTTTGCAACGGTCGAAAGCTTTCTCCCTGTGCTTGCTCCATCCAGCTCCAGAAGCCATGCGGTGCCCACCAGGGTCATTGCTGAAGGCCGATGGCTCATGTTGGCCGATGCCGCCGGTGATGCGATCCACCTGGTAAAGCATTGGTCAATGCCAGCAGGTTGAGGCCTGTTGAGGATGCGGCGCTTGTTTGCCTGGCCATCGTCCGCCGCAGGGTTCTGTGATCGCTCCCATTCGGTAGGAAGGCCCGCTGGTGATGATCCTCCGGGTGAGGCATTGCTCATGCCTGGTGGTTGAGGCCTGTTATGGATGGGCCGCTTGCCTGTCTGGGTCGCTCTCAATCCGACGGCCTGGAGTGCCACACGTGTGGCCTTTGATCCGCCGTTCCATGGTTTTGCTCATGCCGGCCGTGGTCGATCCCTTTCACGTCGTCAGGTGGCTCTGGAGCACCGTTCAGCAACCAGGCCAAGCATTGGGGCTACACCAGATTTCCTTCTGGATCGCTGCGCTCACCGCCAGGAATTCTGGTTCCCGTTGGCCGCATTCCCTCCCCATGCGTGCATAGGTGGCCCGCTTCGCTGATTCGTCAATGTCGCATGGAGCCCCTTCCTGCTGGGTCCCTGCTGCTGCGTTGTGTAGTCCCCCCACCCAGCCGCCTACCCAATTTCCCCCCAGCCGCCGCCC
>Ga0209544_1004167_pt1 | contig 10393 bp, 7 predicted proteins | sample MesohylPK_FD_187297 | JGI IMG/M metagenome (GOLD analysis project Ga0209544, IMG submission 187297) | Host-associated microbial community of the marine sponge Aplysina aerophoba from Gulf of Piran - sponge mesohyl, lysed by proteinase K... | ecosystem: Host-associated > Porifera > Sponge >...
GCAAACAACGCTACGCCATCGCTGGCATCCCCGTCCGGATACACCCGGCGGGTAATCGCCTGGCGGTCGTTGGCAAACACTTCGATCACCGAATTGTCGATGAAAACCCGCAGCTGCAGCGCCTCACCGGCAGCAAGTTCCAGCGGCGCCTGCTCCAGCACCGGTCTGCCCCTCGTGCCGCTGCGCGTGGCGTCGAAGCGCAGCTGCCGGGCGGCCGCGTCGTAGTACAGCAGGGTGGTCTCCGATCCGTCCGGGCTGGTGCGTACCCGCAGGCCCGCCTGCTGCGCCGAGCCCGGGTCGATGCGCACGCTGATCTCGCACGACCGGCCGTCGATGCCGGCAAGGGGCACCGCGGAGCCGTCCGTCACGGATACGTCGGCGAATTCCTGCGCATTGCAGCGGAGGCGCTCCAGTTCCGGGGCCGGGGCCATGTGCAAGGTGCGTTCATCATCGCCGAGCCACAGCACGCGCGGCAGACCGTAAACGCCGCACCAGCCGTCCGGCAGCGCGTCCTCGATTCCCTTCGCCGGGTTGTCGGTAAGCCACGACCACATGATCTGGCGGCCGCGCTCGTCGATCAGCGCCTCGGGGGCGAAGAACGTGTTGTCGACCCAGCTCATGCGGCCGTGGACCTCCGGCAGGAACCGTTCGCCGTCGCGGTCGTAGGTCCCGACATAGTACTGGCAGCCCATGTTGTGGGAGATGAACAGTTGCAGGTGCTTGCCGCTGGCCGCTCCGCCATCGCGCGAGCCGGGCAGGGGCAGGAAGCTCGGGCACATGTCGTCCTCGCTCTCCAGAGTCCAGGAGTTGTCGAGGCGCCGCTGGTAGAACCGGTGCACGTATTGCCAATTCCGCAGGTCGCGCGAGCGGAACAGGTCCACCCAGTCGCCGCGGTAGTGCGCCGGGGAATCGTCCTCGCGTCCGAACTTGTTGAGCACCAGCAGGTTGCCCGCCTGCAGGTAGTACGTTCCGTTGTGCTTCCAGATGTTGCTTGGGTCGGCGTTGCACAGGTGGTCCACCTCGCCGCCTTCGCCGGCGGATTCAAGGATGCCGAACTCGGTACCGTCGAGGGAGGGAACGCGCAGCTTCTCCCAGCGCTCGTAGCGGCGGTCGCTGCTGCGGGCGATGCCGATGCCGGTGCCCTTGTTCACCTCATTGACCCGCCAGTAGGTGAGGTAGGCGGTGCCGTCGTCGTCCACGAATGCGCCGCCGCTGAAGATGCCGCCGTCGGAGTCGTCGGGCAGCAGGGCGTCGGGATGGTGGCGCCAGTGCACCAGGTCGGCACTGGAGATGTGTCCCCAGGCGTAGCCCTTGCCCTTCCAGCCGTCCACGCCGCGGCGGTCGTACAGGTACATCAGGTGGTAGCGCCCGCCCGCGTAGAAGGCGCCGTTGGGATCTCCGGGCCGCCCGATATCCTCGGGCATGGCGAAATGGTAGCCGGGCCGGTGGCGGTCGCTCAGCAGGTGCTCGCGCAACTCACGCGCGGCGCGGATCTTGTCGGCGATGTTGTCTATTGCCATGTCGCCGCCATCCTATGCGAACCAGCGCTCAACCACCAACTCTGCCCGGCGCCGTGGTGGATGAGCCATGTTCAGGGCGGTGCCGTCGCAAGCTGTTCCAGGCTACCGAGCCATCTGTCGAAGTGCGGGCACGCTGAGCGGATCTTCCGCAACCCGATGAGCTTCGCCATTTGCGGTGCTACTGTCGTCTTCAGCTTCTCGTACGTAGGGAATTGGGAGATGATCCTCTTCGATGGCGCCGTGTGTTGCCCATCATCGATCAACTCCGGAGACTGAGCGCCGCCGGCTACGCTCTGCAGTACCTTTATTCCACGACTCGAATCATCGAAGAACTCGGACAATTTCGTGGTGTCAGTAAACAGATAGGCTTCAAACTCGTGCAACTGGATAAAGGGAAGGAACCGACGATCGTTAGTCACTGTCTGCCACGAATCCTCCAGGTAAATCACACGATCGTAAGGTCGGCTCAGGAGGCGGTCTGCTTGCTCCCGTCCAGGAAAGTCGTGAGGAAGAGCATAGAGATCAATCATGGAGGTAAAGTACACGTCTTCGCTATGATCCTCCTTAAGTCGCCGCTCTAGGTCATTCTGCATTGGTCGGAATCTACGTCCTCCACCGCGATGAACCATGCCCTTCTTGCGCGCGTGAGCAACCAGTACGGGGTTGTACAGATAGACGCCCAGACCGGCCAAGTGCGGAACCAGGACGTCGCGAGCGAATACTAGCTCGGTGGTGCCTTCAGCGAACAGATGAAGTCGCGCCATCAACCAGGGCTGCCGCCGATAACGTTCTTTTCCCAGATCTCGCCTAGCGAGTAATCTTCCAGCCAGGACTCAAGTGCTTTCGGGTCAGGCCGCTCGAACGTTGTTGCTTCACGGTTCCGTTCCACGACAACGATGTCCCGTGGTTCGAACGCGTCGACGAACGTGCTGGATTGGGTACTGATAAGGACCTGTACGTTCTCACTTACCGCCTGGAACAAAGAAGCGACCATTTGGAGCGCGTAAGGGTGCAGTCCGAGTTCCGGTTCATCGACCACAATCAGGTACGGCAGATCCTCTGCTGGTTGTTGCAGCAGTGCGATCAGGCACATCGCGCGCAGGGTGCCGTCCGAGAGCTGATGCGGGCCGAATAGGAGATCAGACTCCCGATGCCGCCAATTCAAAATGATGTCGTGTCCGTAACGCCCCGAGGGCTCAAGATGAAAGTCTACGAAAAACGGCGCTATCTGTGCGACGTTCCTTACAATCCGGCGATAGATGCGTTCTTTCTCGTTTTTCAGGCGATAGAGCACCGCGGCAAGGTTGGCGGCGTCTGGCATCAACCAACGATCGTCTCCCAGGTAGCAGTGCTGACGAATCCGAGCCGTCGGTGATGTATCGCGAAAATGATAGACCCGGCATCTGTTCAGGAAGTTCCTCAGAACATTGGTCAGCGGCTCATCTTCCACATAATCCCGAATCAGAGCCTCCTGATGTCCCGCTCCCAAGGCCACCCTCCGAGGAGAGTCGTACCCGCGTCCGAGAAACGCCAGAGTCTCATCGGCGAAGATCAGAGAATCTCCCGCAGCATAGAACAATCTCATCTGGTACACATCGGTGCCCTTGTCAGCTTCAAATCGCAGTGCCGCTTCAAGCTGGGGTGTCACTCTGGGGCCAAAGTGCAGGTTTGCGGTGGCTCGGCCCGAGGTCGCGATGTATTGCTGCAATCGACCCGCCATCAGTTCGTTGATCATCTTGAAGAATTCGATGAGGTTGCTCTTGCCGGCGCCGTTTGCGCCAATGCAAACGTTGATCGGACCGAGTTCGAGGTCCATTTCCTTGATAGACCGGAAGCCTCTGACGATGACGTTCTTCAATCTTGGCATACGCCTATCCAATGTGATTATACGTACGCATCGCTTCGTCGAAAAGGTATGCTGGTGGTCGTGCTGTCAGGGCAGTACGGCGGCCGGATGGTGATGGTGCCAGGTGGTGAGTGACTGGTAGGCGGCGGCGACGGCCAGGATGGCCTGTTCTTCGTAGACCCGGCCGACAAACTGAATGCCGGTGGGCAGTCCGCCCTCCGTGAAGCCGCACGGGACGCTGATTGCCGGCAGGCCGGCCAGGTTGCCGGCGGCGCTGATCGGGCAGCGCGGGCGCCCCGCGCGTTGTTTCCTGTCGCGGGAGAAGGGCTCGTCGAGCGGCGGAGCGACGCCGGGTCTCGACGGTGTCACCAGGGCGTCGTAGGGCGCCAGCAGGCGGTCCAGGTCGCGCGCCAGCAGGTTGCGGATGCGCTGCGCGCGCAAGTAGTCGGACGCCGGCACTGCGGCACGGGCGTAGATCCCGTAGCGGTCTTCCGGGGCGGTCATCTCCGCCGTCCGCCCGCTGTCCGCAAGCTCGGCAAAGATCGACGCCGACTCGCTCAGCAGGATGGCCGAGATCGCCGCTTCGTACGGGTAGTCGGGCAACGCTACCGGCTCGACGTCGGCAACCTCGCGCAGCACGGCAAGGGCCGCGGCGAAGCGTTCCCGCACCGCCGGCTCGGCGTCGTCGGTGGCCCCTTCGGGGAGGCCCAGGCGAAAGCGGCGGTGTCCGGCGGTGGCAGCGGGTGCCGCGACAGGGGAGAACCCTCGCTTCGTGGTGGCCGGATCGTCGGGGTCGAAGCCGGCGATCGCTTCCAGCACCAGGCCGCAGTCGTCGGCGGTCAGGGCCAGCGGTCCCGGCTTGTCCAGGGTCCAGGCCAGCGGCATGCCACCGTGGCGGCTCACCCGCCCGTAGCTCGGGCGCAGTCCGGCGACGCCGCAGTTGGCCGCCGGGCTGATGATCGACCCGTTGGTCTCGGTGCCGATCGCGAACGGCACCAGGCCGGCCGCCACGGCGGAACCGGAACCGCTGGAGGAGCCGCCGGACCAGGTGGCGCCGCCCCACGGGTTGATGCCGGGACCGGTAAAGCTGGCGTCCGGCTGCCGGTAGCCGAGGCCGCCGGCCAGCTCCACCATGGCCAGCTTGGCAACCAGCACGGCGCCCGCCTCCCGCAGCCGGCGCACCACGGTGGCGTCGTTGTCGAACACCTGGCGGCGAAACGGTGCGGCGCCCCAGGAGGTGGGAATGCCGGCGGTGGCGAACAGGTCCTTGATCCCGTACGGAACGCCGTGCAAAGGTCCGCGCCAATGGCCGGCGGCCAATTCCCGCTCGGCACGCCGCGCCTGCGCGCGGGCGCTGTCGGGCATCAGCGTGACCACGGCGTTGTAGCGCGGGCCGATGGCGAGCAGGCGGTCCAGGAACGTCTCCGTCAGCTCCACCGGCGATACCTGCCGCGTGCGCACCAGCTCGGTCAACTCCCGCAGCGGGCGAAACACCACCTCTTCGCGGCGGCTGCCAACTTCCGGCGGCGGCTGCCGGTCTGCGCCCGGCGGCGGCGCTGGGCCGGTCGGACCGCCGCCGGTAACGAAGGCAGTCGAAGCGTGCCGGTTGGTAACCGAATCCGCCCCCCGCGCGGCTGCGGCCGCACCCTTGGCCGCGCGGGCCGGCGGCTCGTCACCGCGGTACGGGGCAAACAGGGGCAGCGGTTCGGCGGTATGGTCAAGCGGCACCTCGGCGAGCGCGCGCGCGTTCTCCACCACCTCGGTACGGAGCTGCCGGCTCACCTCGCCCCACTGCTGGCCGCTGAGGTGATCGCCGTAGCGGTGGCGCAGCACCGCCAGCCGCAGCGCCGCCTCGCGGTCCGGTTCCTTTCGCTCAGCCATCGGCGGCGGTGCCGCCGTCGTCGTCAGCGGGCTGCACGGCCTGCACCATGATTTTCGCCGCCGCGCTCGCTCCCAGGGTGACCGCGGCCCCGGTTGCGGCGGTGATGGTAACGGCATCGGCCTCGACATCGTGCCGGTCTACCGCGAGTTCGGCGCCCGGCACCAGCCCGTGGCGCTCGGCGAAGCGCAGGAAGCGGGCATCCTGGTCGACCACCCGCACCACCCGCAGCCGGTCGCCGGTTGCGCGCTGCGCCAGCGTTTCGAAGCGCGTGTCGTCGATCTCGCCGCGGTCGGTGGGAATCGGGTCGCCGTGCGGGTCGACGCGCGGCCGGCCCATCAACTCGTCGATCTTCTCCAGCACCTTGTCGCTGATCGCGTGCTCGAGCAGCTCGGCCTCGCCGTGCACCTCCGACCAGTCGAGCTTGAGCACCTCCACCAGGAACGCCTCCACCAGCCGGTGGCGGCGCAGCACGTTCAAGGCGAGCTGCTCGCCGGCCGCGGTGAGCCGGCTGCCGCCGCGCGGCGCGTAGTCGATCAGCCCCGAGCGCGCGAGCGTCTTGACCATCGCCGTGGCGGTGCCCGGCGACACTCCCACGCCGTCGGCGAGGCGCTTCATCGGCACGCGCTCGCGGGTGTCTTTCTGCGCCTCCAGGTAGATCTGCTTGATGTAGTTCTCGACCGTGCTGCTGTGTGCGGATACCGAGGTAGGCGTGATGGGAGACTCCGTTCGCGCAGGATTATGCGCTCACCCCGCACTGTCAAGTGCCGCCCGGCGGTGCGGGGCGGCGCGGCGGCGGAGACGGAAGCAGAATGACCGCCGTCCACGCGGGCGAACTTGAAGCCTGCCATCACAGCTCGACCGCAACTGCCAAGCTGAAAGCCCGCTGTACTTCTTCGATGGCCGATAGCCATCCCGAGTACGAACTCACGAGGCCGTACAGGAGTTGAGCAATCATCAGCGCGCGCAGCAATCGCTCCTGCCATGTCCGGGTGCGCCGGAGACTCGCGCGGCGGTGATCGAGAGCCGTGTGCGCTGCTTCCAGTGCCCGCCATCGGGCGCTGGTCCTCTCGTCCTTTGCGGCCGCTCGCAGGGCGGCCTCCCTCTTCCAGAGCCGTGCCAAGCGCCAGCGAAGCCACTGTCGGGCGAGCCACGTCGGCGTGAGTTCCCACCAGCAGTCGCACAGCTCCACCCACAGGTACTCTGCGGAGCGCCGAAGGTCCGACCCGCGGCCGCTCTCGTTCGGAAATCTTGGTCCGTTATCCATCTCACAGGGGATAACGGGCTCTGGACCGTAGCGCTTCTGCCGCAGCGTCAGATCACGTTCTGGGCGGCGGTGAACAGGGGCTGTACCTGTCGGTTGGCCAAGGCTTTGCCGGCTGCCGTGTCGTACTTGGCGGCAGCGGTGGCGGCAGTGGTGGTGGTGGCCGGGAAGCGTGCCGCGGCGGCGAGAATGCGCGGCAACAGGCGCATGTCGCCGGCCGTGTTCAGGAACACGCCGTCGTGGGCCAGCACCCAGTGCACGGCGGCGTCGATCTCCGGCTGGCCGGCCAGCGGTTCATACCAAGTGGGGTGGGGACGGGCGCTGCCGGTCCAGCGGCGGCGGGCGATCGCCTTGATGGTCTGCACCGCCACGCCGCGGCGCCGGCACTCCCCGTGCAGCCGTTCGAAGTCGGCGGCATACTCGGGGATCTGGTGCATCGGGTAGTTGAGCGGCAGCAGAACCGCGTCGAACGGGTGGCGCTCAAGCGCCTCCAGGTGCGACCGCGCCACGGTCACGCCATGGCCGGTTATGCCGATGTAGCGCGTCAGGCCCTCGTCGCGTGCCCGGATCAGCGCCTCCAGGGCGCCGCCGCCGGCGAGCGCCTGCTGCCACTCGTCAGGCTCGGTGAGGCTGTGCAACTGGATCATGTCGACGTGATCCACCTGCAGGCGCCGCAGCGAACGTTCCAACTGGGCGCGCGCCCCGTCGGCGCTGCGCTCGCCGGTCTTGGTGGCCAGGAAGAAGCGGTCGCGGTGGCGGCGCATCCAGGGGCCGATGCGCAGCTCGGAGTCGCCGTAGCCGGCAGCGGTGTCGATGTGGTTTATGCCGTACTGCAGCAGCACCTCCAGGGTGCGGTCGGCCTCCTCCTGCGACGCCCGCGACAGGGCGGTGCCGCCGAAAATGCAGCGCGTGCTGCCATGGCCGGTGCTGCCGAACGGGATGGTGGGAATGGTCATGCTTCCTCGCGGCCTTCGGCCTGCTCTGCCAACTGGTCGATGCGGCGCAGCACGCTGGTCATCTCCAGGGCCGACAGGGCGGCGTTCCAGCCCAGGTTGCCCTGCTTGGTACCGGCGCGCTCGATTGCCTGCTCGATGCTGGCGGCGGTGATGATGCCGAAGGTCATCGGTACGTCGGCGGCCACCGATTCGCGCGCGATGCCGGCGGCTGCGTTGCCGGCCACGTACTCGTGGTGATCGGTGGCGCCCTCGATCACTGCGCCCAGACATACCACGGCGTCGAACCCGCCCTGCTCGGCGATCCGGCGGGCGGCGAGCGGAATCTCGAACGCGCCCGGCACCCACACTACCGCGATGTCGCCGTCGGCAACGCCGTGCCGGCGCAGGCAGTCGCCGGCACCTTCCACCAGCCGGCTGGTGATGAACTCGTTGAAGCGGCTGGCCACCAGCGCGAAGCGGCGCCCGGCGCCCTCGTAGACTCCTTCAATCAATTGCATGAGCTTGCTACCTCCGCTACCTGCTCGACACTCACCACCGGCAGACCGTGGGTGCGCGCCAGTTCCATCAATTCCGCATCCCCCGCCATGCTGCCGTCGGCGGCCATGATCTCGCAGATCACCGCCACCGGCCGGCAGCCGGCCATCCGCATCAGTTCGACGGCGGCCTCGGTGTGGCCGGGCCGTGCGTGTACGCCGCCCGGGTCGGCGATGATCGGAAACATGTGGCCGGGGCGGGCGAAGTCGCCGGCGCCCGCATCGGAATCGGCGAGCGCGACGATGGTGGCGGCGCGGTCGGCCGCCGAGATCCCAGTGGTGGTGCCATGCCGGTAGTCGACCGACACGGTGAACGCGGTGCTGTGCAGGGCGCTGTTGACCGCCGCCATCGGTGCCAGGTCGAGCGCCGCCGCGCGCTCCGCGGTCAACGGTACGCACACCATGCCGCGGCCGTGGGTAACCATGAAGTTTACCGCCGCCGGGGTAGCGTGCTCGGCGGCGATCACCAGGTCGCCCTCGTTCTCGCGCGCCGCGTGGTCGGTGACGATTATCATGCCGCCGGCGGCCAGCTCCGCGGCGGCGGCCGCCACTCCGCAGGTCACCGGGGCAGGTTCCGCCGCCGGCCCGCGAACTCGGGCGCCGGCCGCGGCCGGCCCGTGTGTGTGCAGCGATTCCAGGTACTTGGCGATCATATCCACCTCCAGGTTGACGCTCGCGCCCGGCGTGCGGTCGCGCAGTGCGGTGTGGTGTGCGGTATAGGGAATGATGGAGAACGTAACCCGGCTGCCGGCCAGCTTGGCGACCGTGAGACTGACCCCGTTCACGGTCAGCGAACCCTCCGCTGCCACGTAGCGGCGCAGGTGGTCGGGTATGTCAATCTCGAAGCGCCACGTGCCGGTCTCGTCATCGCTGCCCGATGCGGCCGCGGTGCCTCGGTCCGTGTCCCCTTCGGCAGCCGGGGCCGCGTCGAACGGCTGCCATGCGTGCACGGTGCCGGTCGCATTCACGTGGCCCTGCACGAAGTGGCCGTTCAGGCGGCTGCCCACCGCCAGCGCGCGCTCCAGGTTGACTCGGTCGCCCACCCGCAGCGTTCGGAGGGTGGTCTTGTCCAGGGTGGCGCCGCCGGCGTGCACCACGAAGCCGCCGCTGTCGTGGCTCACCACGGTCTGGCACACGCCGTCCACGGCCACCGACGCGCCGGCGGCCAGGTCGTCGAGTACCAGGGCGCAACCGATAGAGATCTGCACCCCGCCGTCCGCTTCCGTGCGCTCCCGGATGGTGCCGACTTCCTCGACGATTCCCGAAAACATCGTATCTCTCACCCGGCCCGGGCGACGGCCGGCTGCGCCTCGCCCTCGGGCAGCACCGCCTGCCGCAGCGTGCCCAGGTCGCGGTACCCCGACACCACCACCTGATCGTTGACGACGGTGGTGGCAACCCCCTGCAGGCGCGCGGCGCCGGCGATGCGTTCGATGCCGAGGTCGCCCACCGCGGCGACTCCGTCGCCGATCAGCAACGGCGCCACGAACACCGACAGCCGGTCGAAGCGCCCGGCGCGCAGAAACGAGGTGTACACCGCGCCGCCGCCCTCCACGAGCAGCGAACGGATGCCGCGTGCGTGCAGCGCCTGCAGGACGGCGTCGATGTCCAGACGCCCGTCGGAGGCGCCCTCCACCACCTGTACCTGTACGCCGCGGGCGTTGAGTTCGCGGCGGCGCGCCGGCTCGGCCTGCCCGGTGGTCAGCACGATGGTGCGCGCCGCGTGCTCGTCGCTGGCCAGCCGCGCGTCGGCGGGCAGTGCGAGCCGGCTGTCGAGCACCACGCGCCACGGCGGTGCCGCCGGCCGGGCGCCAGCTTCGACGTCGCGCACGGTGAGCCGCGGATCGTCGTGCAGCGCGGTGCCGCGCCCCACCAGGACGGCATCGTGCTCGGCGCGCATCCGGTGCACGATGCGGCGCGCGGCGGCGTCGGTGATCCACCGCGAGTCGCCGCCGCGGGCGGCGATGCGCCCGTCGAGCGATTGGGCGATCTTCAGGTGAACGTAGGGCCGTCCGTAGTGCACGGCGGTGAAGAACGGCACGTTCAACAGCAGCGCCGCCTCCGCCTCCACGCCGACGGCTACCGCAATGCCCGCCTCGCGCAGCTGCCGTATGCCGGCGCCGCTGACGTGCGGGTCGGGATCGAGGGTGGCGACGGTCACACGGGCGATGCCGGCCCCGACGATTGCCGCGGCGCAGGGCGGCGTCAGCTTGCCGGGGTAGGCGGCGGCGCACGGCTCCAGGTTGCAGTACAGGTGTGCGCCGCGCGGACCCTTGTTGTTCTCGCGGCAGTCGTCGAGCGCGGCGGCCTCGGCATGGCGGGCGCCGTGGCGCTCGTGGAGCCCCTCGCCGATTACGCGGCCGCCCTTCACCACCACGCACCCGGTCATCGGGTT
>Ga0209544_1004170_pt1 | contig 10389 bp, 10 predicted proteins | sample MesohylPK_FD_187297 | JGI IMG/M metagenome (GOLD analysis project Ga0209544, IMG submission 187297) | Host-associated microbial community of the marine sponge Aplysina aerophoba from Gulf of Piran - sponge mesohyl, lysed by proteinase K... | ecosystem: Host-associated > Porifera > Sponge >...
CGGCCAGCAGCTTGGCCTTGGCGAAGGCGAGCTCCCGGCTCACGGTCATGAGCCCACAGTCCGGCGCCAGCAGCAGCTTCTCCGGATCGAGGTACCGGAGCACGTCGCGGACCCGCGTCACCACCGATTCCAACGGCGGCACCGGAACGTCGCTGGGGTCCACGCAGCCGAACATGACGAGCCGCTCCTTGCACACTTCGAGGATGGCCGGATCGTAGTTGCTGCGGGCGAACTCCACCGCGACGCCGCTGATGTTGGTCTCCAGCAGGAGCGGGAACAGCTCCGGGTACTCGTATTCGTGCTGCAGGTCCTTGCCGCCGGGATAGCCGTAACAGAGGTGGACGATGGTGGGGATGGTGATGCCTTCGATGCAGCGGTCGAGGGCCCGGGCGCCGTAGGTCGCCACCTTCTCGTGGTAACGGGTCATGGCGGGCTCGTCGATCTGCACCACGTCGGCGCCGGCGGCCTGGAGGTCCCGCAGTTCCTGGTTGAGGGCCGTGGCCACGTCCATGGCCATGGCCGCCTCGTCGCCGCCGTAGTGGTCGTCCAGGGTGCTGTCCACGACGGTCATGGGCCCGGGCACCGCCATCTTCACCGGCCGGTCCGTGCGCGCCTTGGCAAATTGGAGGTCCTCCACCACGGCGGGCTTCCGCCGCTTGAGAGCGCCGAACACGTGGGGTACCTGGTGCACGTCGTCGCGCCGCCGGTACACCCCCTTGGGGACCCGGTTCACCGTGTCCACGCCTTCCAGCGAGTTCAGGATGTGGTCGATGAAGTGGGGTCGCCGCTGCTCGCCGTCGGTGACCAGGTCCAGGCCCGCCAGCTCCTGGTCGCGGATGGCTACGCTGGTGGCGTCGTCAAGGCCTTCGCGGAGCCGGTCACCCTCCAGATTGAAGGTCGTCTGGCTGCGGGTGGCGTTGGCCAGCCACTTGGGTCGAGGAAAGCTGCCGATGGTGGTGGCGGCAATGGGCGGTAGTTGCATGGGAGCCTCCATGGACGGTGTTCGATTAAAGCGGCGTGGACACTGCGCGTTACGCAGAGCTCGCGGCCGGTGTCAGACGGGGCGCCTGCGGCGAAATCTGCAGCACCAGGGCGGCGGCGATGATCGCCATGGTGGCGCCGGCGAGGAACGCGTACTCGTATTCTCCGAAGACGTCGTAGACGATGCCGGCGATGTTGCCGGCCGAGCTGGCGCCGAGCTGATGCGCCAGAAAGATCCAGCCGAAGATGCGCGCCACCGCGTGCCGCCCGAAGGTGTCCGCGGCGATGGCCGTGGTGGCGGGGCCGGTGGCGTACCAGTCGATGCCGTACACCGTGGCGAACACGATCAGTCCGGGCAGCGTGTCGACGTAAGGCAGCAGAAACAGCGCGCAGCCGCGGAGGAAGTAGGCCAGGGCCAGCACCTTGCGCGCGTCCACCCGGTCCACCAGCCAGCCGGCGCCGATGGTGCCGATGAAGCTGATGCCCCCCATGACGCCGAAGATCAGGCTGGCGGTGAAGAAGGGGATGCCCAGCTCCTCCACCACGTGCGGGATCAGGTGCAGGCCGATGAGCCCGTTGGCCGTCACGCCGCATACGAAGAAGCCGGCGCACAAGAGCCAGAACGTAGGGCTGCGGAAGGCGTCCCGAATGGGGGTGGCGGATGCCGCCGGCCCCGACCGCGCGGCCTCCGCGGCCGCGCCCCCGGCAGCCGCCAGTCCGTAGCGTTCCAGGCCCACGTCTTCGGGCTCGTCGCGCATCCACAGCGACACCAGCACCATGAGGCCGAAGGCCACGGCCGCCATGAACAGCATGCTGCCGCGCCAGCCGCTGGCGAGGATGACGAGCGTAAGCAGGGGCAGGAAGACCATCTGGCCGGCGGCGTTGCCGTTGGTGAGCAGGCCGATGGTGACGCCCCGGTGCTTCACGAACCAGCGGTTGGCCACGGCCGCGGCCAGCACGGGGGTGGCGCTGGTGCCGAAGCCCACCACCAGGCCCCAGAACAACAGGAGCTGCCACCACTGCTGGATGAAGGCCGTGGCCAGAAGACCGGCGGTTACTATGCCCAGGGAATAGAACACCACCCGGCGGACGCCGTAGCGGTCCACCAGCCAGCCCGCTACCGGCGCCCCGATGCCGAACAGGAGGAGGTTCAGACTGCCCGGCACGGAAACCAGGGCGCGGTTCCAGCCGAACTCCGCTTCCAGAGGCTTGATCAGCAGCGTGGCGGCGGAACGTGTGCCGGCGGCCGTGAGGTTGACGCAGAACGTCAGCGCCACGACGATCCAGCCGTAGAAGAAGGGCACCGAGAGGGGAGGTTGGCGCCGTGTCGCCACGAAGTGTCCGGCGAATCGCTAGGCTAGCTGGTAGAAACGCCGGGCGTTGGCGTGCAGGATCGCCGCCTTGTCGTCGTCCGTGAGCCGGGGGTTCTCCCGCAACTCCTGGATCTCTTCCTTCGCCGTAGCGTGGTTCACCTCGTGGGGGAAGTCGGACGAGTAGAGGAACGGCTTGTTGCCCGCGAGGCGCACGGCGAAGGGCAGGGTCAGCTCGTCACCCTCCACGCCCACGAAGATCCGGCCGGCGTCCACGTGTTTGAGGACGTAGTCGGTGACGGATTCGTTGTCCTTGAGCTGGAGAAAGCGCCCGTTGGGGTCGTACTGGATGTGGCTGCTCCAGGAGCGCTCGAAGCGCTCCAGGCAGTTCACGAACCACGCGGCCCCGGCCTCGAGGAAGCCGAAGCGGGCGTTGGGGTAGCGGTCCAGCACGCCGTTGAAGACGATGCCGGCGAAGTTCACCATCTGCCCGAAGGGATGGCCCAGGGCGTTCACGGGAGCGTACGGGCTCATGTCGTCCAGCCCCATGTTGTCGTGCACGCCGCCGTGGATGCCCAAGGCGCAGCCCAACCGGTCCGCCTCCTCGTAGATGGGCCAGTAGCGCTCGTCCCCCAGGTGGTTCTGAAGCTGGGCTGCGCCGGTCCCGGGTAGCATGGCGCCGGCGAAGTGGAGCTCTTCGACGATGCGCCGCAGCTCCGCCACCGCTTCGTCCGGCTCGTGCAGTGGGATCAGCCCCACGGCCTGGAAGCGCGGGCTCCGGGCGGTGTACTCGTCGTGGAGCCAGTCGTTGTAGGCGCGGGACAGCTCGATGGCCCAGTCGCGGCTCACCACCCGGCCCAGGGTGAGACCGTTGGAAGGGTATAGGACCGTGCGCTCGACGCCCACGTCCTCCAGGAACTCGATCCATCCCTCGGGTCCCACCTTGGCGAACGCGCCTTCGGGGACGAAGTGACGGTTGGTCGAGTGCAGGTGGTCGTTGGGCCCGAAGGGACTGCGCATCGACCAGTTGCTGACCCGGTAGTCCTCCGGCATCCGCTGCCAGATGGCCTCGTGATCCTCCACCACGTGGCCGTCGCCGTCCACCACCGTCTGATCTTGTAACGTGCTCACGGTTGGCCTCCCGTCTGCGCCATTCCCTCGCCCAGGCGGTAGAAGCGCTGGGCGTTGCGGAAGAGGATGGCGTCCTTGTCGTCGTCGCTCAACTCCTCGTTCTCCTCCAGCTCCTGCAGCTCGTGCTTGCAGGTGGCCGCGTCCACCTCGTGGGGGTAGTCCGAGGAGAACAGGAACGGCTTGTTGCCCACCACGCGCACGGCCTCGGCGATGGACAGCTCGTCGCCCTCGACGCCCACGAAGATCCGGTCCTCGTCGATGTGGCGGCAGATGTAGTCGGTCATGTTCATGCCGTCGCCGAGCTCGAGGAAACGCCCGCGGGGGTCGTACTGCACGTGGCTCGCCCAGGAGCCGTTGAAGCGCTCGAGGCACGTGAGCAGCCAGGCGCAACCCGCTTCGAGGAAGCCGATGCGAAGCCCGGGAAACTTGTCCAGGATCCCGTTGAAGATGATGCCCGCGAAGCAGATCATCTGCCCCATGGGGTGGCCCAGGGCGTTCACCGGCGCGTAGGGGGTGAGGTCGTCCATGAGCATGCCTTCGTGGGCGCCGCCGTGGATGCCGATGGCGCATCCCAGCCGCTCCGCTTCCTTGTAGATGGGCCAGTAGCGCTCGGAACCCAGGTGGGGCATGTTGGCGCCGGTGGACGGCAGCATGGCGCCGCACAGGCCCAGTTCCTCCACCATGCGGCGCAGCTCCTCGGCCGCGGCCTGGGGTTCCTGCAACGGCAGCAGCCCCATGGCCTGGAAGCGCGGGCTCCGGGCGACGTAGGTCCCGTGGATCCAGTTGTTGTAGGCCCGCGCCAGTTCGACGGCCCAGTCCCGGCTCACGATCTTGCCGAAGGCCAGCCCGGCGCTGGTGTAGAGCACCGTGGCGTCGATGCGCACGTCGTCCAGGAACACCTCCCAGCCCTCCGGTCCGACGTTGGCGAAGGCTCCTTCCGGGACGTAGTGGCGGTTGGCCGAGTGCAGGTGGTCGATGGGCGGGAACGGGCTCTTGGCGCGCGCCTCCGAGAACGTCTTGCCGACGTACTCGGGCGGCATGTTGCCGATGATGGCCGCAATGTCTTCGACCACGTGGCCGTCGCCGTCGATGATGCGTCGGGGATTGTTTGAGGTCACGGTGTTCCCTCCCTGAGAATGAAATGGAGCGGTCGCGGGCGGTGGTCAGCCGTTCTTCGGGATTATCCGATCACCGGGGGCATGTCAAACTTGTCACGCCCGCCCGAGCGTCAGCGAGAAGTCCGGCTTGCGGATGTAGATGTGGTTGGCCTTGTCCTGGCGGGTGAGCTCGCCCACCAACCGCACCAGGGGCGTACCGGCGCTCAGGTACTCCTTGGGCCGGCCGCCGTCGGGCAGCGCCTTCACCGCCTCCTCGCCGGCGAAGACCCACAGCAGGAACTCTTCGTCGGACACGTGGGTGGCGCCGATTTGCCGCCGCACTTCCTGGATCGACGGCGTGGGCAACTCCCAGTGCTCCCATTCCTTGGCCCGTGGCCGCCCGAGGATCTTGTCCTTCACCTCCGGGTCCATGTACTCGGCGCCTTCACGGCCCCAGTAGCCCAGGGCGTACTGGATGGACTGGTCGGTGACCTCCTTGTAGCGCTCGCCGGCGATGACGTTGATGGCCGCCTGGGTGCCGACGAACTGTGACAGCGGGGTCACCATGATGGGATACCCGAACTCTTTGCGCACCTGGACGCATTCCTCCAGGATCGCGTCGAGCTTGTCGCGCATGTCGATGAGCGCGAGCTGGTGGCGGAAGTTGGAGATCATGCCGCCGGGCACTTGGTGCGTGTACTGGGACTCGTCGTACTCCACCACCCGGCCCACCGGCAGGTTGTCGCGCCTGGCGATGTAGTTGAGCTTTTCCGTCACCGGCCGCAGCACCTCCTCGTCGATGAGCGGGTTGTGGCCCATGGCGCGCAGGTTCCGCGCCACGTTGAAGATCGACGGCTGCGCCGAGCCGTTGGCCAGCGGCGGAATGCCCGTGTGCAGCGTGGTCAGGCCCATGTCCACGGCCTCGAGATAGCACAGGGGCGCCAGCCCGTTGTTGCAGTGGGCGTGGAACTCCACCGGGGTGTCGCCGATGTTTTCCAGGACGATGGGGATCAGGGTGCGGGCGCGCTCCAGCGTCAGCAGCCCGCCCACGTCCTTGAAGCAGATACGCACCGGGTTGATGGCCGCGGCTTCCCGCGCCTTTTGCGCGTAGTACTCGTCGGTATGCCGCGGCGACACCGAGTAGATCAGGTTCACCACGGTGTCCATGCCGAGCTTCTTGAGCCCGGCCTTCTCCACTTCGAACTCGTCGTAGTTGTTCCACGAGTTGGAGGTGCGGGTGAGGGTGATGCCGTAGTCCATGATGCGCTGGATCATGAGCTCGAACACGCACACCGGGATCTTCTCGATGAGCTTGAGCCCGCCGTGGAGCCGGAGCGGCGTCTTCCGAAAACGCTTGGTGCCCAGCCGGAACCAGTCCCAGGCGTCCTCCTTCTGCTCCCGCACCAGTTTCTTGAACATCACCGTGACGAAGAACTCGGCCGACTCGAAACCGGCCTCGTCGATGTGCTCCGCCACCGCCAGCATGTGGTCGGTGCGCATGTTGAGCGCCCACAGGCTCTGGTTGCCGTCGCGCACGGTGGTGTCGATGAACCGGACGTCGCTCATGGTAGGCTCCTGGGGAACGGGGTCTGAAGTGTGCGAAGTGCATCCATGGCCGAAGCATGCCCGTGGGGTCGGGAGGTGTCAACTTCACGACAAGGCTGTCCCGGGCTGCGCACGGGCTTGCCCCGGGATCCAGGCGGTTCTCCGCCGTCTTTGAGGGAGCCTTGACTTAGTCAGCCACTTAGTCTAATTTGCGGGCGTGATGCACCAAGTGACCGTCCACCAAGCCAAGACCCACCTGTCCCGCCTGTTGCGGGAGATCGTTGAGGGAGAAGACGTCGTCATCACCCGCTCCGGACGGCCCGTCGCGCGCTTGGTACCGATCGAGGAGAGCCGTCCCGTATTCGGCGTCGACGAGGGACGTTTCGTGGTCCCCGAAGACTTCGATGCGCCCATGGACGAGGAATTGCTGCGCGTGTTCGAAGGGCGCGACTAGGATCGTGCGGGGTGGTGGGGACACGGACCGTCGGGTTGACAGGGTGGAGCACGGTTGAAGTTTCTTCTCGATACGCACTGCTGGCTATGGCTCCAGACGCAACCGGGGCGCATCGACCGGGATCTACTCGGAACACTGGCCGATCCTGGGACGGAGAGGTACCTTTCCGCGGCAAGTGCATGGGAGATCGCGATCAAGTACGCTGTCGGCAAGCTGCCGCTTCCCGAGCCTCCGGCGATCTACGTTCCCGAGCGGATGCGGTTGAGCCGCTTCGCGGGCTTGGCCATAACACAGGCGCATGCGCTTGCCGTCGCCGGGCTCCCGCCACACCACCGCGACCCGTTCGACCGCATCCTGGTAACCCAGGCGCAGATCGAGGGCATGACGCTGGTCACCGCGGACGCAGTCCTTGAAGGCTATGATGTCCCTTTGGTTCGCGTACAGTAAGCCCCGCCGCGCTTCATCCGCGACACGTGCTTCCTGAGCCGGCATTTCGCACCACGGAACAGGCAACCCCGTCTCGATGTTGGACCCCACCACCGAAGCCATCCTCTACGCCCTGGCCGCCGGCATTATCTGGGGCGTGGTTCCGACCCTGCTCAAGAAGGGCATGGCGGAGTCCAGCGTCACCATGGCGACGCTCTGGACCCAGTACTGGTCCCTGGCCACCCTGGTGGTGGCGACCGCTTGGCGCGGGGAGTTCGTGGTGCTGGACTGGCCGCCGTTGCTGTCCTTTATGCTTACGGGCGTGGCCGCCTGCCTGGGCAAGGTCTTCTTGAACCTGGGCATAGACAGCGTGGGAGCCTCCAAGTCGGTGACGGTGAAGAACTCCTCGCCGCTCATCACCGTGCTGCTGGGATGGGCGCTCCTGGGCGAGCAGGTGGGTTGGGAGATCGGCGTCGGGGTGATGGTGATCGTGGTCGGCGTGCTGCTGTTGACGGTGAGCCCGCTCGAAGGAGAGGGGGCGCCCAACCGACTGGTCTATTTCATGTATCCGCTGTGGTCCTCGTTGGCGTTCGGGATCAATCCCATCTTCAAGAAGTGGGGGTTGGTGGCCGCCGCGGTGCCGGCCCTCGGGACCCTGATCAACCACGTCACCGCCACGGTGTTCCTGTTCACCGGCGGCCCTTCATTGGGCATCCATGCCTGGCGGCACGAGAGGGTGCCGCTCAAGAGTTTTGTGCTCTTCGCCGTAGCCGGCGTCACCGAAGCTCTCGCTTCGATCTGCACCTACAAGGCGTTGCTGCTGGCGCCCGCGGTCCTGGTGGCGCCCATCTGGCGCATCTCGCCGCTGATCACGTTCGTCCTGTCCCACTTCACGCTGCGGGCGCTGGAGGCCGTCACCCCGCGGGACGGGCTGGCCGCGCTTCTCATCGTCGCCGGGGTCTGGGTGCTCAGCCACGGAGGCTGAGGGGTAGGGATCGGCGAAGCTAATTGACTTGGCCATGACTAAGTCATATAATTCCCGTAATGAAGACTGCCACGATCCATCAGACCAAAACCCACCTTTCCCGGATGTTGAAGGAGATTCAAGGGGGGGAGACGATCGTCATACTCAACGGCTCTACACCCGTGGCCCAGTTGACGGCCATCGAGCCGTCGCCGGTCCGGCGCCCGAAAGTCGGCACCCGGACCTCTCTGCCCGTCCACTACGCCGCTGACGCGTTCGAGCCGCTCACCGAGGACCAACTGGGGGAATGGGGCCTTTGACCCGGTACCTGCTGGACACGTGCACCCTGATTTGGCTGTCCACCGAGCCCGACAAGCTTTCGCCCGCGTCGGTGGAAGCCATCGACGCTTCCGACTCGGTCCTTCTGTGGAGCGACGTTTCCGCCTTGGAGATTGCGCTCAAGTGGAGCGCCGGAAAGCTTGTCCTCCCTGATCCCCCGCGGCACTGGCTCGAACACCAGATCGGTGCCTGGGGCCTGGATTGCCTCGGTCTCAAGCGGGGGGACATCTACCGCGCGTCCGAACTGCCCACCCATCACAGGGACCCGTTCGATCGCCTTCTGGTCGCGGCGGCCCTCGGCGCCAACGCGACGATCCTGACGCCGGACGAAGCAGTCCGCCAGTACCCGGTCAGTTGCCGGTGGTGAGGCAGGGTCGAGTCTTGCGCCGTTGACAAACCCGACCCGGTGACTCAAACCATACGGATCATCGAGGAGGTGACGGAATGGCGGTTTCAGCTTTCGAGTACAGTAACCCGCGGGTGGAGCGCATCGTTTTCGGCCGTGGGGTGGTGAAGCAGTTGGCGGACGAGGTCCGCCGTCTGGGCGCGTCGCGGGTGTTCGTGGTGACGTCGCCGTCCATCACCAGGTCCTATCTTCTGGATGCGGTGCGGTCGGCCCTGGGCGACCTCTGCGTGGGGGTTTTCGACACGGTGCAGCCGCATTCGCCCACGGACTCCATCGGGGTGGCGGCGAAGCAGGCCGCCGATGCGTCAGCCGACGCGTTCGTGAGCGTCGGCGGCGGCAGCTCCATCGACACCGCCAAGGGCATGGCCGCGCTCATGGCCGAGGGCCGGCCGCTGAAGGACCTGGCCACCCATTTCATCCCGCCGGACAAGAAGGAAGTGCCGGACATGCCGGCGCCCAAGATGCCGCACATCGCCATCCCGACCACGTTCTCCGGCGGCGAGTACAGCTATTCCGCGGGGCTGGCGGAAGGGGGCTACAAGCTCATCCTGGCCGATCCCAAGATGTCGCCGCGGACCGTCATGTTGGATCCGGAGGCGGCGCAGACCGCCCCGGCCAAGCTTCTGGCCGCCTCCGGCATGAACGCCCTGGCCCATTGCGTGGAGGCGGTCTACTCGACCCAGACCCAGATCCTGAGCCAGGCCTATTGCCTGGCGGCCATCGGACCCATCACTACCTACCTGCCGCGGCTGGTGGCGGACATGAACGACCTCGAGGCCATCGGCGAGATGCAGGTGGCTGCCACGCTCTCCAGTCTGGGCGTCTACAGCGCCTGGACCGGCATCCACCACGGCATCGTGCACGTCATCGGCGGCCGCTTCACCGTGCCGCACGCCAACATCCACGCGCTGATGCTGCCGTATGCCATGCGCTGGAACCTCGACGGCACCACCGAGGCCATGGCCCGCATGGCCCGGGTCATGGGGGTCCACGAGCCCGACGACCTCAAGGCCGCGGCCGAGGCGCCGGAGGTGGTCTACGGCATGAACGTGAAGATGGGGCTGCCGCTCCGGCTGCGGGACCTGGAAATCCCCCACGACGCGCTGCCGTCCCTGGCCGACGCGGCCCTGGACGACATCAGCACCCACAACAACCCCAAGAAGATCCACTCCGCGTCGCAGGTCTTGGAGTGCCTGGAGATGGCCTGGTAGGCGAGCCCCGGCCTTCCCGGGAGCATCTCGGGACCGTGCTTCGGCAGGGCGATCTACATTGAGAGCTTCGGAAGAAGGATTCACCGGCCTACGAGGAACCGGGGGTTGCCCTTCATCGCGGCGTCGATGTCCTCGCGCGGAATTCCCTCCGCGAGCAGACCCGCCCCGAGTTTAGCCAGTCCTTCTGCGGGAGCTACCCGGTCCACTTGCCCGACGTCGGTGGACAGGATGGTCCGGTCCCGTCCCACCCGCCTCAGGATAGCCGCGGTGTCCTCGAACGACACTAGGCCCATGTCCACCAGGATGAAGCTCAACTCGATGAAGGCCCCGGCGGCGGCCAGCTCCGCGAGCTCCGACACGCCGATGGCCGGGGGATCGTAGCAGGGGTGGGTGACGATGACCTTCCGGACTCCGAGAGCGTCAGCCCTTTCCATCACGTAGAACACCTCGTCGCGCCCCGCGTGTCCTGTGGCCAGCACCAGGTCGTTATCGGCGACGATACGAAGGATCTCGTCGAGCGGCGGG
>Ga0209544_1004171_pt1 | contig 10378 bp, 5 predicted proteins | sample MesohylPK_FD_187297 | JGI IMG/M metagenome (GOLD analysis project Ga0209544, IMG submission 187297) | Host-associated microbial community of the marine sponge Aplysina aerophoba from Gulf of Piran - sponge mesohyl, lysed by proteinase K... | ecosystem: Host-associated > Porifera > Sponge >...
AGCCGCGCCAGGTAGCAGTCGATTCTCCTTCCTGGAAGGAGAACTTCCCACCATCATCGCCTCTTGAAAAGGAGAACTATCGGGCGCACGGTCGGGTACCTTGAAAGTATGAGCGCAGAAGCGGTGTTGCAACAACTCGCGGCGGCGGCGCCGGTCAGGGTGATCAGCCGCTTGCCGGCACGCGGGAACTGCCGGCCGGCCGATGCGAGGGCGCGCAGTTCACGGGTGGCGGTGGCGGCATCGGCGGCGTCCGCGCACACCTGGATCAACTCCATGCTTCCGGTTGCATCGCGCGCCAGGAAGTCGACCTCGTAGCCCGCCGGGGTGCGCACGTAGGTCACCTCGCTCCGGCGGCGCTCCAGTTCGATCAGAACCGCGGTCTCCAGCGCATGCCCGACGTTGGCCCGCCCGCTGCGGTCGAACACCGGGATCAGGCCCGGATCGACCGGGTAAGCCTTGCGCGGATTCACCATGCGTTGGCGCTCGGAATTCGATTCCATCCACACCAGCCGCGCCAGGTAGCAGTCGATTCTCCTTCCTGGAAGGAGAACTTCCCACCATCATCGCCTCTTGAAAAGGAGAACTATCGGGCGCACGGTCGGGTACCTTGAAAGTATGAGCGCAGAAGCGGTGTTGCAACAACTCGCGGCGGCGCTGGCCGGGCGGCCGGATTCGGCGGGCGCCACGGTTCACGATGGCCTGCTGATCGTGCGCCGCCCGGACGGGTCGGCCGTATGCTGGCGGGTCGTGGAGCGCGGCCCGTCGTGGTTCCGTCTCACCTCGGTGCGGGACCGGGGTTAGTCCGGCGGATTTTCCGGGAAGTCAGTAGTCGTCGAACACGGCCGGATCGACACCCGGCAGCGTGTCCGCCTTCCAGATGTCCACCGCCGCATCGTTGCTCTGCTCCGCTCCCGGGGTGCTGCGCCCGGCAGCGACCAGGCGCTTCAGATCGGCCACCATCTCCTTCACCACCGCGGGATGTTCGGCCTGCAGGTTGTGGCGCTCCGCCGGGTCGCGCTGCATGTCGTAGAGCTGCACCAGGGGCAACCCGTCGCGGGCCGCGGCGGCGTCGTCCAGCGTCCAGCCCCCCGACCCCGGGCACAGCACCAGCTTCCAGCGCCGGTCGCGGATGGCGAACTTGCCGGATATGGAGTGGTGCACCACGTGGTCGCGGATCAGCTGGCCGCCCTGGCCGCCCGGGTCGCCGCCCCGGAACAGGGGCAGCATGCTCAGGCTGTCTTCGCCGGCGTCGGCCGGCAGCGGTTGGTCCAGGAAGTCGGCGCAGGTGGCCAGCAGGTCGGTCAGGCACACGAGCTGGTCGCTGCTGCTGCCCGGCTCGATTACTCCCGGCCAGCGCGCGATGAACGGGACCCGGTGGCCGCCGTCCCAGGCGTCCGACTTGTAGCCGCGGAAGCCGCCGCTCGGGTGGTGGCCCTGCCCCTCCATCTGGTCGACGCCGATGTAGGGCGCGCAGCCGTTGTCGCTGGTGAAGATGACCAGCGTGTCGTCGGCCACGCCGTGGCGCTCCAGGGAGTCGAGCACCTGCCCGAACACGTCGTCGGTTTCCATCACCAGGTCGGCGTACAGGTTGTTCAACCCGCTGGCGCCGATCCAGCGCTTGTTGACCGACAGCGGGGTGTGCGGCGAGGTCATTGGCAGGTAGAGGAAGAACGGCTGCCGTTCGGCGGCGCGGGCGGCGATGTAGCGGTCGGCCGCACGGGCGAACGCCGGCAGCAACTGTTCGAAGTGCCAGTAGGGCATCGCCGGACCCGGCAGGCTGGCCAGGTTGTCGCCGAGCAGCCGCGCCGGCAGGAACTCGCTCGGCGTGCCGACGGTGGCGTCGTTCTCGATGTAGCAGTAGGGCGGCCAGTTGGGCACGTCGACGCCGAAGTAGGAGTCGAAGCCGCGCGTGGTAGGGCCGCCGGCGATGGTGCGCGAAAAGAAATCGCGCCACCGCGCCCGCTGCCGCTCGGTCGCCTCCAGCTCGGCAGAGGCCGGCTGCCCGGCCCGGTGCGGCGGCAGAAAATCCTCGTCCGCGAGGCTTGGCCACGCGGACGAGGCCGCGGTCGCTCCGGGCTGCGTCCCTGCTGACCCGAACGGCCAGTCCATGCCCAGGTGCCACTTGCCGATGGCGCCGCAGTGGTAGCCGTGGCGCTGCAGCAGCTTGCCGACCGTGAGCCGCGCCGCGTCGATCAGCGGCGGCCCGTACGGGCTGACAATGCCGCGCTGCAGGGGGGAGCGCCAGTTGTAGCGGCCGGTCAGCACGCCGTAGCGGGACGGCGAGCACACCGCCGAGCTGGAGTGGGCGTCGCGGCACACCATGCCCTCGCGCGCCAGCCGGTCGAACTGCGGCGTGGCGATCCTGCCGCCAGAGGCGGTTCCGGCACGCGGATTGAGGCACGACACGTCGCCATACCCCATGTCGTCGACCAGAAAATAGACGACGTTCGGCTTGTTCTCCATCAATCGCTCACCGCCTCCTGGCGCTGTCGTCCTCCACCCCGAGCAGCAGGTGGCCCAGTTCGCCCCGATTCAAGGCCGCGACACCTCCTCAAGATCAGCCTCGACGCTACCGTTGATGCTCGCGAAGGGTAACTCGATCTGAGACGAGCGGGCCGCGAGCGGCGCGGGTTCGTGCTCGGCAGAGTATATGCCGCCCGTCACGGCTGCAACCGCGGTGGGAACAATGAACTGCAGATCGGTCTCCTGGGCGGTCACCACGGGGAAGCCGTAGGGCCCGTTCAAGTGCCGGCAGGGGCGGCCCGCCTCCTCTCGGGACTGCACGAAGTCCAGATGTGCACCCAGACGTCGCTGAGCGGATGCGACACCGAGCGGGACGGCGGTCTCGATGGTGTTGCGGATGGGTTCCTCGAGTCCGCGTTCGATTTCGAATCCGATGCTGGAACGGCCGCCGGCGATGGCGGCAGCGGTGGTCGTCCCGGTGCCGAGAAATGGGTCGAGCACCGTGTCGCCGATCAGCGAGTACATCTGGATCAGCCGGTACGCGAGTTCGAAAGGGTATGCGGCGCTGCGGGTGCGGGTGTCGCGATCATCGACCTTCGCGTTGCCGAGAAGCTGCCTGGCGCCGACCAGGTCGAGCCACACATCGGAGAACCACTTGTTGCGCTCCTCCCAGAAGAAGGCGCTGCGCCGGCGGCGGGCCTTGTCGGCGGGCGAGAACTTGCGCGGGCCGCCGTTGCGGGCGATCAGGATGTACTCGTGTTCGTAGGTGACGTAGGCGCCGGCCGGCAGCATGCCGGAACCGAGAAACTTGTTGGGCGCGTTGGTGGGCTTGCGCCACAGGATGTCGGGCAGCACGGAGAACCCGAGCGCCATCAGGGCCTGCAGGATGCGGCTGTGGTTGGAGAACAGCCGGAACTCGCCGCCGATGTTGCGGGTGGCGTCGCCGATGTTGATGCACGCCAGCCCACCCGGCTGCAGCACGCGGCGGCACTCGCGCCACACCGCGTCGAGGCGGGCGTGCATGGCATCGAACGCCCGATTGCCGTCTTCCGCTGCAAGCGCCTGCGCGACCGGCGGATCGGACGCGGCGAATTGCTCGTCCCACAGCTCGATCATCGGGTAGGGGGGCGAGGTCACCACCAGCGACACCGAACCGTCGGGCACCGCGTCCATCCGGCGCGCGTCGGCGAAGTGGACCTGGTGCCGGGTGGTTTCCACAGTGCCCGGACGTCAGGTGTGGGCGATTACGTCGATCTCGACGCGGAAGTTTCTTGCCAAGCCCACCTGTACCGTGCTGCGGGTCGGGCGCGGCTCGGGAAAGAACTCCTCGTAGACCGCGTTCATATCTGCGAACAGCGCCATGTCGGTCAGGTACACGGTGGCCCGCAGCACCTTGTCCATCGACGAACCGCCCGCCTCCACCAGCGTCTGCACGTTGCTCAGCACCTGCCGCACTTCGGCGGCGAAGTCACCCTCCACCGGCTCTCCGGTGGCTGGATCGACCCCCACCTGCCCGGACACGAACAGCAACTCCCCCCAGCGCAGCGCCGGCGTATACGGCCCGCCCGGCGGCGCCCCCTGCGCGGACATAACGGGTGTCTTTTCCATGCTCATTCTCCTTCGCCTGCCTCGATATGGCCGGTGGCCTGTTCGTTCCAAGGCCAACAACCTCACCCAATGCTAACACATTTTGTCATCTGTGCCACCCCCCGCGCACGTCCTCACCGTCAACCCATACCACATCCGAAGAGCTGGCAACTCGCTCGGTTTATCACCCCCGGTGCTGATCCCTCGACACTCCCTTCGCCTCGTATTATACTGTCGATGTTTTCTACTCGCTACGATCGGCCTCTACAAGCGCACGCACTGGTATAACAGTTCCGTAGTCTGTCGAGGACGTACTTTGTGACAAGGCATTGCGCCGCCAACAAGTCACAACGATACTTGGTTAGTTATGTCGATGGATAGGCACCACGAACAAAATGAGCTCAAGCAGCATCTGCAACGTGCTACGGCGTCGCAAGTCGAACGCCTTGCGGCCTCTCTGATTGCTCGTCTTCTCGGCATTCCCATTGCGGTAGCTAAGCCTGGTTTTCAACACGGCGCGGACGCCGGCACCGCTGGCCGGAACGGGCGCCAACTTCGCATTGAATGTAAGAAGTACAGGGATACCACCAGCCTGGACGAACGCGAGTTGCTTGGCGAGATTGATCAGGCGCTCGCGCGCGATGAGGCACTCGAGGCTTGGGTCCTCGTCACAACTCGCCCCGTTCCAGAGCAACTTGTACATTCGCTTGATCAGAAAGCCGAGCGAATCGGTGTCCCGGTTGTAGTCGTTGATTGGCTGGATAGACCGATCCCGCGATTTGCGGCTCTGTGTGCAGTTGGTCCCGAACTGGTCGCGAAGGAGATATCGAGCGAAGCAGGCAAGTTAGCCCGCTCTCTTCAATCAACTTCGAGGGCAACTGTTGAAACACTAAGGCGCGAGCTTCAAGCTTGGTGTATCGGTTTTCTGTCTGTAAGAAGCCGCTCGCACCAGAAGCTAATGGAAGTATGGAATTCCCCACGAGAGGCAATTGCCACGCTCGGGTACAATGCTGCCGGTGGCGCTCAGCAGCGAAGAATTCGGCGCATGACCGTATATGAAGCGCTAAGTGGCTGGTGGCGAGACTCGCCAATTGATGTACCGGCCGCCGTCGTTGGACTCGACGGCGTCGGAAAGACATGGGCAACACTCGACTGGTTGACCGACGTCAAGGATCGGCTTCCGATTGTCCTCACAATACCATCTTTGACAGCGGTGACCACGGTGGAGTCGGCTACCGGAATAAAGGAACTAATAGCAGATGAACTACACGGTATGACCGGTGTTAGAAATCGGCAATATTGGCTCGGTCGGGTTGATCGGTTTCTATCGCGTCCACCCGATCAAGGGCCCGCGGTTGCGATTTTTTTTGATGGTTTAAACCAGAACTCGTCGGTTGTCTGGGATCGAACAATACAAATTCTTCAGGGTACTCAATTCGCGGATCGTATACGGGTTATCGTGAGCTGCCGCAGTGACTATTTCGAGAATAGGTTGCACAACCTTAACAGACTCTTTGCTTCCTCCGTGCGAATCAATGTTGATCGCTATGACTCGGCCGTGGGCGGTGAGCTTGACAGATTACTCGTCCTGCATGGCGTCAAGAAGACAGAGTTGTATCCGGAGGTAATCCAGTTAGCAAAATCGCCGCGGCTATTCGAACTCGTGATACGTTTTAGGAACGAACTGGTCGACGCGGCGGAAGTTACCGTACATCGACTGCTATGGGAATACGGACGCGAATCTTTCGGGGCTCTGAGCCAGAGGTCGTTTAGCGTGGACGAATGGCATGAGTGGCTAAGGGAGATTTCCGCAAGGTGGCGAGACGGCACACGAGTCTTGTCGCGGAAAGCTCTCAGCGAAACCGTGAGACAACCTTACCTCAACGAAAACGAGGTATATGATCGGCTTAGCGACATCATCGACGGTGGTATGGTCGCGAACGTATCGGGCGAGTTGGTGATAGACCGGACGTTGGTGAACCATGCTCTCGGAGCGGCTCTCTTGGCGTACCTCGATGGCACAAACGTAGTGTCGTTCTCAGATCGGCATGCCAAACTTGTGGAGTGGCTGGACCCGATATCTGGGTTTGACCAGAGAAGCGAGATCCTCCGTGCGGCAGTTTCCATTCTGGTCGCGCAGAAGAGCCCGAACAGATCCATCGCTGGGGTTCTTGTGACCGCCTGGCTGCAGAGCCAAAATATCCCCGACCACCATCGCGAGGAGTTGGTAGCGCTCGCGCCAAGTCTACTCAATGCCCTGTTAGACGCGATCGAGCATTCGGAGGGCCGAGTGTACGGCGCCGCTCGCCTTTGGGCTTCCTATGCGCTACGCTCTATCCCCAGAAATAGCGAGACCGCCATAGTGACGATTCTCGGGCGGTCGTGCCGGTGGCTGCGTACTGTCTCTCGTCAGGTCGATCCACGACGGGTCCGAGACGATGAGTTTGAGAAACGCCGCTCAGTTCGATTCATTGAGCGGATCGGTCGTGATTCCTCGGGATCCCTAATGGTTGCCGGGTGCAAACTGGATCTCGTCAACCACTCAGACAACACAATCGCGCGAATAGTGCCCTCAATCATTGAGGGGTTTCCAATCGCCCGAGCTTTGCCGGTCTTAGCTAACGCTGCTGCCGCCCTCGCTGTGGCCGATACGAGTCCCGCTTGGGGCGGTCTTAGGTGGATCTGTCTGCTTAACGAAGTCGATCCTGACGAGACCGCCGAGGCTCTGCGCCGCTTGTCCCACGAAGTTCGTCAGCGTATCCCCGAGCCCGGATTGCACCCCGATCTCCCGTCGCGGATCTCCGCTCTCTTGCTTTGGCTCACGGGGCAAGCCGAGGATGACAGGGTAGCCGCTTCTATTGACCCTCAGTTCGATCGTTCATGGTCCTACCGAACAGACTATCTCTCTCATCCAGAGACGAGTTTTTTCCCCCTTGAACGACGCCACGCCCCGCTTATACTACGCGCAACCGACCTTTCCGTCCCTCACCGTGTGCAGCGACTAGGCGATCTGTGGTTCGATCCTCACCTTCGACCCGCCCAGACGTTCGTATCCGAAATCGGACAGCACACCGAACGGATTGATGTCACAAAGTTGACTCGCCGCCCAGTCAGGGCCATCGACGATATTGAGTTTGAAAGAATCGAGCCAGCTCTCGCCCGATGTAACCCCAGTGCACTCGCATCGTTGTTGAGGGCCAAGCTGAGAGGTATGAAAGACAGTCCGATCGATGCCCGATATTGGTTGGCTCTTCATTGTACGGATTACATGCTTTTGACGCATCGCGCCGAAGCAGAAGCCGCTCGCGTCCTTCGCCTGCGTTCTAGCGAACTTGACGAATATGACAAGCCTGTCGTATGTTGGAATCTTCTTCTCTCGGAGATTGCTAACTTCGACGTACACCGACAGTTTGTATCGATCATACAAGCGGAGTTGGACTTCGTTCCGATAGAATTCCAATATATCGTTCGTCGGCCAGATGCCACGGATATAGAGATACTAGTCCGCAAGTATCGAGAAGGATCTAAAGAACAACAACACCTCCTGCTTGTCTTGTTGTCGCTTCATCCGGTGGATCTGAACGAGGAGTCATGGGATTGGGTTCACGAGATCGCGCATAGCGCGGCAAGGACTGAAACCAAAATATCTGCATTCGGCATACTCAGCGCGTCCGACCCTGTCAAGTTTGGCCGAGCCTTGGTTGCCCGGGGGTGGTCATGGAGCGTGACCGAAGACATATTCGTGAATCACTATGGGACGTCCGCGCTTATTGAGGCAACCGACGACACTCCTTTCGAAGAGATTGCTTCTCGCCTCGCGCCGTGGCGGCTCCTAGAGTCAGCACGTCGCCGCGGATGCAACCCCGCCGAACTCGACCTGGCGATCGAGCTCTTCGGACGTGTGCTTACGGATTCTACACTCGATCTACTAGATCCCGGAATCGACCTATCGGTCGACCGATCCCTGCGAGAAGACCTTCCATTCGCCTATTCGGTTGCCCCGCGGCCGACGCAGTCTGGGGAGGGCCTCCCATGGATCGGGAATCCTGAAGAACAGCTTAGAGCACACCGTGGCGCGATCGCCACGGCCGAGAGGCATGCCAAGACCGCTTGGAGATCGGGTGCGAGTCTCTACTTGGTCGACCTTCATATGGAAGACTTAAGGGCTGTTCTGGCACACGCTCCCGATGTGGTGGATCGGTGGCTTGTAGGCTGGTCGGAGCCCACGAGGGACTTCATACGGCGGGTCCGCCTCGCTGAGGGCACGTTTCTTGGCCTGTGCGAAGCGCTGATGGAACATGATCCTCCGCGTGGGACCAAGTTGTGGTGCACACTTCGACGGACGTTGGCTACGACGTATGTGGGTGGCGGTGGTGTGGATGATCTTCTACACATGGCCTTTCGCGTACCAGACTCACCGGAAGTGTCGAATCTTCGCTGTGAGTTGCTCGGATTTGGCTTTTGCCACAACGATCGGATGCTATTCGACATCGCACTCGCCGCAACCTACAACGGAAGGAGCGACTGGCTGAAAAACACAATTTCCTCGGATAGGGCTTCCTCGACCACCTGGAGGAACAAGCGGGCGGAAGTACTCGCCGGGTTCACGATAGACAACAGGCTGCCCGTCGAAGGAGCATGGTCAGATGGTGAGATCGAAACGGACGCGGCGGAGCTTCTCCAGAGAGCAGCACGCTCGCGGTGGACAGAGGCCTGTGCGCGGTACTGGTGGGAAGTGTTTCTTCAGTCGCCTGATCGTGATCGGGCGTACGCAGCCTGGGTGTTGTTTCTTCGTTCAGCCGATCGAAGGTCATCGATTTGGACCAAGCAGACATCCCTTGAGGAGAGCGAGATGAGCGATCTCTTGCGTCTCAAGATTGCTCATCATAGAATCAACCATCGGGCCATGCAGCGGGCGCTTACGAAACGCGACGAGAAACTCGAAAAGAGCTATTTGGGTCGCTCAATCGTTGCCGGTGTAGGTCCTTGGGCAAGCGAATTATGAGGCGGCAACGGAAGTGTCTCGAAACAGCGAACTGATCGAATCTGTGTGGCAAGACAATTCGACCCGCACAACATGCCGAGCCGACGAGCGGACGTGTCTCAACTCATCTACTAGGCGCTGAGGCGCTGAATATGGATTGAGTCTCCCCGATGTCGCATCGGGCCAATGAGATGATCCTCACATATCGCTGGGGCATCGACAGATACAGGTCCTCGGACGCGCGACAGATGCGGCTCAAAATGGGAATCGGCCCTTGCATGGTCGCGGCACCGTGCGGCACCATTGCGGGGTGAGCGTTCAAGCCATCACTCCCGCCGGCGCACCGGTCGATGCCGAGGTGCGGGTACCCGGATCCAAGAGCCTGACCAACCGCGCCATGTGCATGGCGGCGCTGGCCTCGGGCACGTCGACCCTGCACAACGCCCTGTTCAGCGACGACACCCACTACTTCGGCGCGGCGCTCCGCGCGCTCGGCATCGAGGTGCGGGAAGATGCCGATGCGGCGATCATCAGCGTCGACGGCCAGGGCGGCGCCATCCCGGCGCAGAAGGCCGACCTGTTCGTCGGCAACGCCGGCACGGCGGCGCGTTTCCTGACCGCGCTGCTGGCCCTTGGCGAGGGCTGCTACACGGTGGACGGGGTGCCGCGCATGCGCGAACGCCCCATCGACGAACTGCTCGCGGCGCTGACCGCCCAGGGCGCGCGCATCACCTCGGACAGCGAGCCGCCGCGCATGCCGTTCACGATCTGCGGCGCCGGGCTGGCGGGGGGCCACCTGGAGATCTCCGGCATGCGCAGCAGCCAGCCGATCTCCGCCCTGCTGATGGTGGCGCCGCTGGCCCAAACCAGCACGACCCTGCACATCACCGGCGAGCTGGTGTCGAAGCCGTTCGTGGGCATGACCACGCGCCTCATGGAGCAGTTCGGCGTGAACGCCGGCGGCGGCAGCAGCCTGTACATCGCCGCCGGCCAGCGCTACCACCCGGTGGACATGGTGATCGAGCCGGACGCCACCAACGCCTCCTACTTCTTCGCGGCCGCCGCGGTCACCGGTGGGCGGGTAACCGTGGCCGGCCTGACGCGCAGCTCGCTGCAGGGCGACCTGGCGTTCCTGGAAGTGCTGCGGCAGATGCGCTGCAAGGTGCGCTGGCGCGGCGACACGGTCACCGTGCAGGGGCCCGCCCAGCTCGCCGGGGTCGACGTGAACCTGGCCCCGATCAGCGACACCGCGCCCACGCTGGCGGCAATCGCGCCGTTCGCCAAGGCGCCGGTCACCATCCGCGGCATCGCCCACACCCGCCTGCAGGAAACCGACCGGGTCAC
>Ga0209544_1004183_pt1 | contig 10354 bp, 5 predicted proteins | sample MesohylPK_FD_187297 | JGI IMG/M metagenome (GOLD analysis project Ga0209544, IMG submission 187297) | Host-associated microbial community of the marine sponge Aplysina aerophoba from Gulf of Piran - sponge mesohyl, lysed by proteinase K... | ecosystem: Host-associated > Porifera > Sponge >...
GTTGGGGAGTAGGCCACTGAGGACAACCAACCCTCATCATTGGCAAGGTTGCTCTGTTTCCCTAATGAAATAAAATGTGCTCCAGCACTCAGCTTCTGTCGCAAGTTGGCGGGTTTGAAACCAACGAGCCTTAACCCGTCGGTCTTGGTGAGGCCTGTACGCTCCGAAAGTTTATTGCCAATGGAGTCTTTCTTTTTTGACACCATTCGCTCTAAACCTAAATTAAATGCTGTTGTTTGACCCGTGAGTTCGTTTCCGGCAAAGTGACCTTTTTCAATGCGCATGACCCCTAAAGCCTCCGTTCCATAAGGAGTAGAGTTAAATTCCTCACCTGCTGCGTGTAGGGTTGCCATTAACGCATTGCCAAAGCGGGTGGGTACAGCAATTTCATAGGCGAGTTCGCCAGAAAATGAAATCCGAAATAATCGCGCTTTGATTCCGTTGCAAATCGTCAGGGAAGCACAGGACATAAAGGGAAAGCCCTCATTTGAGAGGTCAAAATTATTATCAATAATCTTTGCGATCAGTGGGCGTGAGTTTGGGCCTGCAACCGAAAACTGAGCCCAACCATCTGTTGTTGATATGAGGTGAACGTCAAGTTGAGGCCATAGGCACTGACGCGCAAATTCAAGCTGTCGAAAAACCAGAACTGCATTGGCGGTTGTTGTTGATATGACGAAATGGTTATCATCAAGTCGGGCAACAGTTCCATCATCATAAACAATGCCATCCTCACGCATCATCAATCCATAACGAACCTTACCAACGGGAAGTTTAAGAAAGCCATTACTATAGATTCGATTAATAAACTCAGCGGCATCTCTTCCTTGGCAGTCAATTTTACCAAGGGTTGAGACATCACAAAACCCCACCGAATTTCGCGTTACCAAAACTTCACGGTCAACACTGTGTTGCCAATGTGTTTCACCGGGTAAAGGATACCATTGAGCTCTGAGCCAATTTCCGGTTTCGACGAATACAGCACCTCTTTCTTTTGCCCAACGATGACTTGGAGTATATCTGACTGGCCGAAAGTGTTTCCCTTTGGACCTACCTGCGAATGAACCGATAGGTACCGGTGTATACGGCGGGCGAAAAATCGTTGTTCCAGTTTCAGCAATACTTTTATTCGAATATTCAGACATTATTGCAGAAGCAATAATGTTTGAAGTTTTTCCTTGATCCGTTGCCATCCCAAGCGTTGTATACCGTTTAAGATGTTCAACATCCTTAAAGCCTTCTTGGAATGCTTGAGTTATATCTTTCGTAGTAACATCGTTTTGTAGATCCACCCAAGCCCTGTGTTTTGAGTCCCGAACGTACCAAAATGGAGAAACACCGCACGATTCATTACTTGCGATAAGTTGAGCATGACTAGGAGGGTTAAGACCCGCTTTATTAATCACTGATTCTGCTGTAATTCTTGCCGAGTCAAGAACGGACTGAAGTGAGAAGTTGCCCCCGACTGAACCGGCCACATGCATACTTTGAGGTAAATCATATCCAGGGATAAAAGCCTGAATATCTTCACTCCATGTTGGCTTGGTTCGTTTGTGGCAAGTGAGATGAACATTGGGACTCCAACCACCTGATACGGCTATGGCATCAACCCTAACGGTTTGACCATTTGAGAGGACAATAGATTTAACACGATGAGTTCCATTTACATTTGCAATCCAAGCATTGGTAAACACTCTATTTAAATCATTAAATCCATTTGGATTGGCAATGTCCCGACTATCAATTAGCGTTGCATTAATTTGCTGTTCCTCAAGAATCTGAGCTGTCATCCACCCAGAATCGTTGTTGGTAAATATGGCGACATTGTTACCTGGCTTGATCCCAAAGCGTACAACATATTCCCTTAATGCACCCGCAAGGAAAATTCCAGGGCGATCATTATTACTAAAGGCGATGGACCGTTCCGTCGCACCAGTACAGATTATTGACTGCTTTGAGTAAATTTTCCAGAGAACTGTGCGTGGCTTTTTGTTGATGCCTGCTAGGGCATCGCGCCGCATTTCCAGACCGCCAAAGATGCCATGATCGTAAACCCCGAAGATTGTTGTTCTGGGCATCAATCTTACATTTTTCATTGACTTGAGTTCAGTCAATACTTGCTTGAGCCATTCATACGCTGGTGAATCATTGATTAATCCCCCATCAGCGATGAGTTGCCCTCCAAAACGAAAATCCTCATCAGCAAGGATTATATTTAATCCTGCTCGACCAGCAATAATTGCCGATAACAATCCACTCGGACCACCCCCAATAATGAGCACATCGCAATGCAAGAAGCCCTTATCGTATGTATCTGGATCAGGTAACCCTGACAACGGGCCTAGACCTGCAGCACTCCGGATGAAGGGCTCATAAACCTTCTCCCAAAAAGCCTTTGGCCACATAAACGTTTTGTAATAAAATCCAGCCGTCAGAAAATTTGCCAGTCGATCATTGACCTGCATCAAGTCAAGGCCTAAGGAAAGTCTATGATTTTGGCTTTGAGCGACAAGTCCTTCGTAAAGTTCAAGAGTGGTCGCTCGAGTGTTTGGCTCACCAAATGACCCTCTTCCATGCTTCACAAGTGCATTAGGTTCTTCAGACCCTGAAGTAAAAACCCCTCGCGGTCGATGATACTTAAATGATCGCCCAACAAGTAATTTATTGTTAGCGAGTAACGCCGAAGCGAGTGTATCCCCTTCGCAGCCTGAAAGACGTTTGCCATTAAAGGTAAAATTTAGCGGTGAATTCCTGTTGATGGATCCCCCGGATGGTAAACGCGAAAACATCTCTTTATCGTCCTAATTCCAAAGCGACGTCTCGAGCAAGTCGGACTTCAGTAATCTCGTGCGTCAGGGTGTTACGAGTGACAACTAGCCACGACCGATCCCCTTGTTCATGATACCATAATTCGTTGTGTATACCTTCAGGGTTTTCCCGTATGTATTGATATTCGTAAAACCGTTCCCCTGTGGGATCATCATGATATTCAGGTCGGTTGATCAAACGTGCATCGCCGAGATAGACGAATTCAGCGGCGTCACGTGGTCCAAGAAGTGGGTGGTTAATTATCATGAGCTTATTGTCTAATGTAGGTTAGGCTGCGGACCCACACCTTTTTCATCAATCATATGACCAGTTTTAAATCGGTCCAAACGAAATCCTGCGGCTTTGGGATGGGGTTCTCCAGTAGCCAGTAGATGAGCCGTGCAATATCCTGATGCCGGAGTTGCCTTGAATCCACCATAACACCAACCGCCATTAAAATAAAGACCTTCAACGGGTGTAGAATCGATAATTGGGGAGCCATCCATAGACATATCCATTTGACCACCCCACATCCTGAGTAGTCGGGCCCTACCGATCATGGGTAAGATCGCCATACCACCTTCACAAACATCTTCAACAGCGGGTAAATTGCCCCGTTGAGCATAAGAATTGTAACCATCAAGATTACCACCAAAGACTAATCCACCTTTGTCAGATTGGCTTGCATAGAAGTGTCCAGCTCCGAACGTGATTACATTGGGTAGGCAGGGCTTGAGAGCTTCAGATACAAACGCTTGAAGTACATGCGTTTCAATTGGCAATCGCATTTCGGCCATGGCCATGACCTTACTTGAAGAACCGGCAACACAGACTCCAACTTTACTTGTCATTATCGGTCCGCGCGTGGTTTGCAATCCTTTTATCTTCCCCTTCTCTATGGTGAAACCTGTGACCTCGCAATTTTGAATGATGTCAACACCCAATGCATTTGCCCCTCTTGCATATCCCCAAACGACCGCATCATGTCTTACAGTCCCACCGCGGGGTTGCCAAAGGGCGCCATGGATAGGAAATCGTGCATCGTCATAATTTAGAAAAGGGTACTTGCTTTTAAGTTGCTCTCGATTCAAAAGTTGGGCATCAGCTCCGGCCAACAACATCGCATTCCCCCGGCGGGCGTAGTCATCACGCTGGCTATCAGAGTGAAATAGATTTAAGATGCCTCTTTGGGATACCATCGCATTGTAATTCAAATCCTGCTCCAAACCCTCCCAAAGTTGCAGGGAAAACTCGTAAAACGGTTCATTTTCGGGAAGTAAATAATTAGATCGAATGATAGTAGTGTTGCGGCCAATATTCCCACACCCTAACCAGCCCTTTTCAAGAACTGCAACATTGGTAATCCCATATTCTTTTGCGAGGTAGTAAGCAGCGGCCAAACCATGTCCCGCTCCAATGATAATGACATCATACGCGGGTTGGGGAGATGGTTCTCTCCACATCGAAGGCCAATTCTTGTTCCCCTTGAGTCCTTCGCGGATAATTTGCCAAATTGAAAATTTCATAGTTTCACCGATTGTGTTCAACTATATTTGTCCAATTTAAGCGAAATTCATATAATAAAAGAGGACATTTATTTTAAGAAAAAGGACTCTAATGTCGATTCATCCAGTTAAGGTTGGTGTTGTTCTCATTGACAATTTTGCCCTGCTGTCGTACGCCAGTTTTATTGAACCTTTACGAGCGTCCAACTTGCTTTCGGGGGAAAATTTATTTGAAGTGAGCCATTATTCGGTTGGTGCTTTAACGATAAGAAGTTCATCTCGTGCGAGTATAGAAACTGCTCCTATTAAAACGGCCACGCAAGATTTTGATTATTTATTTGTTGTTGCCGGAGGAACTCCGGGAACATTCTATGACCCAGTGCTATTTGCGACCTTGCAAGAGCTGTCGAGTCATAACTTAATCATTGGAGGTATTTCTGGAGGGCCAGTTATTTTGGTTAAAGCGGGATTGATGAATGATTACAGGATGACGGTTCATTGGGAGCATGCTGCCTACTTAGAACAATTAAATCCCAATTTATTACTTGAAAAATCATTATTTGTCATTGATCGGAACCGCATCACCTGCTCGGGCGGAACCGCACCACTTGACCTGATGCATTATCTAATAACCAAGGAGTATGGTGCTCAATTTGCGAGTAAAGTATCCGATTGGTTTATTCAGACTGTTGTTCGGCCTCCAGGTGAAACTCAAAGAGTGAGTTTGACCAGCCGATACGGCACTCGGAACCGTAAGGTTCTAGCGGCAATTGAACTGATTGAAAATCACATCGCAGATCCGTTATCGCTAGATCAGTTGGCTAAATTAGTGGGCGTGAGTTCCCGCCATCTTAATCGCTTATTTCACCACGAAGTTGGTGAATCGGCCATGCATTTAAGCTTGAGAATTCGGTTGAATCTTGCTTATAAACTGTTTGCTGAAACCTCTTTAATCAGGGCAGAAATTATGGAGGCAACGGGATTTTCTTATCAGTCACAATTTTCAAGTGCATTTAAAAAACAGTTTGGTTATCCGCCATCGCAAATGAGTCGCCAAAGTAAATGAGCCAAATTGGGATACTGAGAGGGAGTATTATTTATTTCCCTCAATCCTTAACAAGCAACCAAGCTGGTTAGTCAAGTGTCTTTGATCTTTGGACTTTTCCCCCATATCTATCACTTTTGACTAGAAATTAGGTTTGAGAACCTTGATGGGAATTGCTTAATTTCTTTGTATTGTTTTTATATGTTAGACTATCTTTCAAAACGTGACTTGATTATGTAAAGCTTTACATAATCAAATCACTTTTATTCAGGCGAAAACACGTTTCAATCACCGCCAACTGACGATATTGCGTGATGATATCACGGGGGTCTCTATCCTATCAATTTATCACACTTAACTCCGTGATGTTTTTATGCCAATTATTGGACCATGTTTATTGGTACTTTTCAACTTTCATCTTCCACCGCCTGCTGGTTCAGGCAGGAGTGTCAGACCGCTGAGGTGTCCGGACTGTCTCGTACAGCCCTAGCGGAGGCCTTATGTCAGAGCGAGCAACTGAGTAGCCGAGCGGCGGCTCAGAAACTGTTACCGAAACTGGCCACACTTCTGGAGGACTCTTTGCCCGCCACCCAAGTTGCGATGCCGGAATCCCATCCTGATATACCCACCGGGTTTCCCGACCAAATCATTACGGGACACCTGTCGGAACTGGGCACGCTCAGTGTTGCGTGTGTCACGGATGCGGAACGGTCACGCTGGGAAGCGATGATGGCCAGCCATCATCCCGCGGGGTGGACCCGTTCACCGGGTGGGCGTATCCTCTATTGAGTACTTTCATAGTCTCACGACGCAGACGGGCGCTGATGGTGGCATGACGGCGACCAAAGAGCAGCGGTTCCAGTCGGCGAACAGTCTTGCCCAAGACCTTGTTCTCCTCCAGTCGCTTAATATCCGCGACCCGATCAAAGCCTAAAATGTTCAAGAGCATGATACTCAGAACCATCTGAGCATCCAACCAACCCTGAGACTGCATGCGGTCACCCGGGAGGCAGTGAAGGATTTTTCGATCACACAGAATCTTTAAAAACGCCAGGACACCACCAAAGGGTGTTGTGTCTTGTTTGGGGGTAAATTGAGCCTTGACCGGAAAGGTATTTGGTAATATCATAATGTTCACCCGTTGGGTTAGGTTTATTTTGTTGTGATAATTGCATGTCGATGCCTTTTTCACAAGTAATCTAACGGGTTTTTCAACTTTTTGATCGCTGATCAGGGAAGGCTAACTGAGGCCAATTAAAATATTTTGGAAAAAATGCTAAAGATAGATTAGGATAATACCATCTGAATGCACCTTAATTTATGCACTCTGAATAAGTTTTGCTTGTGGTATCATGACAATATGATACGAACACTATTGGGATTGAGCTTATAGGTATCAAGCTATTTCCTTGACTTATGCACTTCGTCACAAGACGATGATAACTGAGTGATGCCAAGTTTCATGGAATAATGATGATGCACCCAATCGATGGCCTGCTGTTTTCAGAGAGTTTCCTCAGTGAGAACGGCCCGCTTTGTCGTCTGCCCGAATGGTCGCAAATTACACCTTCTGAACTTGACGAGATTGTCGCTCGCATTGAAGCCTTAGTGACACCGGTCATTCCCAATCCGGGTGAAGCCGAGACTGTTGACGAGATTATTATGCCCATCCTGAAGACCCTAGGATGGTCGCAGTGGCTCAAGGAACAGAACCTCTCAACCACCGGTCGTGACGATGTTCCTGATTTGCTTTTATTTACACAAGTTCAGGACAAGGACAGGGCACGTCATAAGTCTGCACAATGGGAACGGTATCAATTTGGTTCAGCGGTGATGGAAGCCAAACGATGGGCACTGCCACTGGACCGACACAGCCAAGAGCCAAGCGGAAGTCTTCCCCCATCGAGTCAAATACTTCGGTATGTGCGCCGGACTGACGACCTGACCCACGGAAGGTTGCGTTGGGGCCTTCTGACCAATGGCGGTCAATGGCGTTTGTATTATGCCGGTGCCCAATCGGTTTCGGAACAGTTTTGTGGTATTGACCTCGTTGGTCTGTTTCAGTCACGCGGGGAAAATGAAGACACATTCAGACACTGGATGAAGGTGTTTGTTCTGATTTTTGGTCGTCAGGCCTTTTGTCTTGATGAAGAGGGACAGCCGTTTCACAAGCGTCTCATTGATGAAGGACAATTTGAACAAAAGCGGATTACCGACAAGCTATCAGGGTTGGTGTTTGACCGCGTATTTCCTACCCTTGTTTCAGCCATCGCTTCCGTCGCTCCCTCAACCGCTGCGGACGATATTCGCGACGCCGCATTGACCTTCCTGTTTCGGTTGTTATTCGTTCTGTATGCCGAAGACCGTGGGCTTCTGCCTATCGCTGACCGGGGATACCAGCGGTGCTCATTGCGGGAACTTGTCCGGTTGAATATCCGAGACTACAAAGAGACGCAGAGCACCTTTTCGCGTCATTCATTCATTTACTGGCCCGTGATTGCCAATCTGTTTCGGTTGATTGACGAAGGTGATACGGATATTGGTTTGCCGCCCTATAATGGCGGTCTGTTCATGCGGGAGAGTGAACACCTTCTGGAACGGATTGAACTCCCTGACTATGTCCTCGCCAATGTGGTGGATGACTTGTCGTTTGAGAAGACTGACCATGGACGACACTATATCAACTATCGCGACTTGAGTGTGCAACAACTGGGCTCAATCTATGAACGACTTCTGGAACAACAACTTGTTCGGACCAATGGACGGATTACAATCACACCCCAGACTCATTCTCGGAAGGACTCAGGAACCTACTACACGCCCGATGAACTCGTTGCCCTGATTATCGAAACCACGCTTTCGCCCCTTGTCCAAGCTCCTATTGATGCTTTTGCCAAGCTTGTTGTAAACAATGCGTCCTTCACCGAGCTTGAACGCTTTGACCCGGCGACCCGGCTCCTGGAATTGAAGGTTTGCGACCCGGCCATGGGTTCCGGACACTTTCTGGTCCGGCTTGTGGACTATCTGTCCGATTGCGTCATTGAGGCGATGGCCGCCGCGAATAGTCTACAATCCGGTTATACCTCACCCCTCATTGAACGCATTGCGACCATCCGCGCAACCATCCACCACAACGCTCGCAAGCGTGGTTGGGTCATGCATGACGACCACCTTGACGACCGCCACATTGTGCGCCGCATGGTACTCAAGCAATGTGTGTATGGTGTGGACCGCAATCCGATGGCAGTGGAGTTGGCGAAGTTATCCCTGTGGCTTCACACATTTACAGTGGGAGCTCCCTTGAGTTTTCTTGACCACCATCTCCGCGTGGGAGACAGCTTGTTTGGTCGTTGGGTGTCTGATGCGTTAAACCGCTTGGGCGATAGTGGACCCCTTCTGACACAGGCGACGGAAGACCAAGCACGGGCTTCGGCCACCGATATGCGAGAGGTCGCTAGTCTCACTGATGTGGACATCACGGAAGTGCGTCGTTCCGAAGAATTGTTTCAACAGATGACCGAACGTACGGCACCCATTGATGCTTTTTTGTCGCTTCAACTGGCGTTTGATTGGATGGATTATCCGGTCAAGAGCAAAGAACAGGAGGCGATACAAGCGTGGCTTTATGGGCTGTTCGGGGACCCGTTGGCGATTGCGACGGGCTCATTGCAGTTACAGGACCCCCCATCAAACAATGCCATGCGAACGTGTTTTATTACACTTCTCAAACATGCTCAGGAACTCATTACTTCCATGCGCTTTCTCCACTGGGAGACAGCGTTTCCCCATGTGTGGTCAGACCATGATACAGGTGGGTTTGATGCTGTCATTGGTAATCCCCCTTGGGACCGCATGAAACTCCAACAAGTGGAATGGTTCAGTTTAAGACGTCCTGATATCGCCAACGCTGACACGGCCGCACAGCGCCGACGGAAGATTGCCGCTCTTATTGAAGCTGATGCCCCTCTTGCTCGCGAATACCAACACGCGACACAGCGTGCGACAGCGGCCGCTCGTATGGCTCGGCAATGTGGGGATTATCCATTGTTATCAGCGGGGGATGTGAATCTGTATTCTCTGTTTGTTGAACGCTCAATGGCACTGGTCAAGCCCGGAGGAATGATGGGCTTATTGGTTCCCAGTGGTATCGCCTCAGGCGAACTCGCAAGTCGCTTTTTCAGCACTTTGGTGAAGGAGAGGCGTTTACTGTCTCTGTACGATTTTGAGAATGGTCGTTCAGGTTCAGACCGGTCCCCCTTTTTTCCCGATGTACACAAATCGTTTAAATTCTGTCTCATTGTTGCGAGTTCATCACCTTGGCAAAGCGAAGCACAGGTAGGATATTACCTCCAAGGTGTGGACGATATTCATGACCATAATCGGTGCTTCTCACTGGCTCCATCTGACCTTGCTCTTGTGAACCCCAACACGCACTCGGCCCCTGTGTTTCGTTCGCGTCTAACAGCTGACCTTGTCAAGGGTATCTACCGACGCATCCCCGTATTAGTGAACAAATCCATTGCCCCAGATGTTAAGTCATGGCCTGTCAAGTATCTGAGAATGTTTGATATGACTAATGATTCAGGATTGTTTCGAACTCAAGCACAGTTGGAAGAGGATGAACAGGGATGGCCGATATCAAGCCATCGTTTTGATAGTCCTTCGGGTGTGTGGATGCCCCTGTATGAGGGGAAGATGATTAATGCTTTTGACCACCGAGCGGCATCAATAGAACCCAATCCAAAAAGTTTGCACGGGCAAGCACGTGTTCACCTTAGTCGTTTTGTGCAGCATTCCAATCCCGAGTGGTATCCCTCTCCACGATACTGGGTCAATGCGGCAGAATGTCAACAGCGTGATGAACACGGTTGGGTTGTCGGATTACGTTCACTTACAGGGGTCCCCAACAAACGCACGGTCATTGCTGCAATCTTACCTGAAGCGGGGTACAGCAACTCCCTCCCCATACTGAGACCGGAGGGTCAAACGCACAACG
>Ga0209544_1004195_pt1 | contig 10318 bp, 7 predicted proteins | sample MesohylPK_FD_187297 | JGI IMG/M metagenome (GOLD analysis project Ga0209544, IMG submission 187297) | Host-associated microbial community of the marine sponge Aplysina aerophoba from Gulf of Piran - sponge mesohyl, lysed by proteinase K... | ecosystem: Host-associated > Porifera > Sponge >...
GTTTCTCGTTGCGGACGATGACATCGGGTGCCCCGAGGTCAAGGAGACGCTTGAGGCGGTTGTTGCGGTTGATCACGCGCCGGTACAGATCATTGAGATCGCTGGTGGCGAAACGGCCACCGTCCAACTGCACCATCGGCCGCAATTCCGGCGGAATCACCGGCAAGATCGTCAGCACCATCCACTCGGGTCGGTTGCCGCTCTTGCGGAAGTTTTCCACGACGCGCAGGCGTTTGGCGGCTTTTTTGCGGCGCTGCTTGCTCTTGGTGGTAAAGATTTCCTGGCGCAACTCTTTTGCCAGTGCGTCCAGATTGACTTTGGCTACAATATCGCGGATCGCCTCGGCGCCCATTCCCGCCTTGAAGATGTTGCCCCAGCGATCGGCCAACTCGCGATAGCGGGTCTCGGTCAGGAGCTGCATTTCGTCCATGCTTTTCAGCTCGTCCAACTCCGCTTCGGCGCCGGTTTGCAGCCGGCCCCGTTGCTCGGCCACATCTTCGCGCAACTTTTCAAGCAATTCGTCCAATTCCTGGCGAATGTGTGTCTGCTTGGACTGGATCAGAACGCGAATATCTGACTTCTCTTCATCGGATTCAAACTGAAGCGAGTCCAACCGTTCCTGCACATAGTCGTTGACAGTTCGTTCATGCTCGACGGTGACGGTCTCTTTGGCCGAGATGATGGCGGCCTCCACCCAATCCAGGTGCTTATCTTCCGGTGCTTTCTTGCCGGTATTGCTCTGAATCCAGTCCTGAACCCGTTGGGCCTGGCTGATCGCCTCCGACGAAGAACGGTTGATGCGTTCATCGAGTCTCGCAATCTGAGACTGTTCATCTTCGTCCAACTCGTCCAGTCGGCTCTGCGCGCTGGCTTCTACGACGTCGATCTGTTCCTGTGATTCGTTATCCAATCGGGCTATCCCCATCTGCAGCTCTTTTTCGAGACGCTGGATGGCCCGGCCGCGCGCGTCTTCGTTCACGTCGGTGATGATGAACTGAGCGAAGTACAGTACCCGCTCCAGATGACGGGGGCTGATGTTCAGGAGCAGGCCCAGGTGGCTGGGAACGCCCTTAACATACCAGATATGGCTAACCGGCGAGGCCAGTTTGATATGGCCCATGCGTTCGCGACGCACCCGCTGCGGCGCCACTTCCACACCGCATTTGTCGCATACGATGCCCTTATAGCGGACGCGTTTGTACTTGCCGCAGGCACATTCCCAATCCTTCTGCGGCCCGAAGATACGTTCACAGAACAGGCCGTCCCGCTCCGGCCGCAGCGTACGATAGTTTATCGTCTCCGGCTTCGTTACTTCGCCAAAGCTCCATTCGTCAATCTGATCCGGGGAGGCAAGAGAGATGCGAATTGCGTCAAAATCTCGAACTTCCATTTTGGCTCCTTTTCGTTTCACCCGCCGCCAAATGTGCAGCAGTTTGGGTCGGCGACGGCCTCAAGGTGGTCGGTAACTTCTTTGACCACCGGGCGCTGTACACTACTCGATCGTCGCCAAGTGCGCAGTAGACGCAGTCGGCGACGGCCTCAGTCGGCGGCGTGTTTACTCGCTGCTGCGACTCATTGGGCTGGGAACGTTCAGGCTGAAGCCAAGGTGCGGCAGACGATCCTCGACTTCATCTTTGCCTAGTTGTATCACCTCATTCTTGTCGTTAATCACTTCGATCGAAAGAGCCAGACTCTGCAATTCTTTCACCAGTACCCGGAAACTTTCCGGCACTCCGGGGCTCTGAATCTCATCGCCCTTCACGATTGCCTCATAGGTTTTCACCCGGCCGGTGGTATCGTCCGACTTAATCGTCAGCATCTCCTGCAAAGTGTAAGCAGCGCCGTAAGCCTCCAGCGCCCATACCTCCATCTCGCCGAAACGCTGGCCACCGAACTGCGCCTTGCCGCCCAACGGTTGTTGCGTGACCAGGCTGTAGGGGCCCGTGCTGCGGGCGTGGACTTTGTCCTCTACCAGATGGTGCAGCTTAAGCATCTGCGCGATCCCAATCGTGACGTGGGCATCGTACGGCTCACCCGTCTTACCATCGAAGAGTTTCTGTTTGCCCGTCGTCGGCAGCGGCCAGCCAACCTGACTCGAGAACTGTTGCGCAGTGGCCCCCATCTCTTCGAGCCGCGTTTCATCCAACTGTTCTTCCTCCATCAGGATGGGGTCGTCAGCTACGTCTGCCAGGGCGACGCCGTCCGGCTCGCAGCCATGATAGAGCATCCACTCGCGCAGGGAAACATAGCGGGCATACCGGTCCGAATCATCCGACCTGGTTTGCGGGACGACACGCTCCGCATCATAGCCTTTGTCCTGCAACCATTCAGCGAGGGCGGCATTGCGCGCGTATTTGTCGTCGAAGAACAGACTTTCAGGTTCATACCCGCGCGGCTCCAGCCATTCCAGCAGATAGAGACGGCGGGCATCATTGTCGTCCATCAGGGATTCGCTGTCGATTTCCTGTTCGCGAACAGATGCCCATGCCCGCTGGGTGACATCCTGCCAGGCTTGGTCGATCAACCAGGCCCGCGCCAGCTCGGACTCGATCTCGTCTTCCTGTGCGCCGTCGAATACAGGCGTTTCCGCCATGAAGCCGAGACGGTCGGCTGCCCATCCCAGATGGGTTTCCAGAACCTGTCCGATATTCATGCGTCCGGGCACACCCAGTGGATTCAGGATAATGTCGATCGGTGTGCCGTCATCCAAAAAGGGCATGTCTTCCACGGGTACCACCCGGGAGATTACGCCTTTGTTGCCATGCCGCCCGGCCATCTTGTCGCCTTCGGTCAGACGGCGGCGCTGGGCGATGCTGACGCGCACCATCATTTCCACCCCCGCGGGCATGTCCTGATGATCTTCGCGCGTGAATACTTTGATGTCCACCACCTTGCCGCGTTCACCATGGGGGAGCCGCAGCGAGCTATCCTTTACCTCACGCGCTTTCTCGCCGAAAATCGCTCGCAGCAGCTTCTCTTCCGGCGTCAGCTCGGTCTCGCCCTTTGGCGTTATTTTTCCAACCAGAATGTCTCCGGCGGCAACTTCAGCGCCGATCCGGATGATGCCATCCTCATCCAGATGTCGCAGCGCGTCTTCGCCCACGTTGGGAATATCGCGGGTGATCTCCTCCGGGCCAAGTTTCGTTTCTCTGGCTTCAATTTCGTGCTTTTCAATATGCACCGAAGTGTATTTGTCGTTTTCGACCAGCCGTTCGCTGACCAGGATGGCGTCTTCGTAGTTGCCGCCTTCCCAACTCATATAGGCCACCAGCACGTTCTGCCCCAGGGCCAGTTCGCCGTTCTGCGTGGAAGAGCTGTCCGCCAGCACTGTGCCGGCTTCGACCAGGTCTCCCTTTTGGATCGTCGGACGCTGATCGATGCAGGTGCTCTGATTGCTGCGATTGTACTTGCGCAGCGGATACGTATGCTCGGTGCCGCCCTCCTCCTGGATGACGATTTCAGTATTGACCACGCGAATGGCCTCGCCAGCCTTGCGGGCGACGACCACCTGGCCCGAATCAACAGCAGCCTGCCACTCCATGCCGGTGCCGACAATCGGCGCATCCGGCTGCACCAGCGGCACAGCCTGCCGCTGCATATTGGAGCCCATCAATGCGCGGTTGGTATCATCGTGCTCCAAAAAAGGAATCAAGGCAGCGGAAACGCCGACGACCTGTTTGGGCGATACGTCCATGAATTGGATGCGCTGCGGTTCTTCGAAGCGGAACTCCTCGGCCTGGCGCACAGAGGGGCGCCTATTGAGAAAGTGGCCGGCATCGTCCAGCGGTGTCGAAGCCTGGGCGATCGAGGAGCGCTCCTCGGTATCGGCGTTCAGATAGATGACCTCTTCACCTACGAAAGGACGCACCCGGATCTCGTTCAGGTCTTCAATAGCGGCGATGCGCTCGACCTGCTCCGGCGTCAGTTCCGTCTCTATTTCGGCGATAAGCTCGCCGCTGTCGGGGTCGCTGATTTCTTCGGCGAGCGTGCGTCCTGTCAACGCATCGACCTGGTTTTCTACCGTATTGATGACGCGGCGGTAGGGCGTTTCGATGAAGCCGAAATCATTGATGCGTCCATATGTAGCCAGATACCCGATCAGGCCGATATTGGGGCCTTCCGGCGTTTCAATCGGACAGATGCGTCCGTAGTGGCTGTAATGGACGTCGCGCACGTCGAAGCCGGCTCGCTCCCGGCGCAGGCCGCCGGGGCCCAGGGCGCTCAGACGGCGCTTGTGGGTCAACTCGGCGAGCGGGTTGGTCTGGTCCATGAACTGGCTCAACTGGCTGCTGCCGAAAAACTCCCGTGTGGCGGCCACAACCGGGCGAATGTTAATCAGGCTCAGCGGCGTCACCTGCTCCGGCTCGCGGATCGACATGCGTTCGCGCACGACCCGCTCCATGCGCAAGAGGCCGATGCGCAACTGACTCTGAATCAGTTCACCGACCGTCTTGATGCGTCGATTCCCCAGATGATCGATGTCATCGGGCATCTCGCGGCCATTGTTAATGTCAATAATGCGGCGAACGACCGCCACGATATCTTCGTTTGTCAGAATGCGCGTAGTGAGAGGTTCCTCCTGCTCCAACTTGCGATTGAGCTTGTAACGGCCCACCCGTCCCAGGTCGTAACGACGGGGAGTGAAGAGCAGATTCTGCAAAAAATTGCGCGCGTTATCTAATGTCGCCGGGTCGCCGGGCCGCAGCTTCTTGTAAAATTCAAGCAGCGCGTCGTCGATCCCTTTCTGCCGGTCCTCGGTCGGATTCGCGGTCGGGTCCCGCTCCAGGGTCGCATCGATGAACGGATGGTCTTCATTGTCATCAACGTCCGAGAACAGTTCCCGGATCTCTTCATCCGTGCCGAAGCCGATGGCCCGCAGCAGAATTGTTGCAGGTAACTTGCGTTTGCGATCGACCTTGACGCTGACGATATCCCGTTTGCTGGTCTCGAACTCCAGCCAGGCGCCCCGCAGGGGAATCAACTTGGTACCGGTCAGGTCGCGCCCTGTGCTGCGATCTTCTTCGACCGTGAAGTAGACCCCGGGCGAGCGAATCAACTGACTGACCACGACCCTTTCACTGCCATTGACGATAAAAGTGCCGGAATCGGTCATCAGTGGGAAATCGCCCATAAAGACTTCCTGCTCACTGATTTCACCGGTGTCGTTATTGACGAGTCTTACCTCGACCCACAACGGCGCGGAATAGGTGATATCGCGTACCCGGCAGGCCTCTTCCGTGTGCTTGGCGTCATCGAAGCGGAAGTTGCCGAAATGCAGTTCAAGATGTTTGTTGAAACTGACGATCGGCGAAATCTCTTCAAAAAGCTCTTTCAGTCCTTGCGTGCGGAACCATTCAAAGCTCTGAAGCTGAATCTCGATGAGCCGGGGCAGTTCGATCAGATTGGAAGTCCGCGAATAGGACTTCCGCTGCGTCTTGGCGCCAACACCGTTTCCAAGGGCAGTATGATTCATATGGCGCATGCTCCTTTGCTGTACACTGTCGCCGATCTCTCCAACCTACACGAATTTCTGTCAATCCGGACTACACCTAAGATTGTAGAAACGAAGATGCAAGCTCCTCTCGCGGCGGAACGCGCCGGTATCCAAACCGTTCGTCCGCCGCCAAGCGCCTGGCGTTCAAAAGCGCAGGCGGCGGCCAGATGGCTGTATTCGCCTAAGCCGCGGGTAAAGTCCGTTGTTGAGGTGGGGTTCAATCTTGTGGGTTCGGATCATGGCTCGCAATGCCGGATGGCGGTTCCAGAGTTTGTCCAATCTTCGTGAATCTTGCTGCCGCTGATTTTCTCCACTTTGCCGAAACTCGTGAACGATAAACAGTTGAATGTTCTCCCGCCGCCAAGCGCGCAGCAAAAGCGGTCGGCGGCGTATTGCATCGGCAGCGGCCTCAGCGGAGATTGTGCCAGCTACTTGCGTTCTGGTACGGTCCCCCACACTTGAGGTCTGCAGGTAACAAACGGAACCGAGCCAACCAGTTCTCACCCTGAACTATAAAGTATAAGGCATACGCGACGCCTTGTCAAAATTCTGATGTTGACGGATATATTCCAGTTTCTTGGAAACAGGTAAACAACCATACCCTGTATGCAATTTCATCTGCGTTTTCAGCTTCCCGTTCTTAGTGACCCCACTGGGCAGCGGCCGCGGTTCTTCTGGATATCGGAAGCTACTCAGCCATACCCTGTGTGCGCTCTCATTCGAGTTCTGAGTTTCTGGGTAACTACCCAGCCGCAGATAGGATGCGACCCTGAATAATGCGAGCAAAGGCGACTCTCTCCTCACTTCTCTTCACACCTATCCTCAATCAATCGCCGCAGTCTCTGACCACTGACTACTGCCGTTCTGGGCGGTCGGGCCTTCGGCCCTCCCTTGTGCAGGGGCTGCGCCCCCGCAACGCCCCCCTACAAAAACATGCCTCACCGACCTTACGCCCTCATTCCAGCGGTGCGCCATACCAACCTGGCGCCAGCCAACCGAATACGCAATCAAATAGCCGCAATGGCGGCGATGATGAAGCTCTGTTCAAGACAGATTCTCTTTCTGGCTAAGTAGCTGCATTTCTGGCAACTGGTAACCAAACTCCTACAAAGTACTGGGATCGGGAGGAGGGCCAGAATGCCGGAATCCCCGCTTACAGGATTGGAGGATTCTCAGGCCTGCTTGAGTATGGCTATGAAGTCTTTTATGCCATCTGTAATCCTTTCCTTGACCAACCTTTGTCTCATATGAGCATTCCTTCAACCCGGCCGGCGTTCTGGCTATTCCGTTAAGCATCTGGTTGGCCGCAGCCGTGGTTGGCAGCCGGCATGCTGCGATGAAAGCGTAAAATTCAGTCGGCGTGTTCACGAGGAGGACGTTGCCGGCGGCCTCCTCCCGCATAAGGGAGGGCCGCAGGTCCGACCGCCCATAGCAGGCAGCGAGAGCGCATCTTCGTCTGCCTGACACAGGGTCGCGAACTGACCTCGGCTGAGCAGTTTCGAAGTAAGCAGAAGAGTGTAAACAAGCGTCTGGACAGGGCCAAAAACAGCCGCTGAAATCGCGCCCGGCCCACGCCTCCTGCCATCGGCGCCGTATGTCCATCCCTGCCCTCGAAGTCAAGTTTCACCCCCTGAGCGACCGGGTTTCGGCGACTTCCGTGCAGCGCAGCTGGCTATGGGCGCAGACCCTCGCGAACGCTCCTGAAACAGACCTGATATGAGTCCTGGGCAATTTACATACGATATGCCTACGATATAAAAAGCCCGCTGGCCGCACACGTGAACTGACACGCTGAATCCATCCAATTATCGCGGCCTGCTTCTAACAGATCTTTGGCGAGAGTCGCTGGATTTCGTCAATCTGATCTATGGTCGCGTCGAACGGCAGAAATACACCTTTCACCAGATAAAAGACAGCCAAAAAGAGAGTCAGAATGCTGGCTCAGAAGCCTGCAAGCGACGACAAAACAACCGGATTGAAAGATCCGGAACTTAAGTTTTCGGATGGCCCCGTGTTCGAAAGAAATCTGCGGCTGAATCGGATTCTGGGAAGGATCACATCCGTTTCTGTCAGAATACGTTTTGTGCTATCGTTTTTGCTATGGGACAATATGGGAGAAAGTGGGGCGTTCCCCCTACATTCTGAAGAGACTTTCGTGTTGAGCTTTGGCCCACCCATTTGCCGCCGAAATATTCTTCAATTTCCCTGACAAATCTGTTGAAGCGAGATGTTAGATGCGCCCCGGCTCTAACGGGATGCGCACAGAGTAACTATTCGGAAAATTATGTTTCTCGGTGAGTTCAGTCACAACCTGGACAGTAAAGGGCGGGTCACGATTCCTGCCAAATTCCGGCACCGGCTCATGCCCGGTCTGGTGGTGACGCGTAACCCTACCGGCGGCTGCCTGATGATGATGCCGCTTGAAGAATGGCAGAATGTTGCGGCTCGGGTCAGCGCTCTGCCGCTGATCGACCAGCGTACCGCGCAACTGCGCCGGGCACTGTTCAGCGCCGCCGAAGACCTGAAACCCGATCGGCAAGGGCGCATCCTGATCAGCCAACGCCTGCGGGAGTTTGCCGACATCGAGAACGAGGTGATTATCGCCGGGATGAATACATACATTGAGCTCTGGAACCCGGCCCAGTGGGAGGAGCAGATGCTGACGCCCTTGCAGCTCGGAGAGGATCTCTTTGCCGCCTTGGGAGTCTGAGCGATCGGTACCGCGCCGACCCGCGGCGGGCATGCAAGACGGCTCTGGTGAGCAGGAGGGTCTGCAACACAGCCCCGTTCTGCCGGAAGAAGTGCTGACCGGCCTGAACGTTCAGGCAGGGGGACGTTTCATCGACGGAACCCTGGGCGGTGGCGGCCATACCCAACTTCTGCTGCATCATACGCGCCTCGCCGGAACAGGGGCGCATCAAGAATCTTATGTAGATAAGATTGGCGGTGGGCTAAAGGCCCGCCGCCAAGTTCCCAAAGATGGGGTCGGCGACGGAAAAATACTGGGTTTGGATGTCGATCCCGCGGCCATCCGACGAGTTGGGAAGCGCTTTCCCGACGAAATCAGTGCCGGCAGATTGAGCGTGGCCCAGGCGCCGTTTGACCAGATAGGGGAAATCGCCCGCCAACGGGACTTTACCGGGGTTGACGGTATTCTGCTTGATCTGGGCCTCAGCAGTTTTCAACTGGATACGCCGGCGCGAGGGTTTGCGTTTCGGCACGACGGCCCTCTGGACATGCGCTTCGATCCGTCCACAGGGTTCAGCGCAGCCGACCTGATAAACAGCAGAAGTTGGGAGGAGATTGCCGACATCCTGTACCAGTATGGAGAGGAACGACAGAGCCGCCCGATAGCGCGTGCCATCGTTGCCAATCGCCCGGTTTCGACAACCGCTGAACTGGCGGACATTGTACGCAGGGCAGTGCGCCGCCGCGGCCGACAGAAAATCCATCCGGCCACCCGTACATTTCAGGCGCTGCGCATCGCGGTCAACGACGAACTGGGACAGATCGAGCGGACCCTGCCGCAAATTCCTCCACTGCTGCGGCCTGGAGGACGGGTTGCAATTATCTCTTTTCACAGTCTGGAAGACCGGCTGGTCAAGGAATGGATGCGTGACAACGCCAGGAAATTTCGGCCCGATCCGACTCTGCCGACCGGCGGTCAGGAGCAGATTCCCGTTCTGGCGATATGTAACAAAAAACCGATTGTGCCGGCAGCCGCTGAAATCGAGAGAAACCCCCGCAGTCGTTCGGCCAGGCTGCGCATCGCCGAAAAAATGCCAGAACTGTGATTGAGCTGTCGGGCCGTGTGTTTGTTGTGCGTGTTTCAGCAGGATAAAGCTTTTGCCAACACCGACCATAAATCTGCACCGCGCTGGGCGCCCTTCTCAAACAGGGGCGCAGCGTAACAATGACGAGCAGGTTTGGCGCCCAGCCGACCGGAGAGAAGCGAGGCAGGAAGGAGGCTGGGAACCTAACAGCATGCAATCACCCAATCAGTCCCGCTTCCGAGTTCTGCGCGGTTTGGTATGGCTCGATGATATCGTGCCCTTGCCGCAGACGCTGAGAGGGTACCTCCTCTTTGTGCTGGCTTTGACAGTCGTCTGCGGACTGGCTGTTTTTCAGGTCTGGACCTCGCTGCGGATTACGCAGGCGCGCGGCGAGTTGGAGGCACTGCGGGTACAGTTCAGCCTCATTGAACAGCGGAATGCTGAACTGCTGTGGCAAATTGGCCAGCGCACAACGCTGGATCAGGTGCAAACGCGGGCGGTCCAACTCGACTTTCGTCCGGCTCTGGAACGCAACTACATCCCGAGTCCGTATAAGGCGAGCGGCGCTGCTGTGGCTGCCGCCGATTCCAGTGGATCGGACCCTGGGCAGCAAACGAGCCGGCAGACAGTGAATTCGCTCACTGTCGATCAGCCACCGGCAAAGGCAGGGGAACAGACCGAGTCTTCGGCCGGCCCAACGGGTAGCCCGGCGACAGCGCAACTGCGCCCCGCGACTGACACGACGGGTCCTGCCGGCGCCGGGACGAATGTACCCGCTGCGGACGAGCCGTCCTTCTGGTCTGTGACCGAACGGCTCCCGGCAGCGGAATTCGAGCAGTATGTGTCCGGCTGGCAACAACAGGTCAACGAAGGCTGGCAGTCTGTCCGCCAATGGAGCGATCCGCTGCTCGAACGGGCCAGCGATTTTATCCTGGGCCAGTTGAAACAACGCTGATAATTCCCGCCGCCAGTTTCGCCGCCAGTTTCGCCGCCGCCAAGTGCCCGAAGATGGGGTCGGCAGCGGCGAAAAAGTGCCCGAAGACGGGGGCGG
>Ga0209544_1004199_pt1 | contig 10309 bp, 6 predicted proteins | sample MesohylPK_FD_187297 | JGI IMG/M metagenome (GOLD analysis project Ga0209544, IMG submission 187297) | Host-associated microbial community of the marine sponge Aplysina aerophoba from Gulf of Piran - sponge mesohyl, lysed by proteinase K... | ecosystem: Host-associated > Porifera > Sponge >...
CGCGCAAGTCTCCAACGTCCTCGGAATCCGATCAAACGGCGCACTGGGTTCGCCATGTAGTCAACATTCTTAGGCGCTGAACTATGCCTGAAAAATTATGCACACAAAATTGAACAGAGAAGTTAGCTTATTGTACATGGGATTCTCGTACGGATACGGCGGAGGCTCCCATCGCGTCGCCGATCGTCGTGGCAGCCCCCTTGCCGCTGTTCCAGCGCGACGTTGCGGTTCGCAAAAGGGCTGGCGCAGGCACCATGCCGGTGCCCGGTTGCCAGGGCGGTGGCATAGTGACCGAGCACGGGATATCCGGCCAAGTGTCCTTGAACTACCACGAGACGCCGGACGATAAGGATAACGCGCTCATAAAACACATTTCCGAGGAGTTTCCGAAGGCGAAGTATTCGATCGCCCGGGCCGGAAGCAATAATCCCTACTGCACCGACTACGCAAGTGAAAGCGGGTTTTATTCGGCCGATCTGCCCGGGCCGGGCACCTACACGTTGACCTTCACGATGGCAAACGATGTCGCGTCCGTGGTGGAATCCACTCTCCTGTCATCCTGTGATGCCACGCAGAGCTTTACGCTGAGTGTCAATGGACCAACCACTCTGGATTACGACTGGGGCTGGGGCGTTGACGGGGAACACGGCCATACCGCCGTGGCGCTGAACGGACTCTATCATGCCCGGGAAATGCACAAATATTATAAGACGGAGCTGGGATTTGAATTATTGAATGACGCTCAAATCAAAATCAATGTCGAGGATGGGGACGAAGCGGGTGTAAGTCCAGGCAAGGAACGGTTCACCATACGCACGGGAGGCAAGTATGGAAGGTCAAGCGAAATTATCATGCATGAATATGGCCACGTAGTGCAGTTCGATATTCTTGATCAAGGGTTCAATTTTCGAGCTGATATTGACGCAATCAGAGAGGGAGCCGCTGATTTTTTTGCTGCTGACAAAACGGACCATTGGCTATTTGGAGGGCCGGGAGCGAGCAGTCTTGACGGCCCGGTCCCGTGGAGAGAGCTGAGTAAGATGAATCATATCTGTCCCTGGTTGCCATCGGACAATGAGAGCGTGAGCGATTGGAATCGCATTTGTGGAGCTCGCATTCTGAGTACAACAACAGCGTATCGTTATAAGCAAGGAATGGCGTTAGCCGGAGCCGCGTGGGATATCAGGGAAAACTCCGGGAGCAATATCAATGCCGCATCACTTCTGATGTCGGCGCTCCAAGCGATTACGATCAACACAACAATAATTGAATTCAGAGACGCATTCACTAATGAAACCGATACACAGTCTTCGACCATCTTCGAATCCGTGTTCACAAAACGCAGGATCGGAGGCCCCAATATGCCCAGCAACCTTGCAGTCACCTGTCCCACCAATAGAAATCCCAGACGTCCTGAGCTCACGTGGGCCGATAATTCCAGCCAGGAAACCGGCTATTTAGTAGAGCGGTCGACGAATAATACAGACTGGTCCCAGATTGCAGCTCTCCCCGCAATCGCTGCCGGAAACGGCGCGTACACGGACACGGGGGCCACCTGCCCGGGCTCGGTATACTATTATAGAGTGGTAGCCTACAAAGACTACACTGATCCTGCAGGTACGCTTAAAACCTCCTCGGTGGTCGTGAAATACCCGCCGGATGGTGGTGGCGGCAATGCAGCCCAGTCTATGGTCTCACTTTCGGATCAGGTTATCGGCTTACAAACCGATTCCGTGGCGACCCACACGGAGGCTTCGCTGCATGGGGCGTATCCAAATCCCTTTAACCCGATAACGACCGTCCGTTTTTCGCTTGCTGAAGCTGGGCCGGTGCGGCTGCGGGTCTACGATGTGCTCGGACGCCGCGTCGCCGTGCTGGCGGATTCCGACATGGTAGCCGGAGCACATTCGGTAAAGTTCGAGGCTGCCCACCTGCCGAGCGGCATGTACCTGCTCCGCATGGAAACCGCCCGGCAGCATTGGACCCACTGGGTATCTCTGGTCAAATAGGTATATGTTGTATTGAGGATCTTCAGGGAATCTCCGATGCGCCGAATCATTTTCCTCTTTCTGGTTTCCATGTTCCTGCCCCGGCTGGACGCTCTCCGGGCGCAGTCCTTCGAGCCGGCCACCTGGATCATCGAAGCAGAGGATGTGACCAAGAATTTTGGTCTGGACGCAGATGCGGGGGGCTCCGTATACATGTCGGGCAACGTTCCGTACGGGAACGCAATCCGCTGGTCCGATGGAACCGTCTTCGTTCCGGAGCGCAACGAAAATTTTCTTGCGCGGATTGATGCGGACGGAAACGTGCGCTGGGTCAGACCGGGTGCGCTATCTGTACGCGATGATTACATATCCATCCACACCGTAGTGGCACAGGGCCCGTACGTCTGGACAAACGAGGGGGCGCTGAGGGGATATGGTCCTCAGATCACCCGGTGGGGCGACGGGGATTTTGGGGGAATAGTTATCAACCGCTATTCAGATGCCGGAGATTCGCTGCAGGCCACCTACCTGGCTGGGCCGGTCGACTACGATATGTATGACGGGCCGGCCTACATCCTGGGGCTCGGCGGAGACGATGCCGGCAACATGTATGTTACAGGCTACTATCTGGATACGCTGCGATTGGGGCCTGAGCACCTGCTGGTGCCCTATGTTCCCCCCGTCCTGTCATACCCCGTCCGCACTGTATTTTTGGCCAGCTATTCGCACGAAGGCAACGTGCGCTGGGCGCACCGGATGGTAGGTCCCAGCGATGGTCATTATACTACTAACAACTATATACTCTACGGAAAGGCTCCGGCCAGGCCCAGCTTTGACGTGGATGCCGCGGGTAATACCTATCTGGGCGGCCTTTTCTCAAGGGGCACAGTATTCGCAGAGGGGCAGCCGGACAGCGTGCGGCTCGAGGAATCCGCCGCCGTCGTCGTGTCCTTCGACGCAACCGGCAAGTTGCGCTGGCTGCGGACGGGAAGCGATCTTGGTGTGGAAGCCGATTATCTGGCATTTACCGACGACCGCTATCTCAGACCCAGAAACACGGCCGTGCCCTGGATTTTTACGGCAAGTGACGACGGAGAACTGGCACTTGCCTGGACGGTGAGCTATACCCTGCGCGGTATCATAGTGGCGGTCGGAGACACGACCTTCACGGTGCCGTCCCACTATGGGTATGGGGACTTGGAATTTGTGACGCGCCATGCCGCTGACGGGACGCTGCGCTGGGTGCGCCGGCTGATTCCCGACGACGCTTTGGAGCTCACAGAAATCGCAATGGATATGCGCGGCCACGTATATGTGGGCGGCAGGTATTACGGCCACCAGATTCAGATTGAAGACACCGTGCTGACCGATGGCACCACCCCGGGCTCCAGAAACCTGACGGGACTGCTCGTCGAATACGATGCGGAAGGCACCCTGGCCCGCACCCTGCAGGTGACCGGGCCGCGTTATTCCAGGGTCTCCGGCATACAGCCCATGCCGAGCGGCGAACTGTACGTTGCGGGGTTTGCGTACGAGTATCCAGACGGGCCGGATCACATCATCGTGGGGGTGGACACGCTCGCGAGGCGTCCCGGCAGTAGCAAGGCGTTTCTGGCAAAGTATGGGCCAGTGACAATAGCGCGCGCAGATGATTACGCACGGCCTGTGGGGAATCTGTGGACTGCGCACTATCCCAACCCGTTTGCGGGAGCAGCCACCATTACCTACGAGTTGCCGGAAGTCTCGCACGTTCGCTTGCGGGTCTATGACATTCTCGGTCGCGAAATGGCCATGCTCGTGGACGAATGGCACAGTGCCGGTGCGCATTCCGTGCGTCTGGATGCGTCATCCTGGCCCAGCGGCATATACCTCTATCGCCTAGAGGCGGGCAATCAGGTCGCAACGGGCAGTCTGGTACGCCAGAAGTGAGCCGCCCGCTGAGCGTGTGTCTTCAAGCGATTGAGGCCTGCCGCCTGGAATCAGTCCGACTCTTGCAGAGCCGTACTGCGGAAGTATTCGTACGAGAATACCATATTAATTTGGGAATTATACTGCAAACTGTAACTTTCCACGAGAAACACACTAATCCCGACCGTGCCCAGAAGCACCGTGCCTACGAGTTGCTGGATAAACCAGTAGAGAACCCTCGTTATGGGGGGATCACCTTACGTCAGGCAGCTCTACGTCTGCGGAGACCAATCAAATCCAAGCCCCAAAGTTCTAGATAGCGAGTTACAGTTTGTCGTATAATTCCCAAAAGATTTAATTCTCAAAAACAACCGATTGGGTGAGAAATAGGGGGGAAGTTCAGTTAGAAACAGTTTCACGTCCTTACAAGTTAACCTTTGCTGTCAACTTGCGTATTCGCAAACGTAACTCTCTAGGGGTTCGAATGGGGCCAGAACACTCAAATCAGAACACGGGAGGGCCCGGGCCCGAGCGGGCGCGTTCACCTAGACGCCGAGTGCGCTACATGTGGATTTATGTGGTGTTCCTTGGTTTTATTCTGTTCAATCTCGTGTTCTCGCTGGGACGTCGGGATACGAATACTATTGCGTACAGTACCTTTTTGGATTATGCTACCCAGGGTTACGTCGAAAGCGTCACGATCCGTGATGATCGGCAGGTAACAGGAAAACTGACGGATGCCGGGATTCAGGCACTCGGAGTCAGTGTCGAGACCAGTCGTGGGCTGTTTGGCGGTGAAAGCGATCCAGCATTATTCGTCACTACGAAAACGGCAACACATGACCTGATTGCCTTCCTTGAAGAGCAGAACGAGAGTCAACAGGGAGCGTCTATCTTATATGACGTCACCTACCGGGATAATTGGTTGGGGGGGGCACTTGTGTGGTTGCTGCCCTTGGCGATTATTCTCGTTCTGTGGATCGTTATTCTTCGGCGTGCAGGTCCAGGCTCTCAGGTATTGAATATTGGAAAAAACCGGGCAGTACTCTTTGAATCACTCGGAAAACCCACCGTCACGTTTGAAGATGTGGCGGGTTTAGTGGAAGCAAAAGAGGAAGTGGAAGAGGTCGTGGAATTCCTGAAAAACCCCAAAAAATTTACAAAGCTCGGTGGTGTATTGCCTAAGGGGGTGCTTCTCGTTGGCCCGCCAGGCACCGGCAAAACGCTGATGGGTAAGGCAGTGGCAGGAGAAGCCGGTGCACCATTTTTCTCGATCAGTGGCAGTGATTTTGTGGAGATGTTTGTTGGGGTAGGGGCCGCACGTGTGCGCGATCTTTTTAAGAAAGCTAAAGAGAAAGCTCCCTGCATAATCTTCATTGATGAGATTGATGCAATCGGTCGCAGCCGGGGACGCAACATGATGATGGGCGGTAACGATGAGCGTGAGAATACGCTCAATCAGTTACTCGTGGAGATGGATGGGTTCAACACGGATAAAGGTGTCATTATCATGGCCGCCACCAATCGGCCCGATGTACTGGACGCAGCATTGCTGCGGCCAGGACGTTTTGATCGCCAGATCCTGATTGATCGTCCAGATCGCATGGAGCGTGCAATGATCTTTAAGGTGCATACCCGTAATCTGATTTTAGCGGATGATGTGGAGCACGAGGTACTGGCTTCCCAGACCCCTGGCTTTGCCGGCGCAGAAATTGCGAATGTTTGTAATGAAGCTGCGCTTTTGGCTGCACGTCTGGATAAGGATGCCATACATATGGAGGACTTTGAGCAAGCGATTGACCGTGTGATCGGAGGGCTTGAGAAGAAAAACAAGCTGATCAAACCCGAAGAAAAAAAGATTGTCGCCTACCACGAAGCGGGCCATGCAATTGCCGGCTGGTATTTACCCAATACGGATCCAGTCATTAAGGTTTCCATAGTTCCGAGAGGCTTGGCCGCGCTGGGATATGCTCAATCGTTACCGGATGAGCGCTATATCACTACACGTGAAGCCTTCCTGGATCAAATGACGATGATGATGGGTGGGCGGGTAGCCGAAGAAATCAAGTTTGGTCAGCTGTCGACGGGTGCCCAGAACGATCTGGAGCGCATTACCAAGACGGCCTATGCCATGGTGGTGGATTTTGGGATGAGTGCAAAGGTCGGGCATGTAAGCTTTAACCTGTCCGGTAATCGTAACAAAACTCCCATGTTCGAGAAGCCATATTCAGAGGCCATGGCGCGAACGATTGACGAAGAAGTGCGTGAAATCATCGAGGGCGCACGTCAGCGGGCCTGGAATCTTCTTAACGAGAAGAGAGACCGGTTGGAAGCTCTTGCACAGTTGCTCTTGGATCAGGAGGTTTTGGGCCCCCGGGACCTCGTAAATGTTTTGGGCGAGCGACCATTTGGTGAGTATGTATCGTTAAATGGTCTTCCAGGAAGGAAAAAGGGCGATGAATCTGTGCCCGAGTCCACCGACGAACAGGAGGCAGCGACAACATCCCCCTGATCAACAGAATCTTCGTGAAAACCTCGAGAATAATTTCAGGATGTGCAACTTTAATAAAAAAAGTCGTATATTGAAAGGCTGTAAGGAAAACCTGACTGGGCACCTGCGATAAAGGTTCGCAGCAATACCCGGCAAATAAAACTGAGTAATTAAGTGCCAACAATACAGCAACTTGTTCGAAAGGGCCGTCACCCGAAGGTGAAAAAGACAAAGGCGGCCGCGTTGCAGGGTAACCCGCAGCGCCGGGGAGTGTGCACCCGTGTGTATACCACGACGCCGAAAAAGCCGAACTCCGCTTTGCGGAAAGTGGCAAAGGTGCGCCTCACGAACCAGATCGAAGTGATCGCCTATATCCCGGGGGAAGGACATAACCTCCAAGAGCATTCAATCGTGCTGGTACGAGGGGGGCGTGTTAAAGACTTGCCGGGTGTAAAGTATCACATTGTGCGTGGTGCACTGGATACTTCCGGTGTGGAAGACAGAACCCAGTCGCGCTCGAAGTATGGCGCAAAGCGGCCTAAGAGATAATTAAAGCAATTACCGGAGGCAGGATACCGAGAGTATGCTGTCACTGCATTAACGGATGCGTAGAAAATCAGCTGAACGGCGTTTAGTTACGCCGGATCCAAAATATCAGGATACACTCGTGGCGCAGTTTGTCAACTACGTCATGCTCCATGGCAAGAAAAGTATTGCTCGGAAAATCGTATATGATGCGTTCACGCAAGTTGAGCAGCGTTCAGGAGAGCCGGGAGTGGAAATTTTTCGGAAGGCGGTCGAAAACGTTGCTCCTCTGGTGGAGGTACGTAGTCGGCGCGTAGGTGGAGCAACATACCAGGTACCTATCGAAGTTCGTGCAGAACGTCGGACGGCCCTGGCTTTTAGATGGATCATTCAGCAAGCATCCAAAAGGTCTGATCGTTCAATGGCGCAGCGACTGGCAGGCGAGCTTTATTCTGCCTCGAACGGAGAAGGTGCTGCGGTCAAGAAAAAGGACGATACTCACAGAATGGCAGAATCGAACAAAGCATTTGCACATTTCAGACTGTAGATGGCTGTGATTTTAATGAACTCACTCAAGAATTCGAAACTTCGCCGAACGCGCAATATTGGCATTATGGCCCATATTGACGCAGGCAAAACCACAACAACCGAGCGAATACTGTTCTATACGGGACGGTTGCATCGGATGGGAGAGGTCCATGAAGGTGGTGCCACCATGGACTGGATGGAGCAGGAAAAGGAACGTGGAATCACGATCACCAGTGCGGCCACGACCTGCTTCTGGAAAAAGGCAAACACCGAATACAGGATCAATATCATCGATACGCCGGGCCATGTTGATTTCACTGTCGAGGTCGAACGGTCACTGCGTGTACTGGACGGAGCAGTGGCACTGTTCTGTGCTGTTGGAGGCGTTGAGCCCCAATCAGAGACTGTGTGGAGACAGGCTAACAAGTATCGGGTGCCCCGGATTGCATTCGTGAACAAGATGGACCGGACAGGCGCAGATTTTGTCACTGCACTTAATTCGATGAAGGATCGCCTCAAGGCAAATCCTGTGCCTGTGCAGATTCCGATCGGAGCCGGTGCCATGTTCACTGGTGTCATTGATCTGATCATGAACAAAGCCATCATCTGGCACGATAAGACGCAGGGCACAACGTGGGATATGATCGATATCCCCAAGGATCTTGTCAAGGAAGCCAGACACTGGCGAATCCTTCTCCTGGAATCCGTAGCAGAGCATAACGACAATCTGCTTATGAAATATCTCGAAGGCGAGGAGATTACTGCCGAAGAGATTCGGGCTACTGTACGTTCAGCCACATTAAACCTGGATATTACGCCTGTATTCTGCGGATCGGCGTTCAAGAACAAGGGAGTTCAGCGTCTGTTGGACGGTGTAGTGGACTATTTGCCAAGTCCATCAGATATCCCGCCAGTAGTAGGTATAGCACCGGATTCCGGCAAAGATGCTGTGCGTGCTCCACAGACCGACGCACCGTTTTCAGCCATTGCTTTCAAGATTGCTACCGATCCTTATGTCGGGAAGCTTACATTCTTCAGGGTTTACAGTGGAGCTCTGGATAAAGGCTCTCAGGTGTACAATTCTACGACCGGCCGCAAAGAACGGGTTGGGAGACTCCTTTTCATGCATGCCAAGGATCGCGAAGATGTGACTCGTGTCGAAGCGGGTGATATCGCGGCAGCTGTGGGATTGAAAAACATTAAGACCGGAGATACGCTCTCCGATCCCAACCACCCGGCGATCCTGGAGCAGATGGATTTCCCTGATCCCGTGATCCGTATTGCTATAGAACCCAAAACAAAAGCGGATAGCGATAAGCTGTCTGTTGGTCTCCAGAAGCTTGCAGAAGAAGACCCAACTTTCAAGGTGTCAATTGATTCAGAGACTGGCCAGACACTCATTGCAGGTATGGGGGAGTTGTACCTGGAGATCATCGTGGATCGCTTGCGTCGAGAATTCAAGGTCGAAGCGAATGTGGGTAAACCCCAGGTTGCGTACAGAGAGGCCTTCAGGAAGTCGGTGCTCGAGCGGTACACACACAAGAAACAAACGGGCGGACGCGGCCAGTTTGCTGTTGTTGAGATGGAGATCGGTCCGAACGAAAGTGGTGTCGGGTTTGAGTTTGTCAGCGAGGTGGTTGGTGGTTCCATACCTAGGGAGTTTATTCCAAGCGTTCAGAAAGGTCTCAAGAATGCAGTGACCCACGGCCCACTCGCAGGATATCCGGTGGAAGGTATCAAGGTGCGACTTCTTGACGGTAAGCATCACGAAGTGGACTCTGACCAGAATGCCTTCGAAATAGCAGGGCAGATGGCGTTCAGAAGCGCAGCGAGGCGTGCAAACCCCGTGCTCATGGAGCCAGTCATGAAAGTAGAGGTCATTACACCGGAAGAATACATGGGAGATGTGATCGGTGATCTGAATGGTCGTCGAGGCCGGATCATGTCAATGGACCAGCGGCAGGATGCCCGTGTCGTCAAAGCACTGGTTCCCCTTTCGGAAATGTTTGGCTACTCAACAGATATGCGATCATTGACACAGGGGCGGGCAATCTATACGATGCAGTTCGAATCCTATGAGCCCGCTCCCAAATCCGTGGCAGAGAGAGTTATTCTTTCCAGTTACGGCAAAACAGGCTAGCAAAGTTAACCAACCAGTTTTCAGTTAAGGCATTTCAATGGCAAAGGAAGTTTTTCAGCGTACGAAGCCGCACGTGAACGTGGGGACAATCGGCCATGTGGACCATGGTAAGACGACGTTGACGGCAGCGATCACGCGGGTATTGAATGATCGTTATGGCGGGACGGAGATCCGGTCATTTGACTCGATCGACAACGCTCCGGAGGAGCGCGAGCGTGGGATCACGATTGCGACGGCGCATGTGGAGTATGAGACGGGCGCGCGTCACTATGCGCATGTGGACTGTCCGGGTCACGCGGATTATGTAAAGAACATGGTGACGGGCGCGGCTCAGATGGATGGGGCGATTTTGGTGGTGGATGCATCGGATGGTCCGATGCCACAGACCCGGGAGCACATCTTGTTGGCGCGCCAGGTAGGGGTTCCTTACATCGTGGTCTTCATGAACAAGGTAGATTTGGTGGATGACGAGGAGTTATTGGAGTTGGTGGAGATGGAGATTCGTGAGTTACTGGATGCGTATGAATTTCCGGGGGATGATATTCCGGTGGTGCAGGGATCGGCTTTGGGTGCATTGAATGGGGAGTCGGAATGGGAGGCGGGTGTATTGTCGTTGATGCAGGCGGTGGATGATTATGTACCGACGCCGGAGCGTGATAAGGACAAGCCGTTTTTGATGCCGGTGGAGGATGTATTTTCGATTACGGGTCGCGGGACGGTAGCGACGGG
>Ga0209544_1004203_pt1 | contig 10300 bp, 11 predicted proteins | sample MesohylPK_FD_187297 | JGI IMG/M metagenome (GOLD analysis project Ga0209544, IMG submission 187297) | Host-associated microbial community of the marine sponge Aplysina aerophoba from Gulf of Piran - sponge mesohyl, lysed by proteinase K... | ecosystem: Host-associated > Porifera > Sponge >...
GCCGCCCGGCCCGCCATTGGATGGCCGCGACCTGGCACCCCTGCTAGCGGGGCGTCCCATGCAGGCTGAGCCGCGTCAGTTCTGGCAATGGAATTTCTACTGGCCCGACATTGGCACCAACGCCGCCATGCGCGACGGAAATTGGAAATTGGTCCGGCCGATGATCCGCGGCACGCGCTTCTTTAGCGACGAGCTGTGCGTATCCGATGAGGATCGTGCTCGCACAGCGGCCTTCGTCGAGGCCGATGTCAAGCACAAGGAGAATCCCGCGAGCGTGCTGGCACCACTGCCCGTGCCGAACCTCAAGCCTCAGGAACCGGAATCGCCCGAGCTCTACGATCTATCGTCCGATCCGGGAGAGCAGTGCGATGTTGCGTCCGAACACCCCGGGCGCGTGCGCCGGATGCTGGCCAGTTTGGAAGACTGGTTCGACGAAGTCGAGCGCGACCGCAAGTCCATTGACGGTCATGATCGGTGAAGAACGTACGGTTGCTTTTCTCCAGCATCATCGAGTGAGCCGGCGTTAGCGTGAGCGCACGACTCGGCGGGCGGGCAGCTGGAGATACTCGCGACCAGACGACTCTTCCCTAGCTCGAATGTCCCGGAAGATCGCATCGACATCGTAACCGAACCGGGCTGCGTGCTGATCGCGAACGGAGTGGAGTTCATCAATGATTGGATCAGTCCTTGTTGCCTGCATGGCCAGACCCGTTGAGTCTGAGTGGGCAGTTTCCATGAGTTCACGAGGCGTACAAATGACCGGTGGCTCGTAGCCTGACGATCGGCATACTTCTTCAATTCGCGGGCGCATAGTCGCGTTGGCTATGTGGCGGAAATTCCACGTGACGAGATAGGTGACACCGTTGGTTGCCGCAGTAGCAATGTGGGCAGCATCGTCGGCAGCGGTGGGCGGCACGGCTCTGAGATCGACCAACCTTCGGTTCAGTTCGATGGCCTTCCCCGTTATGTCGACCAGTGGGACCGTCTCTAGAACTTTCAGGCGAGCGCGTGCGGCGTCGCTGTCGCCTGAGGCAGCTTCGGTGATGACCAGCTCGGACGTAACAAGCGAAAACCTGCTAGGAGCCCTACTCCACCATTCTTGCGTTATCTCCTGATAGGCCGCTACCTCTACATCCTTGGAACGCCGGGAGGTGAGATAGCTGATGACTGATGTCTCCACGTATACCGTTGGGTTCATCATTGCCTCGTTTCAGCGGTCAGCGACCGTGCCGTCCCCACCCTTGCTTGGAACGCACTACAAGGATTACTCCAATTCGTCGTGTGCAACCGGTCAAGTGCAGGACGGCTGCTGGATTTGGTGCGATCCCAAGGTAGTGTGTCCTAGGCCCGGAAACCGCTTCTTGAGTATATGGGAGCGTCCGAGCCTGTCACGCCAGACAGCGATCACGACAAGCTTCGCTAGCGCTGGGTTCATGGTGCCGCCCGCATCACGCTGGTGATTAGTAATAGCGGCGGCGCATCCCTTCGTGCCTAACGCCACTAGCGGTGCGGCCGAAGGATTGTCCGGCGGTGAGACCGGACTCCATGAACAGGGCACAAGTCACCCTTGAGAGGAGGTTTGCGGATTTGGCACCACGGATGTCGTCCGTCGTGCCGAAGCATATCGAGCGACCGGTCTCGCGAGGTTGGTGAGGCTCGTACCAGGCGGCTCCCCGCTTTGGCGTCGACACCACTGTCTCAAGCACCTTCTAGACGGGTCCGGTCGCGAGTTGCTGGTTGATCTCGGCACGCTTGCTCCGAGGTCCGGCACTGGATCGGAATTCGCAATGGCGGATTTGCCGCTTGCATGCAACGAAGGCATGATGGGTAATTGACTATGGCGAGGCTGACTGTACGTAACCTGCCCGACGAGGTGCATCGTGCTTTGCGCGTGCGCGCGGCCCGGCACGGCCGCAGCATCGAGGCCGAGGCCCGGGCGATCTTGGTGGACATGGTCTTCCAGGAAGGGCGGGTCGGACTGGGGTCGCTGCTGACCGCTGTCGGCAGGCGCGCAGGGTTGTCGGAGGAAGAGTTCGAAGCTTTTGGGCAACGCGACAGGGCTCCGGGCCGACCTCTAGGTGTCGAACGATAGTGGCAAATGCCAACCTGTGTACAATAAGGTTCGTCGGCTCTAGGAGAGGACGGGTGCCTATCATCGAGAAGCACGACAGCAAGCTCTCCAAGCCTTGCCCGCTCAACGAATCGCCCGTCGTTGAACAGCTTGCGGAGGTCGTGCGCGTCAACTTTGACGATGGCCGGACTACTCATGCTATCCCTGCTTGAGATCAAGACCCGTATCCGACAGCTTCTGGACGGGTGCCTTTCCATAGATCACTTTGATGAATGGCTGACCTGCGAAAGCTGGAACATGCATTTGTCGGCGAGCAAGCACATCCAGCAGATTGTTGGAACTATCGAGTTGTGCTTGGCCGAGCGCGATCTTGGACATCTTCGAGAGGATGAGTTTCAGAGTGAACTGCAAGGGATTCTGGAGTCCAGATTTGTCGAATTCAAGCATCTGGCAGCGGGCGCTGCATCGCGAGAATCGCTGCAATTCGTCTGGCGGTGTCTGTAAAGTGCTGGACCTCCTCGGGCTTGAGCGTCCCCCCAAGACAGCCTGTTCGCGGTATGACAGCCATTTCTTGAGCACTTGGTAGCCGCCCAGCTTGTAGTGCTCGACCGAGGCGGCTACGTTGCGTCAAAGCGCGTGCTCATTCAAATGGATTTCAGAGCGAGTGCATCCCGCGAGCACCGTGCCATCGAGGACAAGATGCTCCTCGCGGGTAAAGGTGCAGTGGGTGGTGCTGCCCTGACTAGGCCCTAACGAGTCACTCGATCTGAAATGTTCCCAGCCGATGATCACCTCGAACTTGTCGTTGGCCAAGTTGTGGCCGCCTGCGGTGGCGCGGAGGGCGATGGCGGCAATGCCTGGACGCAACGTCCAGCAGGAAACTTCCGGAAGGAGTGTTGGTTTCGAGGAGGAGGGCAAGCTCACCTCCCGAAGCGCAGCGGGAGTCCGTTCAGCGGCTGGGCTATCCGATCTCATACGCAGTGGTCGTAGCGAGCCCCGTCGGGCGATTACACACGTAGTCAGCCGAGCGGCCTGCACGGTCGCCCCGCAGGAGTACTTGGAGCCGGCGGTTGATCAGATGCGCATCGTACGTAGGCGACCTAGCGACGAGCGTTGACGGGCAAACCGACTGTGGTACACTGTCTTGGCTTGTGGCATTGCTTCAGGGAGCTCTTAAATGATTGAAAACAAGAAGTTTGCTAGAAGTTGGACACTCATGCTCATTTCGAGAATGCAATTTCCGGGCCAGCCCGGATGCGGTTCCAACACGATTCCCCTTCGAGTTGCAGGCAGGGATCTAGCAGGGCCACTTCATGCCGACCACCAGAATCCCGTCACAGGTTGAAGCCGAAGTTCGCGAAGAGTACTTCGAGAGCCAGGCAACGGGCGTCGAACTCGAAATTGACGAGCCATTGCAGCCCGAGGATCCGGAACCTTGGGACCCAGAGAAGATTCGAATCCACACGAAGCACTACTCGCTCCGTCAAGTGGTGGACATGATTGCCGACGGAGACATAGACGTTGCCCCCGACTTTCAACGGCAGTACGTTTGGAATGCTCGGCAACGTGCGGGTTTGATCGAGTCACTGCTGCTGGGGATACCCCTCCCGTCGTTCTACTTCAACGAAGACAGCACGGGGCGGCTCCAAGTTGTCGATGGCGTCCAACGCTTGACCACGATATTCCGGTACGTGAAAGACCAAACCATCAAGCTAGGCAACGTCACCTACCTTCACGAACTGAAGGGGCAGGGTTATGGCGATCTGGCGGCGGTATTTCGCCGCCGCCTGGGCAGTGCTCAGTTCGTGGCTCATGTAATCGACCCACAGACTCCGTACCGGGTGAAGTTTGACATCTTTCGTCGGATCAACACCGGCGGAACTCCGCTAAGTGCCCAGGAGATCCGCCACTGCATGAGCAAGCCTCGATCACGCGACTTCCTGAAGCAGTTAGTAAGCGACGAGAGCTTTGTTACTGCGACAGGTGGATCTCTACGCAACCACCCGCGAATGGCAGACCGGGAAGTGGCGCTGCGGTTTATTGCCTTCCGCCTGTTTGGGGCGGAGAAGTATGCCCAGCATGCTGGTTTCGACGAGTTTCTGGGTGCTGTGACGGACCAACTCGACGATCCGGCCGGGTATGACCTCGAGCTTCTCCGCGCTGAGTTCATTCGCGGCATGACTAACTCCTATTTGGTCTTTGGCGAGCACGCTTTCCGCAAGTGGCCATTGGACGAGACGACTCGGAAAAGCCCGATCAACCGCGCATTGTTCGAGAGTTGGGGGACCGTACTGGCCGACCACGACGAGGCCGAGCTTCAGACCGTGACGTCGGAGCTAGTCAAGCGTGCACGCGAGATGATGACGACTGACAACGAGTTTGTGAACTCGATCAGCAGCAGCACAGGCGCTGTCGGCAACGTGCGGACTCGGCTAGGTAGGGTCCGCGCAGTAGTGGAAAAGGTGCTTCTGTGATTGATGAGATTCGTCTGGAGAACTTCAAGCGGTTCCGTAACTTGACCTTGAAGGTCGCAGATCTCACCGTCCTGACAGGTGCCAATGGTGCTGGCAAGACCTCGGTTCTCCACTCGCTCTTGCTGGCGCGGCAGATGGCTAGGTATCCGGACAGAAGGCATGTGGAGCTGAATGGCGTCGACACGTTGGAGTTGGGCGGACCTGAGGACGTCATTCATCGCGAGGCTGGTGAGGATCTGGCCGCCGTAGAAGTCGTCGATTCTGATCGAGAATGTCGGCGGTGGTCGTTCCGTGCCACGAGTAGTAGTGACACGCAGGCGCTCGCAATTGACATGCGGACACGTACAATTGACACCCGGACGCTCAACGCGAGGGTGGTTGAAAGGCCGCGCGACTACACTGGGGTACTTGCCAGACCTGCTCCGCAGTTTTGTTACCTATGCGCAGAGCGTCTGGGTCCACGCGACGTGCTCAGAGCCAGTGCGGCCAATGTGGCGGAACTCGATGTGGGCCCACGCGGAGAGTTCGTAGCACAGGTTCTGGCGTCGTTCGATCGTTCACGCGTTAGCGCTGGCCGGGTCGAGAGTTCCGCGATTGAGGAGCAGATCTCTAGCTTGCGACATCAGACTGAGAGTTGGATGACCAAGATCGTCCGTCCGACACAGATTGACGCAGAATGGTTTCCAGACACATCGGTTACCCGCCTGCGCTTCAAGACCCCGGGTCTTCGATCCGAGTGGACGCGAGCGCCCAACGCAGGCTTTGGTGTCTCCTATGCCCTTCCAATTGTCGTAGCAGCGCTGCGCGCTGAAGTTGGCGGGATGCTTCTCGTGGAGAATCCGGAGGCCCATTTGCACCCGGCCGGGCAGTCAAGGATAGGAGGCTTTCTGGCGCAGGTTGCGGCGGATGGCGTGCAGATCATTCTCGAGACGCACAGTGATCACGTACTGAACGGGATCCGGGTGGCGGTCGCCGATGGGAGTGCCGCGCTTGACCAGGATCAGGTAGTGATTCATTTCTTCCGGGCCGAAGAAGATGGAGATCCTGTTCTGCAATCGATGGAACTGCGGCGAACTGGCCAACTTAGTGCGTGGCCTACCGGGTTCTTCGACCAGGCACAGGTTGATCTCGCAGCGCTGGCTTCAAAGCGGCGACGGGACTAGTGACTGCTAGGTTCGTACTCGACGAGTCGACGTGGGCTGCGGCAGCCGCAGCCGATAAAGGGGCGCTGTCGAACGCAGTCCAGCACTTGCTCGAAAGGATTGAAACGGTCCACGAGCGAAATGAGGGTGTCGTAAAGCACCCGGACTACTATCAAACGCCTCTCGGCGATGGTGTGCGACTCTACTCTGCCCTTTTCGAGCTAGGCTGTTGCGTAGAACTAGATCGAGACCTTGCTGAGCGCCTCAGGTTGGCTCTGGATCGAATCGATGATCTTGACGATCCCGCACTTATGACGTGCGATGCCGAATTCGAGGGCAGCGTCCGGTTCTCCCCAGGGGCAGTATGGGCACACGCTTGTTGCTTGGAGCAGCATCACATGGCAGTCTTGCCGCTACCACTCGGCGCAGTACCGCGTGGGCGGGTGGAAGTAACGGTGGCCGATGTCACTTGCCGGATCTTTTTCGTAGTCGAAGAGTCGGAACACGTTGGCTTCTTTCGATCCATCATCGCTCTGGAGAACGCGGACGAGGCAATGTTCGAGTATCTTGCGCGGTCTGCCTTCCCGGCGCTTGAGTGGGCCGACAACATCTGGCGTGGTCTAGGCCGCTTCAGCCGCCCGTACGTGGAAGTTCGGGCTGAACTAGTCCGATCCTTGGGTGGCCTTAGCGATCACGGGGCGGAGTGCTTTGACGAGTATCGAGCTAGAGACCCACGGCAGTTGCAGCAAATCTTGTCGGCACATGTCGGTGCCGAGACCTCAGATGAGAACGGCCTCACCAAGAAGCATCGACCGTCTAAACAGGACCGCACTCGGTCGCATCGTGGAACCGACAAAGTGTTCTGGTGGCACGCTAAGCTGCGTCCAAATGTAGACCGGATTCACTTCCTTTACGAACCGCCGACGGCGACTTCGCCCGTACCCGAAAACGGTCGCATCGTTGTGGGGTTGTTCAAGGACCACTGCATTTTGCCGAATTGAGTGTGTGCATCAGGGCCAATGTCGCGCACCGGCTCGTGAAAGGCTGTGCCACAATTTCACGTCAAGGCAGGGCACTGAGTCAGTCTAGATCAGTGTTTCGACGTACCCACTAGCATGCATCGTGGCCGAAATCGCCCCTACAGTGCTCCGCTCCGAGCGGATGCGTCGCTAGGCCGCATCGCAAGGATCGCTGCGATCCTGCGAGCCGTGTCAGTGAAGTGCTGGACTTCCACGGGCTTGAGTGGCCGCCCCAAGACAGAATGTTCGCGGTATGACAGCCATTTCTTGAGCACTTGGTAACCGCCAAGCTTGTAGCGCCAGACTACGTCCGGCACGTTGCGCCAGAATGCACGCTTGTTGAGGTGAACATCAAGGGTTGTGTCTCCCGCGATCAGCGCATCATCCAATACAAGACGCTCTTCGTGGGTGAATGTGCGCTCGACGATACTGCCTTGGCCGGGCATCACAGCACTACTCGATCCGAAATGGCCCCAGCCAGCCACAACCGCGAAATCGTCGCCAGTCATGTTGTGACCATCCGTCGTGGCGGGCACGGCGATGGCGGCTACTTCGGGACCTAACTGGCCAGTTGTAACTCCCGGGACCGGCGTGTCGGGGTCGAGGAGGCTTGCAAGCTTACGACCCCGTGCTGCCGAGCGGACGAGTGTAGCCATCGGGTCTTCATCGTCATCGTCTCCCCAGTTTGGCAACGGAATGCGCGGCCATCCCATGCGTAGGGCTCCAGCGTTTGTCCTGCGATACGCAGGATCGTGCAGAATGGCGAGGATGTGATAGAAGAGATCTTCGACGCCAAGCTCCATATCTTCCAGATAGCGTCGTGCAGCGGTGGAGAGATTTTGGCGGGGCACACTCTCGGTCAATTCAGTATCTAAGCCCTCGGCGCAGTGCCAAACAGGAATGCATGTTGCGCTCCGGTCCATCAAGTCAATGCAGCCAAGGTGTGAAATCACCTGAGGCGGAGACCAATCCCGTCGCGGCCTTTGCTGCGTCACAAGCCAAACGTTCCTTTTGAAAACATGGGGTCTGTAATCGGCGCGCTTCTCGTCGAGCAGCTTCGTGTCGCGCTCCCAGTAGAGCCAGCGCGTGTCGAACGGCCGATAGGCGAACCGAACAAAACCGGCGTCGTCTGGCCCCCCGCGTGCCATCAGTGTGTCGCGCGTCGCACGAGCGTTGAACCGTGCGGTACTTTGCATTACCCCGGGATAGAGCCGCGTGATCTCCTCGTGAGTCAGGTTCGCATCGAAGTAGTCTCGGACACGCCGTTGGAGCCGGTCGAGATCGACATCGATCAAGAACCCGTCGCGGCTCGTTTTGACACCTGGGAACGACACCGGCAATAGGTCGGGCAGGGCCGGCCAGTCGAACCACCCTTTACTTACTGCGGTCCGCACGAATGGGAGGCCGAGCGGCAGAACAGGCTTGATGCCTTCGTAGAGTGCGTTCGGTTCGGCTTCCGCCGTTGATGTCAGTGCCTCCGGCTTGGCTTGCCCCCACAAATTCCGGAACCCGACCTTCTCAACTGGCTTGTGGTCGGCTTTGCGGATCAGTGTTGTGATGGCAGTGCCGACCTGGATGCCGACAGGATCGCTTTCGGTGGAGAAGATGCTTGGATCGGCCGAGCCATCTGGCGCGACCTTGCCCGTCTTGTACTTGTCACCGTTCAGACAGTCAATACGGATTGCGTCGAACGCCTCGAGATACCGTTCCCGCATCCCTGTGAACGACAGCCCGTCCAGCCACGAATAGTTCGAGATGAAGCAGACAACGCCTTGGCCGGTCGTCTCCGCGATCCGGCGCTCCGCCATTCGGAAGAAGCGGATGTAGAGGTCGTTCAGCCCCTGCCCCTCAGGTCGATGCACGTGCTTGGTTGTCCGATATGCATCGGAGAGTTCCCGTTCCTCGTCCACTGCCACGCCCGCAAATCCGTTGTAAGGCGGATTGCCGAGGATCACGAGGATCGGCACTTCGCGCTTCACGTGCGCCGCGTGCTCGCGCTCCTCTGCCAACTCGGGAAAGGGTATTTGGTTGTTGGAGTCAGCTTCCCAACCGGTCAGTGCATTCGTGAGGTACACCCCCGCGCGCTCCGTTCCGTCGTCGGCTAAGGGCGCATCGAGATCTTGCATGGTCAAGCCGACCTGAAGGTGGGCAACTACCAAAGGGGCTGGCATGATCTCGAAGCCGAACACCCGCTCCATCGCCGCCTGCTTGATGCGCGAACCGGTCAGTGCCCCCAAGCCGCGGCCCTCGAGATTGGCCGCGATCCGCCGCAGCACTTCCGCCAGATAGGCCCCGGTACCACAGCACGGGTCGAGCACGTAGACGCTCTCCGATGCCAGTCCGTCGGCGATGCCAAGATCGTGCCTGAGCGCCCCGTCCACGCGGGCCACCATGTAGCGCACCACTTCCGGTGGCGTGTACCAGACACCGAGTTGCTTCCGCAGACCAGGATCGAACGCTTCGAGGAATGGTTCGTAGAAGTAAGGCACCGCCTCGCCTTCGTTGAAGCGGGCGAAAAAAGAAGTGCGATCCACACGGTCCAGAGCGGCCGCCGTCCAGTCCAGTACTTCCGTCAGCCCCAACGGGTGCAAGTGGCCCGGATCGGCGATCTGACGAAATAGCGCTCGGAGTACAGGTGCGCGGAGATGCCAGACAGCTTCGCGCCAGCGGAAGCGAGCGTCGTGGCCGCTGTCGCTGAACAAGGGCCCTGGCCCGGGTTTTGCGGCGTCCGTTCGCGCCCACAGCACCCAAGCGGAGAAGATGCCGTAAAACAGCGTTTGAACCAGTGTCGAGCTGAAGAAGCGCCGACCGCGTTCCCCTTCGAACTGGATCCCGAGTCCAGTCTCTAGGGCCGAGCGCACCGCGGACAACTGCGATGCGCCGCCCGCTGCCTCGACGCGGGCAAGGCTGTCGCGTGCATACGAGGCGAGCAGCCACGCTAGATCCTTGGGATCGGCCAGTGCTGTCCTGTGAGACAGGGCGCGTGCAAGATATTCGCCCAGACTCGCTCCCACATCTTGTGCGAACGCCCGGGGCTTCTCCAAGCGTTGGCGGAAGTCGACCTCGCTCTCGGCGAGCCTGAGGGCCTCCAGCTTGGTCCGCTCGCCGGCCGTGTTCGTGCCCACCAACACGAAGTCGCGTGTATTCGTCACCAGCACCAGCCGATAGCGCTCCCAGTAGCGGGCAGCCTGTTCGCTCTCGGCGGTGAGCCATGCATCGTCCTCTTGGGATTTCACCTCGACGACACCGCGCTCCGGTGCCTGCCCCTTGCGCGGCATACGCTTCTGCACCTGCCCAGCCGTGTAGAGGCCGAAATCGGGATGGCCGGCACCCTGGTCGGCCAGTTCTTGGACGCAGAACACCTTCGGTCTGAGCGTCGCGCCGACCGCTGTCAAGAGATTTGCCAGCGGCCCATAAATCGACCGCTCCCCTGTCGCGCCGCCGGACGCCCGGATTCGTCGCAGATCAGTGAAGTAAGCTTCCACCGCCGCCGTTAGCTTGGGGGTCGTTCCATTCATCGCGGCAGATCTCACCTAACCCAGGGAACGAGCTATTGTCGCACCCAGCTACTAATCGGCGGGATATCACGCGGCG
>Ga0209544_1004205_pt1 | contig 10289 bp, 10 predicted proteins | sample MesohylPK_FD_187297 | JGI IMG/M metagenome (GOLD analysis project Ga0209544, IMG submission 187297) | Host-associated microbial community of the marine sponge Aplysina aerophoba from Gulf of Piran - sponge mesohyl, lysed by proteinase K... | ecosystem: Host-associated > Porifera > Sponge >...
GGGTGCTGGCCTACCGCGACCGCCTCCGCGCCGCGAAGCCGCGTCCCTCGAAGGACCTGGCCTTCTCGCTGGCCGCGGGCATCGAGCTGGCGGAGGACAGCGCGCGCGCCGGCCAGGACGGCGCCGGCGACCTCGCGGCGCTCCAGGCCATCCGCGACATCCTGGACGCGCAGCAGGCGGCGACGATCGCCGCGATCTCGGCGAGCAGCGCCGCCGCTTCGTCGAGCGGCTCCTGAATCCGGCCCGCGAAGCAGCGCCCTCGCGGTCGCCCCCGCGGACGGCCCGCGCGTAGCGAGCCTGCCGTGAACGTTATTCCGCGAGCGGGTGCGGCCGGAGCTGGAAGTGGATGATGGAGCTCCGGCGGCCCTTGCCGCCCTCGATGTGCCAGTTCAGGTTCGACCCGTAGTTGGCCCAGAGGCCGCGCCCCTTCCACCCGGCATCGGGATCGTCGATGCGCCCGTCGAGCCCGCGGGCGAAGAAGCCGAGCGGATACGGCACGCGCAGCACGACCCATTCCCCGGTCTCCGGCAGCAGCGCCAGCAGCGAGTCGGACCCGGAGCCCGGCGCGATGGGCACGTTCGGCCCGAGCCCCAGCGTGCCGAACTGATCCACCCAGTTGTAGTAGTGGTAGTCGGCGCTCCCGGAGTCGGTCACGCCCTTCATCTGCGGTCCCGGCGTCGGGTAGAGCGTCCAGCCCTCGGGGCAGTGCTGGCCCGTGGCGTCCGGTCCGTTCAGCACCCGGCACTTGCTGCGGTCGAAGCTGGCCATGTGTCCGCTGCCGGACAGCGCGGTCCAGATGACGCCGTTCCGGTCGACGTCGACGCCGCGCGGAGCGTGGCCGGTCTGCGCGGGGTCGACGGCGGGGTTCTCGATGGAGGGCGGCTCGTAGACCTCGGCGATGCATGTCTCCGGCGGATCGTCGCCACGGTCGAGGCGCACGAGACGGCCGGGGAACGGTCCCGTGCGGGCCACCCAGGCCGTGTCGTCCACCGGGTTGGCGATGATGCCGTAGGCGAAGCCGGCGATGCGCGTGTCGCGCGCCGGATCGGCCTCCTCCCCCGGCTCGTTCCACGGACGCGTGATCCGGCCGTCGCCGTTGGTGTCGATGACGGTCGGGCACCACCCCTGCGAGGCCTGCTCGTTGCCCGTCTCGTCGTATGCCTGCGTGTCGAGCCAGCCGACGACGTTCGGATCGCCGCTGAACCAGAGCGTGTCGGCGGCGTCCTCGGCGAACTGCAGGTGGTGCGTGCCGTAGCAACTGTCGATGAGCGTGAACGTCTCGCTCGCCGGGTCGTAGAACGAGATCTGCCGCCCGCTGCGCGGGACCGGGAAGTAGCGGGCCGACGGGTGCTCCGAGCCCGCCTGGCACCAGTCCGGGTTGTCGCGCTTGCGGATCGTGGAGGTCAGCCAGACCCGCCCCCGGGCGTCCATCATCGGGTTGTGCGGGTTGGCAGGGGCATCGAAGATGATTTCGTCCCCCCAGTACGGCGACGGCTCGAACCCCGGCGCGGTCGGAAACATGGACGGCACCATCTCCCGCGGCTCGCGCAGCGGAATCGCCAGCTCCGTCGACGTGTGCCGCGCGGTGTCTGTGACTACGAGCGTGTCCTCGGTGATCGAGACGCCGTAGACCAGCCCGTTGGCGTTCACCGTCGGCTGCCGCTTGTCGGTCGTAACCTCGTCGTGGACGTAGGAGGCCTCCCCCGCCCACTCCCACATCGTCAGCACGAGGTTGCGCTCCACGCCCCGCGGCCGGGGCGGGGCCGACGGCACCTCGCCGGCCGTGATGCGGTCCGACCAGTCCGCGAACATGGCGAGGCCCCGCTCGCGCCCGAAGCGGTTCATCACGCCGCTCATCTGAGCCCCGCGCTGCCCGAACGTGATGCGGTGGTCCCAGGCCGCGGCCGTCGAGTCGAACCCGTCGAGGCGGCTCGCGTCGAACGTGAAGCGGTTGCCCATCTGGTGGCAGAGCTGGCAGCCCTGCTTCGTGACGTCGACCCACGCCGCCTGGCTGCGAAGCGTGGTCGGGATGCCGTTCCCCTCCGGCCCGGTGCCCGGGAACTCGTCCGGCGCGGGCGGCTCGAGCAGCGAGTACCAGTAGTTGGCCGGGTAGACCGCGGCCGCCTCCTGCGGTGTCGCGGCCGGCGTCGCCTCCAGAGCCAGCGTCTCGCCCGGCCGCGCCGTCACCGGCTCCGAGTCGGCCAGCCCGTAGCCGCGCACCCAGACGCGGTACGCCGGCGCGGGGAGGTCGGGCACGAGGAAGCGCCCGTCGTCGCCGGTCACCACGATCTTCCGGAACAGGGTGCCGAGCTCGTCCGTCTCGGCGATCACCCAAACGCCCGCCTCGGGGCCGGCCGGGCTCTGCACCGTACCCCGCAGGTCACCCTCTTCCATCGGGTGCGCCTGCTGCTGCGCCGCGCCGGGCGCTGCGGCCAGGGCCGCCATGACCGTGAACGCCAGCCAATGCAATCGCCTCTGCCGCGTCATTTGCGTCTCTCCTTCGATGTGGGGGCCTGACCGCTGGGGCGCCATTTGTGCGCCGTGGCTCCGGCCCCTCAGCCAGCTTCACGACTCGCGACGGCGGCCGTCAACGACCCAGGACCACGTCGACGCCCCACAGCAGCAGGTCGACCTTGGCTCGCGGCAGCTTGGCAACGCACTCGTCGAGACGGGCCCGATCGAGTGCGACGATCTGTGCGGTGTTGGCCACCGAGTCCTTCGGAAGCCCGGTCGTCCTCGACGTCAACAAGACGTTGCCAGGCGCATCCGCCCAGCGCAGATTGCTGGTGAGCGGCACACAGACCGCGGTTGCGAGGCGGCTTCGATTCAGCGCATCGCCCTGCACCACTACCACGGGTCGGCGGAATCCCGGCCCCGATCCGGACGGCGGCGGAAGGTCGGCCCACCAGACCTCACCCTGAGCGATCACCACTCCACGCTCTCCAGGACGCGGCGTGCCGCCGCGGCCACGAACGCCCGGTCGTCGTCACCGACCTGGTCGCAAACGCGATTCATCGCCTCGGTGACTTCATCCGGCGCGTGGCGCGCGACGTAGTCCGTGAGGGCCGCGGTATACACATCACTTCGCGACCGGCCCGCCCGTTGCGCCAAGCGCTCCGCCTTCTGGAAGATCTCGTCCGGGATGGAAACCGCCGTTTTCATACCGGTAGTATAACGGCAGCCGCAGACGAGGGGCCTCCCGGCACAAGCACCTCTCGCGGAGCGTAGCGAATGCTCGTACAATAGGCCGTTCCGAAGCGTGACGCCCTCGAAGCTCCTGGAGCAGGCAACGATGAGACTTCTCTCGCGCGTGTTGGTGATGACCGCAGCCCTGGCGATGCTGGCCGGACCGGCGGCGAGTGCGGCGGCGCAGGACTGGCCGCAGTGGCGGGGACCGGCCCGCGACGGCGTGGCGGCGGCGTTCGACGTGCCGGCGAGCTGGCCCGACGCCCTCGAACGCCACTGGTCGGTGGACATCGGGCTCGGCTACGCCGCTCCGGTTCTGATCGGCGACCGTCTCTACCTCTTCACCCGGCAGGGCGAGGACGAGGTCATGACCGCGCTCGACGCGGCGACCGGAGAGACGGTGTGGCGGACGAGCTACGCGGCGCCGTTCGACATGAACCCGTCCACGGCGCGCCACCGGGCGGGACCGAAGTCGACGCCGACGTTCGACAGCGGACGCCTCTTCTCCCACGGGATGACCGGATCCGTCACCGCCTTCGATGCCGGGACCGGCGAGCAGCTCTGGCAGTTTCCCGGGACCGGCGTCGTACCGCTGTTCCACACATCGATGTCGCCTCTGGTGGTCGGCGACCTGGTGATCGTCCACATCGGCGGCCACAACGACGGCGCCCTGACCGCCTTCGACACCGCGACGGGGGCGATCCGCTGGAGCTGGGACGGCGACGGACCCGCCTACGGCTCGCCGATGCTGTTCGAGCTGGGCGGGACCCGGCAGGTCGTCGTCTTCACGCAGGAGCACTTCGTCGGCGTGACGGTCGAGACCGGGGCGCTCCTCTGGAGCCGGCCGTTCACGACGCGGGCCCTGACAACCTCGCAGACCCCGATCTTCTACCGCGACATGGTGATAGAGAACGGCCGCGGCAACGGCGTGACCGCCTTCCGCGTCACCCCGAGGACGGACGGCTGGACCACCGAGAACGTCTGGCACACGGACGAGGTCTCGCTGCACATGACGAACGGCGTCGTCAACGACGGAGTGCTCTACGGCCTCTCGCACCTGAACAGCGGGCAGTACTTCGGCCTCGATCTCGACACGGGCGAGGTCCTCTGGACGAGCGCGCCGCGGCAGGCCGAGAACGCGTCGATCCTGCGATCGGGCGACACGATCCTCTCCCTGGAGGACGACGCCGAGCTCCTCGTGCTCGCGCACAGCCGCGCGGCGTTCACCCCGGTGCAGCGCTACGAGGTGGCCGACAGCGAGACCTGGACGCAGCCGACGCTGTCGGGCAACCGGCTGTTCATCAAGGACATCTCGTCGCTGACGCTCTGGACGCTGGATTGAGCGACACGGGAACCGCTCACCGAACGGGCCGATCAGGAAGGACAACGCAGGGATGTCGGTCAACGGACCTCGCGCCACTGCACGCGCCGCGCGGCGCCCGGAACCGCGGCGCCCGGCCCTTGCGGCCGCGGCCGTCGCACTCGCCGCCACCGGTGCGCTCGCAGTCTCGACCGCCGGCCTGCATGCAGCGGGTGCCCAGAGCACGGACGAGCCCTCGGTCTGGGACGGTGTCTACTCCGAAGTGCAGGCCGAGCGCGGCCGCAAGCTCTACGAGGCGAGCTGCGCGCGGTGCCACGGCGACGACCTCTCCGGCGCGAACGCGCGGCCCCTCGCCGGCGAGAGCTTCATCCGCGATTGGGGAGGCCTGATGCTGGACGGCGTCCTCACGCGCGCCAGGACCATGCCGCCCGGCGGCGCGGGCAGCCTGGGCGAGGAGGGGTACGTCGATATCGTCGCTTACGTGCTCTCGGCTAACGCGTTCCCGCACGGAGAGAACGACCTGACCGCCACCCGCGCCGGCGACATCCTGGTGTACGGCGAGGATGGCCCCGACGCCGTCCCTAACTTCGCCATGGTGCAGGTGGTCGGCTGCCTGTCGCGCGAGGAAACGACCTGGTTCGTGACCGACGGCAGCGAACCCATCCGGACCCGCGACCCGGAGGTTTCGGCCGGCGACATCCTGGAGCTGACCCGAGCGATGCCGCTCGGAGGCAACACCTTCGAGTTGATGTACGTCTTCCCCAGCCCCGATCCCTATGAAGGCCATCGGGTGGAAGCCAAGGGATTCCTGATCCGCCGGGACGACGCGGGCGCCACGGACGCGATCAACGTCACCGCGGTGGCGAGCCTGTCGCCGGCCTGCACGCCGTAGGGCACCCGACGCCGGCCTCGGTGCCGCGTCTGCCGCTGCCGCGCGCGCTCCCTCCGGAGCGAGAGGAGGCCATGCCTGGTCGTTGCGTTCGGCTGCTGACCGCCGTCGGACTCGTCGCCACGCTGGTCGCATGCGGCGGGCCGGGCGGCACCGCGGATTCCGACTCGGCCGGTTCGACCTCCGGGCCGCCGCTCTCGGCCTCGGAGCGGCAACTCGTGGGCGCATGGTCGCTGGCCCGTATCGAGCGCCGGGATGCCGACGGCGAGCCTCTGTCGCCTCCCGTCGAGGACCGGCTCGGCTACCTCATCTACGACGCCTCCGGACACATGGGCGTGACGCTCATGCGGCCCGGCCGCGAGCCGTACTCGGACGACGGGCCGACCGCCGACGAGGCGCTGGCGCAGTTCGGCAGCTACACGTCGTACTTCGGGCGATTCAGCATCGACGACTCCGACGGCACCGTCACGCATCACCTCGAAGGGAGCCTCGACCCGGGGGGCATCGGCGCGGACTACACGCGAGCGTACGCCCTGGCCGAGGATCAGCTGACCCTGCAGCCGCCGCCCGCGCCCGACGGCTCGACGATCGCGTTGACTTGGCTCCGGCAGCCCGACCTGCCGGCATCCGAGTTGAGCGACACGCACGGGCAACTGTTCGGCGCGTACCGCATCGATTCGGTCTCCCGCCACACGACCGACGGCTTCGCCATCGACGCCGACCAGTACGAGACCGGCTACCTCTTCTACACGCCGTCCGGCCACATGTCCGTGCACCTCATGCGGCCCGGCCGCGCGCCGTTCGCCGGCGAAAGCCCCACGGCCGAAGAGGCCCTGCGGCTGAGCGAGACCTACGTCAGCTACTTCGGGCCGTACGAGGTGAACGAGATGGCGGGCTGCATCACCTGTCCGGGACCTCGTGACCAGGGTTACCTGATCCACCGGCCGGTCGGCAGCGCGGACCCGCGGGGCCGGGGGACGGAAGCGCGGCGCTACTACGAGCTCAGCGACACGCATCTCACGCTGCGGCCTCCCGTCCGCACGGACGACGAGGGCCGGGAGGTGGTCACCGCGCTCCGCTGGACACGGCTTCCGACCCACTGAAGATCGTCGGCCGCGGGTGTCGCGGAGACCGGTGCGCGGGCTGTTCGCTTTTTCCACCACAGCAAGGAAAACTCATGAGTATTTTCGACCACACCCTAAAATACTGATAGGCTCTCCGCGTGGCGGTCCGTTCGCGCTACCTCGCGAACCAGATCGACAGGGACCTCGCGAGGAAGATGGTCTTCGTCGCCGGACCCCGTCAGGTTGGGAAGACGACCCTCGCCCGGACGCTGCCCGGAGCCCGCCCCGGCTATCTCAACTGGGACGTCGCCGAGGACCGCGAGCGCATCCTGCGGCGTGAGCTTCCGGCAACCGCACTCTGGGTCTTCGACGAGATCCACAAGTACCGCGGCTGGCGCGCCTACCTGAAGGGACTGTACGACGCGCGGGAGGCCCGCCGGTACGGGGCGCGCATCCTGGTGACCGGCAGCGCACGCCTCGACCTGTACCGTTTCGGCGGCGACTCGCTGCAGGGGCGCTACCACCTCCTGCGCCTGCACCCCCTGTCGGCCGCCGAGCTGGGCCTGCGGACGCCGGCCGACCTTCACGACCTCCTGACCCTCGGCGGCTTTCCCGAACCGTACCTCGGGGGCTCGCACGTCGAAGCGCGGCGTTGGTCGCGCGAGCACCGGACGCTGCTGATCCGGGAGGAGGTCACCGAGCTCGAACGCGTCCAGGACCTGGGCACGCTGGAACTGCTGATGCTGCGCCTTCCGGAGGTGGTCGGCTCTCCACTGTCGATCAACGCGATTCGCGAGGATCTGCAGGTAAGCCACCAGACCGCCGCCAACTGGTTGCAGGTGTTCGAACGCCTCTACGCGATCTTCCGCCTCCCACCGTTCGGCGCGCCCGCCGTCCGCGCCGTCAAGAAGGAACAGAAGCACTATCACACCGATTGGTCCGTCGTTCCGGACGAGGCGGCGCGCTTCGAGAACCTCGTGGCCTCGCATCTGCTGAAGTGGGTGCACCACCAGCAGGACACGCAGGGCCGTGACGTCGAGCTGCGCTACTTCCGGGACACGGACGGCCGGGAGGTCGACTTCCTGATCGTGGACGGACGGCAGCCGCTGCGCTGCATCGAATGCAAGTGGGCCGACGCACCGGTCGACAAGAGTCTGCGCTACTTCAAGGTGCGCTTCCCGGAATGCGACGCGTGGCAGATATCGGCCACCGGCACCAAGGACTACGTCAACCCGGACGGCATCCGCGTCGCTCCGGCGCTCACGCTGCTCGGCGGTCTCGTCTGAGAACGCCGCGTGCGTGGAGCCGGTTGCCGGCCCGCAGCGCCGGTGTACGATCCCGGCGTGGACGGTCCCCTTCCGAAGCCGGCTCTCGATGCCGTGGCCTCGGTGGCCCAGACGACGGTCGGGATCGATCTGCTGGTTCTGTTCGGTTCGCGGGCGCGAGGGAACGCGCGACCCGATGCGGACTGGGACTTCGGGTACCTGGCGGACGCGGAGGCGGACCTGCCGGGGCTGATCGGCGCCCTCGTGGAAGCGCTCCGGACCGATCGCGTCGACGTGGTCGACCTCCGGCGAGCCAGCGGTCTGCTGCGCTATCGAGCGGCCTGTGACGGACGACTGGTGCACGAGGCCACTGCCGGCCTTTTCGATAGTTACTGCCTGCAGGCCGTGCAGTTCTGGTGTGACAACGTCGCAGCCTTCGAGCAGGGGTACGAGGAAGTGCTGGAGGCTCTCCGGTAGTGAGCGTTCTCGATCGCGCAGTGCTGGCGGAGCGCGCCATGACCGTCCAGCGCCACCTGGCGAGGGTAGCGGAACGCTTGCCGGCATCGCCCGCCGACCTCCAGCCGGCGACCGATACTTCGGACGCGGTGGTGCTGCATCTCTGGCAGGCCACGCAGATCGTGATCGACGTGGCGATGGGCGCCTGCCTCGCGCTGCGGCTGGGAACGCCCCACAGCTACGGGGATGCGTTCCGGCGTCTCGAAGAAGCAGGGGTCATCGAAGCCGACCTCGCCGACCGTCTCGTGCGGGCGGCCGGATTCCGCAACGTCGTGGCGCACGCCTACGAATCGCTGGACCTGGCACGGGTCTACCGGTCCGCGACGGACGGACCCGCCGACCTGCTGCGGTTCCTGGCCCGCCTGAAGGACCACGGGCCATCCGCGAGGTGAACCCGTGCCTCCGGACCCGGCGGCGAGGGCTCGACGGGACGCTCCACGGCGGTAGCCGTCCCTGCGTCGCCCCCCCCCCGGGGGACCGTGTGCTGCGGCTGCCGGCTACTGCCCGGCGGGCGGCGGGACCCCCGCCGCGTCCATCACGGCGCGAACGGCGTCGGCCGTCACCGGGCTGCTCTGGATGTTCATGCCGCGGTGAACGCCGGCCACGATCTCCAGCGGCGTCCAGCCGCGCGAGTTCGGCTGGTTCCAGACGTCTACGTCCGCGCCGACCTCCGCGAGGAACCTGACGACGCCGGGTAGGTGCTTGTAGGCCGCTCCGTGCATCACGGTCTCGCCGTTGTCGTCGACGTGGTTCAGATCGCCGCCAAGCTCCAGGGCCACCTGGACCGCTTCGAGGACCTCCGGCTCGGTGCCGGGATCCTCACCGGGGGATGACGTCCCCACGCCGGCCGCGACCATGATCGGGGTCGTGTTGTCCTCGTTGGGGAGGATCGGGTCGGCGCCGAGCTCGGCCAGCAGCCGCATCAGGTCGGCGTCGCCGGTGCGCGCCGCCAACAGGAACGGCGTCCCGCCGAGGAAGTTGAGTCGGGTGATGCCGGCCGGCGGCCGGCGGGTGACGCGGGCGTTCACGTCGGCCCCCGCCGCGACCAGCTTGCGGACGAATTCCAGACTCGTCATGTTGCCGGAGCCAGGGGGGGGCGGGTTGTTGCTGCCCGCGATGCCGGCCTTGCGCACCCACGACACCTGGTGGAGCGCGGTCCAGCCCCGCGAGGCGACATTGACGTCGGCGCCGCGATCCACCAGCAGGGCGGCCAACTCGTAGTGCGCGTTCGCCGCCGCAAGCAGGAACGCGTTCAGGCCCGTGGCCGCACGCTCGGCGCTGGTACCGCCCCGCCGCGTTTCCTCCGTGACCGGCAGCGCCTGCTCGACGCTTGCCCCCGCCTCGAGCAGCGTCTGGACCACCCCGATGCGCCCCTCGCGGACGGCGAACAGGAGCGGCGTCCAGCCCTTCGTGGAGCGCGCCGCCACGTCCGCCCCGTGCGACAGCATCGTCGGGATCAGGTGGGCATGTCCCTCGGCCGCCGCCCACATCAGCGCGGTCTGCCCGCGCCAGGTCTCGGCCGCGTTCACGTTCGCGCCGCGGTCGAGCAGAAGGCGAACGACATCCAGCGCCCCGGTGCGCGCCGCCGTCATCAGCGCCGTCTCCCCTTCCGCCAGCGCGGCATCGGGATCGGCCCCTGCGTCGAGGAGCGCCTCGACGACTGCCGCGTTGCCGTTCGTGCAGGCCAGTGAGATGGGCCGCACCCCGTACCGGTTCGCGGCCTCGGGATCGGCCCCGGCCGCGAGGAGCTGCTCGACGATTCCCGCATCGTCGGCGTGCGTCGCCCAATGGAGCGGCGTCGTGCCGTCGGGATCGGTAGCCATGACGTCGACCCCGCGCTCGATGGCGGTGCGGACTCCGGCCCCATCGCCGTCGCGGATCGCACTGATCAGGCCGGCGTCCGCCGCCACTACGGCGCGCGCGGCCTCGACGCCGCCCGGGACGGCAACCAACACGAACGCCACCAGAGAGAGGCTCACGCGGTGCATCTGGACGCTCCCCTCGAGAAAGGGACGGCACGCCGGAGGTCGCTCCGCCGGCATCCACGG
>Ga0209544_1004210_pt1 | contig 10285 bp, 6 predicted proteins | sample MesohylPK_FD_187297 | JGI IMG/M metagenome (GOLD analysis project Ga0209544, IMG submission 187297) | Host-associated microbial community of the marine sponge Aplysina aerophoba from Gulf of Piran - sponge mesohyl, lysed by proteinase K... | ecosystem: Host-associated > Porifera > Sponge >...
CACAATATGCGCGCTCTCCGCACCGCTGCCGAGCATTCGGTCCTTCACAGCGTCAAGGCTCTCTTCGTCCGGCTGACCGAGATCTACCGTGAAGCAATGCACCGAGAAGCCCTTGCTTTTCAGCCAGTGCGTAACGGTGCAGCTATCTAGACCGCCGGACACCGCGCCGGCTACTTGCGTAATGTTGCTGTCTTTGAGTTCGCGCCAGTTCATTTGTGGCAGAGGATCTCCAAGTCTAGTGTGTCAGTTTTCTTGATTCTAGCCGGCAACAACCGTGTCAATCGCCCTGTTCAACTTCTCCATGCATTCGTCAACGTCCGCCTCAGTGATTATCAAAGGAGGCATAAAGCGGATGGCATCGGGGAGCACCGGATTCAGAAGCACGCCCTCGTTGTTCGCAGCTGCCACGACCGCGGGAGCAATCGGATTCTGCAGAAGTAGTGCAATAAGCAAACCCATGCCGCGATAGCCCTTCACGACATCGGGACGCGCTGCCCGCATCTCTTCGAGCTTGGATTCGAGATACGCCCCGACTTTGCGGGCGTGACCGGGGATGTCGTTCTCGACCATGTAGCGGACTGTGGCATTACCTGCCGCCGTCGTGAGGACGTTTCCGCCGAATGTACTGCCGTGGTCTCCCGGCTCCAGCACATCGCAAGTGTCCTTGCACATGAATGCCCCGATGGGCACACCGTTCCCCAGTCCCTTGGCGGATGTCATCACATCGGGCTCGACATCGAAGCGCTCGTAACCCCACAGGCTGCCTAGGCGTCCCATGCCGGTCTGCACTTCGTCGAAGATCAGTAGGATGTTGTTCTCGTCGCACCACTCGCGCAGGCCCTTGAGATAGCCTTCGGTTGGCACATTGACGCCGCCCTCACCCTGCAGCACTTCGACCATGACGGCGCAGGTCTTGTCTGTGGTAGCTTCGCGTATTGCGTCCAGGTCTTCGTATGGCACATTCGTGTAGCCTTCTGCCAGCGGGAGCCACGCCTGCTGATACGCCGGCTGGCCGGTAGCGGCTATCATGCCCAGCGTGCGTCCGTGGAACGAGTTGAGCACGGTGATAATGTCCTGTGCCCCATCACGATGAAGACGGCCATACTTACGCGCCAGCTTGACCGCTCCCTCGTTGGCTTCAACACCGCTGTTGGCGAAGAACACCTTGTCCATGCAGCTGTTTTCAACCAGCGCCTCCGCAAGCTCAAGCTGCGGAATAGTGTAGAACAGGTTTGAGGTCTGCATCAGTGTGGCAGCCTGCTTCTGGATCGCCTCCGTGACGGCCGGATGGCAATGGCCCAAGTTGTTCACCGCCAAGCCGGCCGTGAAGTCCAGGTATTCCTTGCCTTCCGTATCCCATACCCTCACACCTTCACCACGTTCTATTACCATTGGTTGGCGGTTGAACGTGTGTATGTAATATTGGCTTTCTTTCTCTTTCCATTCTGCTGCCGATGTCATTGCATTTCCTCCATATTTGTCAGGCGCCGGATATGAAAGGTTGCTGCGGGCAAGCCCGCTAGCTCGTAGTTCCGCCGCGATGTTATTGATTACTCAGTGTTTCCGTCAATCGGTCGAGCGCATCCTCAAGTTCTGATAGGTTCTGCTTCACGTCCTGAATGGCTTCCTGAATCGTTTCAACCGTTGTCTCGACAGCGCCGCCGACAGCGGACTGCTGTGTGGTGGATTCTGAAGGTTCTTCCTCTACATCAGTCACAAATGAAGCCGAACCTGTGAGTTCACTGAGTGCCTCATTCAGCGAGTCTTCCATGACAACCTTGTCGCCCGTCGCCAGTATTACGCGCTTCAGCTCAGGGAAGTTCACACCTTCCGCCCGGATATAGACCGGCTCCGCGTAGATAATACCCTGGTCAACAGGGATTACCAGAAGGTTGCCTCGCAAGCACTCCGAACCGGCAGTACAGCGCAGGGTAAACCACGCCGAGATGTCCTGGTCGTTGTCTATACGAGCCTCAATCTGTGCGGGGCCGTCGATCTGCCTGTCCTTCGGGAAGTTGAAGGCTATGAGGTTGCCATAGTGACTGCCGTCACTGCGCGCTGCCAGCCAGCCGATCAAGTTCTGCCGCTCATTCGGCGTGTAAGGGAGAAGCAGAACGAATTCTTCCTTGTCCTCCCCCGGCAACTTCATAATTACATAGTATGGCTCCACCTGATTGAGAACGTCCCCTTGACCGAATTTCTCTTCTGCGACAGCCCATAGGTCTTCATTGTTGTAGAAGTTCTGAGGCTCCTGCATGTGGTATCGGATGTACTTTTCCGCCTGAATGCGGAAGAAGTCCTGCGGGTAACGGACATGGGATCTGAGCGATTCCGGCATCGCCGACTGTGGGAGGAACAGGTCCGGGAATATACGCCGATAAGTGCGTATGATGGAATCCGTCTCATCCCAAACATAGAAACTCAGGTCGCCAGTGAATGCGTTAACCGTGATCTTCACGCTGTTGCGCATATAATTAAGCTCGCCGCCCAGCGGGTCTGAGTACGGGAATCTGTCAGTGTAGGTGTATGCATCCTGCATCCAGAAAAGGCCACCTTCAGCCGCCACTATGTATGGGTCATTGTCCAGCAGAAGGAATGGAGCAACTGTTTGGATACGCTCTTGAATGGCACGCCTGTATTGCAGGCGGCTATCTCCGGTTATCTGGCCGCTGATCAGAATGTTCACATCCGCGAACTGCCAGGCGTATGCGATACGACGGAAGATGGACGACAGTTGTACGCCTCCATGCCCATCGTAGTTCGTACGGAACAGATCGCCGCTCTCAGTCTGATAGTCCAACTCGTCCTGCAGGCTGTTGGTTATTACATATTCTAGGGTGTTTTCGCCGTAGTAGATGCGCGGGTTTGAGACAAGAAGCTCCGGAGGTCCCTCTGAGTCGGGGGACTGGATTGGAATTACTCCGTCCGCAGGAATATCTTTCGCAAAGAATATAGGCCTGCCCTCCGGCGTGAATTCGGTTACGGGACTCATTGCGATACCCATGCCATGGGTATAGACCAGGCGAGTGTTCGTCCAGTTTCGTGTTCCTTCGTCCAGTTTCTCAGGCGCGACCTCGCGTGCTGAGAGCAAGACCTGCCTCAATTCGCCGTCCACTTCGTAACGATCGACATCAGCGTCGTGGAAGTCGTAGTACGGCCGAATGAGTTGAATCTGCTTAAAGACATCCGAAAGCGGACGATAGTCCCAGAGACGGATATTGTTAATAGTCTGAGGATTACGCTGAATGACTTCGGTGTTCACTTCAGTCTCAGCCGGGTAGAACTCCTCAGACACGCGATCAAGGCCGTATGCGCTGCGTGTGAACTGAATGTTACGTTCAATGTACTGTGCTTCGCGCACGAACTCATTAGGATTCACCGTGAATTGCTGAATTAGGTTGGGCCAAAGGGTGCCAAGCACGATATTCGCCACAAACCACAATGCGAATGCGCCAATCAGCAACCGTCTGCCGCTGAAGTAAGTGTTGGCGAGCATCAGCAGACCCGCGGCGAAAGCGATTATGGTCATAATCAACAGGGCGGGCATGCGCGCGTTCACATCGGAATACGCTGCACCGAACACTGCGCCCTCTTCGGACAGCAGCAGGTCCCACCTATCGATCCAGTGGCCCAAGCCGAGCGTAAACATCACGAGCGCCGCTAAGACTGACAGATGAATTTTCACTCCCGGCGCACTCAGGTCGAGACTCTGCCCCTGCATGCTGAAGCGCAGGAAGTAATAAGCGACAGTCGCTATGAGGGTCAGCAGCAGAAGGCCCAGAATCCAGCCCTGCACAAAGCTCAGCATGGGCAGAGTGAATACATAGAATCCGGCGTCCTGACCGAATACGGGCTCGGTCTGGCCAAATGTAGCGGCATTGGAGAAGCGCAGGAATATCTCCCAGCGCGCTGCCATTATTGTGCCGAAAATGACGGCGAGTATAGCCACAACACCGACGCTGATTGTCATCAGCGCACGGCCCATGAAATTCAAGAGGTCGTCCGGCAGAGGAAGAGTTATCCTGCCCCTAGAGATGAGTGTCGCGGCATAAATGCTGGCTCCCGACAGGATTGCCATTGTCACCGCACCGATAACGAACAGCATAATCCGAGTGGTAAGGACTTTGACGAATATGCCCCGATAGCCCAAGTTGTCGAACCACAGCCAATCGGTATACACGCCTCGCCCGAAGACAAACAGCGAGAATAGCACGACCGCAACGACCGCGAAGGCAATCCACTTTGAGAGTGTCCCTATCTGTCCAAAGAACTGGTACAGCTCGACGGTGGAGTCGCCATCATCACCATCTCCGCCCGATCCACTACTTCCGTTCTGGTATTCACCGGCCATTTAAAATCTGCCTGCCTTTATCCTATTCTTGTACCGAGGGTCGCGCCCGAAACGACATCGATTAGCGCCGAAGGCTCGCGACCATCTATGATGTGCGAGACGCCGCCCGAATGCAATGCCGTCAGGCACGCTTCCAGTTTTGGGATCATGCCGCCTGCCGCGACATTGGAACTGATCAGTCCCCTGGCCTGCCGCTCAGTCAGGCGAGGTATTAGCCTGCGTGTCGTGTCCAGCACGCCCTGAACGTCGGTGAGGAAGACAAGCCTACTTGCATTCAGCGCTGCTGCGATTTCGCCCGCGGCGGTATCGGCGTTGATGTTGAGCAATGTGGGAGAGTTTTCGCCATCTTCAACGGGTTTCACGCCGACGGGTGCGATCACGGGAATACAGCCTGAATCCAACACGGCTTTGATCGGGTCTGTGTTGACATCGGTGATGTCCCCGACAAGCCCAAGCTCAGGGTCACGGACGCACGCGCGCAACATTCCGTCATCCGCGCCACTAATGCCTATGGACCGTGCGCCAAGTTCGACCATAGACGCAACGAGGTTTTTGTTTATGAGACCTGTCAGCACTGCAACGACGATGTCAATACTGGGACCATCAGTGACACGTAGACCTCTGACGAAGCGCGGCATCACTCCCTGCTTTGCCATCCAGTCACTGATTATCTTGCCGCCGCCATGCACAACTACGGAGTTAACGCCCTGACGCTGAAGTTCCATCAGGTCGTGTAGAGTCGTGTCGTGGCTGCCCAGCGTGCTGCCGCCTATCTTGACTACGATCGTCCCACTTGCATCGGTCTCCTTCTGCGCCTGTACCTTGGATGTTCCGTCAGAGCCACCCAATTCACTAGAATTGAATGTGTCTTGTTCTGGATCGGACTGAGGTTCGTTCATTCCTGATAAGCCGTTCAACAATGACATGCACTTTAGGTGCTGTACGCCGAATTGAAAGTCACATACTCTTCGGTCAGATCGCATCCCCAGGCGGTTGCGGTCGCATCGCCCATATTGAGTCTGATACCGAAGCGCACATCAGGCGAGCTTGCCATCGCGCTCACGACCGAGTCGAGGTGGAACGGAATGGACTTGCCTTCATCGACGATCTGGATGTCGTTGATGTATATCTGGATCTTCGATTCGTCCATGTCAGCGCCGCTTTTGCCCAGCGCCATCATCAGACGTCCCCAGTTAGGGTCGTTCCCATGAACCATTGCCTTGACCAGCGAAGATGTGGAGATCTCACGAGCCGCCTTGCGCGCATCCGCAAGCGACCCCGCTTCGTCAACCGTCACCTCAATGAGCTTTTTCGCGCCCTCGCCGTCTCGCACCATATCCTTCGCCAGAGAAGTGCAGACGAATGTCAGAGCCTCCTCAAAGGCTTCTGCCTCCGCGCTGCCCGCGACGACTTCCGCTCCACCTGCCTGACCGTTAGCGAAGGCCAGAACGGTGTCGTTCGTACTCTGGTCGCCGTCAACGCTGCACATGTTGAAGGATGTGTCGACTGCCCTGCTGAGCGCGGCCTGCAGGAATGATTGCTCTACCGGCGCGTCGGTCGCAACGAATGCGAGCATTGTCGCCATGTTGGGATGAATCATGCCCACGCCCTTTGCCGCCCCGCCGAGTACAGCATTGCGCCCGCCCAGGTCAACCGAAACGGCAACCTCCTTGTGTCGTGTGTCCGTGGTCATGATGGAACGGGCAAAGTCATGCCCGCCGCCGCCAGATAGACTGACATTGCCGACATGCTGCCGGAGCAGCGCCATCGGAAGCTCGACGCCAATCATGCCAGTGCTGCACACGAGCATGTCCTCGACGCTTACGCCGGTGTGAGAAGCAGCAAGCTCCGTAAGCTCGGCGGCATCCGTGAGTCCTTGATCACCCACGCAGCAATTGGCGCAGCCGCTGTTAGCAACAACGCCGCGCGCAACGCCTCTTTCCGCTCTCTGTCGGCTCAGAACCACTGACGGAGAGAGAATCTTGTTCGTTGAAAAGGTTGCAGCGAGGTTTGCCGGTGTTTCAGAAAACAGAATACCAAGGTCCAATACTCCGTCTTCTTGCGTCTTCAGCCCTGCGTATGTCCCACCAGCCAGAAAGCCCTTGGCAGAAGTAACGCTGCCATCACTAATAATCTCGATCATTGCTGCCATTTGCGCTCCTATTCCAATGCGACGACGCGCCTTCCATCCATAGGCGCGCACGACAAAATAGCGTACGGATTATAGCATAGCGCGACATGGGGGCGCAAAAGACTTTTCGTTAACACGCTGCCTTTCATTCTTATCGAACTTCTGGCGTTCAGCTCGTAAATCAGCGAGTTCTGCAGTTTCACGCGGCGTCAACAACCAATTAGCCAATATCCTATTTCCATGTGTTACAATGCGCCTGCAAAAAGAACCTCAAATATCCTCTCGAGGAGGTCAAGACGCAGATGACATCCAATATCGTTCTTTCGACGAAAGACTATAATGTGGTCGGAACGCGCCCGATTCGGCACGACGGCTACGACAAGGTGACCGGAAAGGCGCTTTACGGCGCTGACATGAACCTGCCTGGCATGCTTCACGGCAAGGTGCTTCGCAGTCCCCATGCTCACGCTAACATTCTGTCCGTAGATACTAGCAAAGCTGAAGTACACCCCGACGTGCTGGCCGTGGTAACTTCTGCAGACTTTGCTGAGGCACCCGACGAGGCGCGGGTGATCGTCGCGGGTCCCCCAACAAATCTCAAGCACCTCAGCAATAACACTCTCGCCGGTGAGAAGGCTCTCTATAAGGGACAGGCGATTGCCGCCGTGGCAGCGCAGAGCGCGCACGCAGCCGAAGAAGCGCTAGCCCTCATTGATGTCGAGTACGAGGTCTTACCCGCGGTTACGACTGTGGAAGAGGCTATAGCGGACGGCGCTCCCCAACTCCATGCGAATTACAAGGGCAATGTTGCCAGCCACTCCGAGATGACACTCGGCGATATAGAAAAGGGATTCGCAGAAGCCGATCTCGTCTTCGAAAAGACCTTCCGCACCAAGACCGTTCACCAAGGCTATATCGAGCCGCATACGGCAACGGCCTGGTGGCAGGCGGACGGACGGATCACAATCTGGTGCAGTTCTCAGGGGCACTTCCAGATAAGAGACCGCACTTCGGCAGTGTTGGGCATCCCTCATTCAAGGATTAAGGTCGTGCCGATGGAGATCGGAGGAGGCTTCGGCGGCAAGACGACCATCTATCTTGAGCCCGTAGCAGCCGCGCTTTCGCGCAAGAGTGGCCACCCTGTCAAGGTGACAATGAGCCGCGCCGATGTACTCGAAGCGTCGGGACCCACCTCAGGCAGCAGCATGTGGATCAAAATAGGCGTCACCAACGAAGGTAAGCTGACCGCAGTGCAGGCGGACCTGAAGTACGAAGCAGGCGCATATCCGGGGTCCCCCGTGGGCGCCGCTATGAACTGCATCTACTCCCCGTACGATGTCGAGAACCTCAGGCTTGACGGCTACGACATCGTGAACAACAAGCCAAAGACTACGGCCTATCGCGCTCCGGGCGCACCGGGCGCGGCGTTCGCCTCGGAGCAGGTGATTGACGAGATCTGCCACAAGCTAAACATCGACCCGCTTGATTTCCGGATCATGAACAGCGCGAAGGAAGGCACTCGACGAAGTTACGGCGTGGTCAACCCCGTCATCGGCTGCGTTGAGACTAACGAGGCGGCCAGAGACCACGATCACTACCAGACCCCTCTCGAGGGCCCTAACCGGGGACGAGGCGTAGCGACTGGCTTCTGGATGAACGGCGCAGGCGCAGCTTGCGCGACAGCGAATGTAAACTATGACGGCACCGTAAACCTGACAATCGGCTCCGTGGACATCGGTGGCACGCGACCCGCAGCCGCGCAGCAGTTCGCCGAGGTGCTCGGTATTCCGGTCGAGGATGTGAACCCGCAGGTCGGCGACACCGAGACTATCGGCTATACCTCGATGACAGGCGGAAGTGGTGCCGCCTTCAAGACCGGCTGGGCGAGCTTCGAGGCGGCCCAGGATGTCAAGCGCCAGATGATCGAGCGCGCAGCCCTGATGTGGGAGGCCGACGTCGACCAGATTGGCTTCGAAAATGGAACATTCCAACACAAGGCTGACCCTGAGCTGAGCATTGGATTCAAGGACATGGCAGAGCGCCTCACCGAGACTGGCGGGCCGGTTGTCGGTAGAGCCAACCTTGACCCCGCAGGTCCCGGTAGTGCATTTGCCACTCACATAGTCGATGTCGAGGTGGATCCTGAAACCGGCAAGGTCACGATACTTCGTTACACCGCAATACAGGACGCTGGAAAGGCAGTTCACCCCAGCTACGTCGAAGGCCAGATCCAAGGCGGCGTTGTACAGGGCATCGGCTGGGCACTGAACGAAGAGTATTACATGAACGCAGACGGGCAGATGGACAACTCCAGCTTGCTGGACTATCGAATGCCCACCTCGCTCGACCTGCCGATGATAGACACCGTGATTGTCGAGGTCGCCAACCCCTCGCATCCCTACGGAGTGCGCGGCGTAGGAGAGGTATCGATTGTCCCACCAATGGCTGCGATAGCAAACGCCATTTACGACGCCATTGGCGTGCGTATGGACGAGCTGCCGATGAATCCCCCTTCAGTCACAATGGCGATTCAGGGTAACAACGGCAATTAATTTCGACTGAACAGTATTGACGGATTAACCAGCAATGCCGGGACTTGAGCAGATTGCGGCACAAGTCCCGGCATTCTTGCCATAATCGCCATGGCAATTGCAGTCAGCGAATGGACATTGAACTAGGAGATTTGGATTGTTCGATCACATAGTTGTACCGCTCGACGGGTCGAAACTTTCGGAAGCCGCGCTTGCGTATGTGGCACCATTAGCCAGCCGACTAGGTTCCCAGGTGGTGTTGCTTCACGCAGACGACGACCCTTATACAGACATGTTCGGTGGTAGCTCACCGGTTAGGGACGAGGACGCGCAATCACGAGTGTCGGATTATCTTCGTGTGGTGCTTGAAAGACTTGAGTCAGACAATATCCGCTGCAGCACCCACCATGAGGTGGGCACTCCGGCCGCTGTCATATTGAAGTATGTAGAAGAGCATAAGCCCGACCTGGTTGCTATGAGCACTCATGGACGCTCCGGCCTTCGCCGAATGATGGTGGGCAGCGTTACCACCACGATACTGCCGCGCGCCCAAGTTCCCGTTTTAGTCGTACATCCTCCCGAGGACGAGAGCCTTTCTGATACGGCGTTTGAGAGCATTATCGTTCCTCTGGATATGTCTTCGCGGTCAGAGGAGGTTTTGCCACTCGCTGCTGGGCTGGCAGAGACCTTGGGTCTGGAAACCACTGTCGTGACGTGCATTCCGTCACCGACACAGATGTACACGGGTTCCGTTCCGGAAGTGTACCCCTACCCTGACGACCTTGTGCAGCAGGCACAGGATGCGTCTGACGAATATTTGCAGGCATTGTCGAGCGCGCTTAGCGAGGGACGCAATCTGGAAGTACAGTCAGCTACTCTAGAAGGTGGACCTGCAAGCAGGATAGTAGAGTGCGCTCAGGAACAAAGTAACAGCCTCATTGCGATGTGTACACAAGGTCGTACGGGCTTGGGTCGCTGGGTGCTCGGAAGCGTTACGGATTCCGTCATTCGCACTGGAAACACGCCCGTGTTGGTAGTGCCGCACACCAGTGAGACTGACTGAAACGACGATTAGTAATTCAGCGAGCCGCGGCATTACATTCCTTACATATCTTTGGGAAATCTCGGCGACGACGGTAACGAAGAAGGGGCAGCCAGACGGCTGCCCCTTTCACGACCTGTTGAAAAGGCCTAGGTTGAAGGGGGACATGCTGGCGTCGTAGAATGGCACGAACATCAGGCAATAGGAGTTGAATGATGCTCGATCCTTTA
>Ga0209544_1004220_pt1 | contig 10256 bp, 11 predicted proteins | sample MesohylPK_FD_187297 | JGI IMG/M metagenome (GOLD analysis project Ga0209544, IMG submission 187297) | Host-associated microbial community of the marine sponge Aplysina aerophoba from Gulf of Piran - sponge mesohyl, lysed by proteinase K... | ecosystem: Host-associated > Porifera > Sponge >...
GCTACCGGCAAGGCGCGTTCCGACAATCGCGCGGCCCTGCATGAAGAGATTGCCGTCATCACCCGGCAGAGGACCTCAGCCGAGTGGATGGAGACGCTCAACGACGCCGGCGTGCCTTGCGGGCCGATTTACCGCATGGACGAGATGTTCGCCGACCCGCAGGTGCGCCATGTCGAGATGGCGGTGCCGGTGGACCATCCGCGCCTCGGAACCTTCGAGATCGTGGGCCAGGCGGCGAAGCTGTCGCGCACGCCGTCCGCGATCCGCACCGCCACGGCCGAACTCGGCGAGCACAATGAGGAAATTCTGGCGGAACTCGGCTATTCCGGCGCCGAGATCGCCGGGATGCGCGCCGCCGGCACGATCTGAGCGGGCTGCCGCATCGACGCCCGTCTCGCTCTCAAACCGGCAAGGCCTTCCGGATCGCCTCGACCAATCCTCAGACCGGGATGTCGCCCTTGATGGTGGTGCGCCACAGGAGGCGGCGCTGGGGTAGGTCGTAGTCCTGGATGGCGCGGTGCTGCACCGTGCAATTATCCCAGACCACCACGTCGCCCACCTGCCAGCGATGCTGGTAGATGAAGGCCGTGCGCACGATATGGTCGGCCAGTGCCTCGATCAGCCCCCGCGACGTCTCCTCGTCCTTGCCGACGATCCCGGTGCAGTCATCGCGCGCGATATAGAGACTCTTGCGTCCGGTGCGCGGATGGGTGCGCACGATGGGGTGCTCCACCGGTGGATATTGCGCAATGTCCTCGGCGCTCACAGGCGAGGAGCGCTTGCGCCCCCGGAAGTCGAAGATGCCCCGCAGGCCGTCGATTTCCTCCTGCATCGCGCAAGGCAGGGCGTCCCAGGCGGCTGCGGCATTGGCGAAGCAGGTGTCGCCCAGAGCGAGGCCATGCAGGACCGGCACCTCGACCGCATAGAGCATAGTCGCGCCGGCCGGGCGCTTGGCGTAGCTCATGTCGGTATGCCAGGTCTCGCCCGCTCGCCGTGTGCCGATGGGCGCGCCGTACTCCACGATGTTGGAGATGAGGTAGATCTCGGGACTGCCGTCGATCCCGAAGCGGGCCGCGTTGAAATTGAACTCGGGCTCCCCGAGCCGGCGGGTGAAGGCAACCTGCGTCTCGGGCGTCAGCGTCTGGTTGCGCAGCACGATCACGCCATGCGTATCGAGCGCCGCCCGGATAGTTGCAAACTCGCCATCGTCCAGCTCCGCGCCGATGTCGGCTCCCAGGATCTCCGCGCCGGTGGCCGGCGAAACGGGTCTCACCTCTATGCCCATGATGGGTGCCTCCCGGTCAGTTTCAGTCCCCTGCGACGCGGGCGCCGGTGTCCGTCTCTTTGATCGACGTGCGCCAATGGATGCGGTCTTCCTCCGGCGGGTAGTCGCCGGCGGCCTTGTGGACCATGCAGCGATTGTCCCAGATGACGATATCGCCAACCTGCCAGCGGTGGTCGTAGCGCGCATCCGCCACCACCATGCGCTCTTCGAGTTCGTCGATGAGTGCGTTGCTTTCCGCCGATGGCAGGCCCTCGACATAGACGATCTTGCCGGGGTCGAAATAGAGCGACTTGCGCCCTGTTTCCGGATGTTTGCGGACGAGCGGGTGGAACACCGGAGCGTGGTCGCGGTCCTCCGGATTCAACAGGGCGTCCGAACCGCGCTTGCCGCCGCCATAGGTAAAGGCGCCCCTTCGGCCTTCGAGTTTCGACTTCAGCCGCTCGGGCAGGGCGTCCCAGGCACGGTACATGGAGGAAAAGCCGGTATCGCCGCCCTGGCTGGGCACGGCGAGCGCATAAAGTTGCGTCGCCTTGAAAGGCACCTCGTCATAGGCCCCATCCGTGTGCCAGGAAGCCGCGCCGCGCCGGTAGATTTCTTCGTTCAGCCGGCCGTTAGCGTCGAACTTGCCGACGCCGAGCACGGTGACCTCAGGATGGTCGGGGTGCCGCGTCGATCGGGAAGGATGCGGCACGACATGGCCGAAGCGGCGGCTATATGCGATGAAGTCCTCGATCTTGAGCGTCTGGTCGCGCACGACGGCGACGCCATAGTCGAGCCATGCGTCGTAGATCGACTGGAAGCCATCCTCGTCCAGCCGCCTGACATCGAGGCCGGTGATCTCCACGCCGGTATGCTCGGAAAGGGGCCGGATTTCGGTCATGGGCGCGCGTCTCCCGTTCGCACCGGTATATTCAGGGCAGGGTGTCGAGGTAGAGCCTGAGGTCGACCTCGTTCACCAGCGCTGCGCCTGCAGCATAGCGGGGAAGATTGGTGATGAAGAGGTCTTCGGCGCGGGCAACCGTGCCGTTGCCGGCGTAGGAGCAGTGGCTGGTGAGCCGGACCGAGGGGTGCGCCCAGTAGGGGCTGCTCCGGGGCAAAGGCTCCGGCTCGAACACATCCAGCACCGCAGTCCCAACCCGGCCGCTGTCGAGCGCCGCCAGCAGCGCGCTGTCGTCCACCACGCCGCCGCGCGCGACATTCACCAGCACTGCCCCCTGCTTCATGCGGGCAAGGAATTGGGCATCGACAAGCCGGTCGGTCTCCGAGGAATGAGGGCAGCACAGTATGACCACGTCGGCGTCCCCGAGGCGGTCTCCAAGCCGGTCCATGGGACAGATCTCGTCGGCATGGGGAGCAGGAGCCCGGCTGCGGCGCACACCCACAACGCGGGCGCCGAACGCGGCGGCGCGCTTGCCGATCTCGCGCCCGATATTGCCGTATCCGATGACGAGCCAGACGGTGCCGGCGATCTCGCGAAACGGGAGCTTCTTCCATTCGCCCTTGGCCTGCGCCGCGCGCCGGTCCGCCAGCCCCTGGTAAACGTCCAACACCTGGGCGAAGACAAACTCCGAGATTGCCACCGCCTGGGCACTGGAAGCGCCGATACGAATGCCTTTCGCGGCGATGGCGCGGTAGCCCGGATGGTCGAGGCCGGCATTGAATGTCTGCACCCATTCGACCGTGCGCGAGGCGGCGATCGACTTCAGGCAGTCGGCAAATGACCGACCTGCCATATCGGAGGTAAGCCAGACCGCCTGCGCCGGGGCCTCGGCCAGCAGTTTCGGTTCGCCTTCCGCCATGCAGCGGCCGTCCTCCAGCAGCGGGAGCACGCAAACCGGCAGGTCCAGCGCCGCGAGCCGGTCGGCAACGCGCTCGCGGGCGGCTGGGTGCATGACGACATTCAGAGCCATCGCGCAGACCATGACCCCGGTGGGAAATGCGGCCTAGCCGGAATAGTCGTCATCGTTCACCTTCTCGAACCAGTCGGTCCCGCCGCCGTCCTCGCCGGTCTCCGACATGGCGAGATGGGTGAAGATGCTGTCCGGCGCGGCGCCGTGCCAGTGGCGGGCGCCCGGCGGGATGACAGCAGTGTCGCCAGGGTGAAGCTCCTCGATCGGGCCGCCCTCGACCTGAACGCGCCCGACTCCGGAGACGGCCCAGAGCGTCTGGCCCACCGGATGGCGGTGCCAGGCCGTCCGGGCGCCGGGATTGAAGGTTACATTCGTCGCCCGCATCCGCGAGGGAAAGGTGCCGACCCGTACTTCGTCCTGATATACATTGCCCGTGAACCGGTCGGCCGGCGCCTTCTTCGTCGCGCGGTCCCCGACCCTGTAAATCTCCAGCATCCGCTTTCCTTCCACGTCAAGCCGCATCGCAGGATTTGAGACTAACAGCGCGCACGAGCGGCTGTCGAGGCGACGGGCGACACCCTGCAAGGCAGCATCCGGGAAGTGCACAGAATTACTCGTGACGCAGGACAGTTACAGGTTCGTCAAAAAGGGCAGCCGAAATTTATGCAGCGGTCATTGCCAATCCCCGCGTGCGGAAGAGAAACCATGCAAGATGTGGCAGACCGGTTTGCAAGATGACAGAAACAAGACACAAGGTCCGTTTCGGAGCCCGTGCTTCACCGAAATGTCGAACAATCCCACGCTCGATGCACTGTCGAATATCTTTCGGTAGTCCGCGCTTCTCCAGCCCCAGGCGACGGAGGCCAACCGTGATCGATCCTTGCCACATCCATCGGAGACGATTTACGAGCCATTCAGTTTTCTGAGCGGCATATTTATGCAGTAGATCGGGTACTGCAAACCCGCCCAAGCATAAATTTCGTCAATGACCCCTGGAATGGCGGCAATACAACGAAGGTCGCGCAATTGCCCGAATGGGCACGAGTGCGAAAACCCGCGCCCAAGCGGCATGTACGACGTTTGGGGGGATCGATGACAGTCGGCGGCGACCGCTCTTCAGCGCACTCAACGACGACCCGGCCGACGGTCTTTCCTGCGCCGCCGATACATGCATGCCGGCGGAAGTAGAGCCGGCATCCGAGTGGCAGTCAGTCGTCGCGGGCTTCGACGATCACACGCTTGCGCCCGCGCCGGACCAGATAGCCCCCTCGCCGGATTGTGAGCTTGCCTTCCTGAATCAAGGCCCACAACGCATCAGCGATGACTTCCGCACTCTCATCCGTATCCGGTGCGTCCGCGGCTTGTCCGAGCCATTTGGCAAATGCCTCGTCCGCTATGGAGTTGCCCACCGACTTGCGCAGCGCAGTGAGCTTGCGAAGCTGGCCTTTTGTCAGGGCGGTCTCATCGATCATGTTGAAGTCTCCGATCCGTTCGCGTCAACCGCGCATGTCAACAGAGTAGCAAACATTGTCCGAAAAAGTAATACCTCTAAGGTTTCTGTCTCCAGCTAATTTGTCGCGCAGGGCTTATTTGTTCTCGAGAAGCGGCACTTCCGGCACCCCGGGCGCTTCAAAACCGAGAATCCGGGCGAAGAAAGAAAGTTCGGCTTCCAAAGCCGCCACGATGTTTTCCGCCCTCCGGAAACCGTGTCCTTCGCCGTCGAACAACAACAGTGCGACAGGAATATTCCGGGCTCGCAGCGCCGCTGCCATCGCTTCGGTCTGATTGGGAGGCACAACCTTGTCATCGGTGCCTTGCAGGAAGATCACCGGACAGGAAATACCGTCGGCGTGAAGGAGCGGCGAGCGCGCGTCGTAAACTGCCTCCGCTTCCGGTAACGGGCCGATCAGGCGGTCGAGATAACGGCTCTCGAATTTGTGAGTATCCTTGGCAAGAGCCTTGAGGTCGCCTATGCCGTAAAGGCTGGCGCCCGCCTTGAAGACGTCCCGGAACGCTAGCGCGGCGAGGGTCGTATATCCGCCGGCGCTGCCGCCGCGTACGACCAGCCGGGCGGCATCCACCTTCCCGCTTTCGGCCAGCCACGTCGCTGCCGCGCAACAGTCGTCCACATCGACGATGCCCCATTGGCCGTCTAACTGTTGGCGGAAAGCGCGCCCGTAACCGCTGCTGCCGCCGTAATTGACGTCCACAACGGCAAAACCGCGTGTCGTCCAATACTGGATGGAAGGCGAGTAGCCGTTGTCGGAGGCGCCCGTCGGCCCGCCGTGGGATCGCACGATGAGCGGCGGGCGTTCACCCTCGGGCGCGGCGAAACTGGGATTCCTTGGCGCATAGAACCAGGCATGCGCGGTCCTCCCGCCGCCGGTCGGGAAGGAGATCGGCTCGCCGCGCGATACGAAGGCCGGGTCGGGGTCGTCCGGGACGGAGCGGGCAAGTGTCTCCCGCCTCCCGTCTTCGTGCAGCAGGTCGAGGCGGGTCGGGCGGTCGGTATCGGCGCCGAGAACCGCCCAGCCCTTGCCGAAGGGCACGGGGCAGGACGGCCGCGAGAACCCGGTCTCGAACGGGCCGACGCGGAGCCTCTCGACAAAGACGCTGCCATCCTTCTCATACCGGGCGATGACGTCGCCGTCGGCGAGACAACGGTAGCTTTGGGCGCCGAGGCCCCAGAGCGGCCCGGCGAACTCCGCCGCCATCGGCTTGAGCGGCCGCCCGCCCTCGTCGTCATGCGCGTAAAGGTTCCACCACCCGGAACGGTCCGAGATGTAGAGCAGCCGCCCGTCCGCCGCCCAGGCGGGCTGCAGCAGCGATTCGCCGGGCCCGCCCGCGACCGGCTCGCCGTCCAGCAGGAGGTCCGTCTCATCCCAGGGCATGTTCGGATGGTCCCAGGCGATGCAGGCAAGCCGGCTGCCGTCGGGGCTCGGTCTGGGCGCGGCGTAGAAGTCCCGGCCGGCGGCGACGACCTCGCCTTCTGCGGTCCGGCCGGGGTCCAGCAGCACCACTGTGTTGACCGGCTCGCCCGGCCCGCGATGGTCCTCGCGCACGGCCAGGATGCCATCCGGGCAGAAGGAAAAATCGGCATAACGCAAGGCCCCGTCGGGAGTTAGTTGCCTAGGCTCGCCGTCTTCCTCCACAAGCCAGACGGTACCGTCCGGGAAATGGGAGAAGACAATTCGGCCATCATGGACGGCATAGGCGCCGCCGCCATATTCGTGGACCCGTGAGCGCACATCGAAATGCGTTGGCAGCGCTTCGCGGACACCTCCCTTCCGGTAGCGCATGAGCACGCTGCGACCCCGTTCTCGTGGCCGGCCTTCCAGCCAATAGAGGCTCTTGCCGTCCGCACGGACAAACGAAAGACCAACCCCGGCTTCCGCGATCTGCCGTGCCGAGAGCGGTGAAACCCAGCTTCCGTAAGACTTTACGACTGGCGTGTCGGTCATGGCGCGGCTTTCCTCATTGTCGGGCCGGCGGTTGAGGGCATTGTCACGGGTGCCGCCGACGGCGCCATTGTCAACCGGCGCCGGTCCGGCTTCAATCGACGGCTATGGAGAGGGAAGTCCCCGATACGGAAGCCGCTCGCGCGCTCTGGGATTTCGCCGTCCGGCTTTACGGGGAGCCCGGTGTCAGCGAAGCCTGCCTCGCCCTGCAGGACAGGTTCGGCGTCGATATACCGCTCATGCTCTGGGCCGCATGGCTTGGCGCCGGCGCCGACTTGCCGGCGCTCCGGGCCGGCGATCGAGCGGTGGGGCCCTGGCGGGCGCGGGCGGTGCGGCCGCTGCGGGCGCTCCGCCGCCATCTCCGCGCTTCCGTCGCTGGGCTGGACGACCTGGCGCGCGAAGAGTGGCGCGGTTCTGTAAAGCGCCTGGAAATCGAGGCGGAGCGTCTGGCGCTCGGCATTCTGGCTGGAATAGGCCGGCGCAACGGACGTCCGGACCTCGCTCCTTTCGCGGCAGCCTTCGGCCTGGAACCCGGCTGTCCAGAACTGAAGCTGGTGGAAGAGGCTGCGCGCCGACTCGCGTGAGCGTCAGGCGTCCCAGCCGGGCGGGCGTTTTTCCAGGAACGAGGCGGCGCCCTCCCGGCCTTCCTCGCTGGCCCAGCTTTCGGCGAAGGAATAGAGGCCGTCGATGCCGAGCGCGTCGGGTCCGCTGCGGTCGTAGAGGTCGAGCGCGCGCTTTGCGGCTGCGGCTGCGCCGGGCGCTGCGCCGAGACAGCCCGCAACGGCGGCCCTCACCGCCTCGTCGAGGCTTTCGTCGGGCACCGCGCGGTCGATCAGGCCGATGCGCTGCGCCTCCGCGGCATCGAAGGTCTCGCCCGTAAAGAGGTAGCGCTTGTACGCCGCTGGGCCGATGCGCATCAGCAGCGCCTTGAGAGCGCCCGTCGGCACCACCCCCCGGCGGAGCTCCGTGAACGCAAAGCGTGCGCCTGCCCCGGCGATGGCCACATCGCTCGCCGCAATCAGGGTCGTGCCGCCCCCGAACGCGCCGCCCTGCACCCGCGCTACGACAGGGCAGGGCAGGCTGGCGATGCGATGGCTCAGCATCGAGCCGCGCAGCGCTGCCTGCAGCCGTTCTTCGGCGGGTGCCGTTCCCATATGGCGGAACATGGCGATGTCGCCGCCCGCCGTGAAATGCCGCCCTTCGGCCGCCAGCAGCAGCAGGCGCAGGTCCGTTCGCCCGTGCAGCGCGTCGAGCGCCAGATGGACCTCGCGCATCGTCTCCACGGTCAGGGCGTTCAGGCGGTCGGGCCGGGCGAATGTCAGCGTAACGACCCGCCGCGCATCCTCCTCGACGCGTATGTTGTTCCACTTCATGCCTGCCGCCTCCTCTTCGCCCGCGCCGTCCACAGGGCCGATTGCCCGCCTCCCGGCCGAGCTATGACAATTGTAGAAGCCTGCTTGTGCGGAAAGCATGGCGGCAGGCCGGGAAATTGGCTATGGTCCCGGCCCCGGGGAATTCTGGACGGACAGGCAGGGACGATTCATGGATATCGGAGAGAGCAAGGAAGACGCCGTATTTGTGCTGGAGCCGAAAGGCCGCCTCGACAGCGCGAATGCGCGCAGCTTCGAGGAACGCGTGCTGGCCGCGCTGGAGCAGGGCGAGTCGGCCTTGCTCATCGACTTCGCCAGTCTGGACTACATCAGTTCGGCCGGCCTGCGTGTGCTGTTGATGGGGGCGAAGCGGCTTCAGCAGTCCGGCGGCACGATCGCGCTTTGCGCCCTCAGCTCGAGTATCCACGAGGTTTTCGAAATCAGCGGTTTTCTCACCATCTTCACCGTGCATAGCGACAGGGCGACGGCTCTGGCGGCCATGGGCTGACCGTAATGCTCAGCTTCGCCGAAGAGATGATGCTGCTCCTGCTCGACGACCAGGACGGCAGTTTTCTGCCTATCCCGGAATGGTCGATGCAGTGTGCCTTGGCGGGCGCAGTATTGATGGACCTGGCGTTGGCAGACCGGATCGATACCGACGTCGATTCGCTCATGCTGGTGGACGAGAAGCCGACCGGAGACCCGCTGCTCGATCCTACGCTGGAACGCATTGCAGCATCCGGGGAAGTACACGGCGCACGCTACTGGGTCGAGAACACGGCAGCCTATGCCGATGAAATTCGCGAGGGCGCGCTTGCCCGGCTCGTGGAGGCCGGTGTTCTGAACCGGGAGGAGGACCGGTTCCTTTGGGTCTTCCGTTCGAGACGCTACCCCACCATCGACGGCCGGGCGGAGCGGGAGGTCAAGCTCCGGATCATGGGCGTTCTGCTGTCGGACGAGATTCCGGATCCCCGGGACATCGTCATCATATGCCTTTGCGACTCCTGCGGCATTTTCAACGAATTGCTGTCGTCCCGGGAACTCGAGCGTGCCCGCGGCCGCATCGACCAGGTGCGCAAGCTGGACCTGATCGGCCAGGCGGTCGCAAAATCCGTCTGGGAAATCCAGGCGTCGCTCGCGATGGCCGCGCACCCGGTCTACTAGGCGGCGCCATCCTCCGGGGCGTCCCGGTCATGGTCTGGGACCAAGAGTCGTACTTGCCCGGCCGGTCGGGACGGCGGGTGCGCGGATGAAGATCGTCGTTATAAATCTCGAACATGCTGTGGAGCGGCGCGACCGGGTGACTGCCGCGCTCGACCGGCTCGGTCTCGCGTTTGAACTTTTTCCGGCGGTGGACGGGCGGCATCTCAATCCCGGTCAGGAGGCGCTCATCGACTACGCCGCGCTCGACCGGCAGGGGTGGCCGATGAGAGCGGGAGCGCTCGGCAATTGGATCAGCCACCGCACGATCCTTGCCGACATGATCGACAACGGACCGGAGGCGATGGCGATCCTCGAGGACGATATCGAGCCTGCGCCCGAACTGCCGGCCGTTCTGGATACGCTGGAACGGTCCGCCGGGTCGTACGATGTCGTATTCCTGAACCGGGGCCGCGCCGTCCGGCGCTTCATTCCGCATCGACGGCTGGATACCGGCCACCGGCTGGGCTGGCTTCGCTGGTCGCATTTCGGCACCCAGGGCTATGTGATTACCCGTCCGGCGGCCCGGCGCTTTCTGGAGACGTTCCCGCGGGTGCGCATGAACATCGACCGCTCGCTCGCCGCCTATTGGCGCACGGGTCTTGCGACCTATTGCATACGCCCCCCGGTCGTCCGTCACTTGTTGTTCGACGACGGCAATGATTCCATGATCCAAGCGACGCGCGCCGTCGGTCCGACGGACGCTCTGTTCCGAATGCGCCGGCGGTGGTTCTTCTTCCGGGAGGGCTTGGCGAAGCGCGCGGCGCTCACCCGCCTGGCAGTGAACGCGCATGGGCCGGTACGCGGCCTTCGGACGTTGCTGGGGCCTGGCGGAAGCACCTCCTGAGAGCCGCCGGCCGGACGCAAACGGTGTTACGATGCGCCCGACCCCCGCGCAGGAGTTTCACGATGACGCGCAATCTGGACCCGATTACCGTCTCCGTGGTGAGCCACCGGCTGACCGCCATTGTCGAGGAGATGGGCGAGGCGATGCTGCGCACGGCCTATTCGCAGATCCTTAACTCCTCGCGCGATTTTTCGGCCGCAATCTGCGACCGCGACTGCCGCCTGGTCGCGCAGGCCGAGCACATTC